>VFQQ010000465.1_pt1 | contig 80236 bp, 138 predicted proteins | sample 3512341 | NCBI WGS metagenome assembly VFQQ01 (sample SAMN10412373, study PRJNA504923) | tailings metagenome | isolation source: Relicate 2 Philex TSF1 revegetated site | place: Philippines: Tuba, Benguet | collected 2017-08-29
TCAATGTGTGGTTGTGTTGTTGCCGCCATGTGCTGCTGCCGGCTGCGCACGAGGGGCAGCCCTTTGCTGGTGTCTGGAACCCTCGGCTGCACCAGTCGCCTCCCAACCTGGTGCTCGGCGCATGCCGGCATGCCTTTCCTGTTGCTTGCGCGTGCCTTTTGCTATGCAGCACCTGGAGCAGGCAGTGCAGGTGCCCGAACTGATTGCTGCCTCAACTGTTGCCCGTGACTTGCACCGCCTTCTGCACCCGCAGGCCAGCTGGCGGACGAGCTGCTTGCGCGAGAGTTTGCGGCGCCGCAGCGCCCCCGGGCCTGCCAAGCCGAGGCAGACGCCTGTGTGCGCTGCTACGCCGACAATGCGGCAGACCCGCTGGCATGCGGGACCACGGTGGAGGCTTACAGCGCGTGCGCCAAGGCGGCGTGGCAGGAGGCGCTGCAGCGGGCCGTCTGAGCGCAGCCGGGTGGCCAAGCTGCATTGGCCAAGCTGCCACACCGCCCGCGGCCGGCCGCACTCGCTTCCTTTGCCCTTCTGTACATGCTTTCGCTGTGTCTCCTGGCTCGCCTTTCCTTGTTTGAACTGCCTCTCTCAACACTGTCCTTGTCTGAAAGACGCACGCGCGAACCCAGAGAGAGCGAGTTGGGGGAACGGCACCCCAAGCACAGCAGGCACATAGCGGCTGCGCAGCGTATGAACCCTGTGCCGCCGCTGGGAGTGGGCTGCAGCCAATCGCACAGTCTGAACCATGGCGCCCGATCTGGAGCAGGCTGCACGGCTGCAGGAGCCGGAGGGCGGAGAACCAGCCGAGGTTTTGCTGCAGACGAGTGAGCTGACCGCGCCGAACAAGCAGTGGGCTGAGGGCACCGGGTTGACGCAATGCAGCTGCGGGTTTCTCTTGCTGGCCCCCGCCTGCGCCGCCGCCGCCGGTGGCTACCGCCAGCTTGCTGCCGCCAGCTTGCCGCTGCTGCAACCCAGCGCGACCGCAACCCAACCTGCATCCATGCCACTGCTTGGACCCTTCCTGCCGCGCAGCGTTTGGCCCACGCGATTTCTTGGACCGGTGGGAGCAGCTGCTCAAAAAGCATGGCATCGCATGTCAGTGCTACCCACACAGCATCACCGACCTGAGCAGGCAAGCCAGAATTGGGCGAGGCTCTGAGGGTCTGGGCATGAGACGAGTGTTGGGGGCTGCGGTGGGTCGCGAACCCTACAACTTTCTACTTGTCATCATCTGCAATACGTGTCTGCAGGATTAAGATGGCCATCGTGTTCGACCCGCCCGCGGGCCTGCTGGCGCAGTGCCCCAGCCTGCAAGTCATCCACAGCATGGTGCGCTGCACCCTGGGCACATTGCGATTTTGCGGTGGCCGGGAGGTTGGCTGTCATGGCGTGCTGCTGGCGGACAGCTGTGCTGAGTTGGAGGCAGCAGCTGGCATCAAACTGATTGTGCAAGGTCCGGCATGGAGGACACATTGTGAATTCGTTTTGTGCCTGCCATGTCATGTGAACGAGCATCCCAGCACCGCAATCGGCGACACACACACATGAACTGCACGTGCCTGTCACCAGTAACCTTGGATTGCCAGCTGCAGGTGCCTGGCAACCTGCTCGGCTCATGTCTCATGCCATGCCATGGCGAGACATGCTGCTTGGGCGCTTCATGGCATGGCATGCCATGGCGTTCATGCTCATGCCTCAGCTCCTCTCTGCTCCTTTTCCATCTGCCTGCAGGCGCTGGCGCCACCCTGGCACGCTGCCATGCCAATCCAAGCCATGCCGTGCCATGCCGTGCGATGCCATGCCATGCCATGCCCATGGCTGTGTCTCCCTCGCACCGATCCATGCAGGGCGCAGGCGTGAGCCCTGGCATGCTGTCCGGAGACATCTGCCCCGCCCACCTGCCGCTGCTGCGAGTCGTGGATCCGCTTATGGCGCAGCGCATGGCCACCTTCTGCATGTGGGCGGTCATCAACCTGCAGCGCAAGTGGTGAGCCTGGATTGGGGGGCGGGAGGCGGCCTTCTGCATGTGGGCGCCTGGCTCTAGCTGCCGCTCGGGTTGGCTGGCATGGACCTGATGGTGGTGCATGCCTGCATCCTGTGGTGTGCCTTACCGATCATGGGAGGGCATGGTATGCACCGCATGCCTGTGTCGTGCAAGCTCATGCCATGTTACCACTGCCTGGCGCACAGCACTGAGCTACATGCCAAGCCAGCCCTCCCGTTGGCACCCTAATTCAGCCTCGTGCCTCGACACTCACCCAACTGCACACTTTCGCATGTTCCCATTTTGCCCCCGCAGCGACGCTTACCTGGCGGCGCAGCAGGCCTGCAGCTGGGCGCAGGGCAAAGCGGTGGAGAGCTTTCAGCAGAGGGACAATGGCGAGCTGCATGTGGGCGTCATGGGGGCGGGGCACATGGGCTCGGCCACCATCCGCCTGCTGCTGGTGAGTTGGGGGATTTGCGTGCCATGGAAGTAGGTGGACGGGTTCAGGTACAGCATGGTGTGTGCTGTGCACATGGTGCATGCTGTGCACATGGCGGAAAAAGCATGGGGATGGCTGCCCGCTGCCTCTTTGGCATGTGACGCATGACTGAGCATTGACTGATCCATTCTCGCCCCGCCATGCACACCCCTCCATCCCTGCTCAGGCCGCGGGGCACAACGTCAGCGCATGGACACGGACGCCGCGCTCACTGCCGGCTGGGGTCGAGGGCTTTTGCGGCCAGGAGCAGCTGCAGGCGTTTGCGGCTCAAGCAGACATCGTCATCTGCCTGGTGCCGCTCACGCCTGAGACGCGGTGAGGAATGCGAGGCATTGTGCTGCAGCCTGAGTGGCTGTGCTTGTCCTGAATGCAGATGGAGTTGAGCACATGCGTTGCGGGGCCCGCCATGCATCATGCGTGCATGCAGCCACTGTCCTTGGCTTGACAGGGCTGAGCGGCAGTGGCAACACGTCAACACGTGAGGCGGCATTGCGCGCTGCGCCAACAGTCCGTCGCGTTTGCTACCCTTCGCAACCACCCGCAGGGGCATCATGGATGCGCGCTTCTTCGGCTGGCTGCCGCGCGGCGCAGCGGTGATAAACGTCAGCCGAGGAGCACATGTGGTTGAGGGAGACCTGGTGGCTGCGCTGGACTCGGGCCACCTGAGTGCGGCGGTGCTGGATGTGTTTGAGCAGGTGGGGGCAAATTGTGAGGGTGGTGGGGTGGGCAGTGTTGGGCTGTTGCCTACGAACGAGCAGGATTGAAGCCATGGCATGCACAAGTGCTGCACTGGTCAGGAAGCTGCACATGAAACGGCCACTTGCTGGCAAGTTTTTGTCCACAGTGCACATCATGGCAACCGCTGGGCTTTCTCCGTCTGCCACCTCCTTCCCTGCCCTGCAGGAGCCGCTGCCGCCAGAGTCGCCGCTGTGGCGCCACCCCAAAGTGCGGGTGTTTCCCCACGTCTCTGGCATCACGCACCTTCCCACCGCGGCGGAGCAAATGGCGCGCGTGTGGGCGGCGGTGCGAGCGGGGCAGCCGCTACCGCCGGGGCTTGAAATTGACCGGTCGCGGGGCTACTGAGTGCTGCAGCACATGTTGTGGGGCACGACTGTGAGCTGAATTGACTGATGTGGCGTGTTGCTCACGTTGCAGTGCCTCATGTGTAATGTTACTGAACTGGGACTCAACATGATGCAGGACAGCCAAAACATATTGGATGAACAGGGCAGGATGCAGGACAGCCAAAACGGTGACACGGTGAAACAAAGGTGCAGCCATCAGGTGGCACAAGGTGTGCGTAACGGGTCATTGCAGCCGGCACAGCCAGCTTTGCGCATCCAGCGAACAAGAACCGGCTAACATTTGGCAGCGAAACAGAGCGCATGACAAAGCAGTTTTGATGCAAACGGCCTACGGCGCTGGGTAGCATGCCACCCAGGCAGCCTCAATCGCCGCTGCCTCCGGCTGCTGTGCCCGCTGCCGCCAGAGCCTTGCATTCCTTGCGGTGTACAGGCCAGTGCAGTCGCTGGCAGCTGACGCTGCAGTACGAGACCTTCTGCGGACAGGCAGATGCGGGGGAGCAGAAAGAGGTGTGGCTCTGCCTTCAGGCTCTGCAGCTCACCCCACTCTGCCCAATGGTTGCAGAACAAGCGCATCTGCTACTGATTTTGGCGGCATGTGGCCAAATCCAGCCTACCTTGCATGCCGAGCACTGCTTCAGATGCGCAGTGCCGCTGCATGCTGCGCAGCCTTGAATTTCTATGAAGTTGAAGGGCTGTGCCGGCAAGTCAAAGGTCCCTGCTTGGAAAAAATCACGACCTTGCGCGGCAGACTCCAGGCCAGCCAGCAACTGCCAGCTCGTCCGCAGCTCGTTGTGCTGCTGCTGGCGCCACTCCATGACAGGCACAGCAGGCTTGCAGAGCTTGAGCGCATGCTCAGCAATCTCGAGCAGCCTGCGGTGCTCAGCCAGCTGCACACGTTGGCCCTCTGCTCCGACCTCCCGCAAAAGGATCAGCACTTGCGCTGCCTTGTACGTGTGCAGGTGGGCTGCAGGCAACAAGACAGGAAGGCATGAATGGGTTGGGCAATAGCAAGCATTTCCACTATGGCTGCACAATGCTTCGTCGTGCAACCACAACTGGTTGACCAGTCCCCGCACCGTTGGACGCCTGTGCTGCCTGGAGCACGTTGCGCAGCACGCGTGCCGCCGCCGTATAATCGCCTGCATCCCTCAGGGCACTGCCCAGCATGAACCGGAAAGCGGTGCTGGTGAGGTTCAGGCAGCACAGCTGGCGAGCAACCTCTACTGCTGCCAGCTGCAGAGTTTCTTCTCACCGCCCAGCTCTGAGAGCTGCAGCGCGCTGCACAGCGCGTGTTTCAGGAGCAGAAACAGCTCGTGCATCTCAGCTGCTGGCATGGTGGGCTCAAAGCCCTGCTGCCGCTGGTAGTATACAAGCAGCTCGGCAGCGACAGCCCACAGCTCCCAACTGTGCAGGAACGCTTGCAGTGGGATCAGCGCCTCCGAAGCGGCATTTGCCGGCCTGTTAAAGGCCACAATCAGGTACCACAGGCATGCGGTGCTCATCTCATAAAGCAGCCCCAGGTGCGGCTCGCGGCATCCCTTGAAACTCTGCAGTGCAGGCATGTGACGGTGTGTGAGGATTCGGGTGCGCTTCCTGGCCTGTATGAGGGTGCATCATGGAATGTAAGTCAAGGTTGGCAAACCTGGGCCAGCCGCAGCAGCAGCTCTATGCAGCCTGGTTCCATGGTTCGCAAGAAAACCAGGCAGATCGGGGGCCAGGCACGCGCGCATGGCCAGGATCTGGCACTGCAGCAGGGGAGAGAGTTTGCATGGAGGGGCACTCGGTGGGCATTCAGTGTGAGAGTGTGCTGCATCTTGACGTCACTGGACTGAGCAGGCGCATGCATACGCAGGCTTGAGGTTGAGCTCTGCACCGTACCCATCGCTCCTCATGGGCCGTCAGCCCCTGCCGCTCCTGCCCATTGTCGTCCAGGCAGAAGCGGCACATTAGCACCTTTGCATCCATCAACTGTATGTAACTCTGCATTTGGTAGGGACGGCAGGTACATGGGGCACAGCCGCTAAGGCAGCCACTCGAGCGGCATGCTCCACTCACCTGCAGGTCAATGCTGCCGCGGTAGTCCTCTGACTCAGTGAGCAGCTTGCGGGCATGCTCAAGGGCCTCTCTCTCAAACTCAGGCAGCTGCCACGGCATGGCGTGCTGCACTAGTGACAGGTGAAGCAGGAAGCAAGCGGCAGGCGAGCCGGCGCCTTCTTCGCCGCCGCCACGGCCAGCTGAGCGGGCGCAGAGCAGCCCTGCCGCTGTTGGCCACCTTGGTTGGAGCTCTGCTGGTCTGCTGGTGGGCCCTGCTGCTCAGGCGGCCCTGCTCTGGAGGGGTTGAGGCCGCCTCTCGGAGTTCATGGCGCTGGGGAGCGTTGATGGCACTGAGCAAGGTGCTGACAGGGCCACTCTGGTCCAAGGGGACATCACAGGCTATAGGGAGTTTGGTTGAGCCTGCCGCCGCCATGGCGGGGCCGCGCTGGGCGTCGAGCCTCATGATGCCAACATGGCCGGAGCATTGCGTGCTTATCACATCTTGTGGGAGGCAGTGCGGCCCATCCAGACAACATTTTGAGTTGTAGGCAGCTTGTGAAGCTTGGGTTGTGGCAGGATGCAGGGGGCGAGCGCCTCACTGCTGCTGGTCTTGACGGGGTGAGCGGACTGTTCGCTGGGCGGCAATCGCCGCCCAATGACATCTCCAGTCAACCTAGAACACACCTGAAGTAGCTTGATAGACCGGGTCTCGCTTGACTCCTCGACATTAACTCATTCCCCTGCGGGGCAGTGAGTGGGACGTGTTGTTGCCCGCCGCTGTGCGGTTGCCGCCGCCTCAGCGTCGTAACTCCCGGGCTGGATGGGCGCATGTGCTCTCGTTAACAATCTCCGCTGACCTTCACGTCGTTGGAACTGCATCGAACGCCTTCCGCGGCTGCCGTTTGTCGGCAGCTGGCGGGCGGGCGCAATGCTGGCGGCGCGCAGCGGCGCCTCGTACAGCGCCAAGGCGGCCCGCAAGGTGCGCCCAATCATTCGCTTGCCGCCGCCGCCGCCGCGGCCGCCACCGCCGCTCCGCCGCCGCCTGCTGCCGCCCACACCTTCACCCTGTCCTGCGAACACACAGGATGCGGCGCCCTCGCCCGACCGCCTGCTCACCGACCGCGGCTCTTACATTGCATATCTGGAGGTATGCAGCATGAGCAGCATGCGGAGACCAGTCGGTGCTACGTGCCAGCCGCGCTGCCGCCCTGGCATATATGCTGTCGCATAATGCGTCCATTCTGCGCCCATCTGCCGGCTGCCGATCCTGTCCTGTCTCACATCACTGTGCTTACTCCTTGCAGAGCCAGCTGGAGCGCGTGTCGGCGGCCTGCCTGACGGTCACCTCCTTTGACGAGCGGCTGGAGCAGGCGGTGTCTGCCATTCGGTGCCTGGAGGAAAAGACGCTCAACCTGGCCCGCCTGGTGGCTGTCACGCAGCAGTTTGCGGAGCAGCAGGAGGCGGCACAGCGGGAGAGCGCGGCGGAGATACTGCGGCGCCTGCGCGGCGTGGAGGCCCGGCTGCAAGAGCTGGAGGAGCCGACACGTGCGGCAGCATGGGAGGCCAAGCTGCGTGCAGGTGCGCGCCGTGCTGCCGAGTTGTGGGCGGGAGGGGCGCAGTCCAGGACACCTACTCAAGGCACAGCAATGGACACAGCCTGTGTGCGGGAGCTGGTGCACGGCGATCTGCATGGTCACCATGCAGTGCCTGCCCGGCTCCCGCCCACCTGCCGCGGAGCGGCTGCCACATGCAACGTTCCATCGCAGCTGCTTAATCCACCCTGCAATCGCCTCCGTTCCTCCGCTGCTGCAGTGTCTGCACAAGTGGACGCCAAGCTGGCAGAAGTGGGAGCGAACTCAGAGGCTGGGCTGGCTGAGGCGGCGGGCCGCCTGCAGGCGGCGCTGGAGGAGGGCTGCCACACCGCCCACCTGGCGCTGGAGAAGCGCATGGGGGAGGCTGCAGGTGGGTGCGGAGGTTGCGGTGGCAGCAGTATATCGTATCAGCTGCTGTGGAGTGAAGCTTTGCAGCACATGCGTGAGCTGGTGTGGAGGCGGCGAGCGAACGCGGCGGCAGCAGGGATTTGCCTCCACCCCGCCATTGGCGCACCGGCTGCCGATCTGCTGATCACCACCCCTCCCTGCCTGCCTGCCCTGCCATTGCCCTGCCAGGTCGGCTGACTGAGGTGGAGCGCAAGGTGCGGGCCGTGGACGAGCGGGCGGCCAAGGCGGACGTGACCGAGGCGGCAGTGGCTGATCTGGCGGGGCGGGTGGGCGGCATGGAAGACTCGCTGGCGCATCTGGCGCAGGTGAGGGGGTGTGGAGCTTTGCCCATCACTTTCACGTTTTCGGCGGGATGTTCTTTCCTTCCTTAAGTGTTTGTAAGGGCTGCTGTGCCTGAGTTTCTAAAGCTTTTGCTAATGTGTTGGCCAACCGTAGCACCAACAACCCTCGACCATCAACCCCTTGCAGTCGGATGCGGGCATGAAGGGCAGCCTGGGGTCGCTGCAGACAGCGGTGGCACAGCTCAAGACGGCCGTGGTCGCCCTGGAGCTGCGCCCGCCGCTGGGCGATGCCACCGCCAGCAGCGCCGACTGCCTGCAGGTGGGGTGATGCTGCGTGGGCTGTGGGCCGTGGGCTGATGTGTACTCAGAAAGGGTGCAGCGTTGCTGCAGACGTGCAGAGAAACAGCACATTGTGCCCGTCCTGGCTGGCCCAGCATCCCCATGCAGTAACCCGCCTGCTCACCTGTTGCCAGCTGCACCACTCACGGTCGGCCTTGCAGTGGCTGGAGCGGGCGCGTGAGGCGCTGAAGCGGGAGGTGACCGACATCCAGCAGCAGCATGTGCAGCTGGCAGCGGGCCTCAACTCGGCCGTTGCTGCTGCGGCCGCCGCGCCGGCATCGCCGCAGAAGCAGCTGGCAGCGCAGGTGGGTGGACAGGGGCACAGCATGCAGCTTGCTGGTGCAGGCTCATGCAGCCAGTGTTGCTGTGCCTTTGAATGCGCCAGCTGGCACCCCTTTCCGTGGGCAGTTGCATGTCTATGGCTAGCAGTCACCAGCCGTGCTGGCCACCACATGAATCTGAGCAGCATTATGTGTGCCTACCCGCCCACCCCGCCCACCGCAGGTGCTGAGCGGGCTGCAGTGCAGCATGCAGCAGGAGGTGGGCAAGGAGCTGCAGGCGCTGCGCCTGGCAGATCAGCTGCTGGAAAGTGTGACCTCGCAGTTCAAGCACTCGCCGCCACGTGGCGCCAGCGGCGGCACCCAGGGCCGCGCTGCGTCGCATGCTGCAGGCCAGCCGGCCGGCGGCAAGGATGCAGTGGCTGTTGCAGCTGGTGCTGCTAGCAGCACCGATGCGGGCTGGACCATTGCGGCGGTTCCAGCTGCAGGCGCAGCAGCGGGAGCGGCGGGCGCGCCCCAACTGCCCACTGCCCAGGCGTCCTACCCGCCAGCACCCACCTCGCAGCAGGCAGTGGCAGTGGCAGCAGATGGAGCGCTGGCGCAGCTGCAGCAGCTGGCTGGTGGGGAACAGCAGCTGGCACAGGCGGCAGCGGCCCTGGCAACAACTGCTGGCAGCCCCACCGGCACCGGCAGCAGCAGCCTGCGCAATACATTTGGCCAGATGCAGTCCATGCTGCAGTCGGTGTGCCAGCTGTTGCAGGACGGCGGGCAGGCGCCGCCCCGGCGGCCAAACGAGGCGGCATACCAGGCTGCAGCTGCACGCTACCTCAGCCGCAGCAACACGCTGGCGCAGTCACGGCGCAGCGGCTCCCCAGATGGCAGCGGCACGCTCAGACGTCCGTGGATGCCTGGCGGCGGCGGAAAGCTTGGTAGCAGCGGCGGCAATGGGGCGCCAGCAGCAGCATCAGCGCCAGCGGCAGCCAGCCGGACGCTGTCGTTTGGCGGGGCGGGCGGCAGCAGCGGGGCAGGGGCTAAGGAGGCGCTAAGGGAGAGTGTGCTGGGGCAGGCGGCGCTGGAGCAGCGGCGCAAGCGGCTGCAGCAGCTGTATGCTGAGCTGAAGGGGCAGTGAGGGAGCAGAAAAAAACACACACATCCAGATTGGTCCCTTCCATTTGTTCGGGTCTCCATGCAGCTGCCATGCTGCATGTTGTTGAAAAGGAGTTGCAAGTTGTGAACATGTGGAACAGATGTGCAGAACAGGATAACTAAATGCAGAGTTTGACAGGTTTATAACATTACGCGTGGAGGGAATGGGCAGTGCGTGCATCCAGTGAGGGCATCACCAGCTCTCTATCCCCATCTTTTCAGGCTCGAACGTCCGCCCTTCCACCGGGTACGGCGGCAGCTTGCCCTCCGCTGCTAGTTGCTTCACCCGCTCCTCAAGTGCACCGCACACATCCTTCTTCGTGCACACGCAGCGGTGCATGACCTGCAGTGAGGTGTGGCAGTCGTTCTGTTTCTTAAAACAACAAATAAAACAAAAAGAAAAGCACCGTGGCTCAGCGGCAAGCCGTGTGATGTGCAGCGCTGGGTGCAGGAGCTGCCTGCCATGACCTGCTCAGCGGTGCAAGGTGTGGGGCAGGACACACTGCAGTGTGGGAAGCAGGCTGGGGGCGCACACTCGATGGCCAGCCAGCATTCAACAACATGGCTCCCACGCTTGCAACCCCACCTGCGCTTCCGGAGCCTGCCCGGTGCAGGGGCGGCCTCCGGAGCCCATGACGCCCGGAACAAAATACTTGGTGCGCAAGTCGTAATCGGGGGGCACCAGGCTCGCTGGCCTGCCGATCTCAATGCCAGGCGGCACTGCATGGAGCGGAGGCCGGAGGAGTGGAACGCCAGTGAGCAACCACTGACCAGCGATCTGTGTGCGGCCGTGCAACATGGAGCACGGTGCGCGCCATGGTCACCATGCATGCCCGCATCAAGCGTGATGCTGGCATGCTGCAACAGGCAACTGGGGCCCGCACCATGCATGCCACAGAGCAACAGGGTGACGCTCACCAGGCCCCTTGAACAGGAAGATGTTTGTGTTGTGCCCGAACGATGCGCGGAAGGAGCGCGGGTCCCAGCCCTCGGGTATCGCGCCGCACCCTGCAGCATGGCCAGCCAGCAGGCGCAAAGCAGGCAGCATGTTTGAAATGCCGCTGCTACGCATAAACAAGCGGTTGCTTGCAACAATTAATCGCACCCAAAGCACCGAAGCAAGACGGCGGCAGCAAGCAGGAGTGCCAGCGCATCTTCACGCCTGCTTCTTGCAAATCCAGGTTTAACGCTAACAGTGAGCGCTCACCAAACATGAACACGCCGTCCTTCCTGACGTCCGCAAAAAGCTTGTCGCCGTCCTTCACGCAGCCCAGCGTGCCCTGCTGCAGCCGCCACGCGTCCTCGATGTCGTACCGCAGCACTTGCTCCGTCACCTGTGAAACATGGAGCAAATGGTATCACACAGAGTGAGCGATCAGGCAGAAGCTGCGAGTGGGGATGGCAGGCACCTTACCTGGGGCAGCAACGTTCTGTTGCATGCTTGCACTTGGAGCGTGCAGCCCTGTTTCCAAACATTTAAACACCCTGCTTGCTTGCCTGGTCCATCTTGCCCAACCCGCCGCCGCTGTTCCAGTTTATTGCCAGGCCTGATGATGCCGCAGCAATGTGCAGGATAGTGTAGCCCGCTCGCGCCAGCCTGCAGTGGGGCAGCAAGGGTAGGCATTGTGTGCAGTGGTGGGCAGCTACCAACTGAGCCCGGGCCACAGGCTGTGCGGCTCAAGCACTGAGGTGCACTGCATGCACATTCATGCACATTGTGTGCACAGCCTAGTTGGTATTCAGCACTCACCCCAGGAGCACCACCGGGTTGTCCTCAAACCAAAACCAGTTGTGCGCTCGCTCTGCATGCCAGGATGGGGGCGGAGCGTGAGCCCCGCTGCCCAGCCGGCCGCCGACGCCATGCAAGCGGCAATCAGTGGCAGATCAGCTAGCTAGCTGCACTGCTAGCGTGGCATGCGCCACACACAATCCAGTTATGACACATCAGAGTCAACTGGCTCAACCCCAGCCTGTGATCGCATCCCTGCACGCCCACCAATGCACCCCTCCCGCTGCGCCTCTGCCAATGCATAGCAGCCACACACAACCAGGCTTGCCTGCCACCCCCGGAGAGTACTCCATGAATATGTGCTGCACTGTGTGCTCCAGGAACAGGCGCTTGGTACCGCGCAGCACCCCGGGCTCATAACCCTCCACATCCGCCTGCGCGGCAGGTGGAAAGTGACCAGTAGCAGCAGGGGTTGGTAGGAACATCCGGCCCAGGCGGGGCGCTTGCAGGGTAGCCAGCCGCCCATGCTACACTTGCACCCGCAGATGCACGGATCTGCTTGCCGCCTCTCGTTGATTTGTTCACAACAAGCATCCGTATGCGTTGCTGCTCTGTGGTTTGCTCGCCAACTTGCCTTCATGATCAGCACGTCTTCCTTCACCACTTCATCCACTCGCTCCACAGGCCGCACCACCTTATCGTAGTCGCCCTCATTAGCTATGGCGCTGTGTCAAAGGGATGGGTGGGTGGGTGGTGGGGTGGGGGGGGGGGGATGGCGTTGCCAGAGGTCAATGGTGGGTGATGATTAGACACAGCGGCGGGTTGTTCGGGGAAGAGCGAGCTGTATCAGGCATGCAATGGTGTGGCCAAAGCACCCCATCTTGCAAGGCACCCACCCGTCGATATTGGAGCCATCGATGCCTGCCGTGCCCCAAATGCCACGGTTGGGCACCACGATTGTGAGCTCTCCGCCCGTGCTGTTGCTCACAATCGTCTCACGCAGCTGCAAGCAAGAGAGGGGTGGGCACAGCATTTGAGGCTTGGTGCCAGCTCCCTTGCCATCCGCCTTGTTTGAAGACTCGGCACGGCTGCAGGGCGCAACTGCCCCGGCAGCACGGTTCTTAGGCGTTGGTAAGCAACGCGCTCTGGCTGTGTCGGCAATACATCCCGGCAACACCAACGCCCCAGGCCCCTTTTGCCAGCCATGCCGACCTGCTCACCATCAAAGGCAGCCCAACATCAGGCAGCCAAAGGCAAGTGCCTGCCCACCTGCACCAGGTGCGTCAGGTTGTTGCGAAGCAGGCCGTACTTGAAGAAGGCGGCGAAGAAAGGAACGGGCTCCCAGGCCACCACCCGGCAGCCCATGCTGGCCGCCAGCAGCGAGTAGTAACCAAACTGCACAGCAGGGGCACCATGGGTGCCAGGTGTTGGGTGGGGTGGGGAGGCCAGCGCGCACCTGCAGGCTGATTGAAGTAGGTTTGCACCGCAACCAGGCATTCGGGCCAGCGGTGCAGGTGCTGACAGCAGAGCTTCTACAGATGAGGAGGGCTGGCTGGCTCACATTGGCGCCCACATCCACCACCAGCCGCCGCTCGCCGCTGTCGCCACGGCAGCCGGCGCTCAGCAGCGTGTGCCATGCATACGTGTACAATGGCTCAAACATGCGGTTGGCCCTGTGTGGGTTGGGAGACACAAGCGGCAGCAAGGAAGCCAGTTTGAGCTGAGCGATGTGCTGGCAAGGTAGAGAGGGGAGATACCACCGCAGACCACTGCCAAAATCCAACAACGTGCACCAGCCACGTTAGCGGTGGGTGCGCTTGGCAAACAAAGGTGCTACATCCATCATGCCTTACCACATGTGCGCCGACACGTCGACGTCTTTCTGGCCGTCTGTGAACGCCATGAAATAGCCGGTGGGGTGCGCCGACTGCCGCGTGTACACCTCAAACTGCAGTGCGGTTGTGGGTGGAAAAGCGGCCATGAAACAACGCAGCAGGACGCGTGCTGTGGCATGGTCGCGCGGGGCAGAAAGGCACAAGGGTGTGGTGTTGTTGTTGAAAGGAGTGGGCGTGGTGATGAGACAGCGGCACAGCAGATGTGCCGGAGATGGGAGCAGCAGCAGCCAAGCGGATGTTACAAACGAGGCGACATGCCAAATTTCGACATGCAAGTCCCAACAGCACCCCCTCCAGCTTCCAGATTCTAATACTTCCGCCGGACCTTCTTTTCTCGGATCTCGGCGATCGGCCGCCAGCTGTCCGAGGCATCTGTGTTGGTGTGCACCTGCAAGCAGCAGGTTGGTGCAGCAACAGGGAGATGTGAAGACCGTCCCAGGCTGGGGGGGGCCTGAGAGAGGCAGCAACAAGCGTCCCAGGCAGCAGCAATGCCACAGCAAGCTACTGGAGTGGACAAGCCAGCCAGCGTGCCAGCAGCGCACGAACAGCCTTACCCAGGGTCCACAGTCGGCACAGTCGGTGCCCAGGTCGCACTGCACTTCAAACACGGCTGCACTGTCAGGCAGCGACTCTGCCGTGGCTTGGACATTGGGCCTGCCCTCGTCGCACACGCCATTGTTTGCAAATCCGGCGCACGAGTTGTCACAGACCGATTTAACGGCCCCCAACGCTGGCTCGGAGCCGCCGTCGGACTGGCTGGACTGGCTGCTGGTCTTGCTGCTGCTGCTGCCGGCCACCTGGAGTTAAGGCATTAGGGCGGCGGTTGATTTATGCCTGTTCAGGGTAGTGTTCGCACTCAGCATGCAAGCCGCCGGCCTGGAGGAGGCGCAGGAGCGACGGTGAGATCATGCCTCTTTTGGGTAACATTCCGCACTCAGCATGCGAGCCGGTACGTGTGGCTGGGCTGTGCACTAACAACTCCACTGCGCCCAAAATAAAATAACCGGCTCCGTACCTTGGCCGCTCCCGCCGACGGCCGGTGTCCCACTGCCGACGCTCCGCTGCCTGCTCCGCCGCGGCCCAGGAAGTATCCAGCCGCCAGGCACACCAAAGCAATCAACAGGGGGCTAAAACGGCGAAAGACCCCGCGCTTCGCTGGGCGGGCAATGGCCATCTCTGCCCCTTGCCGGCCCGCCGCCTCCTTAAATGTAACACATGCAACTGTAGGAAGTGATCGGGCCATCGAGCTGGGGATGGCAGGTGGTCTGCCTCTGTGCTCCATGCAACTCGCATTCACAGCACAAACCCGCGCGACCGCAGACTGCAAACGCTTCGCGATCATCAGAGCAAGCAAGGAGTGTGCTCCAGCCACGACACGACACCCCTGCGCTAACCACACCATGGGCACCCTGGTGCGGGCCCCGCCGCCCGTCGCGTCACGCCAGAACACCCACGCCGCTGCTCCCTGCGCCGCCCTGGCTGTGCCGGGGCCCCCAGCGCGCCGACCGTGGGGCGCCGCCGCCGCTCGCGGCGCCCCACACACAGCCGCCGGCGCCGCCGCCGGCAGGCGTGCCGGGGCGCGCGGCCGCACGCTGCGTGTGTCGGCCAGCTACTCGCCCTACCCTTGGAACGAGCGGGACTATTACCGAGTGGCGCTGCAGATGGTGCAGGTGGGGCGGTGCTGCGTGGCCGTTGCCTGCCGCCTGCTCCACAACAGTTGCCTGCTACAGGAGGCACATGTTGCCACCGGCTTGCAACGCACCCCTGGCGCTCTCCCCACTGCAGACGGCCGGCCCTCTGGGCGCGGGCGTGCAGACTGGCTACTTTTTGCTGATGCGCGTGGCGGGGCAGGGCGGCGACATGATTGAGGACGCAGGTGCGCCCAGCTGCCCTTTGTTGGTTGATTTGCAAGAAGGTGCAGGTGGATGCCGCTGGGTGCGGCTTGGGTTGCGAGCGCAGGTCAGCTGCTGATTCGCAAGGAGCACTGGCCGGGAGTCGGCCAGTCCATGGCGCCGCGGCCGGGCTGCGTGCCTGACTCGCAGGCACAGGCGCCCCAGCGCCCAGCCCTCCCTTTGCCCTTGCCAGCTGTCCTATGCTCCAGCTCGCTCGCTTTGGCTCCTGCGCAGACCGCGCCCTGGTGATGTCGGTGGGTGGCGACACCCTGACGGGCGTGGCACAGCTGGCGCAGGGCCTACAGACAGGGGCCGCCGGCGGCCGCCCGCTCTCACTGGACCTGCTGTGGCAGGTACGTGCAGCTTGGGGCTCTCGGTTTGCGGGCGGCTGTGGGCTGGCCATCCTGTGGCGCAGCTGTGTAGCTCGAGTGGCGTGCTGACGTTGTGATTGGCTTAAGGCATGGCATGGCAGCCCGAGCTGGGACATGCCTCCCTGTGCAGCCCTTCATGCCGCCGAGTCCCTGCCGCTGCCTCGGCTAAGCGCTCCATGCTGAGCACTCCATGCTGCTGCGCTTGCCCATCAACTGCAGGTGCTGCAGCGCGGCCAGGAGATCAGCAAGCGCACCTGGAACGTGCTGCGGGTATGCGCTCGCTGTAGAGGGGCAGTCTGCCTGCACCGCAACAGTACAATGGCACTGATCTTGGCGCCAATGGCCACAAGCTGTGCATTCTGCCCTCTGATCGTCAGCTGCGGTTTGTCCCAAAACCCCCCTTGCAGGTGGCTGTGGTTGAGCTGCGCGGCAACACATTCGTGGGGCGCATCTTCTTTGGAGACCCCGCCACAGGCCAGGTGGCCTGGGACTGCGACTGCCGCCCCTCGGACGCCTGCTGGCTGGCGCTCAAGGTGGGCAGAGGGCGGTCCTGCTGTTTTGTGGTTGTGCTTGCACCAAACCCACACGCAGTTGCATGCACCAGGTGGTGTGCGGCATCTCCCGCTGCACGCTTCCAAACCGCACTATCCGGCACCCGCCCCGCCCCGCCGCAGTCGCAAGCGCCCATCTTCATCCACCGCACCGTGTGGGAGGATTCGGCCATGCTGTTGCGCGACATCCAGCGCTCGGCGGAGGAGCAGCAGGCGGCGGCGCAGGACTCAAAGGCTCGGCGCCGCGCGGTGAGCCGAGGCATGCTGTGCCGGCTGTGCTGCATTGCCGGATGGGGCTACTCTGGGCGGCAGGCAGTGCACACGCGGTTTGAAGGGGCCGGCAGTGCTGCCCACTTGCACAGCCAGCTTCAAGCCTGTGCCCGCTGGTGCACTTGCTGCGCCTCCTGGCCAGGGCAGCTCCTCATCTGGCTGCTGCGCCTCGCCGCTGCTGCCCCCTGCAGCGCGAGTCGGCGATGGAGCCGCAGGGGCGGGCGGTGGGCACCAGCGGGGCGCTGGAGATTGGGGCGATGACGCCTCAGGCCATCATGACCACACCCAGGTGGGCTTGCAAGTGGCTGGCTGGTTGGTTGGGCTTGCAAGTGGCTGGCTGGTTGGTTGGGCTTGCAAGTGGCTGTCTGGCTGGTTGGGCTTGGCTGGCTGTGCAGCAGCGACTGCCGGTTCTTCTGTCGCTGAGAGGTGGAAACGGCTTGCCGCAGGCCTGCACAGCTTGCCCTGCTTGTGTCATCCGGCGCTCCTTGACCCGCCTGCATGCCTCTGCCTCCCTGCTGTTCGCCGCAGGGACACCGACCCTGAGCCGCTCAAGCGGCTGAAGATGGAGATGCGGGTGGCGCTGCATGAGGAGGATTATGCCGCCGCAGCACGCATCAGGTGAGGCGCCAGCTGTGCAACAGGTGCAGCACACCAACCGGGCACGGGCGGCCAGCTGCCACTGGTTGCAGGGAACTGAGGAGTGGCAGGGTCGTTGCCATGGCAAGGATGGGTGCTGGCCAAGTAGTGCTGCTGGCCTGCAGGGCTGAACGGCAGTGAGTTGCTAACCTGTAGGCTGGCATAAGCCAACTCCTCACCCACATTTTGCAGGGACCACCCCTGGATGCGGCTGCACCTGGGCATGCTGCAGGCGATACAGGCGGGGGATGTTGAGGAGGCAGACCGCTGCGAGCAAAAGCTGCAGGTGTGTGGCTGGGTGGCGGCTGCTTCATGGGATCTTGTATGCACCGCGGCTACTGCAGGGCACCCGCCTGAGCGGCAGCGGCTCTCCAATGCCTTGGACGCTGCAACGCCGCCTGCTGTCCCAGGAAATATGCCGGGCGACTGCAATTGCATGCACGCTCACGTCAGCCTGCGCTGTGTGCGCTGTGCCCGCCATGCCACGCAGGCTGCCATCATGCAGCATGAGGAGGAGGAGCGGCGGCAACACCGCACACACCATGAGCGTGGCAGTGGTGGCGGCGGCTGGACGGATGGCCCCTCTTACCGCCAGTTTTACTAGCTGCAGGGCGGACAATGATATCTGCAGGCTGGCCGCCCAAACCCAGTTGCGGCCCTGCAACGGATCAAGGATGAACGAACCAAAGTGCAGCCAAACCAGCGAAGCACGCCCACCCACGCCGGCGCTTGTGTGCCACCCACTTTTGGTTCCTGCATGCCCTTCCCAGCCCACATACTACTCTCATTTCACGTGTTCTGTTACCTGTAGCGTATTGCTTGCCCTTGGCTAGCAGATTAACCCATCCATTGGCGGCCATTGCCGCCGCCCAGTTGTGTGTGTGGCGCCTGCCCTGTATCATCATGCTGTGCCGAGCCTGTGCCATAGCAGCCCCCATGCTATACCATTTTCTCGACCCGTCTGTCCCCCGGCTCTGATGGAGAGATGCATATGTGCACGTCTGGACATGTAACTGATTGACCAAAAGGATGCATGTCCGAGCTCTGCACAGACATGTGGGATGGCCTGCTTCTGCCTCACCCCAGCCGGGAAGCCCGCGACTTGAACAGCTGCACCAAGCGCTTCTCCTCAAGCTGCATCAGCCGCGGCCGCTGCGCCTGTGACCGCTGCCGCGGGCTGAGGGCGCCCTCTTGTTCCGGAGAAGCCGCCGCTGGGTCGAGCCCTGCCCATGTGCCGCTTCCCCTGGGGCTGCCGGCCGGGCTGCCGGCCGGCTGCAGCGACTGTGCAAGGGCCGCTGCGGAGCCAGCCGCCGACAAGCTGCCGCTGGACGGCTGTAGCGGCGTCGGCTCTCTGAGGGCCAGCATAGCCATGATTGGTATGGGCGCGAGCCGAGCTTGCAGCATCCTGAAGGCGTCGCCCTGCGGAGGACGAGCAAGCAAGAGGGCAGTTGTTCTTTTCTGGAATACTCCTATTGTATAGGAGGATATGCACGGAGGGCGTGAATGTACACGTTCCTTGCAACCCACTGCCATTCATCCCTTGGCTGCGAGTGCCTGCCCAGCAGCACCCTCCCTCACCTGCGGCAGCAGCATGAGCAGGCCGTGCACAGCGCGCTGCAGCGCGGGGTACGCCTGCGGCTGCAGCAGCTGCAGGCGCAGCGGCGCAAAGGCGGGCGCCTCCAGCAGGGACACCAGCTGAGTCAGCTCAACAGTCGTCTCAGGCCGCATGGAGAGAGGCTCCTGAGCCATGGCAGCCAGCAGCTCGTATGCCAGTGTGTGAGCCTGTATGGGGATTGGGAAGGCATGAGTGGCGGGTCCATAGCAGCAGGTGGGAGGCTGGGCAGGTGAGGTGAGGCAACCGCTTAGCATGTAAACCTGCCTTGCCATACGGACCAGGCCCTGCGCAGCATACACGCTCAGCGCTCGTGCGCTCCCCAGAAGCCCTGCTGTCACCCCTACCTGCGCCAGCAGTGCCAGCGACAGCGAGGCGGCGCAGCTGTAGCTCCAGCTGGCAAACAGCTGGCTGAAGACGTCGGCCGCCTCGGCAGACCGCAGGCTGCCCCCCAGCAGCGCCCGCAGCTCCTGCAGAGTGAGGAGTTGGCCGGGCAGGTTGGGAAGGCCACAAGCAGGGGTCAGCCAGCACTCCATGGTTACCAGGTGCGGTGCAGAGCTGGGCTGTCTACTGTCAAGTGCAGGAGCAGCAGCTGGCTAGTGACAAACATGCACCTTGGGCAACCACTTGCCATGATGCACGCATGCCCCACTGCCCCACCGCCCATCACCTGCAGCTGGCTGCTGGTCAGCAGGATGAGATTGAGGGCCTGCACCACCGCGCCCGCAAACCCAGCATCGTCCTCCTCCTGCGCCAGGCTTGCACGGCGGCGGTGACTATACTTAGACATGATGTGGTAGTGCCGCCACAGGGGCAGCTCAAGCAAAGAGCCGGCTTGCTAAGGCAGCGGTATGCCACAACGTGCGTGGACCGGTCAGCATGCACACCAGCGTGCCAGCCAACGCAGCAAGCCATGCGGTCCACACCTGCAGCAGACGAGAGAGCTCTCGGTACACCCGCAGCCCGCCCAGCTTCTGGCTCAGCTGCTGAATGACCAGGCCGCCGCGGCGCTGCAGGCAGGCAGTAGGAACGGTGGTGGTTAATCGTTCATGGGAGGGTTTTTTAGGGGTAGGGTTTTGAATTGGCAGACATGAAGTGCGAATGAGCACACGGGAGGCCAAGTGCAGCCAGCAGCCGCGGGCTCTCCGCCGCACGTGCCCGGCAGGCCTAACACCAATCAAGCCCTGCCCCTGGCTTCCTAGTACAGTCTAGTCTCGTCTAGTCTAGTCGGGTCGTATTACTTCTTCCCAACGCCTCAGGGCCCCGCCGAAGCTGTCAGCTTGCGCCCAGCACAGCACAGAGAGACCAGCAGCCCCCACCTGCAGCAGTCGGGCGCCGCCGTTGCCGCGAAAGCAGTCGAGCAGGGCTGCCATGACAGCTGGGAAGTGGTCCCTCTGCTCCGCAACTGAGGCCAGCACAGCAAGTGACTCGGTCACCACTCGGTCTGCAGCGCAGGCGCAGCAGAGTTGGCAAAAGGCTGAATATTCGCATGCACGGTGCACCACGCTGATGCCGGCAGCAAGGGGCGGCAGCGTCAGCCTGGAGTGGCAAGCCATCAAACATGCTTGGCAGCACAGCCAGCCGCGGCAACATTACCCGCCTGCCCCGCGCATAACAATCACTGCTAGCAGCTAGTTCACGCCCGCGGCGCAAAAACAATTCAATTTTTAACAACACCCGCCTGAGGCGGCTCCCAGCGCGTCGCACAGCGCGAGCAGCAGGAGCTGGCGCTGCTCCTGCAGCAGGCGTGCGTCGCGGCTGAGCAGGACGTGCACCCACTGGAGCGCCTCCAGCTTGGAAACCTCCGTCTCGCCCTCCAGCTGCTTGCTGTGGATAAGCAAGTAATAAGCAAGTGGTGGTGGGCAGGCGAGGGCAGGTGTTAATTGCAGGAAAGAATGAGGACTACTAGCAGCACGTGCGAGGCAACACAACTGCCTGCAATTCACACCAGGGCCCTACCAAGGCTCAAAGGCTCGCCCTCAATCCCTCACCCACCTGACCGCCGCCAGCAGCGCCTGGCTGTCCAGCGAGTCAGTGCCGCCGCTCAGCCCCCGCTGCTGCTGCTGTTGCTGCTGCTGCTGCTGCACCTGCTCCAACAGATCGCTGTTCACCTGGCGGGCAGCCGCGCTGATGTCTGGGTCTGCACAGGAAGGGTGGTTCAGCGGGTGGTGTGAGATGCAAGTGACAGGCAGCAATGCGCACGTAGGCGCTGATGTCTGGATCTGCGGTGCGCAGCAGGCAGGACGCAGGGTGATAGACTGGGTGTGTAATGCACGCGACAGGCTGTGATAGGCACGCGAGTGGTGTGCGCCCTGTTGCTGCAGCCCAGCAGCTGTTGCTGCAGCCCAGCAGCAAGTCGTGGGTCAACGCCACGCAGCAGCACTGCATGCAATGAGAGCTAATGCTGCACTTCCACTCGCCTGCATGGCCCAGGCAGGGCAGCACCTCGCGCAGCAGCGCCGCCGTGTGCGGCAGCAGCTGCCTGGGCGCCAGCTGCACCAGGGTGTGCAGCCACCTGCACAGCGCAGCACAGCAGCAGGTGGGTGTGGGTCTTGTGCGCCCGGCAGGCGTGCCCTAGGCACGTCCCCATGCTCCGCAATGCGAGCTAGCTGTAAGCAACCCCCATCCAACAGCCTCTGCACTCACCTCAGCGCCGTGAGCAGCGCCGCCTCCTCGTCCCTGCGCTGCTCCAGCTGCTGGGCCAGGATGAGCGCCAGCCCGCTCACGTCGGTGCCGCCGCCGCTGGTCTGCACCTCCAGCAAGAACTCCTGTGGGGCAGCAGAGCCACAGTACGGCAGCGTGGTAGATGCAACTACGGTGACATTGGCTGCAAGTAACTACAGTGAAACTGGTCGCACGCGCCAGGTTATACCGCATGCGCCTGGATCGACGGCAACAATGAGCTGCCACGGCTGTCGGAGACTAGGTGAGGTTGAGACATCCCCAGCCCTTAACAACACGTGGCCCATCCCCTCCCACCCAGCCTCGCCTGCAGCAGCTTGGTGCACGCCGAGCGGACCTCAGCGTTGCCGTCGCTCAGCATGCCTAGCAGGCCGGGCAGAAGAGCGGGCAGGTGCGCCGCGAGGTCAATGTCGGGCAGGCTGTCCAGCAGGCTGCAGCAAAGGAGAAGACTTGCGTGGTTAACGTAAGTGGCATACCAGCTGCTGTTCTGTGTTGATGGTCCAAGCCTGTCCATCAAAGCAAAGCAAGGCACGCACCCGGCAGCCCTGTATTGCGGGGCAGCTCACCCGAGCCAGCCCAGCAGGAATTGGCGCTTGAAGGGGTTGGACACCTCCAGCGCCTCTTGCAGGGTGGGGATGAAGCCGCCCACGTCAAACTCGTGGCTCTCCGCCACAATGTCCTGCTGAGACAGAAGGAGGGAGCAAGATGAACTGTGTACAAGTGCCACGTCAAACTCATGGCTCTCCGCCACAATGTCCTGCGGGTATGGTAGGGGCGAGGGGGACCGACAGCTCTCGTGTGCAAGCACCACACCGAAATTGTCCCCCAGTCTCCCTCCACAACATCCGGCAACGCCGCACGCCAAGGCAAGAGGCCCCGCGTCTGTGTGGATTTAGATAGCAGCGTGAGCTGAATTTCTGAGCCAGCCAGCGAGCCACCGCAGCCCCTGCTCGCCTTGACCAGCCGGTCCAGGAAGGCGGTGGCGTTCTGCACGTTGGCGTCTGGGTCGGAGCACAGGCGGAACAGGGCGTCAAAGACGTCGGGGAACACCTGCAGGAAGCTGTCCCTGGTCGACTTGGCCTGCGCATGGACATATGGGGGCAGAGGCGGGCTGCTCAGGCACAGTGACACTAAGTGCAAAGGTCTTGCTGGGCGTGGGCTAGAGGCGCGCAGCAGGCGTGCCAACAGGTGTCTGCTTGTGCCCCATCAAGCTGCCAAACAAAGCGGCATTGCCTGTTCTAACTCACCACATTCCACAGGCTCTCGATGGCATAGTACCGCACGCGGCTGTCCTGGTCGGTGAAGGACGCCAGGATGGGAGGCACGATGCGCTGCGGCGGGCGGCGTGCAAGGCGCGGCATCTCGGCAAGCTGAGGACACAGCAGCAGCAGCAGCAGCAGCAGCGGCAGCGGCTGCAGTGGCAACAGCGCCGGCACCGGCGCCGGTGGCAGCAGCGCCGGCAGTCTCGTCCAACAGCACCAGCAGCAGTAACGCCGATAGCCGTGACCAGCGGCAGCCACCTCAGTTGCACCCCCTGCTGCATCTGGTTTGGCTCTCTCACCTGCAACAGGTCTGGCGGGCGGGCGCAACCGATGCCTGGGGTCGCCAGCGCCACAGCGGTCGCTGCCAGGCACAGCAGGCCGCCCTTGCGTGCATTGGACTGCAGCAAGGGAAGCGTGTAGCCAATCTTGAGCATGCCACTGCAGCAAATGCAGCGAGCACATTGTGGAGCAGTGATCAGCGGCAGTGTCAAAGCATAGCAAAGCGGACCTGGGACGAGGTGGCATACTGGTTGACGAGCGCGTCGATGACCGCTGAAATGCGATGCACGTTGCCCGCCGCCGACAGCTGCTTCACCAGCTGCTCCACCTCCAGCGCTGCCACCTTGCGCTTGTCATACAGCTGCAGGAAAACACGCATGATGTCAGGCGGGCATTGAACACTTGCGGCGGCGAGCGGCGGCGGGGACAGCGGAGGTCTGCAGCTGCCACTTGCCCATCGGCATGAAGTGATCTCATTTACAGCAGCCCTGCAGCATGTAGCGCCCGTTGAACACGCACACAGAGAGCGGCGTAGGCGCCGTGTTGAGGGTTCACGCTCCCCGCTCGTCCCAAAGCCGCATCGCCTGCATGATCACCTTGTCCGCTATGTGGCGAGTGACAGACGGGGGTAGCACGGCCGCCGTCGCCATGGCCGCGCAGAGACACCTCGCAATTCGTGCTCTGGAGCTCCCTCGCAGTCCAAAGGCGGCCTCCACGCGATAACAAGAGTATCAAAGTCAGCGGTAGGCCTTGGTGCCCGCAAAACCCCCTTCACCAAGCCCGCCACGCCCAGCGCTGGCCAACACAGCTTGTCCCGACGCACACGTGCTCCCTTTCCCAGCTGATGGCCCCATCACCACTGTCTGCAGCACTCGGGATGCCGGAGCTTGCTCTGTAGAAACACGGGTTACAGGAGTCCGTCACTGGCGGTCAAACTAGGTCGGGTTTGTTCGTCGAAAGGCAGGGTTGGCACGGACGATCAGTGTACAAAGTGCAGCCAACCAAGGCATGGTAGGGCAGGAATAGGGGGGACGAGGGTACAAAACAGATGGGCAGGGCAGGGCTGAGGACAAGTGCGGTTGGGCGGGACAGCCAAAATTGTGGCGGCGGCGGCGAGGGAGTACAAGCGCCGAGGGGGCTACAGGGCGGCAGTGTTGCAGAAGTTTGGTGGGGTGCAAAAGAGCAAGTGCGCAGGCAAGGGTCTTGTAAATGTACAGCCGCTTGCAGGCAGGTTCACACTACCTTGATTAGTGTACAGTGCACGCAGGGTGGGGGCGCGCCAGGCGAGGCCGGCCGCCGCAGAGACCGCACACGGAGGGACCCGCGGGGCGTCGCACTGCACAGGTAGAGTTGTACCGAGGCAGCAGGCTGCTCGGAAACCTTGCACTCACACTAGCTAGCTCACACAGGCCAGCACTTGCACTCATGCATGGCACAGCTCACTTTCGATTTGCTGCCGCCCTGCACCCCAGCCGTTTTGCTGCCACCGCCGCCGCCACAAAAAAGCTGCCGCTGCCGCCCACCGCACCGCTGCATCCGCTGCTGGCTGCCCGCAGACCAACCCCTTGCCAAGGCAGCAAGCAACAGCAAGGAGCTGTGCTTACCGGCAGCAGCGCCGAGCGCCCGCTCATGCAGCCGGGGGCATCGCTCTGCAGGCCAGATGGGGCGCTGCCGAGCGCCCTCCTGGCTGCTGCACAGGTTTGCCGAGGGGTGGGGGCATGGATGGGGACGGCGGGCATGCAGCAGCGGGGTAGCGGACCACTCCAGCTGACGTCGCCCATCGCCACAACACGCCAACACCCGCCCATCAGCGGCAACGCAGTCAGTGCTGCTGGGGCGGCTGGTTCATCACAGACAGGTCGGCCGGCAGGCTGCCTTCAGAGTGTTCTGCGAAGCCCTCCTCGCTGTCGCCGGCGTGCCGCTGGCCGCGCAGCTCGTCCACCTCCTGCTGCAGCATGTCCAGCTGCTCTCGCAGCCTGCAGGAGGGTTGGGGAGGGAGGGGGGCAGGGAGTCAGGAGGCGGTTGCGGCAGCAGGCAGTGCAACAGCACGCGCTCACAGAGGTTTAAAGACTAGATGCCTTGCACACCTTGCAGCCACAGAAGCCTGCAGATCACAACGCCATGCAGCACCCACCTGAGGTTCTGGTCCTCCAGCTCGGCAATGTAGGCCTCCTGCTCCACCAGCCGCGCCCGCACCGCACGCGGCAGCGCCGCCTCATCGTACAGCGCGCCGCCCGGAGCCGCTGCAACGCGCTCGCCGCCGCCGTTGGCCTCGCCGCCGCCGCCGCTGCCGCCAGAGCCGGCGCTGTGCGCGTCGTCGTGGGCGTGGCCGTTGCCCTGCGGCGCCTCCCCCTCCTCCAGCTCCCCCCAGTCGTCCTCCAGCTCGCTGTCGCTCGTGGTCAGCTGCTGGCCCGTCAGGAACAGGGCCGCGCTGTTCTCGTTTGTGCCGTACCAGTCCAGGCCGGCCTGCGCGTGGTGGGGAGGGCAGGGTGTGGGTTGGTTGAGCTAGATGAAGGCCAGCAGTGTGTGTGAGGCAGCCGCGCCAGCCAAGCAGCCAAGCATACATGCGCCAGCCTGACCAACAAGTCGACAAGATCCACCCAGGAGCGCGGGGTGGTGAAGTGCTTGCGACCGCCACGCTCAAAAGTGGTTGCAGCCGCCACGCTCAACACGCACCTGCAGGCCCTCGGCTTCCAGGCGGTCGGCGCCTCCGGCTGCGTGGTCCACGTGGCCCACAAGGGCGGGCGTGTCCAGCGGGTTGCCGGCTGCATGAGGCAAGGGAGGAAGGGAGAAACAAGCCAGGGTGGTCAGCTGAGATCCCAGCAGTTGAGCTGCCCAGTGCACTGCGCTGCTGCACTAATTACTAGGCAGGCGGGCAGGCGGCGCCGGGGCGCCGGTACAGATTGGAAAGCAACGGGGCACGGCATGCAGGCTCAAAGCAGCAGGGCGCGGCATGCAGGCTCAACACACTGCAGCATGCAGACAATCAGGCAGCACCCACCTGCGGGCGTGAGGGGCATGGGGCGCGGCGTGGGCGCGAGGCGCTTGGGCAGCTTGGACGCCTTGCTGCCGCGCGAGCGGCGGTGGCCGCCGGCGCGGCCGGGGCCTGTACGGGGGTTGCGGGAGCGGCGGGCCAGCGGCATGGAACGTGGCCCCGACAGAGGAGGACGCATGCAGGGCAGGGCAGCAGGCGGAAGGGCAGGCGCGGGCCACCAGGCCACCACGGCGGGGTGCGTACCGTGCTGCTGCTGGGCGCGGCCGCCGCCGCCGCCGCCGCCAAAGTGCTGGGCCGCCCTGGCGCGGTTCTCGCGCCGCAGATCTTGCAGGCTGGCTGGCACGTTCTGCAGGCTGGCTGGAACCTGGCTGAAGAAGCCGAGCGCCGTGGGCGGGGGCTGCGGGTGCTGCTGCTGCCGCTTCAGGCCGCGCTGCCGGGCCTCCAGGCCGCTGCCGCGCCGACCCCGCTTCTTCCGCTTGCCCTGCCCCTGCCCGGGCTGCTCCAAGTGCGGCGGCACGGAGAAACCGCCCGCCTGCGCCTGCCAGGGCGGCTGCTGGTCGTAGCGAGGCGGCTCATACTGCTGGTAGTGCGCGGGGCCGCCCGGCAGGGGCGGGGGCGCCCCGCCCGGCAGGGGCGGCCAGACGGGCTGCTCTACTTGCATCGCCTGGCTGTGTGCGTGTGCGTGTGTGTGGGGCGCCAGTGCGCCAGAAGCGCGCGTGAAAATGTGCTGGGGAGGCCCAGGGGAGGAGCTTCCAGCACCCGCCCTGCTGTGCTGCGAGATGCGGGCCTTGCAGCTCTGTCTGCGGCCTTGAGCGGCAAATCACGCTCTACTGGTGGCCAGCAAGTGGGCGGCAGGGGCCAGGGGGCGCTCCAGGGCATGAGCAGGCCGCCGCCGCCTCCCGCACCGCCGCCGGGCGAAGCAAGCGCCGGTGCCACAGCCCGGTGCCACAGCCCGACTGCTGCCCGAGCCTGCCCCTGAGCATCGAACCGCGTGCCTAAACATAACTTGTTTGCCTGCAGTATCAAATCAATTGCGCAAATGCCAAACAAGAGCGGCACGCCGGGGCCGCCAACCTCGCAAAGCAGCAAAGCGACGCCGCCCCCCAGCCGCCACTCCCGAGCGACACGAGGCAGGGCCCGCTCGGTGCCGCAGCGTCACATACAAGGCACAAAGCACTTGTAGACACGTAACATCATCACAGCAGCGCTTGCTCCTCAAGAAATGAGCAGGCACTGGCGCACAGTGCCGCCTCGGGCGCCACGAGCGCTGACGCCGCTTTCGAGGCACCCAGCATTGCCGGGCTCTGCTTGCCAATGCTCGCCATCTGCAGCCCTGATCGAGTCCTGAGAGAGCCTCAGAGCGAGAATATCGAGCAGCGAGCAGGTAGGAGCCACAGTCTGCTTGTGGACAGGGCAGCCCGGCCTGCCTGGGCCAGGTGGGGCCTTGCTGCACTCCTGCCCAAACCTTGCCTGCCCTGCCCAGCTGGGTGGCGTCCGTGCCAGGGCCGCCGAGGCAGCGCTGCCCACTCGAACACGCCCAGAGGTTCCCCTGCGCACCACCTACGTCCCTGAGCCCTGAGCAGCCTCCTGGTTGCTTGCTTGTGCTGCCCAGCCAGCCCAGCCTGCCGCCCACTGCCCACGGCGCCGCCGCTGCCGCCGCTCATGCCCCCGCTTGGTTTCCAGCGCCTCACCATGTTTGATCGCAACGCTCTAACAGAATAGTGCAGGGGCCTCAGATGGAGCGAATTCAGCTGCAGGCTGCAATTGACGGACCACCCAAGCCCAGTGCCCACTCACCTGCGCCTGCAGCGGCCGCTCGCCCACCTGCTGCCTGCCCACCTTCCGCTGCCACTCTCGCAGCTGCTGACCACGGTAGCCTGCTGTTGGCACCAACAAGCCGGACAGGCTCCGCGTGGCTACACTCTGCCACCCAATGGCGCCTGGGAAGGAGGGCGGCGGCAGGCCCGCCGCTGACCGCGCACCCTTCTTCGCCCCGGAGCCGGCGCGTGCCCCGTCTGCTCCCCGGCCCACCTCCTACTCAAGCCAGCCCAAGCTGCGTGTGTCGCTGGGCGGCGAGAAGCGCACCGCCAAGGCTGCCGCAGAGGGCGGTGACGCCGCCGCCAAGCGGCAGCACACCGAGTGAGTGCGGCAGCGCAAGCGTCTTGGAAGCATCGGTGCGGCTGGGCCGCTGGCCTGCAACCCTGCACCCCCTGCACCCTACAGCTGCGGCTGCAGCTGCCTGCCTTCACCCTATTATGCTGCACTGTTAGGCTGCTGCCCCTGTTGTGCATGCAGGGCGCAGCCAGCGGATGCAGGATCCTCCGGAGGCGGACGCAAGCAGCGCGATCCGTCCACGTCGCGTGAGTGATAGCAACTGCCCGGCTTGCCTGGGTGCCTCAAGTGCCTGGGGTGATTGTGCTGCTTGCCACTGCTGGTGAATGCTACCAAAATGCCTGGACTTGCAGCACAGTAGAGCCCTCGGTTTGCCTGCCTGTTGAAGGCTGCCTGCCCTGCCTGCCCTGCCTCAACAGTCGGTTGGCGCCTGCTGTCCGCCCTCCTGTCCTGCGGCCGGTGTGTGCACAAAGCTCCATACCTCCTCTCCTCTGCACCTGCAGCCCGACCAGACTTTGAGGGCACGCCACGGCGGGCAGAGTATGCCGGCGGCAGCGTGCCCAGCAGCCCTGTCGCGGCGGCAGTGGGAGGCCACCCTGGCAGCCCGTATGCCGGGTCGCCGCCTCCCTATGCCTATGCCAGCCCCCCGCCAGGTGGGCTGAAGCTGGCTGCGGCATGCATGGCATAGCGTTGGCGGTGGCAGAGGCGGGCTGGCACAGGTGCTGATTAGTCAGCCGATCGCTGCTTATCCCGGACGCCCCAACAGCCGCCGCTGAGCTGCACCCCTCTCTTCCCCCTGGCCACCAACAGCTGGCCAGTGGGTGTGGCGCCACGATGTGCCCAACCCTAATGGCAGTTATGGTGCGTGGGCATGGATGCCGGGGCCTCCCCCAGCCTACGGCCCGCCGCCGCAGTACGGGCCGCCGCCGCCGCACGGCGCTGCGCCCTGGCCTAGTGGCCCGCCCACCCCGATGCCACCGCCTGGCTACTCCGGTCCTCCGGGTGCGCTGGCTGGGGCGTGACTGGGTCGGGTTGCTGGGGCCAAACGCTGCCTAGTGCGGGGACGGCAGACGGGGACACATTTGAATATCCGGGCACGAAGCGCGCGCAGTTGCGGCGCGGGGCTCTGCTGCTCAGCAGCCAGGGAGCTTGCGTGCCAGGCCTCAGCCACTCCCCAGGCGTGGGTGGGTGCCTGGCACGTGGTCAGGGTGGTGGACTGGGGCAGGGGTCATGTCGGGTGTCGTGCATGTGCGCGACGCACCCAGCGGCACCGCCGCCAGCTGGGGCTTCTTCTGGGTGGGTGAGCGCCCCCCGGCCTCGATCCCAGCGCTCCTCCGGAATCCTCCCGCGTCTGTTCTGAGCCCGTGCACCGCCCGGCAGCGGGGCGAAGCGACTCCACCCGCGGGCTGGGCTTGCAGCAGCTCGCAGCTGGGCCCAGCAAACTGTCATTCGACCTAGGAGGGCTGCAGGACGTCCCGCCGGAGCTGGTTGAGGCCCTCGCCCAGCTCCGCCTCCAGGCCAGCGCGGCCTTCCCGGTCGCTGGGTGGCAGGCCGGCAGCAGCCATGCTGCCGCGCCTGCCACCGCCGGCAGCAGCAATCCAGCCACATGGCTGAACCCGGACTGGCTCACCAGCGTGCAGTGGGCCCCGCCGCCCCGCAACGGTCGGTGCCCACGCCGCCGCCGACTTGTCGTTGGGGGCCAGTTTCTGCGGCCGCAGCGGCACTGCCCCACACCCGCCCGGCATTGTAGGAGTACCTCACGCCTACATGCCGCTCCGTGCCCTGCTGCAGGCTACCACGCGGGCACGCCTGCAACCACCGCACCTACCGCCGGTCGTGACCCCTATGGAGCGGCGGCCGCAGCGGCGGCACACCCGCAGTACGCTTACGCGCCGCCGCCATACCTTCCCTACGGCCAGCCTGCGGGCTATGGGCAGCACTATGATGGAGTGGCGCCGCCGCCCAATCTGCACTTCCCGCAGCCATCGCTGGGAATGGGGGCGAGGCACGAGCCGCGGCCCCGTCCCATGGGGGAGCCCAAGGGTGCGGCCGTGGTTGTTTGCGCTGCTGCTTGCATGAGTTTGGGGTGAATGCCTGTCCATTGCACAGCAGACAAGCCTGTTGAGGGAGAAATGCGGCTGCACAGCGGCAGGTGCTGCCGTCGGCGCCAAACCGCTGCACCACCAGCTGCGCCAGCCTGCAGGCTCATCAGCCGCTGGCCCTCCTTAGCCTGCACCCGCTCCATGCCTGTGCTCTGTCGCTGCTGCCGTCGCAGGCCCGCCCAAGGACCCGCTGACGCAGATGGCCATCGCCATCAACAAGCGCATCACGGCCGCGTCGCATGCCGCCGAGATCTTTGGCATCGTGGAGAAGGCGCGTGGGCAGCGGTTGCGTGCTGCTACTTGCGCTGCCATGCTGTGCTGATCAGCTCTTCGCGGGGTCTCTCGGAAATAGAGCCCATGCCTGACGCTACTGCGGAATGCAGTGCTGCGCGCCACCTTCTCAACCGCCAATCCTCCATTGAGCCGAGCATGTCTTCCCCTCCGTGCTGCTTCCGCAGGAACACCAGTGGTTTGACACCGTGTGCCTGGCCACCGCGATGCACAAGCTGGCCAACCTGCGGGGCGCGCCCAACCTGCACGCCCAGATCGTGCAGGCCCCAGAGTTCTTCCGCCTCAAGCAGCTCATCCGTGAGTGCCGGCTGTACAGACCGCCAGCTGCTGCGCCTGCTGGGCCTGCTGTCCACTGTGATTTGACTGGGCGTTCGTTGCCACATCTGGAACTGCCCGCCCCACTTAACCCCGCCCCGCTGCTCACCGCCTCCACTTTGGCCTGCCGCAGTGGAGCGGCGGCACGAGTTCACGGCGCGCAACATCGCCAACACGCTGTGGTCGCTGGCCAAGATCAACCACCACCCGGGTGGGCACCCCTGCCTTCCGCTTGCAAGCTGGCAGTGTGCTGGATGGGTGGAGTCGCTGTGCTGTGCAGCGGGTGGCACTAGCGGCAGCCAATTGCATCAATGCAGAGGGGCTGCCTGCAGGTGTGCCGGCTGTGACTTCTGGCCTGCTTGCGTGCTGCTCAGGTCACTACTGTGCTGCCCTCCCTCTTCACTGCTCTGTTGCCCACCCTCTGGTGCTGCCATGCAGGCGAGCCCTTCCTGCAGGCCATGGCGGAGGAGGTGAAGGAAAAGGTGGCCGACGGTAACGCCCAGAACGTGAGCAGCGGGCAGGGCGCTGTTGTTGCACGGCACGCAGTCGTGGAGGAGCCTGCTGCAGACTGTCAGCAGGCCGCAGGCTTGTGATGCAATGACTGAAGCTACTTGCGAACTGCTACTGGGACTTGGTTGCCCCATGCAGGTGGCCAACGTGCTGTGGGCCTTTGCCACACTGGGTGAGGATGCTGGCGCTCTGCCTTGCCTTGTGCATGCACCCTGTGGACATCCGCCATGCAGCTGCGTGTTTGCTGGCTGCAACCTGCGCTGTTCCTCCTGCCTTGCTTGGTGCTGCTGTCCCCGCTCTCACACTGAATTAACCCCAATCACCTGCAGGCTACAACCCGGGCAGCGAGATCCTGGATGTGCTGGCGGCGGCGGTGGAGGCCAAGCTGGACGAGTTCACCTCCCAGGTGAGGGCTGCTGGCTCTGTTTTTATTTAGGGTTGCATCTGGGGGTGCATGGGGGCATCTGTGCTGCTGGCCGTTACAGTCCCGGCTTTCATTCATGTGAGAGCGCCGCTCTCCATTCCGTCATTGCACCTCTGTCCCAATTCTGCGGGCTCTGCATTCCATCCTGGCCTGTTCCCCTTGCTCTACCTCCTCCGCTCCATCCCGCCCCGCAGAACATGTCCAACGCGGTGCTGGCGTTTGCCAAGCTGGAGTACCGCCCGCCCGACTCGTGCCTGGAGGGGCTGGCCCGCACCGCGCTGCAGCGCATCAAGACCTTCTCGCCGCAGGTGCGCGCGGCTGCTGTTGGGTGTTAGGGACGTGCTCTTCTGTTGCTGCGGCTGCATTCAGAGTGCACATTTCAGTAGCCTTCCAGTAGTTTCAGCTTGTGCGCTGTGCAGGTTGGTTGCACAGCTGGCAATTTACCATTTTGTTCTTGCCCACGACTCCCCTGCAGGCGCTGTCCAACACGCTCTGGGGCCTGTCCAAGCTGGACATCAAGGTGCGCTGCCTGCCGCTGCCGCTCCCGCTGCTGTCATTGCAACTTTGCTGCTTACAGACCCTGCTGCCGTTTAGGACATGGCACACTGCCGCCAAGTCGGTGAGGAGTTCATCATGTAGTGGGCCCTACACCCTTCCCTCTTCCCCTCCTGCTGCCCCTCTGCAGGCGGACGAGCTGATGGAGGCGATTGGGCAGGAGGCGCGCAGCCAGCTGTACGAGTACAACTCCCAGAACCTGGCAAACTCGGTGAGGCTGCTTGCTGGGCTGGGCATGCGGTGCAGGGGCCAACGGACGCCGTGCATGCGCCTCCGCTCACCGGGCTGTTATGTTAACTTAAACCTTGCATGTTCTGGCACCTATTGCCTCCCCAGGAATCTGCAGCTGGGATTGTCTGCTGTGCTGCTGAACCGCACCCGGCCCTGCCCTTGTGCTGTGCTTTTGCAGGTGTGGGCGTACGCCAACATCGGCGTGAACCCGGGGGAGGAGCTGCTGCAGGACTTTGCGCGGGCCGCCATTCAGAAGATGCCGGAGTTCAGGTGCGCGGCTGGTGGCGTTGTTTGGTGCGACTGCTGAACGCAAGCCTGCTTGCATGCACTGCCAGCAGGCCAGCCACCTGAAATTGAGCTGTCCCTCTGAACTCACGTTTGTGTTCACCACTGGCCTGCCTGGTCCTGTTCCCCCTCCCTGCAGCCCCCAGAACATCTCCAACTTCCTGTGGGCCTTTGCCAAGCTGGGAGTGAAGAGCCCAGACCTGTTTGTGGAGGGTGCGATCGCTGAACACATGTGCAGTTACCACAGCGTGCTGGCGCAAGTGCTGTTGTTTGAGCTGGCTGTGGCGAGCGCGTTTGCCGCATGCTTGCAGGCTGCTCGTTCAGCAGGCGCACCTCTGCTCACCTCTCAGCCCAACTCCCCCCGCTTAAAATGCTCCCCTTCCCACCATTCCCGCATAGCAGCCGGCCGGCACGGCGCGCGCGTCATGCACACCTTCACCCCCCAGTCCATCGCCAACATGATCTGGGCCTTTGCCACGCTGGAGCAGTGCCCCGACGGCGCCTTCCTGCAGGCGAGGGGGCAGGCGTGCGCGATATATGGATGGGTGGCATGCAGGCCTGCTGAGGAAGGGCTCACCTGGTGTTACTAACTAATTTGTAACTGCCCTGATGCGGTGGAGGCTGCAAACCCCCACGGCATCTCACCCTTCTGCCTGGCCCATACCCTTCTGCCTCCCCGCAGGCGCTGGTGGGGCACGCGCTGCGCCTGCTGCCCGACTTCAGCCCGCAGAACTTGTCCAACACCGCCTGGGCGCTGGCCACGCTCAAGGAGTGCGAGCCCGTGCGCCTGCTGCACAGGGTGAGAGCGGGGAGTTGCATGCATGGTCGGGGAGGTGGTGGTTGCAGCGTTGTGGCGGGAGGTGGTGGTTGCAGCGTTGTGGCCCATCAGTGTGCAGTGCAAGCTTGCGCTGCGCCGTCGGTGCATTGCCGCCTGTGCTCCCCTGCTGTTCCTCTGCTCGCCCCATCCTCCTGTTGCCGTTTTTGCCACCGCAGGGCCTGCTGGCGTCCATTGCCACCGAGGTCACGCGCCGCTTGCTGGAGCCGGCGGCCGCCGACGACTTCTCCCGCCAGCATCTGGCCAACCTGGTGTGGGCGCTGGCCACGCTCGAGTACGACCCGGGTGAGAGTCTGCGTGTGGAGTGTGTGCCTTTGCGGGCGGGTGGGTAGGTGGGTAGGTGGGCAGGTGGCACATTGGCGTGCTTGCAGAAGGCTCAAGCTGCAAGCCGCTGCTGGCTGCAGTGCAGACCATGCGACAATAGCATGGTGTCTCTGGACTGCCCAGCAGCGCCTGAATCGCCTCGCCTCCTCCGCTGCACCCCCTGTGAGCAGGCAAGCGCTCGCTGCTGTCGCTGGCCGACGCGCTGGTGAACCGCGCCGACCTGTGCAACCCGCAGGAGGTGTCCAACAGCGGTGAGCTGCTGGCATGTGCTGACTGAGCGTAGCTTGCTGCTTTGCGCACGTTGATGGCAGGGGCATGGGGCTCCGCGGCTCAGTGCTGTGCGTGCTGCGGCCATGTCACAGCGCTCTGCTGCTGCCGAGATTGACTGTGCCGCACGGCTCCACCGCCCGCCTGCGCAGTGTGGGCCTTTGCCAAGCTGGGCCACTACGATGGGCAGCTGATGAATGCCATGGCCAGCGAGGCCACGCGCCGCATCGAGGAGTTCAGGTGCGATGTTTGGGTGGGTTAAAGCAGGTCTGCTGCTGTGCTGGCAGCAGAGGCGCATTTCAGCCGGCCATAGACCTCACTACCCTCGTCTGCCCCACGTGTTCCTTGTGTGCAGCCAGCAGAACCTGTCCAATCTGGCGTGGGCGTACGCCAAGCTGGCGCACCTGGATGAGGAGCTGATGACCGCCATTGCAGGCAGGCACAAGGGGGTGGAAAATACATGCATGCAAGCACCAGCACGTTGCCAAGCAGTGCTCGTCAGCGCTGGTTCAGCAGCCGCGGTGTGTGCCGCTGCACATGGCTGCCGTTTGGTGGTCCCTGCGACGCACACAGCTGCCTTACTCGCGCCCCACGCTCCCTCACAGACCGCGCCGAGGCGATGGCCGGGGAGCTGTCGCTGCAGCACGTGACCAACATCATCTGGGCCTACTCCTCCCTCAAGTGGTCCACGCCCAGCCTCATGACCGTGCTGGTGGCGGGTGCGCGGCTCTTACTGGCTTAGAGGGAGGAGTAGAGGGAGGATGCCGCAACATATTGCCCCCTTCTGCCCAGTGAGCTGTTATGCTTGGCCAGGTGCATGTGTTTGCAGGCCTCCCTAAGTGAGCCCCCGGCCAAAGTCTGCCTGCCTGCCTGCCTCCCGGCCCGCTCTCCATTTGCAGAGGTGAAGGCGCGCATGGCCAGCCAGCAGTTCAACCTGCAGCAGCTGTCCAACCTGCTGTGGAGCCTGGCCATCGCCGAGTGCTGCGACACCCAGATCTGGACCGCCTGCATCGAGCAGGTGGGCCCACGTGGGGTGGGAGGGTGGGCGGGTCGTGGGGCAGGCAGGCAGGCACCTGGCCGCAGCTTGGGCGTGGTCATCTATGCTCCATGCCTTGGGCAAGGCAGCTTCAGCTGCAGGATCAACAGCAGCGTGGGTGTCTGTACCTGGTTTGCCCTCAGGCCACCTGCCCTCAGGCCACCTGCGCATGCCGGCCCCACCATGTGTGCTCCCTCCCGCTGCCCCCCCTGCTTCCCTCTCGCCAGCTGGGCGCCCTGGACACCCCCTTTGTGGAGCTGCCCTCAGAGGCGCTGACGCAGGTGGGGCTGGGAGTGCTGCAGCTGCAGTCAGCCAACCTATCACTAAGCTGCCCTGAGCGACAGCTCGTTGAGCGGTCAGGCGCATGTGCGAAATGCGTTCCTCAGCCACTCCGTGTCTCTCTCTCGCTCACCACTCACCGGCCTGCGAGCCCTCCTCCTGATCCTGCTTCATGTGCAGATCTTTCAGGCAAACATGCTTCACCTGCCCATTCACCACGCCTTTTCCTCTTCCCCTGCCTGACCCTGCAGATCTTCCAGGCCTACATGCTGATGCTGGCCGAGGCGCCCGACCAGCAGTGGCCCATCCCCGAGCAGCTGCTGGCCCTGGGACAGAACGCGTGGGTGCAGTCCACCAAGCGCATCACGTGAGCCAAAGGGCAGGGCGGGGCTAGGATTGCAGCGGAGTCTAGCTGGGCATAGCATGGTCGTGTTGAGCGGCTTCCTCCCACCCCCCGCAGCATCTCCGAGTTCCACAGCGAGGCACTGACCGCTCCTCTTCATGCCATGGTTTAGCTGCCATTGAATCAGATGCACTCCTCGCCCCATGCCCCCCCCCGCAGCATTTCCGAGTTCCACAGCGAGGTGTCGCGCATGCTGGCGGCCATGGGCGTGGAGCACACTATCGAGCACCTCACCGACGACCACCTGTTCTCAGGCGCGGCTCGATTCACGCCTCAAATGCCTGCCTTAAATGCCTGCCAGATTGCCGCCGCTGTGCTCATCGGTGCAGCTCAGCTGGCCCCTTGCGCTTGTCGGCGCTCAGCCGTGCTCACCGCGCTGCTTCGCTGCTTGCCTTCGCACGCTCCTCACCCTGCGCAAACTTTGATAATTCGCATCCCTTTCCTCGCAGTCGACATTGCGCTGCCCGAGGAGCGGATTGCCATCGAGGTGGACGGCCCCCACCACTTCACCACCAACACCTTCCGCCGCCTGGGAGAGATGTACTGCCGGTGCGCGGCGCTGGCTGCTGGCTTTAGGGCAAGGTTTCAGTTTGTTGCCGTACAGTTTGGCCAGACAGCAGCAGTGCGCCTACGCACATCAGCTGACCTGCCGCCCCTGCTGCCCTCGCCACTCCTGCAGGCACACGCTGCTCAAGGCGCGCGGCTGGCGGGTTGTGTCGGTGCCCTTCTACCACTGGAGCGGAGAGTCGGGTGCGATAAGCGTGCCTGCCTGCTTGCATGCAATGCTACCTCCCTGCACAGTTAGACGTGGGCATGCCCTGTTCAGCCTCAATCGGCGGCCTGCAAAGGTGGAGATACGCTGCAACGTGCATGTCATGGAATGCCTTGCCCATGTGAACACTCCTCCCGCTGCCTTGCAGACGAGAACCGGCAGTCGCTGCTGCGGCGCGTGATTGCCGAGGCGCGGGCGGCCCCCATCCCTGAGGTGCACGCCACCCAGGTGCGGAGCGCGTGGAGGGCGGCAGGCGAACTGCGCCGGGGGTGACGTGTGCAGGACTGCTGGACATGCCTCGGAGCTGTGGCTGCCGCATGCAGCTTAATCAACAGACATGCGCAACGCAATGCCCTGGCGCACCACCCCAGGACACATCTGTGCCTGTGGCCATCTCCTCGCTGCTGACTCCCCCTCCCACCCATCCCTCCCATCTGCAGATGATCATGGCACAGCGGCTGGAGGGGCTGCGGCTGGGCTTTGAGGCGCGCCTGGCCGAGTGGCAAGCGGCGACGGCAGCGCGCACAGGCGTGCAGGACCGGCATCAGGGCGTGGCGCCGCAGGCTGCGCCCCCGCACTACCAGCAGGCGCCACAGGCGGCCCACCCGCAGCCGGAGCAGCAGCCTGTGCAGCAGGCGCGCTCGATGTCTCGCGCTGGCTCTGCGGCCGCGCAGCCGTCGGCTGCTGGCATGCCACCGCGGCTACCCAGCCGAGAGGGGCTGCATGCAGCGTTTGGCGCACAGCAGCAGCTGGCGCAGCAGGGCCAGGCGCAGCCGCGCGGCTCGGCGGCAGCCGCTGCCGCAGCTGGCGGGCTGTTCTCCCCGCCCGGTCCGCCCGTGGCCACGCCGCGTGTCCCGCGCGAGCCGCCGACGGCAGCCAGCAGCGCTGCGCTGGTGCAGGGCGTGGCGCTGCAGCAGGGCACTGGGCTGGCGCAGTCGGCCGGCCTGGCGCACGGCGGGTATGGGCTGCCGCAGTCGCCTGGGCTGGGACAGGCAGCGTTTGGGCAGCAGTCGGCCAGCCTGGCGCAGCAGCAGCAGACGCTGGAGCAGCTGCAGCAGCTGCTGTCTGCCAAGGAAGCGGCCATGCAGCTGCTCAACAGCCTGGCTGCACAGCAGGCGGCGGCGCAGCAGCTGGGCGCAGAGCACCCGGGGGCCTCGCTGCCGCAGGCCTCCCTGCCGGCACAGCCCGCGGCTGCCTACCCAGCAGGCACCCACTTGCAGCCGGCGGGCCTGCTGGTTCAGCCGTCCAATGCAGCTGCTGCCCTGGGGCGACGCGGCCTGTCGCCCCTGTTCCTGCAGCAGCCCGGTGCAGGGCAGCCCGCAGCAGCCAGCGCGTTTGCGGCCGCCCAGCAGCAGCAGCAGCAGCAGCAGCAGGCGCTGGGCGCAGCCTTGGGTCTCAGCCCCGAGGCGGCTGCCCGGCTGCTGCAGGCGCAGGTGCAGGCCTCGCGCAGCGCCAGCGGAGCCAGCCTGGGCCGCAGCGGCAGCCTCAGCGCTGCCAGCACGGCCAGCAGCGGCAGCGCCGGCGGCAGCGGCAGCCAGCCCAGCCACCGCAGCCTGGGCCAGGGCGGCGCTCCGGGCTTTGGCCCCGCGCCGTGATCCAGCCAGCAGCCTGCGTGAAAGCGCAGGCTGCTCTGCCGGCTTGCCATGCGCCGATTGCGAGGACTCGTAAAGCTGCCCTGCGCCGCCCAGCACTGTATGCACTTGCATGCCCACCTCATCCCCACCCTCCTGCCTGCGGCCTCCACACACGGCCTGCCCACCTGGCCCACAAGGCTCAAGACACCCATTCATCATACCATGCGGCTGCACCGGCCTCCGCCCGTGCACCGCCCCCAGGACCCCCAGCACTTGCTTACCTCCCTTCTTCCTCTCGGCTACACTTTTCATCTCTCATCCTCGGCTCTTTCTTGTGGGGAGGGGCCCTGCTTCCCTCCCTGTTTTTTGTCGCCCTGCTTGCATTGCGTTGTGTGTTCCTCCTGCCCCAAGCCATAACCACCCTTCCAACAGGCTTTTCTTGCGTACCATCGATCGAAATTCCTGCTCGGCCTCACTGCCTACACGCCCCCTCTACCCATCTCCTTCCCCCTCTTCCTTACAGTTTTTCTGCTACCGTGCGCTGGTGCTGTTGCGGTGCACTGCTGCCACGTCACACAGTGGCGAGCATGTATAAGTAACCACTAGCACAGCGGAGAATGGGGGCACGGAACATGGCGGGGAGCTACAATGGGCAGTGTGGGGCACAATGGTGGACTGGAGGGTGCGCGGCAACAGAAGCGGCACCAAATGTACAGGGAGCACACACAAAGGAAAGAGGAGCAACTGAATACAAGGGGAGTCTCTACCTACCAATCCACGGTAGCTGAATGGACTGACAAGGGCTGGAATGGACAGGCCGGCATGCGGCCGCACGCAGCGAGCCCCTGGGGACAATGCAGCGCGGCTTTGTCCTGCTGCATGCATGCTGCACCGAGCCGCGGCGTGCAATTGCACTGCGCAGTTGGGTTTGGCCTGCAAGGGGCTGCCCTCAGCCGCAGCAGGAGGAGGCTGCCTCTGGCTGCTTGGCCTTGAGGCCAAACGTGCTGCTGCTGGACGCCAACAGGCTAGGCGTCTCTAGGATCTGGGGGCAGGAGGTGGGGGGTGGGGGGCAAGCCGGTTGAGCCCTCTCGCGCACCAGCCTCCTCAGGGGGCGTGAACCTGCTCCACCACCCACATTCCTTGCACCTGAAAACTGCAAAGCCACTCAATCCTGCTCCCACCCCACCCTGAGCAGCAGCTCCTCAAGCGCCTGCTCAATCACACCGTGCATCTTGCCACATCAAACCAAAGCGCCAAGTAAACCAGTCACACCCCAGGTAAACATAATGCTCCCACCTTGAGCACCAGCTCCTCAAACGCTTGCTCCACCGCCACGTTGCCCTTGGCGCTCGTCTCCACAAACAGGCAGCCGTGCGCGCGCGCAAACTGCACCCCCACATCCGTGGAAACCTCGCGCTGCTCCGCCTGCAGTGGGTGGGGCATGCACAGGCGCTGGGTGGAGGCCTTGCAGCCAGGGTCCAGAGAAGCGTAGTGTGCAGGCGGGCAGGGCATAAGCAGGCGCTGGATGGATGGATGGAGGCCTGGCAGCCAGCTGGCCAGAGAAGCGACTGCGCAGCCCTGGTGGGTCTGCACCGAAGCTGCCCTGCAACAGGCCGCTGCTCAAGCCCCAGGGAATGTCTGCCGAGTGGATAGGCACTTCCCTCCGCTTACCAGGTCTGTCTTATTGGCCACCACCATCTGCAGGTCAGAGGGTGTCAGCAGGGTGCTCAGTGGCAGCAAGGCGGGGCAAGGCTCCTGGCAGCTGGGGCCGCTGGCGGACGCTGCAGGTGCGAGGTGCTAGTGCAAGGCAGCAGGCTCGCGATGGCTACATGTCAGCCGTGGCTACCAGCTCAGCAGCCCTGTGTCAGCTAATGTACCTTCTGAACCTCATCAACAGTGTTGTACATGTCCACCTCGCGCAGCTGCACGGGACTGACAAATGCATTCTACTTAGCATGTTACAAGCAACAGGCCACACGGCCGCACCCTCTACTTCGGCTCTGCAACAACCCACCGCAGCAGTGGCCAGGCAGGCAGTCTGCTGCATCAAACAGAGCACCGCAGCAGGCTCACCCAAATGTCTGCAAGCGAGTCAAATGTCTCCGCCCGAGTCACATCGTACACAAGAATGATGCCCTGGGCGCCGCGGTAGTATGCTGCAAGCCGTGGCAGTTGGTGTGCAGAGGGAACACGTCAGTAAAGCGGCAGCGCGGCGATGCAAGAAGCGCACACGGCGTCAGCAAGGTGCTGCAAGCAGAGTGGCCTTTGAGAGGGCAGGGCAGCAGCAAGGCAGGTGGCAGCAAATGTCCACAGCAGCCTAGCCCTGGAGCCTCACAGCTGGTAAGCGTGCGGAAGCGCTCCTGCCCGGCTGTGTCCCATATTGTGAGCTTCTGCATGCGACAGGGGCGCCGGCGGGCACAGGGCACTTGGGGCCAGCTTGGGGGTGTGCAATGCTGCTGCCCAGGCGGGGCAGCACGAGCCTGGCTGGCCAGGCACAGTGGCATGCGGCTTTGCAGCGCCAGCGCTCCACCGCTTCCGAACAGCAGCCCACACTCACCACCGTCTTGCCGCCCAGCTGCACCACTTTTGCCTTGAAATCCACGCCTATCGTGGGCACCAGCTGCAGCATGTACGGCGGTGTGCAGCACACGTGGGACATGGGCAGGTGCCAGTGACTGGCAGCAGCCTCAACAGCCGCAGCGGAGTGGGCTGCTGTACTTGTTTGTAGATGCCATGTTCCATGGCATGACGACATGCCATGCCACCAAGCAGGCCTTGTCTGCCCACCTCTTCAAAGCCGCCGGTGGCAAACCGCAGCAGCAGGCTCGACTTGCCGACGCCGCTGTCACCCACAAGCAGGATCTGCGCAGCACGTTGGAGAGCAGGAGCACGGGAGCTGTGGACGCGCAGCGCATTCAGCACTCAGCACGCTGCTGCGGAGCAGCAGATTGAGATGCGCAAAACCTGTGGTGGCGGCAGGCGGCAGGCAGACGGCGGCGTCACCCCGCCCGCCCAGCGGTGGCAGCGCTTGCAGGCGCGGCGGCAGCACCGGCGTGCGATCGATCGCAAGGCTGCGCACCTTGAAGGTGTAGTCCGGCTCGGCTTGCAAGCCCGGTTGTGCCATACTTGCGCGCGGAAGCTTGCTGGTTTGCGGGGCTGTCGGCCGCCGCTCCGCTTATGGCAGCTTACCGTTCGTGCCACAGATGAGGAGAACAGCCACTGTCCTCCAGCACTTGCACTTGGCTGACCATGCGCCGGCATGATGGCCCCATTCTCCCTCGGACACCCATTTCCTGACTCTCAAGGCACCATACCCGTCGCTTTCAAGCTGTAGGGAAGCCCACGGTGAGCCCGGTTGCAGCCAGTCGGTGGCCGGTTTGGCGTGCGGGCGCTCCGCGCCTGCTGAACGCCGAGACCAACGGCGCTGCGTCTGAGACCCGACGGAGGAGCCGCAGTTTTTTGATTGCCTCAGCACTTCACCGCCGCCGCCGCCGCCCACCGCTGAACCGTCCTCTCGCTGCAGGAGGGCTGAGCAGGCGGCGATGGAGCGGCTACGCGCCTCACTGTCGCTGCAGATCCCCTCCAGCCTGCTGCCCAGCTCTCGGGCACCCGGCCTACCAGACAGCGACAGCCAGGACTCGCTGGAAGAAGGGCTGACCCTGCGCCCAGTGACTACCTACGGCCGCAGCACAAGCGGGCCAGCGGCGGCAACGGGCAGCAAAACACCGCTACAGGGGCCAGGTGGAGCGCCTCAGCGCAGCGTCACCTTCCCTGCTGGCGGCAAGGCAGCTGCTCCTGCCGTTGCTGTGCTTGTGGAGGCCACCAGTGCAGGGGACCACCTGCAGCAAGCACCCACTGCGGCAGCAGCAGCACCAGCTGCAGATGTGCAGCGTGTGGGCAGCCGCCAGCCATCACATGGCAGCGGCAGCAGTGCCAGCAGCGAGGCAGGGGACGCTGTCACAACCACTCCTGCAGCACCAACCGCAGTCGCCAGCGAGCAGTCGGTTGAGCTGGCCTCAGCACCCAGTGCCGGCCAGGGAGCCTTCTCGCCGCAGCCAGCGTCAGAGCGCTACTCCGAGGCGTTTGAGGCAGATGACGACAGCCGCAGCCAGGCACCCACTGTCAGCCCTGGTGGAGCAAGCAGGAGCAGCCCTGCCCGCAGCGCAGGCAAGCCTGCGGTGCGGCCGGCGTCTGCAGCAGTGGGCAGGACCGGCAGCGTCTTGAGCCCCGCCCGCAGCCCGGCAGCACGCCAGCTGTCCCGCAGCAGCAGCGCCCGCCCAGGCTACCTGGCCTCCACTGCAACAATGGAGGCCAAGCGTGGCACACCGACAGCGTCAGCGCCCGGCAGCCGCCCTGCCTCCGCCTCGCCCTCCAAGCAGCCAGCACGGTGCGGGGTGGGCGTGATGTGGTGGTTCCTTTGCACTCACCACTGAGCTGCGGCTTGCCTGTGCATCCGCCCAGCAAGTGCTATGGTTCCCACCCTCCGCTCCCCTCTGCAGGCCTTCATCGGCGGGGCGCCCGCTGCTGGAGGCGCGTGTGGCGCGGCAGTTTGAGAAGGACCCTGCCGACTGGACGGTGGGCTGGAATTCGATGGAGGGGAAGGAGTACTGTATGCTGCCATGCAGGCAATGTTGCCCGTCATCCTTGGTGTGGCTCGCCCGCTTCCCAGCCACTGCCTGCCGCTTACGCTGCCACAGCGCCATTGTTGAGGCAGCTCTTCCCCGTATGCCCTGCCTGTGAACCCCCAGGTGCTGGAGGTCTGCGATTGGCTAGAGATCATCGGGCTTGGCCAGTACCGGCGCCGCTTTGTGCACCACGCAGTGTGCGGCAGCCTGCTTCTGGGGCTGGGCCCAGAAGAGCTCAAGGTGCGTTCTGGCCTATCTGAAGCAGAGGCAGGGAGGGGGCTCCGTTGAATGCTGCCGCTGCCTCTTTGGAGGGCTACAGGAGCAGAGAATCTGGTATGGGTGCGTTAGGCTTGCAGGCTTGCATGGCACAGCAAGTAGTACTGCCGACTGCTGCCCATCTCCTCTGCACCGTGCTGTCAGACTGAGCTGGGCATCGGGCCGCTGGGCCACCGGGAGGGCCTGCTGACCGCCATACACGACCTGGACACTTACTGGGCCCAGCGGCAGGCGGAGGGCAGCAAGGACGATGCCGCCGCTGAGGGTAGCCAGGATGGAGACTGGGAGATCCGGGCAGGCCGCAGCCGGGGCCGCGGCGGCGGCAGTGCAGGAGGCAGCCGCTCACCCTCGCCGCCGCTGGCCGCGGGCGACTATGGGCTGCAGCGCGCGTATGCGCAGCGGTCGCGGCTGATGCGGGATTTGGAGAAGGCGGAGGCGCGGGAGGCGCAGCGCATGAAGTGAGCCACGGCGGTTGGGGGCGGTTGTTGGCAATTTACTGTTGATGAGGCATCGGCAGCATCCTCAGGGCCAGCTGCGGCATGCTTGACGCATTGCGCCCCTGCAAACTGCTGCGCTGTAGTTATCATGCAGCCCTGACAACGCAACTACCTCTTCCCCTTCTACAGGGCGGCGGAGCAGGCGCAGCGCGTGGCGGGGCAGGCGTCTGACGAGGTGCGCAAGCTGCAGGCCTCCATCTGTGAGTTGGACCGTTCCCTGGGCTGGCAGGACGCCGCTGCAGAGCAGCGCTTCAACCCTCTGGACGTGCACGGAGCGGTGGCTTGGCAGCCTGCGGGCACACAGCGAGCGGCGCCGCGGCCGCGCGGCCGCCCTGGCTCGGCCAGCCCCCTGCTGGGCGGCGGCAGCCCCGGCAGCGCCGGTGGCGGCGGGGGCACCATGTCGCCGCTGTCCCGCCGCATTATGGAGAGCAGCGGGGCGGGTGGCAGCTTCCTGCAGCGGCTGGAGCGGGACATCGAGCAGCGGCAGGCGGCACGTGCTGTGCGGCAGGCGCGGGCGGGGCGCTACGTGGGCGGCGCCGCAGAGCAGCTGGCGGAGCGGGAGCAGGAGCAGCGTGACCTACAATTCGTCAGGTGGGGCATGAGTGGGGGCGGCTGCCTGGCTGGCTGTTGATAGAAAAATGAATGTGCTGGTGGCCAGCGGCGGCGGTGCCTACCTGCCTTCCTTGCTTCCACACCGCTGTACCCAATGGCCTGCTTTCCGTTGTGCACTGGCCTCAGAAAGATGTTGGTTCAGACCGGCACGGTTCTCCCTGCGATTGATTGTGTGCAGGGAGGTGGTTGAGGCGTGCAGTGATGAGCTGGCGCAGGCGCTGGGCAGCGGCGACCCGGAGCGGGTGGCGCAGGCGTGCGAGGACATTGCGGAGATGTACCAGCAGGTCTGCGGGGTGCCCCAGGGTGCTCGAGGAGTGCTGCCAGCCAAAAGACTTGTGTCTGTGGGAGATCAGGCTGCCATGACTGCACACCAAGCTTACAGCATGCATGGCACATGCAGCCAACAAATGGCAAGCCCCATCCCGTCGCAGGAACTGGGTCTCACTGATGAGGCGGTGGCGGCGGTCAAGCGGGCGGACAGCCCCGCCAAGCGCGTGGCCAGGCTGGCGGGTGCCATGCGCAGGCAGGCAGCTGCAGCTGGGGTGTTGAGGCTAGGGGCATGGTCTCACAAACCAAACTTCAAACAAACCCCTCTTTCAAAGTGGTCTGATTGGTTTGGGTGGGCAGGCCAGGGCTGGTTGCCCAGCTGCAGAGTGGGCTGACCATTCTGGCTGCAGTCTGCGTTGACATGCTCCTGTGCTCTACCATTGTTTTCTGCCCTGCAGTGCGCAGTTCATGGCACGGCTGCAGCAGGACATGGCCACGCGGGAGACGCGGGTGCAGGAGCTGCAGAACAAGTGAGAGTTTAGTGAGGGGTTAGTGAAGGTTTGCGAGCGGTTAGATAGACAGATGTGACAGGAAGGCAGCGGTGCGGGTGCCGCATCAGTTGCTCTTGCCGCTCTTTTGGTAGCGGTTCGGGCTCACCCGCTGCCAAACGCCAACACGTGCCCTCACACCAATAGCTGCCTGCACACCAATAGCTGCTGCTTGCTTGGTCTTTTCTTTGTCGAGCAATGAGATAAGGAAGCGTGAGACTTCCCTGCCCCCAGGTACTTCAAGCTGGAGCAGGGCAACACGGCTGAGCAGCAGGAGAAGGCGGATGCTGCTGCAGCCCAGGCGCATTTCGTGCAGCTGGGCTGGCCGGCAGACGACCTGCGCCCCGCCCCTCGCGATGAGTCAGCGGCTTGTGATGAGCTGCTGGGCGCGCTGCTGAAGCGGGCGGCGGCGCTGCAGGAGGCGCAGCAGCGGGGCAAGCCGGGGGTGGACTGGACGCAGCCTGAGTGGAAGTGAGTGGCGAGCTCAGAGAGGGACGGGACAGCAGCTGGGTGGCAGGGTGCGGGCTAAGGGCTGACTGAAACCTGTGCTGTGATTCTGCATTTGCATGTGTACAGCAGTGTGTTTGAATTTCAACCCAATGCCTGTGCAGGCGTGACCGCCTGGAGGAGCTGCAAGCAGAGCGCAACGCGCAGCTGGCTGCCGCAGCTGCGGAGCAGGCGGCAGCGGCGGCGGCAGAAGAGGCGGCCACCCCCGCCAACAAGCGCGGCCTGCTGCCGTCCAAGCGGAAGGAGCTGCCGCAGGTGGGTGGGGTGGCTGGGGTGCAGAACAAAGGGAAGTGAGTGATCTGCACACGGCATAGCTGTGAGTTGCATCCCTCGTCCCATGCCTCTCTATCTCTCTCTCTCCGGTTGGTGGAAACCTGTGCGTCCTCACAGGGCCCATACCGCTGCCCTACTCTCCTGACCCAACCTCCGCAGCCCGGCAACCACTTGAAGGAGACGGTTGAGCTGCTGGCGGGCTGCCGCTCCGCCGAGGTGGAGCTGCTGCAGTCGCTGGCCGGCTACCGCAAGCTGCTCATGACGTGGCGGTGAGGGCTGGGCTGGGGCGTGCACTTTGGAACTGGCTGCCTGAGATGGGTGGGCTGTGAACAGCAGATGGATCAGCTAAACCAAGGCTGCTGTGCGTGCTCAGTAATGTCGCAAGCAGAGCAATGCCCTGGCAGCCCACATGCTAGCAAGCGCCGCCCTCCCATTGCCCTCCCTTGTGCAGTGCCATCCGCGGCCAGAAGTTTGTGGCCTTCACTCGCAAGGACTTGGAGGTCCGCAAGATCAAGGTGGGTGGCCGTGTGTGTAGGGCGGCAGGAACAGAGGCATGGTTGGATGCGACTCATACCTGAAGGGCAGAAATAACACGCGCTGTTGCTCACTGCCTTGCACAGGCCGCCGAGCTGGAGCGCCAGCTGTACCCCAACACCATCCTGATACTGTTGCTTGCTTACATGGACTGCTTTAGAAAACGGTTTGTTCACAACGTGCCGCTCTCTCCACAGGCCGCCGAGCTGGAGCGCCAGCTGTACCCCGACACCACCCGCAAGCTGTCCAAGGCGGAGCAGGACGCCTTCTACGACCGCCTGTTTGCAGACACGGAGCGGCGTGCGCGCAACAGGTGCGGGCACGGGTGCGGGAGCGGTGTAGATAGGTGTGGCACATCGCTCGGGGGTCTAATGTCGCTTGGGCGGGTGACCTGGCTGCTGCCGCTGTGCATGCTGCAGGTACCATTCCCTCTGCACACTGTCATTCCTGCCATACGCCTTGCTGCATCTGTTTGCTCCTCAGGGACGAGCTGGCGGAGAAGGCCAAGGCCGAGGCGCTGGCCAAGCTCATGAAGTCGGCCCCAGCCGCCCGCCGCCGCCCCGCATCGGCAGCTGCAGGCGGCACGCGCCCGGCAGCGTGAAGTGTGGCAGGCGGCTTGGGTGGACTACAGACCGTCAAAATGGAACTGCTGAATTGGGGCGGGAAGAACCTCTCTTACCAACCTTGACCATGAATATTTGGGGAATGACCGGATAAACCATGCAAACTGTCTATTGACTGGCATCCGCTTTCGCTTGACAACTGCCGCTTGGTGCGGCTGTGTAGGCGGCCTGCGTGATTGTTACAATGCCACGTGTTAAATTGGGTATCTGCCGATGGGGAAAAAAGACGGGAGGATACAGGGTTACTCGGCGATTGATGGGTGGGCAGGGGCAGGGGCAGGGCGATTTCATGGTGCTGAGGGGGAGAGGAGAAGGGTACACAGGGAGAGGTGCGCCTGCAGGCTACTAGGCAGGTGCATGGGAGGTAAAAGTCTAAGTCTGAAATGCCACTGGGGGGCTGCTGCACATCCTAAGATTCATGGAAGCGCAGCGTGCCGGCGTATCTAGCCTGCCACCAAGCGGCAGGCGGCAAGGAATCACAGCATTCGTGCGGCCACGAATCGGCCAGGGCTAAGGGTCGTGCCTTGGGGGCGTGAAAAACGCGGAAGGCAGGCGCACGAGGCAGCTCAACAGGAGCGCCGGCCTGCTGGGGGGTACAGGTGCTGCTGCGCTGCGTGGGGCTGCCAGCTGGGCTCAGCCAGCTGGCTTTGCCACTCCTAGCGGGGCTAGCCAGCTGCGCCGACCGGCGTGGGGTTGCTGCCCAGGCACCCGCTCAGCCGGGCCAGTTTAGTCGCTCAGTTCAAAGTTGAGTGTGCGCAGGTCCAGCACCAGCTCCCGGTCGTATCCTGGGCCGCCGTTGACGGGCCGCACCGCGCGCACGGGGGCCAGCACGTCCCACATGTCGCAGTTCCAGCCCTGGGGAGGGTAGAGGAGGGTGGAGTAAGGTGGGGTGAGTGGAGATAGGTTAACTGGGGTGGCAACGACGGGGCGGTTGGCGAGGGATGCAAAATGATGCTTGCATGCATGCACCGCAGCGGCTGCCGCACTCAAGCATGGCAGCTGCAGAGCCTGCGCTAGCGCGATGGAGTGCTTGCTGAGCAGCAGCATCAAGTAAATTTTAACGGGGGCTCACCATGCAGACCTCGGCCAGCTGGTGGCGGTCCAGCACCGCCAGCAGCATGCGGGTCGTACCGTACAGCTCATGCGCCAGGCTGGCAGGAGGGCAGAGGAGGGACGCCATGGAGGTATTGTCGGCATGGTGGGCAGCGCGGTCAGGGTGCGCACGATGGACCGACTGCCGCACCAGGAGCTCAACAGTGCCCCGCTGCCAGCCACTGGTGCGGGACCCACCATCACTGCTATGCAACCCAGACACACGACAAACCAGCCCACCTGTAGGCCTCGTGCGACTCTGGCGGCACCGGCCCCAGCACCCGCCGCACATCCTGCTGCACGTCGATGCGGCACGACAGGCGAATGACGCCGTCCAGCAGCGCGCGCCTGGGCGGGGTTGGAGAGAAGTGGGCAGAGGGGCGGGGCAGGGACGTTCAACAGACGCAGGTAGTGGGTCCCATGCATGCTGCAGCAGGGCAGGAAGCAGGCAGCGGGCCTGGCTTTCATTGAGCAGGCCGCCCGCAGTTACCCCACTGCATTGGTCTCCCGCCAAATGGCCCAATAACCCGCCGCACCTGACCCCCATCTCCTCAGGCGTCTCTGGGGTGCGGGGCCCAGTGGGCGACTCCAGCAGCCCACCAGCTACCATGGTCCGCCAGCCGCCGCGCTCCCACAGCGCGCGCATGCCCGGCAGGTGGGATGCGCCCACCACGCCCACCACGCGCCCGCCGGGGCCGCTGCAGGGATGTGGGGCGGGCCGGCAGGCGACATTATGATTGTGTGCCTCAAGGAGCTCCCCGGTTGACCGAGGGTGATATCTTGTTGGCCGAGCATTCCACATGGCGTGATTGCACCCCACCTTGCAGCCGCTTCCACACCCGCCTTGCCCGCACGCCAAAGCGCCCCATCTTCCTCACCCCACCGCACCTCTGCATCGCCGCGGTGTGCAGCGCGCTCAGCATGACCGCGTCGCGCTCGCCCAGCAGCGCGCCCTCTGTCGCGCTGGCGCTGGCGGCGGGCCGCCGCTGCGGCGCCTGGGACACCAGGTCTGCATAGTTGGCGGAGCTCATGGTGCCATATGCCTCATCCAGGTCCACTGGAAAGAGGAGGGAGAAAGGGAGGAGGAGAGTGGTAAGCTGGGTGGGTGGCTTTGATGGCCAACATAGGCGGTGAGAGACGTGCGGCCACAGCGACGCGACGCAGCACATTCACACCAGCGCACCTGCAGAGCAGCGTGGCATGCAGACAGCAACACAGCAGCACAGGGAGGGGCCCAAGCAGTCTCCTGGAGAGCCAAGGCCAGCGGGGCGCACCGATGCTGGGCATCCACAGCATGCGCGAGTAGGTGATTTGCTTGGGGCGGTCGCCAAACACGAGGCGGGCTCCCACTGCAAACGCGGCCACATATACGAGCTGCTCGTTGTACAGCGCGTGGGAGCCCTGCAGGCACAAGATAAGAGGCAGCCAGGTGCATGTCACAAATGCGAGGGCAAGGTTAAAGGTCAGGGGCAGGATGCAGCTGCTCGTTGTACAGGGCGTGGGAGCCCTGCAGAGTTACGGGACGAACAGGTGCATAGGTTGGAGGGCAGGAGCAGGATGCAGATGATCGGTGTACAGCGCCTGGGAGCCCTGCAGACGTGGGACAGGCGTGGATCAAACGTGACAAAATGTGGAAGTAACAGATGGGCAGGCATGGTCAGCAAGCAGGAACAGGATGCAGATGAGGCATGGTGCCAGGCTGGGCGGCTGCAACCTGGGAGCTGCAGGGCTGCATGCTGGCTGCTGCTTGGCTTAACTGACGCCACACTTCAAGCGGCATGCACACTCTTAGCTCAGCTGTTCGCGCCGCCCTACATGCTCACCTGCGACAGGTCGTGCCACAGGTGGCTGCCAAGTGGGTGTGCCATATCAGCCAGCTGCACACCATACTGGGCAAACAGGCGCGCACGCTGCATTGGGGGACAGTGAGACGGGAAGGCAGTGGCATGTTTTGCTGCAGCCAAAGAAAATGGGCAGCAGGGCTCCTTGCCGACCAAAGGGCAACCGGCGGGCAACGCCTGCAAGCTGCTACCGCTGTGAGCGGCATTGCGCTCATGCTCCGCCCATGCAAGCCCATCGAGCAGCTGCATCGCGTTCATGCTCTGCCTATGCCAGCTCCTCGAGCAGCTCCGCAGCGCACCTGCTCATGGCTGCCAGGTGCGGCGGCGTGCGCAAAGGTGAGGCAGTCCTGCCGGCAGATTTCGTTGCCGTGCGCCGAGCCGTGCGCGGTGTTGAGCGCGGTCTCCACCACCACCAGCTGCAGGGTTGTGTGAGGAGAGCGGACTTTCAGCAGGGGAAACCGCCCCAAGCCATGGAGCCTCACGCCACTACAGCGGCTTACACAGCTACGATGCAAACCAGCACCTCTCCTGCCTCTGGCCATCCTGAGGCAGCCAGCTCCCCCACCTCGTGGCTCCCACCACAACCCACTGGCACCACAACCCCAGCAAACTCCCTGCCTCTCACGGAGAGCCAGCCCACCCCCACCCACCTCTGGCCGCTCCCGCACAATAAACTCCGCCACCTCGCTCTCGTTGCCACCGTGGATCACTCCAAACAAGTGGATCTCCGCCCCTCCTTCAGGGGCATCCAGCCGCACATAAGACTCCTCCGGCTCCTCTAAAGTGGGCAGCAGTGGCGGCAGCGCAGCGCATGTGGCGCTGCCGCCGCCGCGCCGTCGCCGGCTGCGGTGGTGGCGGGCGCTTTGCGTGGCCTGCGGTGCGGCTGCCAGATCAGCTGGCGCCTGGCGAAGGAAGCGCCGAGCGGTCAGCGGCGCTCGGAGCTGGGCTACTGGGGGGCTCGGGGGCACCGCCGCCTCTGCCGCCGAAGCGGAAGCTGCCCGCCACATGGCTGCTGTGCAGTGCATCCGGCCGCTGCCTGCTGCTGCTCGCTGTTGCTTCTGCTTGTTTCTAACAAAGCAACATCCGGGATAAGCTAATGCGCCTGCATCAGTGGGCAGGAGACGCAGCAGCAGGCTGAGGAGCGGCAGGGCGTCGACCGTCGGCGGCGCAAAGGCACGCCGCCCCTGCAGGCGACCTGGCGGCCAGCCCATGTCCACGACCGCGCTTCTGTCAACCCCGTATGCACCATGGGGGCTCACCCTCGGCTGGGGCGCTCGGTGCTGCCCAACAGAGGGCTCGAGCTGCAAGCGTCCAGGGGCTGCGCACATAAACGTCTCGTGCTTTGTGGATCGCTTGCAGATGCTTGACAAGCGGCAAGCGAGCTTCTGCCTGCCGCGCCCTGCTGTGCCGGCATGGAAGGGCGCGTGGGGGCCCTGCCACTGGCCTGGCACAGCTGCTTTGTGTTGCTTGTGCCTGCCGGAGGGGTGGGCTTTCGTCCCGGCAGCTGCTCGTGCTTCCGAAACATGAGCGCCCGAGCTGTGGCGCGCCGGGCCCTGAGCCTGGGTTTGCAGGCCCATCGCGCCAGCGCATGTGCACAGGCAGGCATTGGAGGCACCCAGGTGCGCGCTGGTGGCAGGGCTGCCGCAGCCAAAGAGCCCTCGGGCGCTGGGGGCACCTGCGCCTCTGTCTGTGCTCGCCTGCCTGCTCTCGCACGCTCGCTGAGACTCTCGGGCCGGCGACGCTGTGGTACAAGCGCAGGGCGGACCAGCGGCGGCGGCGCGCGCTGCCCAGCTACTGGCGGCACGTGGCGCCGCGAGCGGCAGCGAAGGCGCGCTCAGCGGGCAGAACCCAGCTTGCCCCTCATGCGGCGGACCCGTGACTGGGCAGGTGAGGCGCCATGCCTCTTTTGCCCCTGCTTGGGAGGCCAGGGCGCAGGTTGGCAGGTGCCAGTACTACACCGCGTGGCAGCCATTTGTGCCCGCCAACTGGCTCGTGCGCCTGCGTTTTGAAATCCTGCCTGCTGCTGGGTCTGCCTGCCTGCGCTCCGTCTCCGTGCTGCCCGCTGGATTCTGCTGCATTGCTGTCGCGGCGTCTGCGCCGCCGCTGCCGGCTGCCCACCGCTCCCCTGGCCCACCTGCCCCCTCTTCTGGCTCCTGCCCTCCTCCCACTGGCTTGGTCGATAGGGCCTGCCCAGCAGCGCCCCTGGCCTCTTCCGATTCAAGCTCTACTGGTGCAGCAACTGCCGAGTCAGTAGCACGCTTCGTAGGCAGAGCGTGTTGTGGTGTCCTGTGTCCCTGCATTGCGTGGCCTGTCGTGTTCCCCTTTGGCATCAACACATCTCGCGCCACCTGCAACCCACCACCCACCATCCACACCCATCCCACCTGCCGGCGCTGTCTCTTTCCCTCCCAATCCCTCTCAACCATCACACGCTTGTCCCAGAGCACTTTCAACCTCCCCGCACTCGACGCACTCATCGTGTTTGCCGCCTGCACATGCCCGCACCGCTGCCCCTCACCCGGCCCACCTGTGACCTGCTCCCCCCGCCCGCAGAAGGCCTCAGCTGTCGATGCTGTGGCCCTGGCGGCAGCTGCCGAGGCTTACCAAGGGCCCAGCCTGCCGCTGGGTGACTTGCACCACCCGCAGGGAACCGGCGCGCCAACCTATGTGCCCCGCCGCCTACAGGTGCAGGAGGCTGCCACACAGATCAGGCTGGCGGTGCAGCAGGCCAACACCAGCGAGGTGCGCCGCGCTGCGCTGCGTTTGCCCCGCTGTGCATGCTGTGCCATGTGTTGGGCTGTGCATGCCGCACCAGATGGCCGCTGCACAGTTGGCACGCGTTCTCATTGATGGCCCAGCTGCATGAATGTCAGGCGCCTGCATGCGCCTGCATCTGCGGGAGCACATGCATGCAAGTCTTGCGGGCTGCTGGGCACACGTGGTGCGCTGTGTCCCACCGTGTCTCAGGCGGAGACGATCCACCGGCCCGTAAAGGCATCGGGGGCAGCGGGGGTGAGGCGCAGCTGGTGCAGCATGCGTGTGCGGAAAGGTGGCGCTCGCATCGGCACGCATTGCACTGCTGCATGGTTGCTTCCATGCTGTTAGTCCGGACGCCGAAGGCTCAGCAATGGAGACTGGGCGCACTGCGGAAGTCTGTCCCTCCCCCAGCCGTGGCTGCCCTGCGATGCATGTGCCGCCTGTACAGGCCTGTAGCCGAGAACCACCCTCATGCATTTTTTTCGGACCAACTCCAGCTGCTGACTTGCACTAATTGCTCGTCACTTGCTTGTGTGCGCCCTGGCTGCAGGCCATGGCCTCTGTGAGCCAGGTGCCGCTGGGAGCCATCCCAAACTACGGCGGCCGCACCAGGTGGGCCTGCAAGCTGGCTTGAGCTTGTACCTTGCCAGTGCTACATGCTGCGCTGATCCGCAGCAGCTGGGCGCACAGCTCTTCTGCCTTCATCAAGCGCTGGGCATGTGTTTGGCCCAGCTCGCCAGCCCTGGCACATGTGCGCCTTCCGAAGCACCGCCATCGCTCACCTCCCCTCCCCCCGCAGCGAGGGCACCAACGCGACGCACCACCGCTGGGGCATTGACCGGGTGCCCACGCCCAAGGAGATTGTGGAGCACCTGGACCAGTACGTGATTGGGCAGGTGCGAAAGGGGCTTTACATTAGTGCTTTTCTGGTACTGCACACATGCTGTATTGAGCGGTACTGTGGAGCACCTGGACCAGTACGTGATGGGGCAGGTGAGGACCACTAGGGAAGCCCACCAGCTGGAGTTGGTATGGGATTGGGCAGGTGAGGTTCCATGCTTCTTTTGCCGCTGCTTGGGAGGCCAAGGGCGGCAGCTTGGCAGGTGCCAATATCACACCGCGTGAGAGTGCTAGCAAGCTGCAATGACCAAGGCCAGGCTCGGCTGGTCGCAGACAGCTGCCGGACGGTTGCTGATGCGCGAGAGTTGCGGCTGTTGCAACCTGTCTACGTTCGACCCCTTGCTTATGTTCACCGCAGGCGCACGCCAAGAACGTGCTGGCGTGTGGTATGCGCCTGCTGTTGCTGTACGTCCTATATCGACCTGCCTCCTGCTGCTCCTCCGCTTCCTCATAACCGCCGCAGCGCACGCCAAGAAGGTGCTGGCGTTGGGTATGCGCGTACCAATGGCTGTGCACCGTAGCATTGACTCGTCTCTTCCCCTACATCCCTTGTGTTCACCGCAGGCGCACGCCAAAAAGGTGCTGGCGGTGGCGGTGCACAACCACTACAAGCGGGTGGAGCACGAGATGGAGGCGCAGAGCCGGGCCGCTGCTGCTGCCCAGGTGAGGTGGGGCATCACATGCGGCCATGGCTTTGCGATTTTGCTCTTGTGACGCAGAGCCGGGCCGCTGCTGCTGCCCAGGTAACTTACTGGCTGTTGAGAGTGCACATGCATGATGGAGAGGACAGGAGGTTGGTCTGCATATGCGGTTGTGAGGCGCAGCTGCGGCTGCTGTGGCGCGGAGGCAGCTGGTGCTGCTCGAGGAGGATGACATGGCTGTCATGGGTTTGCGCGCCTGCAACCGACCATCTAAGCCAAGCGGGCGCTCGTATTAATAAGCATGTCATGAGTATCCCCTGGTCTCACCAACCCCACCTGCACAGATGGCGGCGGCGGCGGAGGCCGAGGCGGCGGGTGTGTCGCGCATGCCGCCCCAAATGATGGCCGGCTTCCCGCATGAAATGTACCAGCAGGTGGGCTGGTTTGGCAGTGGTGCGCTCGCGGCTGTGCTGCAGCAGAGCTGTTTGTGCTTCGAGGTTGGTGTGGTGCGGCACATGCACTGCCACAGCACCTGCCCTGTGCAGCCTGCTGAAGGTGGCTGGCTTGTGCCTCACCTGACTGATCCTCGTGTGCATGCCGGCTCCTACCCCGCACACCCCTGAGCGCAGCTCAGCCTGGCCGCCCTGGCGCGCAACCCTGCAGAGCGGGTGAGCAGCTTTGAGTGTCTGTTTGGCTTGACAAGCGAGGGATCTGCGTGGTGCATCTGTTCCGTGACACCACACCCTTTGTGCTGCATGCCCTCGAGCCCCCCCACCCGCACCCCGCTTGCTTCTGCCCCTGCAGCCCGCGGTTGCTTATCCAGATGCGCTGACGGGCGCGCCCGCTGACCACGGCATGCACGGCGTGCGCCCCGGCGGCAGCGCAGCGGGCGAGGCGGAGACAGAGGCTGCGGCCGCTGCCGCTGCCGGCCCTCCCAGCGACCATGTGGAGATTGAGAAGAGCAACGTGCTGATTCTGGTGAGGGGCCTGGGCGCCTGTCGAGTGGTCTGGGGTGTAAGAGGGGTGACAGTGGCTGCTGGGACAGAGCAGCAGCTCGGCGCGACGCCTGCGGTGCTGCACCTCGCTGCTCTGCCTCTGCTCCTGCGTCCCGCTCACCTGCTACCTCTGCCCCTCCCCCTTTGGCAACAGGGCCCCACCGGCTGTGGCAAGACGCTGCTGGCCAAGACGCTGGCGCGCCTGGTCAACGTGCCCTTCGCCATGAGCGACGCCACCACGCTCACCCAGGTAGGTGGCTCCTTGTTAGACTGGCTGCTTGCTTGGTTGGCTGCTGGAGCAGTTGCTTGGTTGGTGGTTGCCATGAGCGACGCCACCACGCTCACCCAGGTAGGTGGCTCCTTATAATGGCTGCTTGCTTGATTGCCTGCTCGAGCAGTTGCTTGGTTGGTCGTTGCCGTGAGCGACGCCACCACGCTCACCCAGGCGCGTGCTCGCTTGCTTGGCCGGCTGCTTGCGTGGATGCCTGGCCGCAGCTGCTGGGTGGGGGCATGTGCGGGTAGTTCAGCCAGCAGCTGGCAGTGATACTTATAGTGCACGCCTGCATTATTGCTTAGGTTTGCGTGCATGTGTGCCTTTTGTGCCCCTGACGCTTGTCCCTCCACCCACCACCCCCTGCCTGCTGCCCCACTCCTATCGTCCCACAGGCGGGGTATGTGGGTGAGGATGTGGAGTCCATCCTGTACAAGCTGTACCAGGCAGCCAACTACGACCTGGCCGCCGCCCAAGTGGGCATCGTCTATATTGACGAGGTGCGATTTGAATCGGAGAGTTGATTATTTTTGGTTGGTCTGTGTTCCGCGCATGTGTCCAGCAGTGGACGAGCCGTTCAAGGAGTGGCTGAGTGGGCGCAGCAGCGAGAAGTTTCCATTGCAGCATAGCAGCCAGCTCACCTGCAATTTACCCTGCGCTCATACCACCAGTACATAAACTCCACCCCGCAGGTGGACAAGATCACCAAGCGCAGCGAGAACATCAGCATCACGCGAGACGTGAGCGGCGAGGGCGTGCAGCAGGCGCTGCTGCGCATGCTGGAGGGCACCGTGGTCAACGTGCCGGAGAAGGGCGGGCGGTGAGCTGAGGCAGATCGGGGTGCAGGAGGGATGAGGTTGTGTTGACAAGCCGGCTTGTGGAGTGGCTGTGGGCAAGCTGGTGGGTTGCAAGGCGCCGGAGCAGGCTGGGCAATGAGCTCACCTGCCGTTCCAAGAGCTGCTTGCTGCCTGGCCAAGTGAGCGGACAGCCTCCCAAATGCACTGCCTCCTCACCAATCAATCAATCAATCACCAAATCTTCTCTCCGCTGCAGCAAGAACCCGCGGGGCGACTTTATCCAGATCGACACCACCAACATCCTGTTTGTGTGCGGCGGCGCATTCGTGGACCTGGACCGACAGGTGCGCCGCGCTGCGCTGCGCTGCGGTGCGCTGGGCATGCTGGGTGATGCTGTGTGGTACATGCTGTGCAATGCGGGATGCTGCTGGGTTTGCTGCGCTGGGCTGGGCTGTGCATCATGCGCCTGACAGGAACGCGCGTTGCTCAGTCCTGGCTGCTTGTGTACGTGACTGCTTATCCAAGACTCGCTGCGGTTCTTGCTTGCTTCTTCCCCTTGTTCAACAGGTGGCGGAGCGCATCGCCAGCTCATCCATCGGGTTTGGCAACCCGGTACGCGCGCGCGGCACGCCCGGCACCATCGCCGCCCAGTCAGCCGCGCTGCGCCAGGTGCGTGGGGCTGTGCGTTACTGTTCTGATGCACATGTTTTGGTGGCTTCTGTATCTGTGTGTGGGGGGTGTGCGAGCACTCGTTGCAGCTGAACATCCAAACAAACAATGATGTCCTGTGTGCGCACCACCCCTCTCGCCTCTGTTCACGAACCCACTCCTCACTCCCCCTGCAGGTGGACCAGTCCGACCTGATCCGCTACGGCCTCATCCCCGAGTTTGTGGGCCGCTTCCCCGTGGTGTCCACGCTCCAGGTGGGGCGTCACTGCTGTGGTGGAGGCGTTGTGCGTTCTTGTGCCATCTGCCTTCTGCGCGCCGCTGCCGCATCGCTCACCGCTTCACGTTTGCGTGAATCACCAGTGCTTTCATTGTTGTTTGCTCTCCCTGCAGGCGCTCTCCGAGGAGGAGCTGGCCCACGTGCTGTGCGAGCCCAAGAATGCGCTGGTCAAGCAGTACTCGGGCATCTTTGCCAAGAACGGCGTCAAGTGAGTGCAGGGTGCACCGATGACCGTCGGTAGTGGGCTTGGCTGGAGTCTGCTTGCCTGGCATGCCATAAAGGGCAATTTGGCTTGTTCAGGCTCTCTTCCACTCCATTCCCATCCCTTGCCCCTCCCGGCTCCGGAACCCCTGACCTTGCTCCCTCCGCCCCATCTACCGAACCGCCGCCTACTCACCTGCACGCCCCACCCTGCCCTCTTGCTGCAGGTTCCACATCACCCCCGCCGGCATCGCCGCCATTGCCAAGGAGGCTCGGGAGAAGAATGTGGGGGCGCGCGGCCTGCGCTCCATCCTGGAGCGAGTGCTGCTCGACTCCATGTACCATGTGAGGGCAGAGTATGAAGGGTTTCAGCTTCACAGTAATGCCGGGTAATTAAGCCTGAGCATGTGCTGCTGGACTGCATCTACCACGTGAGGCTGGGGCAGTGTGTGGTGGCACAGGGAGGTAGCACTTTGCCCCCGCGGACACCTTGTGTTCGTCCATGTGTGTCACCGGCTCGCCAACCTCCTTACCCCCTCCTGCCCCCTGCCCCCAGGCCGCCGACCCCGATGTCGAGGCGGTGGTGCTGCACGCCACTGCTGAGGACGGGACCAAGGCGCACCCCTGCCGCGGCGCCGGCTCTTACAAGGCGATGCTGGCTTGCCTGGGAGAGCCCCTGCCTGAGAGCGAGCCCGCCCCTGCCCCTGAGGCAGAGACCGCCCGCCAGGCGGAGGCTGCTCAGGAGCTGCCGCAGGCCGCCACCGTCAGCTGAGCGTGCATGCCTGCTGTGACAACCTGGCCAGGCGGGCAGGTAGCGCTGCCTTGCAGCGCTGCCTAGCCCGCAGGCACGACCGCTGTGCTGCCCAGCCTCCCCGGCACGCTGCCCGCCCGGCCAGCCCCCTAACCGACCGTCTCGGTTGCTGTACTTGATCCACACCACTGCTGATATTCCCTGGCACCTGCCCCCATATCGTTGCCCTGCATGCCGTGCATGCCGTGCCTGCTGTGCCTGCTGTACCACCACCGCATCCCCCGCGGCTGCCGGCCTGGTTTTTCCTCAGGCCCACCCATGTCCCCAGGCCTGCCTGCCGCCTCATCTCTGTTGTGCCACGACCCCAACCTTTCTTATGTGCGCCGCCGGCGATGCCAGCCAGTCCGCTGGCCTGCACCCAAGCGGCGCGGCCCTCTCTGCCCACATGCATGCCCTCTGTATGCCTGCAGCTACCATACATGCGCAGCTGGCGCCCGTCTGCTGACTCTACTCGTCCACACGTCCTCCAACGCTTTGTTCCGTCCTGCTCTCTCCCCTGTGCCTGCCGCGGCCCCCCTTAACATGCCGCACTGCGACTTAATGCGCACTGTCCAGCGCCCTGTTGAAACGGGGACGCCCATGCCCTACGTTTAATAACTCCTCCTGTAGTTTCAGTTAATACAAAACAACCAAGCACTCAGGGCGTCATTCACGGCCAGCAAAGTCAGTGGAACTTCCTTTGCAGCCATGCACGGTGAACTGTGGCGGCAGGAGGGTGGGGAAGCTTGGCAGGCTAGAGGGATGGCCGGACGGCAGCGCTGGTGGCAGCGTAGGCTTCATGCACCCTTGCAAAGACGGCATGGGCATGGTTGGGGAGCATGCCTCCCATGACCTCCTCAGCTTTTCTGCAAGACAGCGGCTCATCTCCCTCGGTTTGGCGGCGCTGCCAGCCGGGCACCGCCGCCTGCAATCCTGATGATTCTTCAGCAGCCATCGCCTCATCGCCTTTCCTGGTTGGCATTCTTGAAGCCTCACAAGTTGTCCACACCGCCTCACGACTCCAATGCTGCGCTGCAACGTCCAGGTGGTGTGCGCGGGCGCAGGCAAAGGCTTCGGCGATAGCGGCAAGCAGGATCGCAAGGGCAGCAAAGGCGGCAAGCAGAAACAAGCCGGCGTGGTGTCGGGCGACGGCAAGGTGCGCGCTCGGTTTTGGCTGGAGCCGTGCACGCCTCCCCGCTCCCCGGCTTGCTTTTCCAACGGTTCATTTGAACACCTTGAAACTGTTGCAGGCTGTGCAGCGCGCCGTGCGGCTTGTAGAGGAGCAGGAAGCGCGGCGCGGTGGCGGCAGCGGCGTCCGCCCTGTCGACCCTCGGGAGGCGGCCCGCGGCAAAGTGGAGTATGTGAAGGTGGGTGCTGGGCAGCAGGTGATATTGTATTATGTGCAGAATGAGATACTTAGCGCAGTCCAGAAAGCAAGATCGGGCAAACACGCCGCCGCGGTGCCATCTGCTGGCCGCTCGCCACCTGCTGCAACTTGCGCTGCGCTGCATGTTTTGCAGGTCAAGGACTGGGGCAGCGGCCAGCCGGAAGACCTGGGCAGCTTGCAGGTGAAGGAGAATGCGACCCGAGTTTTCGAGCAAACCAACGGCGATGCGAGCAGCAGCAGCAATGCCAGCAGCAGCAGTAGCGACAGCGGCAGTGCCGCCAGCCAGGGCATGCCCTTTCACGAAACGCTGGCCCGCCGGCTGCAGCTGCTGCAGAGCCAGGGCGCTCTGGGCGGTCTGGCGCAGGTGGGTGCTGCTGTGCACGCTGTGGTCGGTAGTTGGCCATTTGGCAGCTGGGGCATCCGCTTGGCTGCCACCATTGCCATGGCTGCTGACTGCCATCCTGCTTGCTCAAGCCTGCTAAGCCTGCTCCAACACTGCCTGCGTGCAGCTGCCGGGCGGCAAGCCGCTGCCGCCGTTTGAGCAGTGGGCGTTTGCGCTGCAGCACTACGAGCAGGTGAGGGGCGGCTGAGGGCCGCATGCTGGCACGTGGCTTTGAGGGGCTACCACACATGGGCACATGACATGTACAGACATGCCGCCGGGCGCTGCTCCTTGTTTGCCAGCCCTCACCCTCCCCAACCCCCCTTTCACTTGTTGCTCACAGTACCTGGCCGACATGTACGCTGTGCACGCCGCGCTGGAGGAGAGCCTGGCAGCGGCCGCCGACGCCGAGGCTGCGGCAGCAGGCGCAGCAGGCCACCAGCGCCTGCTGTCTGCACTCGAGCTGTTTGGACTGGAGCAAGGCCTGGCCCGCTCGGCGGCCCTGCTGCAAGACCTGCAGCGCCTGGCGCAGCAGCCAGGCTCAGCGCAGCAGGCGCAGCAGGCTGCGCAAAGCGGCGCTGCCCAGCCGCTGCCGCCCACTCAGCAGGCGGCGGCATATGCGGCTTACATTGCCAGCCTGGCGCGGCTGCGCACTTCTGCAGAGGGGCCTGAGGAAGAGGGGCAGGTGGGCCTGGGCTGGCAGGTTGATTGAAGAGCAGGCAGCAACCTGGTGGTGCTTTCTGTATGGCCCTGCCGCACTCCCACCTGTACATCTGCTGCATTGTGCGCAAACCCCAACCGACACACCTTGCCTCAAGCCTGCCTCGGGCTGCTGCGTTTGCCTGTGCAGGCGGTGCTGCGGCTGCTGGCCCATGCCTACACAGTCTATCTGATGCACCTCACCAGCGGCGGGCGCATGGCTGCCGCGGCGGTGCAGAAGCTGCAGCTGCCCGCGATTGATGCCCTGGCCTTCTACCGGTGAGGGAAGGCATGTTGGCTGGGTGGCGTGCGCCCGCTGCTGCTGTTGTGTCAGGGCATGCTGCCTATTGTCATCTCCGCGCATCCCATTCGTCTGCCCATGATGCTATGCAGCGGTTCAACACCCGTCCACTTGCCTCCGACACCTGCCCTGCCTCGCCTCCCCTGCACACTGCAGCGACTATCCCTTGATGCCTGAGGACGCCAGGCCGCTGGAGCGGTTTGTTGCAGCGGCCAACTCCCTGGGGGAGCTGCTCAGTGGGGACCAGCAGGAAGCGCTGATGCAGGTGGGGGGACAAGGGGTTGAGCCATCCAACCGAGACCGTGTATCGATTGGCAAGCGTGCACAAAAGCACAGATGCTTGCATGCCCGTGACAGTTGCACGGTGGCCTGTGCCAGGCCCTGCTTTGCTTGGTGGCCACACCTGCCCTGGATCTGTGCAGCACCCTGCTTCAGTGCGCAATGTGCTCACTGCCATGCCCTGCTGTGCTGTGCAGGAGCTGCCCAAAGCCATGACCAAGACGTCCACGCTGCTGGTGCCGCTGGCGCGGGAGGCGTAGACAGCCGGCTTTGATTGAATTGAGGCAGCCCGCAGTTCAGCATCATGTTGCATGGCATGGCGGCAGGGTCAAGAAGGCGATGCGCGTCAAGCCTAGTTGCAACCTGTTTGAATCCATGCAAAGCTCCCGGGGCCGCCGGCCGTCCGCCATGGCCAGCTGCACTCTGTGTCCCCGCTTTGGGCTGTCAGAGCCACGCTTGTACAATGGCTCAAGATTACATGTAGGCCAGGCTGTCCAAGTGCGCACTGCACTGCCCCACTGTCATTGCCCTGCCGGCGGCAGCCGCTCTCTGAGCGGCTGTAGGTAGCACGAGAACAGGCCGAAGCAGGCAAAGGTGATGGACGACACAAACTGCTTCAGGTCCCGCTGCCCGCTCTTGGCGCTGGCCACGCCGCAGAGGCAGAGCAGCAGGGAGCCCCAGGCGCACACCTTGGCCTGCGGCGGGGCGGTGGGGCGGCGGGGCAGGTGGCGGTGGGACTTGTGGTTCGAGTTAAAGCTGCTGCTTGTTGACCGCCACCGTACACAGGCCGTCTGCCTGCAGTGCGCAGCTCCCGCTATGTCGCTGGCTGCCCTGCAGTGAACGCCCACCAATGTTGCTGGGTGCCTACAAGACACACCCCACCCACCTTGAACACCAGCGAGATGAGGCCCAGGGCGAGGCCGCAGACCAGGAACATGTCAGGCGGCATCTGCACACAAACCAGCCACAGCACAGGATGTGCAGAAATGAGCAGATGTGCAAAGCTGATGTGCAAAGCATCGGACACCAGGGCTGTGTGCAGCATGTCGAGGTAAAGATCTGCTGCCACAGCCTTTATCTTCCACAACTGCGGCAGCCATGCGAGAAGGAGGCCGCGGCAAGCGCAAGTTGTGGCAGTGCCTGCCCGTCGGCATTGGCAGGCAGCGCCCCAGCGCAGAAGCAGTCTGGCGCACCTCGTCCATGCTGAGCTTGGGGCGGTCGAATTGCCGCACCTCGGCTGGGCGGCGCGGGTCGCCCTGTACCTGCAACGGGCATGCGGCAAGCGACGGTGAGCGGCGGCGGCGGCGGCAGGCGCGGGGAGCAGTTCAGCAGGGAGCGCAGCGTCGGTTTCACGATGCCAGACGTTCCCGATGCGCCTCACCTTGAGTTGAATGGGCATGGCTGGCGTCGCTGGGCGTCCCTCCGTGAGCTCGGCAGTGGTTCTTTGCGTCAAGGCTTGCGGAGCGGGTTATGGGACTTTGAAACAGTGTAGATTGCGATGAAGAGCAGTGTGAATTTGCCGAAGCGCCCTGCAAGCCTCTCGACGAAATGATCAATGCGGCAGCGCTCGCATGGAAGCATTTTGCCGCTAACTGCAGCCTGCAAAGGCACGATCCCGCCAGCCCAAACACTGACAATCACGACAGGGCTTGAAACCTGCTCAGCAGAAGACCCCACGGCGGCTGTGCGGCTCCGCTGCCTGAGGCCATCGGTGGCGTCATCTAATCTCTTTGCCAGGTATACCGGTGCATGTAGAGCGGCAGGCACCGCGCCACGGGCCGCCTGGCTGAAGGGACCACAGGTCGCTGTCGCTGCCAGGCCACCCGAGCCCTGCCGACGGCTTGGATCGGTCGGAACGCAGCAGATCTACAGGATGACGCTCCCCGATCGCCGGCTGAGCTGCGACCGCAACCCGCCGCCGCCGCTGCCCGCCAGCGCACCCACCCTCGCCTCTGCAGTCTGCTGCCCCCGCAGTCGGGCACCTGCACCTGTCACCAGCACGCCACGCGACTGCCATGCTGCAAGTTGCGGCGCTGAAGAGCGCGCTGCGGGCGCCCGAGGGCAAGTGGGCTGCCAGCAGCGAGCGGCGGGCAACCATCAACTACTCACCTGACCTGCCCGTGCAGCTCAGGTGCGGCTGGTGGGGGGCAGGCCTTTGGCGATTGACAAGCTTTATATGCCTGTGTCCTGTCCATGAATGTTCGCACGTGGAAGTTGTGGAACCCTGCGGCTCTGTACTCGAGCAGTTCACTGCCGCTTGGGGGCGCATGCTGGGCTGCCCAGCTGCAGTCATCAGCAAGGCCGTCCCAACCCATGCCCCGCCACCCCGCAGCCTGGCGGTGCTGCATGACGATGGTGATGAGGCGCCCACCGAGTTCCTGATTTTCTCAGCCCAGAACTTCCTGCACATCTGCTACCCCGCCGCCCTGGACCGGGTGTGTGCGGGGCCGGGGTTTGCTGTGGGATGTGTGTAGCGCTGCAGCTGTGTGGGTGCACGGTAGTGCGAAGCGACAGATGCATGGTAAGCTGCTTTGTGCTGCCCTTGCGCTTGCATTACTGCCGTGGTGGTTTCGCCTGGTAGCTGCCACCGTACGCAGCTGACAACCGTGCAGCTGAGCTGGGGCAGCGGTGGCGCCTGCTGGACTTCTGCCGGCCGCCTCCCGCCGCCTGGCCATCCCCGCAGCAGGCCTTCCTGTTGTGCGCCTCTCAGATGCTTTATTCATGCACCCTCACCACAAACACACACATCTCACGCACCTTCCCTTTGCGTAGGAGCCGCTTCGCTTCCTGGACTTTCGCCACCTGGGCGGCCCCACGGCAGCAGGCCCTGTGTTCCCCACCTGCCATGCCCACACGCCCGTGTGCCGCGATGAGTTCGACCTGGCAGTAGGCCTATCCACAGGCGAAGGTAGGTTGTGGCTTGTGGAAAAGTAGCGCCTGTTGGTGCTTGGGTAGTCGTGCTGGTGCCGGCCTCGCTGCCCGAAACAACGCCTCACTGGGGGTGGCTGCAGCCAGTGCTGCTGCATGCTGCGCTTATCCAACCTGCGCCCTCTCCCTTTCACCACACCCCCTGCTGCAGTGGTGCTGTTGTCGCTGCGGGCGCAGCTGCGGGCGCCCCCTACCTCCACCCGGCCCATCACCTCTCTTTCATTCAACCCTGACGGCAGCAGCAACGCCTCGCGCTGTGTCGCGCTGGCCTGGCTGCCTGGCACCGAAGGCACAGCGCTGGTGGTGGCGCACCGCAATGGCGCGGTGCTGCTGTATCACAAGGTGGGTGGCCAGCTTGGCTGATGACTAGGCTGGGATGGCGAGGAGCGGTGTGAGCTGCTGGTCGTGGCAGAGGCACATTGGCGGTGGAGCTGCGCACCCTGTTCCTGGTTTGTTGTCGCTGAGAGTATGCATGCGCAATTTGCATTCAGGACGTCATGAGTAGTCAGTCGCTGCTGCGCGCACATGACATAAGCTGCCTGCCCGCACCCTGCCGCAGGTGCTGGGCAGCAGCAGCGAGCCGCGCTTGCTGGCCCGCACCAGCAGCCAACAGGCGATGAAGCCGGCGGTCACGCAGCTGCAGGGGCCGGGGGCGGGAGGTGAGTGCTCTGCCCGCCATGCTGCTGCACATTGGAAGTCTGCTGCTGAGAGTGTTGCGTGCAGCCTGTCGTTGCATGCTGTGTATCGCCTGCTGGAGGACCACAACCAGGCTGCGCTGCAAACCACCACCAGCCCCCCTTCCCTCCCATGCTGCAGGCGGCGTGAACGCGGCGGCGGTGGCGCCCGATGGGCTGCACATCGCTGTGGCCTGCAAGGACGGCGTGCTGCGGGTGTATGCCCTGCCCAGCGGCGGCCTGGTGGCCGGCTTCAAGGTGCGGGTGGGTTGCAGTGCAGGGGGTTTGGGGGCGCACTCTCTGCATGTGGGTTGGTGTTGTGCACTCTATGCATGTACATCGTGTGGAGTTTGGGGCGACTGCAGGGTTGTTGCTGCTGCCTGGCTGGCCGTTAAAGCTTGCTGTTATGGCCAGAGCACCCGCTTCCACGAGCGGCCCATCCCCCACGCCAACTGCTGTCAATCTCCTGGTCCTTGCATTCCACTGGAACAGAGCTACTACGGCGGGCTGCACTGCTGCGCCTGGTCGCCCGATGGGCGGTACGTGGCGGCGGGAGGAGAGGACGATCTAGTGGCCATCTACGGCCTTGCAGGTGCTTGTTCAGAGAAGGGCCCCTTTGCTTCCAGGCTGGTTGGCAAGTGCTCGGGTACAGGCGGTGGCAATCTACGGCCTAGCTCATGTGCCTGCTGCTGATAGGTGGTCCTGCTGGGCTTTGCTCCCAGCTTAGACGGCTGGAAGGATGCTGCCGTTTCGCAGGAGTGGTTAATTGTTCATGCATGCATATCCTGGCACATTGCTCGAGACTCTGAGACTTCGTCTCTCCTTGTGCCTCCGTGTGAACGCTCCAGAGCGCTGCATGGTGGCCTACTGTCAGGGGCACCACTCCTGGGTCAGCGGTCTGGCCTTTGATCCATGGTAAGCCAAGCCTGAAGGGTGGCTACCACGTTTGCCCTCTTGCACGCGTGCAGCAACACTGCCCTGTGGGCTGAATTGATGGGCGCGGCAGCTGATGCGGCTGCATGCCTGGCGCGTGGCAGGTTGATTGATGTCAACATGCATGCTGCATTCCGACCTGCCATCTCCTGCAGGGCTCCTGGCTGGGTGCATGGCGACACCCCGGAGCAGCAGCAGCAGCCGCAGCCGCCGGAGCAGCCAGGGCAGCAGCAGTCAGAGCAGCAGCAACAGGAGCAGCAGGAACAGCCGGAGCCGCAGCAGGCAGAGCAGGCGCAGCAGCAGGGGCAGCAAGGGCAGCAGGCAGCGGGTGCCTTGGCACCCGGTGGCGAGCGGGACCGAGTGTACCGCCTGGCGTCCATGGGGCAGGACTGCCAGCTGGCGCTGTGGGACATTGTTGTGACAGAGGAGTCGGTTGCGGCGGCCCAGCAGGCCAGCAGCGTCAAGTGAGCTGGGGGCCGGGCAGGGTGGGCGCTTGCGGGTGGAGGCAGTTTGTGCAATGCCCCATCGCTCATCCCATTAGCTGGATCGTGTCTGCTGGGAAGTGTCAGCTGTCCCTGTGCTGCGATGCTGCATCCCCGCCTGCGCTGACGTGCACAACGCGGCACCCAAATCAATAGCCCCTAATAGCACCTCTATTCCAACCCCAACCCCATTCGCAGCAACTCGCCCAAGCGGGAGCGGCCCGGCCTGCCGCTGCCCCACAAGCGGCGCGGCCGCAGCTCCAGCCCCTCTAAACGCCTCGCTCATGCCCAGGGGCACAGCAGCAGTGGCGCGGAGAGCAGCCGGGGCAGCGGCATGTTCCGCACACGCAGCAGCGCCAGCTCGGCGTCGGCGGCCACGGCAGCGGGTGAGCGGTGGAGGCTGCGCTTAGCTGTGTACTGTGTGGGCTATCGATCGGTTGGCGGGGCTACACTGGCGTGCCAGTGGCCTGCTGCTGCAAGCAGTCGCAGCTTGATGTAACACCTGCAGGGAGTTTGCAGCCACACTCTACCCTTCACAAAACCCGTCCGCACCCCATGTCTGTTTGCAGACCCAGGCGCTCTGCCGGCGGCGCTGGCCACCGGGCTCATCTCGCCGCCGCTGCCGCGCGCCGACTGGCAGCTGGTCACGCCCGTGGCGCAGGGCAGGTGGGAAGACCCGCTGTTTAACAGTACTGCCGGCTGGCCAGGAATGGCTCCCACTGTCGTGGGGTTTGCAGCAGCATGTGCGCGTAGCTGGTCAGGCAGGTGCAATATGCGCAGTCAGCAAGCTTGCGCTCTCAGTAGGCCCGAATCTCTGCCTCACCCCCATCTCCCCCCTGCACACCCTGTTTGCTGCAGGGTGCACCCCGAGCCGTGCAGCAGCCTGGTCTACTCGCCACAGGCGCTCTACACTGCCTGCCACGGAGCCTGCCTGCGGCGCTGGGCGCGCCCGCAGCCGGGGCAGCAGCCGGCACCTGCGGGGCCTGCCGCGGTGCAGCGATCCACGAGCTCTGTGCGCAGCGGCCGCCACAGCGTCGATCGATAGGCGGCCGGGCACGCTGAGTGTAGATTCTTGTCTGGTGCGTCTTTGTTGCTCCACTTGTCAGCTTTGTAAGCTCGCCTGCTGCCCGGCTGCATGCCGTCAGTGGATAGACGATAGTGCCAGGATCATTTACATACGTAGTACGTACTCGCAGGCAGCAATCAGCAATCAATAGCAACGAAAGGGCACTGTGCTTATTCAGGTCACGACAGGAGCAGGTGGGCCGCCAGCAGCGCTGCTAGCCAGGCCGCCGCCGCACTGCCGCGCCGCCGCCACTGCTGCGTTGCTGCCGAGGGCGGCGGCGAGGGCCCGCTGCTGCCGCGGGGCTCGAGGCTGCCTGGGTCAAGGACCACCCCTGAAAAGATGCCCTCGTACTGCTTCTGCATCTTGGTGCGCGTCCAGCCCGTGGGGTTCTGCGACATGAGTGGGGAGGCAAGCGGTGGTTGGGGCCACAGTTTGAGGCCTACAGGTCTGCTGCAGACCTGCTGCATGTGGCGCAGCCGCGGGCAGGGGGCGACTCGGAAATCAATGCACACAGCATGCCGCGGTGGATGTGACTGCCTACAGATGAACTAGGTTAAAACCCACCTTGAGGACGCAGACCAGGGAGAAGTAAGGGTTCCAGACATAGGCTCCGCACGCCGGGTTCTTGGCGCACAGCTGCGGGGCGGGGCAGACGCGAATCAGATTGTGGAGCGCTGCAACAGCAAGGGTGCTACTCCAGCGCTACCAGCAGGCTGCTGCAAGACAACGCTGCAAGGTGGCGCGGTCGAGCTCAGTCAGCTGCTGAGTTGTGCCCCACTGGCTAAGCGTGCAGCACTGCTGGGTTGTCCAGTTTGCCTCTCAATCCCCTACCGCCAGCAACCTCAGCCCACATTGGAATAAATCAAGCTGCCCCACCCTCGCCCACCTGGCAGCACTCCTGCGGTGTGGCCACGTTTTCATACTTGACCGGCTGGCCATTGGAGCCAATCAGGTCGCCGCCAAGGTACTCGTAGCCCACCTCCGCCTGGCAGCTGTGGCAAGGGATAGCAAGGTCGGGGCAACAGGAATGAGGGTGATGGCAAGATATGGCGAGGGATGACTGGTCTGGCATGCGCAGAACAGTGAGCCGCCCCCCAAACTGCAACGCTGTGCGGCTTGCCACCAGCTTCAAAACCTTGCGCCTTCCAGCCGGCTGCGATGCTCTCAACCTGTCTCACCTGGGCAGGCGCTCGCACGCCTGCGGCACTAGCACCTGGTCAGCAGCGGTGGTCACATACGTGTCACGGTTGCTGCACAGAGGGTGGGTCACATGGAGCAGGGGGGAGTGTCGCTATTTGGCAGTGCTGCACTGCGGTGTGATGCACTGGGCCGAGCTTCTGGCCAGCGCCCAAGCATGCGCATGCAATGCTATTGCGCATTCTCTCTGTCAAAGTCACGCACCAGGCGATGTACTGCTCCGTGGGCATGTCCGGCGGCGAGCAGCCCAGGTTGATGGCAGATGGATCCTGGTACAGCCGCACGTAGTCAATCTGTTGGGGGAGGCCGCACAAGGTGGGGGATTGAGGCTCACACAGCACTTGAGGCTCACACAGCACAGGGCTTACGCCTGCAAGGTGGCTCGTCAGCAGCAGGCAGCACAGCGCCGGTGCACCAACATTTGACCCTGTAGCCGCAGCCCCCGCTCTCTGTCGACTGAGAAGTCTCTCTCTCCGCCGCGCACCTTGTACTGGGCGGGGAACTGCAGGCGGTCAATGTCCACTGCTGTGAAGCTGTTGCTCATCGCAAAGTTGAAGATCTGCATAAAGGGGTGGCAGAGCGGATGCGAGGCGGGGAGGGTGGGCAGGGTGGCGGGGAGGTAGGCGGGGAGGTGCGCAGCAAAACAGTGCGTCCGCTGTTGCATGCGCGGTGCCTCTGGCGTAGCATGCAAGCACCGCTGCAAGCAGCTGCCCCTTTGCGAAAGCAGCCTTGACAGTGCAACTTTTGTGAAGCCAAGCACCCTTCAGACCGATCCTCCAGCTCACAATGAACATGGCCTCCACGGGGATGAGGCGCTCAAAGGTGGTGTAGCCCGTGGAGTTGGTCTGCGCCCGCAGCGCCTCCTTGTTGATCTGTGGGCGGGGGCAGCGCAGGTGTTTGGGGGGGGAGCCATGTTGAGGATGTTAGTCAGAAGCAGGATGGATATGCCAGGTCTGGGCATTGCGTCCACGCGCAGCATGCAATGCGACAGGGGTGGGCAGGCCAGGCGCCCAGTGACGCGATGTGCACAGCGGTCCCTCTGCCATTCCGCACCTCGTAGACCAGAATGCCGTCGATGTACCAGCGGATGTACTCCCGAGGTTTCCAGTCCAGGCCTGAGTGGCAGGGTGGACGGATAGGGACTGGTGGAGGATCGACAAATGGCGTTTGGTAGTGCCCAGCGGGGCCTGCCTTTAGTGCCCCTCTGCAGCACAGGACCAGCAGCTCGGGGCGTCTTCCCTGCCTCTCTCAATGCACCCCTCACCAAACTTGTGGAACGATTTGAAGTAGTCGGGGGTGATGGTGGCCATGACCGACACGCTGTCCTGCACCAGGTTGCCGGGCCTGCACAGTCGAGGGTTGGGGAGCACAGAAAGTTGGCACGCAGCAGGGGCCCAGGGTGTAGCACGCTGGCCGGCCTTTGATGGTCAAGTGGGGAAGCTGATGCCCTGCCGTAGTTGTCGCCGATGCTGCCGTTACACAGGGACAGTGAGAAGCAGTGGGTGTTTGGCTGAACACAAGTTGGGAGTAGTGCCCTCTGTGGCAACTGTTGCAGTCCCGGCCCAGCCCACCCCATTAAGCCCACCCCATCGATGTCCTCCAAAGCGCACCGGATGGTCTGCAGCAGGTCCTCGTTGCCGTTGGCCTTGAGCTGCGGCATCATGCCCGTGGCAAACTCGCCCTTCCAGTACGTGGCGTGCGTCCACATGTCGGCTGGCAGGGGAGGGTAGGGTGGAGGGGGAGGGCAACGGCAACGTCGGCAATGATGCCCCTGTGTCTCTATGTGCAGGACACACCAACCGACCACATGCAAGGCGGTGCGATGGCTACCTCCCCTTTCCATGACCATAAATAACCAGAGAGCCAGCTTCCCTGCTCACCCAGGGGCTGGCCCGGCTTCATGGCGCCCTGGGGCAGGTAGATGCCTGCACCCAGCGGGCCCTGAGGGTACTCTGCGGTGGACTTGGCGGGATCGTTCCATGTTGTGCCTGCGGTCAGAACAGGGGATGCAGCAGCTGGTTACTGATACACAAAGTGGCTTGGTGCAGATGTGATGGGCGAAGCGGTGTGTTGTGTGTGTTGCGCATGACGGCTGGGCAGGTGCTCAGCGTGCTGGCCACGGCCAACGCTCCACACGCCAGGCAGCCGAGCAGCGGCACCCACCGTTGGGCAGTAGCGGGCCCAGCTGCAGCGTCATGGAGTTGAAGGCGTTGGGGTGCTGGCCCTTGTCACCGCCACGGGGCAGGCCCAGCGGGATTTGCTCCCCGGTCTTCTTGTTGATGGAGGGAGGCACCCTGGGGGCAGGAGGGGTGGAGAAAGGGGGCGGGCGGTTTGCCAAGCTCTGCCGTGTATTGTGCGTGAGAACTAGTCGTGTAGGCTATCGCGATGTTGGAGGTTGTGGGCGACTGGTGCGGCACTCATGCTCAGCGACCGCTGTCACCATGTGCGTAAATGGGCACAGCAAAATGGCCTTGTCCTCGGTTCGGTTCAAAAAAAGCAGGCCTCACTTCATTTCCACCATGTCGATCTCGGGTGCGCCGCGCCCCACACCCGGCAGCAGGCCGTACTTGGTGCGGTCAAAGCCGGGCGGGTCGGGGCAGGCTGCAGAGGCGGGTGGGGAGGCAGCCGGAGAAACTGGTTAGGGGAGGGGACAAGTTGAGGGAGGGAAGGGGCACAGACGAAAGGTGACCATGTCATAAGGGCGGAACAGGTGGAACACGAGGTGGAGGGTCAAACAAATGCAGCGTGCGGCAGCGAAGCGCACCCGTGATTTTCTGGGGCTTGTTGGCTCCCGGCTGGTCCAGGCCTGAGAGGTCTCCGCCGCACGAGGAGTAGGTGTAGGGCCTGCGGTTGGGAGAGGGAGGGAGCAGTAGGAGAGGGAGGGGGAGTCAGCCATCAAGGCCACTTCAGCACAAGTACAGCAGGATGCAAGCAGAGCTGCTCTTTGGTCTAGGATCCTGGTCCAGGACTCAGTGCGCTGAGGGCATCCCGACTGGCTGGCCTGCCCTCCCACCATGACCAGGCTGCTGCATGCAGGCTGGGCCTTGCTAGCTGCTCACCACATGCCGGTGGTCGTCGCCAGGTAGCCTGTGCGGCAGAGGAGGGGCCAGCAACCGAAAGCAGATGGGCCACCGCGGCATGGCGTGGGCTGCAGGACGGCTGCTGCTGCTGCTGCTGCTGCCGCGCTCTGCTACACTCTCATGCGGCTCATGCAGCAGACAGGCAGGCGAGCACACATGCTGCATGCAGGCGCTTGCACGCTGCACCCAGGCACGGAGCTCACCAGGCCGCCCAAGGTTGCCCATCAGCCCTGCGGGTGGAGTGCAGAGAGCAGGTTCAGCCGCAAGCCACTATGCATGCAAGGCAGCGGCTGCTCATGCGCCACACGCTGCTGTCACCGCGCACAACAGCAGGCCCCGCACAACAGCAAGCCCGTGGAGCCAACACCGTGCGCCCGCCCTGCACCAGAGCTGCGCACTCACAGAAGGCGGGCCCTGCAGCAGGAACAGAGGAGCGCAGCGATTCAGCCTGTAAGGAAGTGCAGAGACAAGTCATACTCCGCGGCAGCATGACGCTGCATTGGCGTGGGCCTCAAGCCTGCGGCGCATGCACCTCCAGTAAGGGGGGCAGGGGCAACCAGCTCAACAATGTGCTCTCGCTCTCAGCACTGGAAAGCACTGGGGCGCTCAGGACCAGGGTGTCATCTCTCTCTCCCCCCCTCCAAACTCGCACTCATCTCTCACTCAACCCTTCAAAACTCGCACTCACAGAAGCCGGAGACGTAGTCGTCCCCCGGGAACTGCAGCCCCGCCTCGACGTATCCGCCCGTGTAGCAGAACTGCGCAGCAGGAAGCGGGCAGACACTGAGACGAGCTGGAGCGCGCAGCGGCCGAGCAGGGCATGCCGGCTGCTTTGTGCTAGCTAGGAAAGCCAGTGAGCTGCTCAGCGCCGCTACCGGGCCTTCATGCCGCAACCCGGCCCCAAACTCACACCGACCGACCACCCACCCATTTCGCCCACCTTGTTCCATGAGGAGAAGAAGCCGGACTTGTAGTCCTTGGTCACGTTCCAGACCGTGCCGTTGGCGTGCTGCACCAGGCCCGAGGCCTGACCGCGGTCCATGGTGATGACCGCCGCTCCGCCCGTGGTGGTCACCTGAATTAGAGCAGGCAGGCTCAGGGATGGGTGGGTGGGTGTCAGAGGCACGAACTGCACACGTGTGTCCTCGACACAGGCGCCCGGCCTCCGTAGCCTGTCGTCCAGACCAGCTCAGCATCAGAACACTACTCCCACACCTGCTCAGGCGTGTACACCTCCTCGTCAAAGGTGCCCAAGTACCACAAATTGTCGGCGGTCCAGCGCGGGTCGCCCGCCCCCACCCCCATCTTGCGCCCCGGCGAGTTGAACTCGTCGCTGAACACCAGCTGCAGCAGGCCAGGGCAAAAGGGTGGCGCAGCAGGCAGGGCAGGGTCGCAAGCTAAGTGTGGTGCCTGGACAGCCTGAACTGGCCGTGCTGCCATGACCATACAAATGCGCATTCCAATCCTCCTCCATGGCCGTCAGAAAATCTAGCCTGCATTACGCTGCCCCCGAGGCGACAGTGCGCACCTGCATTCGGGTCTGGGGGATGGTTGCTGCTGGATCGGTTGGGCTGCACGCGTCGTAGCTGTTGTCGGTGCACAGCTGCACCGCGCAGGCTGTTGGCGGGGTGTCAGGGTCCACCCACTTGGTGGTGGCGCCTGGCACGCGGCCCAGCTGCTGAATGCAACTGTCAGCCGCGGCAACAGGGCCGGCCAGCAGCAGCAGCGCGCCGCCTGCAGGCGGCGGCGGCGGCGGCGGCAGGGGAGGTCAGGCGCCGATTGAAATTCTTGGCTGCTTATCTCGTTCAGGCATGCTGCGTGCATCCGATGCGGGCAGTGGGGCGGGCGGAGCGCTCAACGCGTTTGCTCGGCACTCCGCGGCTCACTCACCTAGCAGCGCTAGCAGGCTGCCGGCGTGTCGCCGACATCCTGGTAGCTGCCGGTAACGCATGGCAACACCCGGTCTGCGACTGGCTGCCACTCTTCTTGCGAGCGACCGATTGGGCTGGTTTCGGAGGCCTGCGGCGTCTACGGTCTGCTTAAGCGATTTGTAGCAATGTACAGAGGCAGAACAGAGCGGCGAACTGGCATGAGACCTCGGGGGAAGGCGGGGGACACCAGCCGGGCTCGCCAGCTGGGCGGTCAATGGCCGCCAAGCAATTGCGAGCCGCTTCTCACTGCAATGCCTCACAATCTACTTTCACACAGATTCTTAGGCGACACTTCAAGCCAGAAAGCAGATCTAGAGAAGGCAGCATCAAGCATCAGCCAGGGCCGGCGCCAGGACGGGCGCAATGGCCGCCGCCAGCTCCGCGGGATGCGTCCAGGGCACAAAGTGCGAGGCGCCCTCCACCTGCCAGTACTGAACGGGCTCTGCGCTGCCGCCGCTGCGGTCACCACCTGACTCCTGCTTTGTTGCCATGGCGGCCTCAAACCGTGCTTTCTGCAAGTGAAGGGCGAAGCAGGAGGACGCAGCGATGGCGACATTGCAAGCGCAGCATGTATGGCTGCCCTCGGGAGATGCACAGTGTGGCACCCTGCTGACATGCACACCAGCTGGCAGCACCTACGTCTTCCGGGCAGCGGTCCAGGATGATCGACTGCGAGCCATAGATCAGGTGCAGCTGCAGGCCGGCGGGCGGCGCCTCCAGCAGGCCGCCGAGGTCTGCATGGCGAACAGGTGCGGCAGGGACTGGGTTGAGGGAAAGCAAAGCGTGTTGTCAGAACGCGGCGCTGGTCAGCTTGGAAGCTGCCATGGTGGCGCTGAAAGCTGTTGTGACTGAACGGCTGGGTCGGCTCGCCTGTGTGGCAATAGTCGTCCAGCAGCGAAGCGGCCACGGCGGGGACGTAGCTGGTGCGGAAGCGGCCGGGTGCCGCTGGGTCAGGCTCGCACCGGCTGACCAAATTCTGCTGCACAGCTGCGGGTATGCAAGGGCAAGGGGTGAGGGTTTAGCAGCCGGTGGTAGGCGGATGAGCTGCCGAGGGCTGCAAGGTGTCAGCCAGGCTGCAAACGAGCGAAGCACCCATGGTCTGCTGACAACCGGCCGACAGGCGGCAGCAGAGAGTGCCATCCACCCGCCCGGCTGCAACACAACCAGGCTTTCTTCCCCGCTGCTCACATGCGGGCAAGCCAGCATCCGCTGCTGCCTGCGTGAAAACCTCTAGCGACTCAGCCGGCTGCGGCACGGACTCGAGGCTGGCCAGGCCTGTGGACATCAAGTTGAAGAAGGCCGGGTCGGTGGGGCCTGCTGCCGCATCAATCACCCACACCTGCGGGGGCAGGGCGGACAAGGAGCAGCTGGGCTGGCAGCGGCAGCTGGTACGTTTGCACCAGGTGGCAGCTATGTGCTAGCAGCAGCAGCTGTACACACAAGACGCAAGGCAGGGCACAGGAAAACCAGACTGCATTGCAGGCGCTCGCCTGCTTGGGCAGCGGTGCCCCCTGCTCAGCCAGCTGTGCCGCCGCGCTCAGCGCCACTTTGGCGCCGACCGAGTGGCCCAGCAGGGCGGCGGGTGCTCGCCCCTCTCCCAGCTCATGCCTGCGGCACAGGATTGCTGGTTTATGGAACAATGCTGCACGTAAGATGCCGTTTGCTTCAGCTTCAGAGCTGCACGGCAACAGTCTGCACACGTTGGCATGCACGCATGCATGCGACTCCAACAGCTGCTGGTGTGCCTGCCGCCTCCCACCTCCCACCGCAGCCTGATCAGAATCATGATGTGCTCACCTGAGCAGCGCCAGCACATCCTCCCTGGCTGCCTCCATAGTGTGGGGCGGCGGCAGCGGCAGATCCCGGCTCCCGCCATGGCCCCGCAGGTTGATAACGAGGACCTCCACCGGGCGCCCCGCGGAGGCGGCGGCGGCATCCACCAAGTGCTGCACAAACGGTGCGTACTGGCTGGAGCTGCCGGTGATGCCGTGCAGCACGGCAATCAGGGCGGGTGCGGCGGCTGGGTCAGCGGTGGCCGGCTGGCTGGCCAGCCGATCGAATGCCAGCAGCGGGGTGGCAGCCATGATTGTGTGGTGGCGAGCGCGGCGGTGGCGGCGGGCCTGTGAGGCGGCGGCCGGCAGTGGCGACTTTTGGACAGGCCAGGGTTGCAAGGAAGCCCTACAGCAATGCTGCATGTGATCTGATGGCATCTGAGTGGCTCTGTGGCTCTGGTTGCTGCCCAGCAAAGCAGGGTCGCTGCCTGTGTAGGGCGGAGGTGGGTGAGTGGCGGCGGAGCAGGGCAGGGGCTGCTGGACACTTCACACTGAGGCCTGATGTTTGAGAAGCATCTGACTGCAGGGCGCGGCCTTGGCGTGACCAGAGAGCCGACACCAGTGAGAGGGGCAACGTGTGGCTGGCAACACTGCCTCTACGGATCGGGGGTGGGATCACGAGGGTAGGGGCTCATGCAAGGTGCAAGGTGCTTGGACTGAATATCTCGTTGAGCATCAGGGTGGCAGCTTGAAATGTACATGTTGCAGAGCAGTGGACGGGTATTTGCTGCTCATGCAGGCTCCAGCATGAAGCCTGCAAATTCAACCACAGCAGCAGATGGCGACAGCCGCTTGCCGGCGGCGGCGCCGCCGCATTTCATGGCGGCCGCTCCGCGCGGCCCATCGTCACACCCCTCGAACTCGGCGCAGCCCAAAGGTCTTGCAGTACAAACTCCCGACACTCTGGAGCGCTCGCAGACGATTTCCCGTTGCGGAAGTGGTGTATGGCCACGCCGCCAGGCCGCTCAGCTACTTCAAACGCTTTGCAAGCGCGATCTCAAGTCGCAGCGGCGTTGCCGCACCCTGCCGACAAAGGTGCTGCGTTGCTGCCGCCACCGCCGCCGCTGCTGCACTGTGTTTGCTCAGCACCTGGCTGCTGCTTCTTTGTGTCTGCAAGTGTGACACAAGCATGTAGCGCTGCATCGACTTGCAATCCGCGTCACCCTCCAGCTGCCCCACAGCAAAGGCAGATGAGGAACGGGTCATTCTGCCTCAGCGCTTCCTTGCAGCCCTTGCAGGCAGCGGCAGTGGCAAAAGGAGCTCCAGCTTTTAGGTTTTTTTACATTGGCTGCCGCCACCACCGGCCAGATGTCAACGCGTGTTGAGAACAGCATGCAAATTTTTAACCAGCATGGCCTCAGCATGGTGTCAGTCAGTGATGATAGGCAGCTCATCAGGTGGTCGGTCCGTTCAGCGGGCATCAAGTGGGAAAAATATCAACATTGACGAGTCTGGGAACATGCGCAGCTTCAGGCAGATAGAGTCAGGGACGTGGGTGGCTGCGCTTTGGCTCAGGGATGCAGCGGGCGTTCAACTTGCCAGCTGGTCGGGCAGCCGGGCGTTTGCAGGGCCAGCCAACTACCCGGCCAGCCCCGGAGAGACGCGCTGCGGTGCCGCTGGCTTGCGGCGGGATGCGCCCGCTGGCTGTGCGGCGTGCTGCCCCGCCTCCCCCGCCGCCTGCCGCGCCTGCTTTGCACGCTCGCCGCGCCCCGCTGTGCTGGGGCTGGCGCCGGTACCGGGGGTGGCCTCCCGCTCGCGCTGCCGCTTCTTGCCCTTTGCAGCGCTGCCCTTCTTGGCTGCCTTCTGGCTTGCTGCCTCCCGCTCCGCCTGCCTGCTGGCAGCAAGCATGGGGATGAAGTGAACAACGCAGTGAACAGAATGTGGCGGTGAAGGTGCATTCTACTCAATTAGTCGATGAAGTGCTGATCAGTCCAATCTCAGGCCCCTCGGACCACACACCAGGCCTTGAAAGCAGGCACGCACCGCTCCTGCGCAAACGCGCGCCTCAGCAGGTCCATGTTGCGGCCCAGCTTGGCAAACCGCTGCTCAACGTACTCCATCTGCAGCAGGGCAAGGGGAGGGAACATCGCCCCGTGGCAGGGGGCAGGCAGGGCTTGCAGTCGCCATCTAGCTGGCACTGCCGATGTGGCTGCTGCTGCCGCCCGCTGCACGGCTGTGGCGGCAAGCTGCCAAGCCTTGGTGCCGCGAGGCAAGATGAGTGAAGTGCGTGCCTACCTCCTTCTTCAGCTTGCCCAGCTCCACATCGTGAACTGAGTTCTGTTGGACAACAGCAAGTTGCGGAAAAGGAAGTTGAGGATTGCTGCAAATGGGGCAATGCATACCTCAGCCAGGCCACAGGGCGGCCTAAGTGCGGCATCGAATGCAACCGGAACACACCGGTCTGCAGTAACATACTGCAGCAGCCCCAACCTGGTAGTAGTCGCGCAGGTTCTTGTCTGACAGGTCGAAGAAGGCACGGCCCGTCTCCTGCGCACATGCAGCAGACACGGCCGCAAGGTTTGTACAGGCGGCATGGGCACGGCAAGCAGGACCAGGTGGCCATGTGCGTGGGATGTGCAGCATTGCAGGCAGGCAGGCCCACTGCTCGGCATAGCAGGCAGGAGCGCACAGTGCACAGCGCACAGCGTGGCACAGCGTAGCGTAGCAAGCCGCACCTGCGCGACCGGCAGGAAGTGCAGGTGGCGAATGAAGGGCACCAGCATGGTGGGCGGCTTGCTCCTGCTGCCCTGCAGCGGCACGTACAGCGCCTTCACCTGGCGAGGAGGGGCAGGCAGAAGTGGTGGGCATGGGAATCAACCAATTCAGCGGGACGATGCTAGTTTCTTGGGCGGGACCGCATGCAGTGCAGGCACGTGCTGTTCCTGCCACGCATGCTGTGCCTGCTGCGCACCTCGGCCGGCAGCGGTTGCGTGTCCTCGCCGATCGACTCCCCCGCAATCGTCTGCCGCATCGTCTCAAACAGGTTGCTGTCGCTCCACTGCAAAGGGGGGTGCAGGCGGGCAGGCGCTCAGAGTGGATTGGAGTGGGTTGCGATTGGGTGCAGTCTCACCCTTTGGAGAGGCGGTTCAGCTGCCGGGCTTCGCATGATCGGCATGCCACCGTGCCAGCCACAATCCGCGCTGATGTGTGCCGCCCCGCGTTGTGCGCACCTGGACGTGTGCACCCTTCACGTCATACTGCAGAGCACGGTGGATGGCACGTGCATGTACTCAGTCGATTGATTTGCAACCATGGATGGCAACCATGGGGCAGGCTGCAATGCTGCCAGGCGCAGCCACGCTTTCAAGGCCGCTGCGGTAGTGCAGCCACACACCCGTTGCGCGGCTGTTGTGCAGCCACACACCCGTTGCGCGGCTGCTGTGCAGCCACAGGCACATCCAGGCTGCAGCTAGCTGGGCAGCTGGTGCAGGCACAGGCACAGGCGCACGTCCAGGCTGCAGCTGGCTCTCACCCGGAAGCCAAGGAAGGGCAGCACGCGGGGGAAGCGCTGGTTGTAGGCGTACTTGCCGCACTCCGCTTGGCCGTGCTCCGGTGCGAAGTCCTGCACAGGCGTATCAAGAGGCAGGCAGGCCAACCTAAGGGAACGTCACTCCGAGTGACTCAAAGCTACTGCTGGTGCGCTGCGCATGAGGTCGTTTACGCATGGCAGGGTGTGATGGCGGCAGCGCCCCAGCATGACTGAAGGAAAGTAGTTTGAGATTCTGCCACTGCTTGCCTTGAACCACTTGATCCAGGAGGGCAGCACCTCTGCAGGGAGGGGGATTGTTAGAGGCATTGAGGGCACGCAAAGGCCACCCAAGCTCCATTGCCCAAGGCATGGCTTGTCGGCACTAGTGGCACTTGCGCTGCATTAGCAGCGGTTGGGTTCCCAGGTGCAACCTGCATGCCACTGCTGTGCGAGCCCGCCCCCTTCATCCAATACACTTGCCATACAGCATGTTGAAGGTGGAGAAGACCGAGTAGTGGCAGGCGTTGACCACGGGCTGGATGGCATGGCAGCTGGTAATGATGACCTGCAGTGCGGCGGGAAGAGCGGACGGGAGATGCAAGGATGCTTGTGGGTCAAGCTGGTGGGGGATTCTGACCGGGTGGCGGCGGAATTCGCGAGAAAACAAAGTCTCGAAGCACACCAGCCAACAGCTGCGGCTATCTTTGATGCATGTCGATCTCGTTCCAGCTCTGCTGCTGTGCCCGGGAGCTGCTTTACCTTGTGCAGTGTGTCGGTGTGGGGCCCCAGGTCAACAATCACGAACTGCGCACCAACGCTGCACCAGCAGAGGGGTTTGGACAAGCAAAGGGGTTTGGATGCAAGGCATGCGGCAGCCGCCCGCAACGCAGAATGCAGTTGTCTCGGCAAGCCACAAGGCACGGTGCACATCTGCGATGCGGCTTGCACTGCATGCTTATGTTGCTTGGAAAGGCAGGCCTCCGAGACTGCTTCACCTCTTGGCCATGTCCCGCATCGCCTTGCCAAAAGCCTGCAGGGGAGGAAGGGCAGCGGGGCGGTTCATTATTGCATGCACCGGGGCAGCACCATCACAGCTGTAGAGACGGATCCATCACCTAACACCAAAACCTAGCTTGCATGACCACGCAGCAGCCCAGCTGGCCATCCGGACCTCGGCAGAGGCGGATGGCCGCCCATCCCTTAACACAATGCTTGCGGGAGGCCACACACTACCCCTCCCCAGAGCAGTGCATGTTCTTGGGGAGGCTACATCAATCCCTTTCGTTAAGGTTCCCCGTTGATGTTGTCGCTCACCCCAAAGAACTCGCCCGCCAGCGTGGTGTCTGCGTTGCGCTCCAGGTCGTGGCTGAACTTGGACAGCTGCGGGCTGCCTGCATGTGTGGTGTGTGGAGGTGTGGTGCACCTGCATTTGCTGTTACAAACGACACCGCAGGGTGTGGCACATTGGATG
>VFQQ010000466.1_pt1 | contig 80207 bp, 67 predicted proteins | sample 3512341 | NCBI WGS metagenome assembly VFQQ01 (sample SAMN10412373, study PRJNA504923) | tailings metagenome | isolation source: Relicate 2 Philex TSF1 revegetated site | place: Philippines: Tuba, Benguet | collected 2017-08-29
TGGACATGCCGGCGAGCCGCATGCTGGAGTTGTGGCAGAAACAGAAGGCGCTGCGGTAACCTCTTTTACCGAACCTCCTCCAAATTGAGGAGGTTTCTCTCACAATGACCCATGAAAATAATTCATGGGTTTGGCGATAAACATTCAAGCTGACGATGGTCTTGAGGGTGGGACTTGGCACGCAGGCGGCTTGATGTGGTTGGTGATCACCGAACCCCAAAGCGCTTCGCCGCACCCTTCCGTCAGCCGCTTGTTCAATGAACCCGCAGCAACTTCTCCACTCATCAAAAGCATCATGAATCGAATCGCCTTTAACTTGACGGCATTGACCGCCACTTTTGCCAGCCCGCTTTGCGCCGAGCTTCTGCTCGTTGAAAAACCCGACCTCAAACTCGGCTTCATCAAACTCACCGACTGCGCCCCGCTTGTCATCGCCAAGGAGAAAGGCTTCTTCGAGGACGAGGGTCTGCTCGTCGAACTAGAGGCCCAGGCCAACTGGAAGGTGCTGCTCGACCGCGTCATCACCGGCGAGCTGGACGGCGCTCACATGCTGGCCGGACAGCCCATCGGCGCCACCATCGGCTTCGGCACCCAGGCCCATGTCGTCACCGCGTACAGCCTCGACTACAACGGCAATGCCATCACCATGTCCAACGCCATCTGGGAGCAAATGAAAGCACTGGTGCCCAAGGACACCGACGGCAAGCCGGTGCATCCCATCTCCGCCACCGCGCTCAAGCCCGCCGTTGAAGCCGCCAAAGCGAAGGGCGCGCCGCTCAACATCGGCATGGTTTTCCCGGTCTCCACCCACAACTACGAACTGCGCTATTGGCTCGCCGCGGGTGGCATCAACCCTGGTTACTACTTCGACCCCGCCACCAAGGAGGAAAACATCCCCGGTGTGCTCAACGGCGATGTCATCCTCTCCGTCACCCCGCCGCCGCAGATGCCATCCACTTTGGAGGCCGGCACCATCGTCGGTTACTGCGTCGGCGAGCCCTGGAACCAGCAGGCCGTGCTCAAAAAAATCGGCGTGCCGGTCACCACCAATTACGACATCTGGAAAAATAACCCCGAGAAAGTCCTTGGCGTCACCAAGACCTGGGCGGATGCCAATCCGCAAACCTGGCTGGCCATGACCAAGGCCCTCATTCGCGCTGGCAAATGGCTGGACGCCAGCATGGACAACCGTCGCGAGGCCGTCAAACTTCTGGCCTTGCCGAACTACGTTGGCGCCGACGAGGCGGTGATTGCGAACAGCATGACCGGCACTTTCGAGTTCGAGCCCGGCGACAAGCGCGAGATGCCGGACTTCAACGTTTTTTTCCGCCACTACGCCAGTTATCCTTGGTATTCCGACTGTGTCTGGTTCCTCACTCAAATGGCGCGCTGGGGCCAGATCACCGGGCAGAAGACGGATGAATGGTTCATCGAGACCGCCAAGAGCATTTACCACCCGGAGGTTTATGAAAAGGCCGCGCGCATGCTGGTGGAGGAGGGCCATCTCACCGAGTCGGAAGTGCCCTTTGGAAGCGATGGATTCCGTCCGCCGTCAAGCGAGTTCATCGACGGCAAAACCTATGATGGACGCCAGCCCAACGCCTACCTCCAGAGCTTCGAGATCGGACTCAAATAACTCGCCTTGGCATTCAATATCATTTCTCATGGACACCGCCGCCGCCACCTCGTCACCCGCCGAACCTCCCGCCGTCCGCCGTTTGCAATGGCGCGGCTGGTTCAACCCCAGCCCTGCCGCGCACTGGCTGAACAAGCTCGGCCTCGGCTTCTTCACGCCTTATGTGCGGCTGGCGGCGGGCGATGAACCGCAGAAGCAGGCGCGCCAGATCGTCATTGATCTCGCCCTGCCGGCGGCGGCACTGTTCGCCTTCTTTATCTTCTGGTCTTGGTGCGCGCAGCATGTGCGCACCGACAGCGTCAGCATCCCCAGTCCGGCGCAAACCTGGAGCGCCTGGCTGGGCATGCGCCAGTTCGCGTCCGAGGAGGCGCGCAAGGCCGCCGAGTTCAGCGGCAAGATGGAGCAGCTCGCCGCGCAATGGGACGCCCAGGCCGCCAAGTTCCTCGCCGCGGGCGAGGCGGACAAGGCCGGACAGGCCCGTGAGCGCGCCGCTTCCTATCGCGACAAAAACTACGCCGGTCCGCCCACCTTCACCGATCAAATCCGCACCAGTTTGATCACGGTCTCCATCGGTTTTTTCGCCGCCACACTGATCGCCGTGCCGCTTGGCATCTTATGCGGTTTGAACCGTTATTGCTTCATCGCGATGAACCCGCTGGTGCAAATCTTCAAACCGGTCTCGCCGCTGGCCTGGCTGCCCATCGTGTTTGTTTTTGTCACCGCGCTTTACGAGCCTCCTGCCGACACCAAGCTGTTTGGCCGCGCCATGTTCATCTCCGCCGGCACCGTCACCCTCTGCTCGCTCTGGCCCACCCTCATTAACACCGCCTTTGGCGTTGCCGGCATCGAGAAGGATCATCTCAACGTTGCCCGCGTGCTGCGCCTGCCCTGGTTCAAGCAACTCACTTCCATCATCCTGCCCGCCGCGCTGCCGATGATGTTCACCGGTCTGCGTTTGTCTTTCGGCGTCGGCTGGATGGTGCTCATCGCCGCTGACATGCTCGCGCAAAACCCGGGGCTCGGAAAGTTTGTCTGGGACACCTTCCAAAACGGCTCCTCGGAGTCGATGTCGCAAATCGTCGTCGCCGTCTTCGCCATCGGCCTCATCGGCTTCTTTCTCGATCGTCTCATGTTTGCCCTGCAACGCCTCGTCACCTTTGACGAGCGCGCCATCTAACCTTCCACTCCCCCATGATCGAACTGCAACAAGCCAGCAAAGGATTCGGCAGCGGCGCGCTGCGGCAGGAGGTGCTCGCCGAGATCAATTTGCGCATCGAGCCGGGCGAGTTCGTGGCGCTCGTCGGTCCCTCCGGGGCGGGCAAGACCACGCTCATCAACCTCATGTCCGGCCTGGTCACGCCGGACAGCGGCGCCGTGTGTTTTCATGGCGAGCCGGTCACTGGCCCTGATCCGCGCCGGGCGCTGGTGTTTCAAACCTACGCCCTGCTGCCCTGGTTCACCGTCAGGCAAAACGTGCTGCTCGCCGTGGCCCAGGTGCATTCAAAGTTGAGCCGCAAAGAACAGCGCGCCCACGCCGACCGCTACATTGAGATGGTCAAACTCACCCGCGCCGCGCATCGCCGGCCCGCCGAGCTCAGCGGCGGCATGAGGCAGCGCGTCTCGGTGGCGCGCGCCCTCGCCATGAACCCGGAGGTGCTGCTGCTGGACGAGCCGCTCGGTGCGCTCGACGCGCTCACCCGCTCCACTTTGCAGGACGAGTTCGTCAACATCTGGCAGACGGAGGGCACCACCATGGTGCTCATCACCAATGACCCCGAGGAGGCCATCCTCACCGCGGACCGCATCATCCCTCTGCGACCCGGCCCGCCCGCCACCCTCGGTCCCGAATTCCGCGTGCCCTTCGCGCGTCCGCGCCGCTCTCCCGAAGTGATGGAGTCCGCCGAGTTCATCTCGTTGCGTGCCGCCATCACCGATTACCTGCGCGATTCGATGCCGCGTATCAATGCCAATTCCGGCAGCCATCCGTATCCCGACCTCACTCCGCCCCCGCCGCCGCCACCACCGGACCCGCGCAGCCTGCGCGGCCGCCTGCGCAAACTCTTTAGCTACGATGAGGCCGCTTGATCCTGTGTCGGCGGTCTATGACCGTCGCTAATTTTCCCTGCGCGCTCCGCAATCCCAAGAATCCACCAGCGGTCACAGACCGCCGCCACAACGCACCGCCTCCAATGCCCATCCAACTTGAATGCTTCAACCTCACCAAGGTCTATGAGACCCGCACCGGGCCGTTCACGGTTTTCCGCGACTTCAATTTGAAGGTGCGCCATGGCGAGTTCGTGTCAGTCATCGGCCACTCCGGTTGCGGCAAATCGACAGTGCTCTCCATGGTCGCCGGTCTCAACGACATCTCCGAGGGCGGCGTCATCATTGGCGGGCGCGAGATCGACGGACCCGGCCCGGATCGCGGTGTCGTTTTTCAGGCGCCCAGCTTGCTGCCCTGGCTGACCGCTCTCGGCAATGTGCTGCTCGGGGTGGACCAGGTTTTTGCCAAAGCCTCGCGCAAACTGCGGCGCGCGATCGCCATGCACTACCTCGCCGCCGTGGGGCTTGCCGAGGCCGCGCACAAGCGACCCGGCGAGCTGTCCCAGGGCATGCGCCAGCGCGTGGGCATCGCCCGCGCCTTTGCCCTCGAGCCAAAGGTGCTGCTGCTCGACGAACCCTTCGGCATGCTCGACGCCCTCACCCGTGTGGAGTTGCAGGACGTGTTGCTGCGCCTGTGGTCGGAGAAAAAAATCACCGCCATGCTCATCACCCATGACGTCGATGAGGCCATCTTTACCTCCGACCGCATCGTCTGCATGACGGACGGCCCCGATGCCGAGATTGGCGAGGTTGTCGAGGTGCCCTTTGAGCGCCCGCGCGACCGCAAGAGTGTGCTTGCCGACCCGCGCTTTCGTGAGCTGCGCCGTCACGTCCTGCACTTCCTCAACGAGCGCTCCCACCTGCGTCGCGCCACCGCCTTTGCCGCCTAATCGAGACGAGTCAAACTGCATCAAAAATGATTTGATTTTGATGCAGTTTGAGGATAGCCATGGCTCCGTGAGAATCACCGTGGACATTGATGAGCAGACCTTGGCCGAAGTCATGGCCTTGACTGGCGAGAAGCGGAAGAGTCCCGCTTTGGCCCGGGCCATCATGGAATTTACCCATCGCCGGAAAGCGAGGGAGTTCGGGCGGTTGATCCGGGAAAGCGCTTTTGACTACCCCAGCGGGGTCTCAGGCGAGACGGACCCTGCCAATCCCGTTCCTTTTCTATTGAAAGAATAAGCCATGGTGCTGGTGGATTCCTCCGTCTGGATCGAGGGCTTGCGGCGGTCGGGCGACTTGAAGGTGAAGCTCGCGCTCGAGGCGCTGCTGGAAGTTTTTGAGGCGCAGTGGTGCGCGCCCGTGCGTCTCGAAGTACTGGGCGGCGCGCGCCAGGAGGAACGCGAGCTGCTGGCCTCCTATTTATCGGTCATACCCTACCGCGCCGTGCGTGAGGATGACTGGGAACGCGCGGTCGCCCTCGCTTGGCGGTTGCGTGATAACGGTCTTACGGTGCCTTGGCTTGATGTGTTGATTTCCGCCATCGCGATTCACGATGGCGTCCGGTTGTATGCCGTGGACAAGCCCTTCGAGAAAATCGCCCGGCTCAGTGCGCTGCGGCTTTACCAACCCGGTTACGGCGGCAGCTTCGAGCCCGAGGCGTGAGGACTCCTTTTGCTAAAAGGCGGAAGCGGGGCAGTGTGCGGCGTGGTCCATGATCTGAAAGCCGAACTGCAACAGCGCGCCAGCGCGCTCGGTTTTTCCGAGTGCCGGGTGGCGCGCGCGTTGCCGGCGGCGCATCGCCAGCTCTTCGAGCAATGGCTTGCCGAGGGCAGGCATGGCGAGATGGCCTGGCTGGAGCGCAGCCCCGAGCGGCGCGGCGATCCGCGTCTCGTCGTGCCCGGCGCGCGCAGTGTCATCGTGCTGGCCACGAATTACTGGCAGGGACCGGAGCGGCCCGAGCGCGACGACGCCTACCGCATCGCCCGCTATGCCTGGAACGACGACTACCACGACTTGATCGAAAAACGCCTGTGGGAGCTCGACCGCTTTCTCGTCGAGCAGGGCGGTCGTCAGCGGCATTATGTCGATACTGGCCCGGTGCTGGAGCGCGACTTTGCCAGCGAGTCAGGTCTGGGTTGGGGCGGCAAAAGCACGATGCAAATCCACCGCCGGCTGGGCACTTGGTTTTTTTTGGCGGAGATCATCACCACGCTGGAGTTGGAGCCGGACCCGCCCGCGCAGGATCGCTGCGGCAGTTGCACGCGCTGCATCGCCGCCTGCCCCACGCAGGCGATCACCGCGCCGCGCCGGCTTGATGCGCGCCGCTGCATTTCCTATCTGACCATCGAGCACAAAGGGCCGATCCCCGTGGAGTTTCGCCGCGCGTTTGGCGGTCGCATCTATGGCTGCGACGACTGCCTCGATGCCTGCCCGTGGAACCGCTTCGCAGAGCAATCGCGCGAGGCGGCATTCCAGGCGCGGGAAAGCGTGTTCCAACACCGGTTGCGCGATTTCCTGGCGCTCGACGATGAGGCCTTCCGCGCCTTGTTTCGCAAAAGCCCGATCAAGCGCATCAAACGGCCCGCCTTCCTGCGCAACGTCTGCGTGGCGCTCGGCAACACCGGCGGGCGTGATGATTTGCCCGCGTTGCGCGAAGCCGCCCACGATTCCGATCCGCTCGTTGCTGAGCATGCGCGCTGGGCGATCATGGAGATCCAGGGCAGAGAGGAGAAGTAGGAGGGTTGTTTCTTCAGCCGCGGCATGAAGCCGGATGCATGCGCGTGGTGGCCGGGAATGACGCGAGCCGGCGACAAGGAGCCCCCCACGTTGTTGGCTCACTCCCACTCAATGCTCGCGGGCGGTTTGGTGGAGATGTCGTAGAGCACGCGGTTGATGCCTTTGACGCCGTTGAGGATTTTGTTCGAGGCCGAGCGCAGGACTTCGTAGGGCAGCTCGACCCAGTCGGCAGTCATGGCGTCCTCGCTGACCACGGCGCGCAGAGAGACCGCCTGCTCATAGGAGCGCTCGTCGCCTTTGACACCGACGGTTTTCACCGGCAGCAGGGCGGCGTAGGCCTGCCAGACGCGCTCATACCAGCCGCTGCGGCGCAGCTCGTTGATGAAGATGGCGTCGGCCTCGCGGGTGATGGCGAGTTTTTCCTCGGTGATCGCGCCAGGCACGCGCACGGCGAGGCCGGGGCCGGGGAAAGGATGCCGCCAAAGCGCGCGGTGCGGAATGCCCAGGGAGGCGCCGAGCTCGCGCACCTCGTCTTTGAACAACTCCGCCAGCGGCTCCAACACCTTGCCCTCTTTTTTGAGTTCGAGGATGCGGTCCACGCGGTTGTGATGGGTCTTGATTTTGGAGGCAATGGAGCCGCTGGAGGCGCTCTCGATCACGTCGGGATAAAGCGTGCCCTGGGCGAGCAGCTCGACTTTGTCCGCGACTTTCCAGAACTGCTCGATGAACTCGACGCCGATGATTTTGCGTTTTTCCTCGGGGTCGCTGACGCCGGCGAGTTTGCCGAGGAAGACAGCGCTGGCATTGACGACTTCGATGGGCACACCGACTTCCTGGAATTGCTCGATGACCTCGGCGGTCTCGTTTTTGCGCATGAGTCCGGTGTCGATGTAAATGCAGCGCACTTTCACGCCGGCGCGATGCAGGAGCACGGCGAGCACGGTGCTGTCCACGCCGCCGGAGACGCCGCAGACGACCTCGCGTCCGGCGACTTCCTCGCGGATTTGGTCGAGCAAACGGGCTTTGAAAGCTTGGATGTCGAAGCGGGCAAGTTGCGCGCCGCTGCGGGTGAGGAAGTTCTTCAGGATTTGCGTGCCCTCGTGGGAGTGCGTGACTTCGGGATGAAACTGGATGCCCCAGCAGCGCTCGCCGAATTGCAGGGCCACCGGCACGGCGTCCTCGTTGGTGGCGATGACGCTGACGCCGTCGTTGAGGTCACTGACGGTGTCGGAGTGGCTCATCCAGATTTGGGACTCGTGGGAGATGCCCTCAAAAAGCGTGGCCGCGTTTTGCACCACCAAACGGGCCGGGCCGTATTCGCGGGTGACGCCGGGTTTGACGGTGCCGCCGTGCTTGATGTTGAGCAGTTGCATGCCGTAGCAGACGCCGAGCACGGGCACGCCGAAGCTGCGCAGCCTGTCGAAATCGACATCGGGCGCGTCCGCCTCGCTGGTGCTGCGCGGGCCGCCGGAGAGGATGATGGCGCCGGGATTGTTCAGCGAGGCCAGTTCGTCCGGCGGATAAAGGTGCGCCATGAAACCGAGCTCGCGCACGCGGCGGACGATCAATTGAGTGTACTGGGAGCCGTAATCGAGGACGGCGACTTCGTGGTCGTTCATTTCGGGAAGAAAGGGGAAGGGCGCTCTCAGCTTGCGGGCTCGTAGTTGACCGGTTCCTCGGTGATGACCACGTCGTGCGGATGGCTTTCTTTGAGGCCGCCGGCGGTGATGCGTACGAAGCGGGCCTTGGCGCGCAGTTCGTCGAGGTTGTTGGCGCCGACGTAACCCATGCCGGAGCGCAGACCGCCCATGAGCTGAAAGACGACATCGGCGAGCGGGCCTTTGAAGGGCACCCGCGCCTCGACGCCCTCGGGCACGAGCTTGCCGGAGGAGTTCTGGCCGTAGCGGTCGCCGGAGCCTTTGCGCATGGCTTTGAGGCTGCCCATGCCGCGGTATTCTTTGAAGGTGCGGCCCTGCCATTTGACCATGTTGCCGGGGCTTTCGGCGGTGCCGGCCAGCAGGGAGCCGAGCATGACGCAATCGGCGCCGGCGGCGAGCGCCTTGACGATGTCGCCCGAGTAACGGATGCCGCCATCGGCGATGACGGTGACGCCGCGCGGGCGGCAGACTTCGGCGACTTCCTGCACGGCGGTGAACTGCGGCATGCCGACGCCGGAGATGACGCGAGTGGTGCAGATGGAGCCGGGACCGACGCCGACCTTGAGCGCGGTGACACCGGCGTTCATCAAATCCTGCGCGCCCTGGGCGGTGACGACATTGCCGGCGACGATGGTGAAGCCATCGCCCAGCGCACGGCGCAAATTTTCCACCACGCTGAGCACGCGGGTGGTATGGCCGGTGGCGGCGTCGATGAAAACGGCGTCCGCTCCGGCGGCCTTCAAGGCGATGGCGCGCTCCGCGCAGTCCTCGCCGACGCCGACGGCGGCACCGACACGGAGCTGGCCGTTGGCGTCCTTGGCGGCGGAGGTGAACATCTGACGCTTGATGATGTCCTGCTTGGTGATGAGACCGGCGAGACGGCCTTCGGCATCGACGAGCGGCAGTTTTTCAATGCGATGGGTGTAGAGAATGTTGAGTGCCTCGTCGAAACCGGTGCTGGGCGCGGCGGTGACGAGCTTTTCCCGCGGGGTCATGATCTGGGCCACCGGGGTCGAGTCGTCCTCAATGTACCACATGTCGCGGCTGGTGACCATGCCGGCGAGACGGTCGCCAGCTTCCACCACGGGGAAACCGCTGACGCCTTTTTCATGCATGAGGCGCGTCACCTCGCCAAGGGTGGTGTCGGGGCGGACACGATGCGGATTTTGAATGACGGTGTTTTCAGAGCGCTTCACGCGCGCCACCTGCTCCGCTTGGTATTCGATGGGGGAGTTGCGGTGGACGACGCCGAGGCCGCCCTCGCGCGCCAGGGCGATGGCCAGTTCGGACTCGGTCACGGTGTCCATGGCCGAGGAGAGCACCGGGATGTTCAGGGCGATGTCAGCGCCCAGCCGCGTGCCCAATTCCACCTCGGACGGCAGCACTTGGCTCAGTCCGGGCAGCACTAAAACGTCGTCAAAACTCAGTGCGAGTGAAGGTATATCGCCCATGTGCCATCCAAGCAGCCTTTTTCCGGCTGTCAACTTGCGGCGTCAACCCGTTGCGGCAGGGTTTCAGCGGTCAGGCTTTCGATGGCGTCGATCACCGCGCTGGCGGCGATGCGGTTCATGTCCCCGCCGCTGGCGCGCGGTTCAAAAAGAGTGAGCGGTCCTTCGTGGTCAGGCGCCAGGATCGCGGTCTGGGGATGCAAGGGCCGCCAGTGAAAAGGATTGGTGGGGCCGAAAAGCACCACTTGTGGAATGCGCAGCATGGCGGCCAGATGCATGGCCATGCTGTCCACACCGATGGCGATTTGCGCGCGAGCGATCACGGCGGCGGTCTCAATAAGAGAAAGTTGCCCGGTCAAATCGAGCAGCGGCGCGCGGACATGCTCGCGAATCCACTGCACATCGTCCGCCTCCAAACCCGCGCCGGTGCCGGTCATGATCGTTTGCAAACCGAGCTGGCCCAGGCTTTCCGTCACCTGCACCCAGCGTTCCGCCGGCCAGAACTTCTCACGGCGCGCCGTGCCTGGATGAATGACCGCCAAAGGCAAGGTGGCAGCGGCCTCTTTCAACAAACACTCGACCCGTGTCTGCGCTGTGGGTGGCAGGGTGAGCGCCGCCTGAGTGTCTCCAGACGTGACGTCGCCACCGGCCTCCGCCGCCAGTGCCAGATGAAAATCCACCGTGTGCAGTTCCCGCACCGAGGCGTCGCTAAGATGGGTGTAAGCAAACCGGCGCGGGCCGCCGCTGAATTTTCGGTAGCCATGACGCGCTTTGGCCCCTGAGAGACGCGCGAGCAGCGCGGAACGATCGTTGCCGGTGAAGTCCAGGCAAAGGTCCCATTCCCCGCAGGCCACCGCCGCCCAAGTGGCGGCATTGGGCCGGCCGCGTCGATAAGCCAGCACCCGCGTCACGCCGGGCAGGCAGGCGGCGAGGTCCAGACCGGCGCCGTCGGCGACGAGTTCGATCTCGGCTTCAGGAAATTGTGTCCGCAACGCTGCCAGGGCCGGCGCGGTCAGGATGAGATCGCCGATGCGCTTCATTTGCAGCGCCAGGATGCGCTTGGTCTTCATCACAAGCGGCCCTCCATGGCGGCGGCGTAGGCGTCCAGCAGACGCAGACGGTAATGATCCCAGGTCAGACAGGACTCGACGCGCTCGCGTCCGCGCCGGCCCATGGCCGCCATTTCATCGCGATGATGGAAGGCGTGCTCAATGGCCGCCGCCAGCGCTGCGACATCATTGGCCGGGATTTCCATGCCGGTGACGCCGTTGAGCACGGCATCTCCCGACTCGCGGGTGGCGATCAGCGGCAGCGCGCAGGCCGCCGCCTCCAGCGTGGCTTTGGCGAAGCCCTCGCACTCGCTGGGAAACACAAACACCGCCGCGCGCCGCAGTTCCTCACGCACATTGGCGCTGAAGCCCGCCACGCGCACGCTGTCGATGGCGAGATTTCGCAGGTGCGCGCGCATTTCCCCATGCACAGCTCCGACCAGCACCAGTTCGGCGTCACGCAAGGCCAGCTTGCGCCAGGCTTCCAGCAGCAAATGCACGCCTTTGCGCTCGATGAGCGCGCCGACAAAACAAACACGAAACACCTCCGGCGGCTCCCCGGGTTGGTAGTGCGCGGGATCAACGCCGCGCGCGACGTAGCGCAGCTTTCGCTCCGGCACTCCGGCGGCCAGAAAGGTCTCGGCGGATTTTTTCGAGGGCGCCAATATGAGGTCCGCGAGATCGTACTCGGCCAGCATTTGCAGTCGGCTGATTTCAAGTCTCGCCAGCCAGGAACGGCGGTCGCCGAGGCGCAGCTCGCGCTCGGAGCGGGTTTCGCCCGACTTGCTTTTGCCCTTGTTGCGGTGCCAGGTCGGGATGTCCATCAGGCTGGGGATGCCGCGCCGGCGCGCCTCGACGAGCGCGCGAAAGCAGTCGCCCGACCAACTGTGCAGGCAGTCGTATCCGCCGCCGCGCAACTCCCTGGAGGCCGTCCAGGCCGCGTAGCGTTTTTTCGCGGCGTAGTAGCGCTGGCTGTCGAGGAAGGAGAGAGCACGCACCGGATGCCGGTTGAGGGAGCGGATTTTTGAGGCGGGCACGATTTTCTGCTCGTTCTCAAAGCACAGCACACGGCGCAAAAAGCCCCCGCGCTCAGCGGCGAGCACGCCCTCCAATGAGGTGGTGTTCAAGCCGGTGCCGCCCAGACCGGAGCCGGTGGCGTAGAGCAGGCGGCGCGGCAGCTTGTCCGCAGGCGGCGCGCTTAATTCGCGCACCGCTTCCGGACGGCAGTCCAGAAGGCTGCGGGTGATGGCGGGTGCCGGATGCATGTCAGGGCCAGCCTATGCCGCAGGAGCCGGTGTTGTTCAACCCCAACCGGCTTCCTCAGGTGAACACGACGGTTTTATTGCGATAGACCAGCACGCGATTGCGCACATGCCACCAGAGCGCCTTGGCCAGCACGGTCTTTTCCAGGTCGCGGCCCAGGCGCACCAGGTCCTCGATGCTGTCCTCATGAGAGACCCGCGTCACGTCCTGATGAACGATGGGTCCCTGGTCTAGCTCCTCGGTGACGTAATGACTGGTGGCGCCGATGAGTTTCACACCGCGCTCGAAGGCTTGATGATACGGTTTGGCGCCGACGAAGGCCGGCAGGAAACTGTGATGGATGTTGAGGATGCGATTCGGAAAGGCCGCGATCAAAGCAGGGCTGATGATCTGCATGTAGCGCGCCAGCACCAGCGTGTCCACGCGCTCGGCGCGCAGCAATTCCAGTTGCGCCACCTCCTGCCGGACCTTGTTTTCCGGCGTGATCGGGAAGTGATGAAAAGCAATGCCGAAGCGCTCCGCCGCCGGCCGCAGGGTTTCGTGGTTGGAAAGGATGAGCGGGATGTCCACCGGCAACTCCCCGGCCTCGTGACGGGCCAGCAGGTCATAGAGACAGTGGTTTTCCTTGGTTACAAACAGCGCCACCCGGTGGCGCGCGGAGGAGAAGTGCAACTGCCACTGCATTTGATGCCGGCGCGCCATCGGCGCCAGCCGGTCGGCGATCTCGCCCTCCTCCAAGGTGAATTTCTCCAGGCTCCACTCCAGGCGCATGAAAAAGGCGTCGTCACCTTCGTCGATGTGCTGCTGGAGGTCGAGGATGTTGCCGTCGTGCGCGAAGATGAAGCCGGTCACGTCATGCACGAGCCCGGGCCGGTCGGGACAGTGGATCAAAAGGGTGGCGGTGCGGGTTTCTGGCATGGCCGCGCACTTTCGGGCACATCACGGCGCGTGCAAGTCCGGGCCGGGCTTGCATGAACAGCGCCGAATGACATGATGCCGGCCTGTGCATCGTAGCCCTGTTCTCCCCATTCTCTTGTGCGCGCTTTTGAGCTCGTTTTGCGTGCCGCTTGCAAAGGCGCAGGAGGCCAAGCGTGTCGCGCAGGGGTATCTCTATGTCGAGCCCTACCAGGCGCGCTTTGAATGCCTGATGGACCTGCGCACCGTGCTTGACTGGCTGGGCGTGCCCGGCACCCGCGGCGAGCAACTGCCGCCGGACGCCGCCAGTGCCGTGCTGGAAAAGGCCGCCGCGCTCGCCGCCACCTGGTGCGCCATGCGTGTGGACGGGGCGCAGGTGGAGAGCAGGCTCGCCCTTCATCAGTGGGTGAGCGGAGAACCGGGCCGCACCCTGCCAATGCCCGCCGGGGAAACTGTGACCGTGGAAGGCACCATGCTCGGTCTGATGTGGGAGTGTCCGCTCGGCCCGGAGCCGCAATCCATAGAGGTGGTTTGGCAGGGTTTCATCGAGAACATCTCCCATTTGCCAGTGACCGTTTTTTTTGGTCGGGAAAGCGAGCAAACCGTTTTGACGGAAGGCAACGCCACCTGCCGCTGGAACAACGAGGGCCGCCTGCCTGCGCCCAAGCCGCTGGCGGAAGTGCCCAAGCTGCCCGAGCGCCCCTCTTTTCTCTTGCCCGTGGGCGCCATGGTCTGGGTGTTCATGGGCCTGCTCCTGGCCGTGCTGCTCCTGAAACGCGGCCGTCGCCGCAAAGTCCCGCTCGCCAGCCTCGCCGTCTTGGCTGGCGTCTGGCTGCTGGGCGCGCTCATGACCGCGCCGCTGCTGGTGCTGCGCCTGCCGCTGCCCGGCAGCGCAGCCACACCTCCGGTGGCGGAAATACCGGCCGCTGAGACCATCGTCTCCCCCTTGCTGCGCAATGTCTATCGTGCCTTCGACCACCGCCGTGAGAGCGACATCTACGACGTGCTGGAGCGCAGCGCCGACGGACCATTGTTGCGGCATCTCTACCTCGAGATCATCGCCGCGCTCACCCTCGACCAGGCGGAGGGCGCGCGCGTGCATGTGGCGGAGTTCGCCTCTGAAGTTTTGGAGGTCGCTCCTGAGGGCGACGGCTTTACCGCCAAAACTTCGTGGACCGCGCTCGGCAGCGTCGGGCACTGGGGACACACGCACATGCGCGCCAGCGTTTGTCTCGGCAAGGTCACCGTGCGCCCGGTGCGGGGGGCCTGGAAAATCACCACCCTTGAAGTGCTGGAGCACCGGCCTCTTTGAGCGCGCTCAATACAGCCCCAGCTTGATCAGGATTTTTTCCAATCCCTGCTGGAACTTCGGCACGTCCGCCGGCGGCGGTTGGTAGCCCGGCGGGTCCGCCTTCAGACTCAGGCGTCCCATCTGATCGAGAAACCACTTCGCCTTCACCCCGTCGCTGAAGGTGGCGCTGCCGCTCACCAATGTGCCCGGCACCATGATCTCATCCGCCTCCATCGCGAACGCGCCTGCACCTTGTGCCGCAGGTTCATCCATGGCGGTTCCCGCGGCGTCCGAAAAATCCTCCGTCACCGGGTCATCATATTCGTCCACCGGAGTGGCTTCAGGCGTGGCCTCCGGGACTGCCTCCGGCGCTTTGATTTTGTCCTTCAACCGGATATTCGTCTCCATCATCAGCAAGCGCGCCTCCATGTAGGTCATGGAGAGACCAAACTCGGATTTCAAGCGCGACTGGATTTCGTTGAGGGAGGCACCCGCCTCGGCCCACTCGCTGACTGTGTTTTTTTGTTCTGCTGTGAGTTCCGCCATGAAATAAAATAGGTCCCCTGCGCCGCTCCGATGCTTAAAGCTTGCCGGCCAGTTTCACCGCCACTTTGTGCAGCGCGTCCACCTCCTCCGGCGTGAAGGCTTTGCCCTCGGGCACATCCACCAGCGGCATCAATTCCGCCAATCCCGTTCGGATCGTCTTCAGCGGCTCCTTCTCATGCAGGTCGGGATTCATGTTCTCCAGGCTCGCCGCGTAATACTCGACGATGTCACGCCGCGCCAGTTGCCGGCTTTTTTCCTCGCTGTAGGCCGCCTTCACCGCGCTGGTGGAAATCTCAAAACCGCGCAGCCAGCCGCCCAGGCTGATCAGGTGGGCGATCTCCACATCCCGCAATTGCAGCATCTCCGCCTCCACATCCGCCTGCGTCTTCGCCAGCTCCACTCGCAGGCTGTGCCAGTCCCCCTGCACGCTGTTCTCCAGCAGGCTTTGCGTGTGGCGGTTCATCCGGCTTCCCGCCCCCAGGGCCTTGGCAAATTTGATCATCGCGCGGCCCACATCCTCCATGGACTCGATCTTCTCGCACTGCACCACCAGAAACCCGTCCGCGATCAAGGCGCCGAGACCCAGCGACACCGCCACGCGATCCCCGGGCGGACGCTCCGGCACTTTCCGCTTCAGCTCATCAAACGACAGCGTGCCCAGCCCGCCCATGATGTCGAACACCTTGCTGATCGAAGGCGTCGTCCACTCGTTGACGCCGAACTCCTCACGGATGTGCTCGTCACCGAGGTATTCCTCCGGGATCGGCGGCAGCTTCACTTCCTTCTCCTGCGCCAGAGCGCAGCAGGCCGCCAGACTCATGGCCAGCATCAACCCGGCCCGGCGGGACCGGGCGGCGGCGCGGAGGAGCGATGGCGTCATCACCATAAACAATAACGCCCTTCTGCCGCTTTTCCAGTCCCAACGCAACCCCATTTGCAGAGTGCCCCCCCCGCCAACACCTCCCGGCCCCGGCTTGACTTGCCCGCCCCGCCGCCCATTGCTTGCGGACTATGCGCATTCTTTCCGGCCTTCAACCCAGCGGGCGGCTCCACATCGGCAACTACTTCGGCATGATGGAGGCGGCCCTGCGTTTGCAGCATGAGGGTGAGGCCTTTTACTTCATCGCCGACTACCACTCCCTCACCTCCGTCCACGACGCCCGAACCCTGCGCGCCAACGTGCGCGACCTCGCCATCGACTTCCTTGCCTGCGGACTCGACCCCGACAAGTGCGTCTTCTTCCGCCAGAGCGACGTGCCCGAGGTCACCGAGCTGGCCTGGATCCTCAGCACCGTCACCCCCATGGGCCTGCTCGAGCGCTGCCACAGTTACAAAGACAAGATCGCCAACGGCATCAGCCCCTCCCACGGCCTCTTCGCCTACCCCGTGCTGATGGCCGCCGACATCCTCATTTACAACAGCGACATCGTCCCCGTCGGTCGCGATCAAAAACAGCATGTCGAGGTCACGCGCGACCTCGCCATCAAGATGAACCTGGCTTTCGGCGAGGGCCTGCTCAAAGTCCCCGAGCCGCGCATCCGCGAGGAGACCGCCGTCGTGCCCGGACTCGATGGCCGCAAGATGAGCAAGAGCTACGACAACACCATCCAGCTCTTTGAGGAACCCGGGAAGCTCAAAAAGAAAATCATGAGCATCCAGACCGACTCCACCCCCGTCGAGTCGCCCAAACCCATCGCAGGCAGCAGCCTCCTCGCGCTCTACAAACTCGTCGCCACCGAAACCGATTATCAAACCATGGTCGAAGACCACCAGCGCGGCGGCATCGGCTACGGCGACTTCAAAAAGCGCCTCCTGCAAGCCATGAGCGATCACTTCGCCCCCTTCCGCGCGCGCCGCGAGCAAATCGTCGCCGACCCCGGTTATGTGGACCGCGTCCTCGCCGAAGGCGCTGAAAAAGCCCGCGCCGTCGCCCGCCCCACCCTCACCCGCGTCCGCGCCGCCGTCGGCCTCGGCGATTGAGCGCCCTCCCTTTCGAGCTTCGAGTTTCGAGCTTCGATTTTCCTCCCCCATGAGACCCGCGCGCCTGGAAACCCTCGCCCAGCGCGTCATCCGCGTCACCTGGCATCATCTGCCGGAGCGCATCAAACACGCCGCGCGCCAGTGCCGCGTCGAGACCGCCTGGATGCGCGACTGCCTCGACGCCGACGAGGATCTGCCCGCCGACGACCTGCTCGGCCTCTTTGAAGGCGCCTCCCTCGCCGACCCCGCGCCCGACAGCGCCGTCAGCCTGCCGCGCATCCGTCTTTTCCTCGACAACCTCTGGGACTACGCCGACGGCGACATCGCTCTCTTCCGCGAGGAAGTCCGCGTCACCCTCCTGCACGAGCTCGGCCATTACCTCGGCCTCGACGAAGACCAAGTCGCCGACCTCGGGCTTGAGTAGCCCGCGAGTCCACTTGCCACCCGCCGTCTTCTCAGGCAACGTGAGACGCACGCATGCCCCCCGCCCCACACACTCCCGAGCCGGCTCCGCAGGGCGGAGATTGGGCGGCGCTGCTGGGACAGTTCCTTCTTCACGAAGAGCAGGTCGAGGCCATCCGCCTGAACCCCGACCAAAAACGCGTCACCATTGCCACCCTCGGCCAGGTCGATACCACCGCCCTGCAACACCGTCTCGCCGCCGTCCTGCGCGAGCTCGACGACCTCTGGCTTCACTCCTCTCATCACCGCGCCAGCGGCCAGCCCGCGCCCCTGCAATTCCGCCAGGACGGCCCCGATCTCCTGCTCGAAAAACCCTCCTGCCCCACCGCCCCGCGCTTCTGGAAATGGCGCGAGTTCGACTGGCCCGAGCCCGAGGAAATCGAGGCCCGCAGCCGCGAGGAATGGCGCGCGCTCGCCCTCCAGGCCGCCATTTGCGGCAGCGCCCTCGTCACCGGCTTCATCCTGGAAAAAACCGGCGCCGCATCGAATGCCGTCGTCATCGGTTGTTATGTCGTCTCCCTCATCGCCGGCGCCTGGGATGCCGCCATCGACGCCTGGCAGGGCTTCCTCAGCGAGCGCCGCATTGACGTGCATTTCCTCATGCTCGCCGTCGCCACCGGCGCCGTCGCCATCGGCGCGTGGGAGGAGGGCGCGCTGCTGCTGTTTCTTTTCTCCACCTCCGGCGCGCTCGAGCACTTCGTCATGCACCGCACGCATCGCGAGATCAACGCCCTCACCCGCGCCGCCCCAAAGCGAGCCCATGTGCTGCTCCCCGGCGGCGGCAGCGAGGAGCGCAACGTCTCCAGCCTCCGCCCCGGCGACCGCATCGAAGTCCGCCCCGACGAGCTTTTCCCCGTCGATGCCGAAGTCCTCGCCGGCCGCACCGCCGCCGACGAATCCACCCTCACCGGCGAGTCCCAGCCCGTGGACAAGGAACCCGGCGCCGAAGTCTTTGGCGGCACCCTGAACCTCTGGGGCCGCGTCGAAGCCCGCGTCACCCGCCCCGCGCGCGACAGCGCCCTGCAAAAAATCATCGCCCTCATTCACACCGCCCAGCACTTGAAAGCGCCCAGCCAGCGCTTCACCGACAAATTCGGCACCCGCTACACCGAGATCGTCCTCTCCACCGTCATCCTCATGTTCTTCGTCTGGTGGCTCGTCTTTGACATCCCGCCCTTCCAGGCCGCCGCCGGCGGCACCTCCTCCTTTTACCGCGCCATGACCCTGCTCGTCGTCATGAGCCCCTGCGCCCTCGTCCTCTCCATCCCCTCCGCCATCCTCGCCGCCATCGCCTGGGGCGCCCGCCGCGGCATCCTCTTCCGCGGCGGCGCCGCCATCGAAAAACTCGCCGAAGTGGACACCGTCGCCCTCGATAAAACCGGCACCCTCACCGCCGGCGAACCGCGCGTCGAGCGCATCGAAAGTTTTCCTCCGGGCCGCGAGGACGACGTCCTGCGCATCGCCGTCAATCTGGAGGCCGGATCAAATCACCCCGTCGCCCGCGCCATCACCCGGCATGGCAAAACGCTCGGCATCGAGCCGCAGACCGTCGAGGGCTTTCAATCCATCACCGGCCAGGGCCTGCGCGGGCGCACCGCCGGCGGCATCGGTTATGTCGGGCGGCGCGAACTCGTCGCCACCAGCGCCATGGCCGGCTGGTTGAAAGACCTGCCCGACGCCCCGCTCGGGTATTCGGAAGTCTGGCTCGTGCACGAGCAACTCGTCGGCCGCGTCCTCCTGAGGGATGAAATCCGCGAAGGCAGCCGCGTCGTGCTTGAGACCCTCGCCCGCGAGAACGTGCGCACCATCATGCTCACCGGCGACCGCCGCGCCGCCGCCATCGAGGTCGGGCGGCAGCTCGGCATCGCCGAAGTGCGCGCCGGCTTGAAGCCCGAGGACAAAGTCGCCGCCATTCACGAGCTCACCCAGGCCGGCCGCCTCGTCGCCATGGTGGGCGATGGCGTCAACGACGCCCCCAGCCTCGCCGCCGCGCATGTCTCCGTCGCCATGGGCGCGCGCGGCAGCGATGCCGCCCTGGAGCAGAGCGACGTCGTGCTCATGCAGGACCGCATCGAGAAACTGCTGTCCGCCCGCCTCATCAGCCAGCACGCCCGCCGCGTCATTCAGCAGAACCTCGTCATCTCCCTCGGCTCCGTCATCATCATGGCCGTCGCCTCCCTCTTCGGCATCGTCCCCCTCACCCTCGGCGTGCTCACCCACGAAGGCAGCACCGTCATCGTCTGCCTCAACAGCATGCGTTTGCTGTTTGTGAGGGAGGAGGGGTGAGGCATGGACCACGCCTTTCTGTCCTCATCAAGCCTAATATGCAGCCATCTGCGACCCAAAACTTATGTGGAAAATCGGTGTGCTGCGTTCGGAGATCACAAAGTTAAGCAGTTACGCGACGTGGACAAGAATCGGCGTGGTAGCACCAGAGGTCTCTATTCGAAGATTCCATCCTGGCTCACTGTGGCCAGCACCGATAAAGCCTTCCACAATAATTTGAGTAATGATGCCTTGCTTTGACCAGTGGGCAATGATTGGCTGCACTTCAATTTCGAACTTGGAAAATCCTTCCTCAAACGAAGTCTCATCAAAGGACGGCATTACCCCATCGGCAGAAGGAACACCGCGATACTTAATCACCACGAAGCCTGGGCTCTGCTCGCCTTCTTTGGTAGCGGATCGTATTCGAAGCTCGACACCCTGCTTTTCATTACCTGTGCTGATCGACTTTTGCTTCGAGCATGCCTCCTTAAAGAGACACTTAAGCCATTGATATGCGTTCTTGACCTCCTCCTTGACGATAACTCCGGCCACGAAGCCGACTCCGGCTTGGAGCATCAATTTCCAATCAATGGGCGCGAGATAGGCGTAAATACTCTCATACAAACCAGCGAGCTGAATCTCGGCAGGACGATTATATGTTATCTCTGTAGCTACACCAGCAATTGGGTTGCGCTTGGCGAAATCCTTGGATATGCGCTCGCAAAGAAGACTTTCTGTTTCAATTAGAATTAGCATGCAAAAAATCAATTTGGAGTATTGAGGTATTGTCAATCTGGTGTCTTGTACATAATTGATTATGAGGCAAATCGTAAAGAATCGGTGCAATTGCTAACATCAGGGAACCTGGTTGTGGTTACTTTTATTCACGATTCAATTTCAAGTTCCTTCTTCAATGTTTGCTCCCTCATGTGAACTCTTCCCGCGTAGCGCTGTATTATTCGAGGTAATTCACGGATGAACATATATGCATCTTTAGACCCACTCATCATCATATCTTCTAGCATTGGATGATGGCGAGTCATTTCTATGGCTTCTTCAATTTCTCTGAGTATTTGCTCCGCTTTTGGGCGATTCCCCTTGCGTAGCATATCACATAGATCACGACCCAAATCATACAGCCACGGAAACTCGTCTCGAAACATGCCAAACAACATTAGCAACGGCACCGGCGAAACCCCTGAGGGAGATAACATCATAATCTCTTCAATCATCATTGGGTGGAATCGCCGAAGTCGCTTCCTCCTCATAGGATCGACTGCATCAGCCAATCGACCCTCTACTTTAGAGGGCAAATCTTGGACAATGAGCTTAACTTCCTCGAATAGCTTCGCCACTGAAGTATCCTGCGCGGGTGCGTCGATTTTCGTTGGGGCACCCAAAGTTTTTAATATCTCATTTTTTCTCTGAGTGAAGGTCATAACTTGCATCTTCACCGCGTCGCGGTCAGGCTCTGAGTTCGGGATGCGGGAAAGTAAAAGCATCACAAGATTCGTCAGTGACTCATCATCATCATCACAGTTCTGAAACTGCGCGAACGGCCCAGTATTTGCTTGGCTGAGAGAAATTCCCAACGCTATTCCAAAGACAGGTGTATCAAGCTTACCCTTAGCGACTCCAGCCTCATATAGAATCCAAGGTCGATGTAAACTACGCTCAGTAAGCAGGCAAACAACTCCCGCTGACGAAGTGAGTTTACTCATAAGCTGAGGATACCATTCCAGGCCGTACTCAATACCCTGCGAACCTTTTTTATCTGAGGATCGAAAGCATTTCAGCATGCCGCAGCTAACACTACTCAGAAGCTTTGCGAGCGCTTCTGCAAGTTCCGCATCTCGTGTGTCGTGGCTAATAAAGATTAGAGGTGAAGAAGTTGCCTTTGAAGGCGTTTCCCGATCCTTCGAATCTGACTCATCGAGTTTGCTATCTTTATCTGCCATATGTAGAGTTTTCGTTGTGAGTTAGGTGAACGCTTTTTATAGACCAATGCGTGACCGAAATGGCTTCTTCCACCCAAAAGCAAAGCCAGCAGCCCTGAAGGCTAATCCTCCGGTTCCTCCGGCGGGGTGGGTTCGGGGTCTTCTTCTTCGTCCTCGTCATCGTCTCCGCCGCTGGAGGACTGGGGGTTGTGGAGGAGGCTTTGCTGCATGTAGAGGTCCAGTTTCTCGGGCTGGCGGGGGAACATGGTGGCGAGCTTGAGGAGGTTCAGCATGAGCATGAGCTGCAAGTTCTCGCGGGCGGCCTGCTTATCCGCGCGCGTGGTGGTGCGGGCGGCGGTGGAGCTCTCGCTGGCGGTGTAGATGCTCATCCAATTGTCGCGCACGGTGGTGATCTGGGCGGTGAGCGGGGCGCCGAGGTCGGCTTCGTGAGCGATGACGCCGTTGCGGACGATGTCGATGTGGTTCTCCACTTGGTCGTCCCGGCAGGTGTTGAAGATGGTGCGGCCGTTTTTGAAGATCTCGGTGAGCTCGGCGCTGTTGGGGCCGTATTTCGCCACCACGGCGCCCTCCACGCGCGCCATTTCCTGCCGGATGGTGATGCGGTAGGCGTCCTTCACCTGCTTGCGGGCTTTGCGGATGGAGAGCTTGGTTTCGTCATCGGTGTAGCAGCTTTCCAGCAGCTCCAGCGCGCTGTCGGTGGCGGCGATGCGGTCGTCCAGTTCGCCGCCGGTGTTGTTGGTGAACATGCGCCAGCGATGATCGGTGGCGAAGGCGAACAGCTCGGCGAGGCTGATCTGCCGTGAGTCGAAGGGGTTCTCAAGAAAGCGCTTCAGGTTTCTCATGGCGGGATAGTGGGTTGGATCGGGTGAATCCCACCGAACTCCACTGTCAAAGAAGGCGAATCCCCAGCGAGCCATGGTGGAATGATTTTCGACGTGTTTCCGCTTTTTTAACGAAAAAGCACGGCTCTTGTCCAGGAAAAGTTCGATTTTTCTCCACTCCGTTTCCTAAAGGGGGCTCGCATCTGCTATCGGCAAGTCGAGCCAATGACGGGGCTGCAAGCGGTTCAGCAGGGAGGGGGGTGCGTTCCAGCATGGGTAAGAATGGGGTCTGGCACCCGCGCTGGCGCTTGGCGTCTTGGAGTGCGGCGGCGGTGACGCCGCTTTTCGAGCGTGCTTGCGCTGCGGGGGCTCACTCACTCACGCTGATGATTTCAATTTCGGGGAAAGGCTGCCTGCGGTGAGAGGTCCTTGGCACGAGGCGGCGAACCAAAGCGGTGTCGCCGTTGCGCTCTGCCACCGCAGTCCAAGACGCTGCCGCGTTTTGCCAGGCGGCTCCTCACTCAGGATTCCTGCCATTATCTGCACGAACTTCCCGGATGAACTCTGCAAGGCCGCAAGCCGCGGGGTTCAATAAATGATTGTGGGAAGGCTGTTCCAAATTGAAATAAGGCGGAAATGTCTGTGGGAAGGCAGTTCTAAAATGGAACAGGACGGAAATGCCTGTGGGAAGAAGGTTCCAAAAGGGAACGTGGCGGAAATGCTTGTGGGAAGGCAGTTCCAATATGGAATGTGGCGGAAATGTCTGTGGGAAGATGGTTCCAAAACGGAATAGGGCGAAAATGTCTGTGGGAAGATGGTTCCAAAATGGAACAGGGCGAAATGACTGATCGGTGGTGGGTCCTGGGACAGCTTCGATGCGGACGTGGGATGGCGCGGCGGCTTCGGGTTTGCTGTCTCTCTTTGCCTCACGGCGGGGCAGGGAGGGGCGTCAAATCGGGTTCGATGAAGCGGGTCTTTGCCTCGGGATGCAGCCGGCGCGCTGGGGAGTAAAAAAAGCGCAGGACGTGCTTGCTGAGCAGTTGCGGATGGGTGTCGCAAAAGTCCTGGGCGCTGTGGCTTGGAAAGACGCTGTCATAGGCGTGATCCACCCTCTGGATGAGGCGCAGGAAGGCGACGGTGGTGGTTTCATTGTAGCCGGAGGTGGGGGATTCCTCGATGCCATGATGCGCATTGAATGCCTTGATGCCGCGGCGCAGGCGCTCCAGTGCGGCTTCAAATCCCTGCGCCCGAAGGTAGAGATAAGCGAGCGCGACATGGGTGCGCTGATGCCACTCGGCGAGCGGGAGGGTGAGGTTCTCGAATGATTCGATGAGGGTGTGATCGCGGTCTGTCATGAGCGGGGTTTCGATGCGGTCCTGTCCAGAGTCATCCCTCCCGAGGAAAGCGAATCCTCAGCGCGCCAAGCTGGATGACTTGCGATGTGCTTACGGTGTTTTTTAGCGAAGAATCAGCTTTATTGTCCAGATTTTTTCAGATTTTGCCGGATCAGGTCAAAAGGCCACTGAAGCGCTGGGACCAAGTTTCTGATTTTACTCCGCGAGAGAAGGGAGGAACGAAGAGAAAGGCAGTGGTGGTGCCCTCTGCGTTGCTCTGTTCGGTGGCGGTGGTTCTTTGACGGATCAGGGCCGGGCGAATTGGCCGGACCAGGTGTCGGGCTGGCGGTCGAGCCAGCGGTCGAGCCAGGCGAAGCTGTATTGCCGGGCGATGGGGGGGTAGCTGTGCCCGCCGGGGTAGGAGAACCAGCCAAAACAGTCGCCAGCACCGATGCGGCGCAGCTCGGTCTCCATTTGCTTGGGGTCGATGTCGTAGCGTTCTTTGTAGTAACTGAGGGTGGCGGCGTGGCTCTGGCGGCGGCGGCGGGCGTCGATGACGCTGGGGAGGTCTGGGTGGTCTTTCCAGTCGCGATAGACCTGGGCGACGCTGAGGCATTTGTCGAGGAGGTTGCGGCGGTTGTAAAATTCCCACTCGCTGGCGAGGATGAGCAGGGGGCGGGGGGCGACGAGCATCATGAGCTCGTCAAACCCGACGGGCACGGGCCGCTCGGGATCATCGACGTAGGGGCGGTACTTTTTGATGTAGATGTAATTGCCTTTGCTGCGGGACCAGGTCTCGGTGGGGCGATGCCAGTCGAGCACGCCGCCGACGCTGATGGTGGCGGCGAGCCGGGGTTCAAAGGCGCCGGCGAAGACGGCGGAGTGCCCGCCGAGGGAGAGGCCGACGCAGCCGATGTGGCTGGCATCGACAAAGTCGAGGGTCTCCAGGAAGTCCACGCTGCGCATGATGTCCCAGGTGTTTTTGCCGACGATGGACCACTCGGGGTGGCGGGCGTAGAAGGGGCGGGTCTGGCCGACGGGCTCGACGCGCTCGCCATCGGTGAGGAAGTCGATGCTGAGGGTGACGTAACCATGCCGGGCGAGATGCAGTCCATACGATCTGCCGCCCTGGGTGGTGTCGGGGGCGACGGTGGCGGTGCGGCCGGAGAGGCCGGCGGTCTGGTCTTTGCCGGAACCTAAGGTGGTGCTGTGCAGGCAGATCATGGCGGGGGTGGGGCGCTGGCGGGCGCTCTGCGGGGCGAGCAGCCAGGCGGTGACGCGGTCGCTGCCTTCGGTTTGAAAGCTGACGTGCCAGCGGTCGATGCCGCCCTTTTCCTCGGCGATGTGCTGCTTGAGGACGTGGAGCTGGTTGGGGGTGAGGCGCTCGGAGGGGCAGCCGGGCTGGAAGGTGACTTTTTTCATGACGGGCTGCAAGGCGGGCACTTCGGTGGGGAAGTCTCCGAGGAGGTCGAGCCAGGCGCGCTCAATCTGCTGCCGGCGCTCGGGCCAGGGCGGGGTGGCTTTTGGCTCCTGGCCTATGGCGGGCGCGGCGGCGATCAGGACGGCGCCGATGAGGGCGGCGGCGGCGTGGGTGATTGGCAAAGATGGGGTGCTGTGTGTGCGGGTGTGCATGACTCTGAAGGGAGCGCGCGCGCCCTGGTCCGCAACCGGAGATGCCATTGGCGCGCGCGGGTCGGTCGTGGCGGCTCAAAGGAGGGTCTCCAGGTCTTTCTGCAGCATCGCCCGTTCTTCGGGATCCCCAACTTGGGATGCGAACTGGCGCGCATGGGCCAGGTGCTGCTTCAGGAGCTGGCTGTCGCCCCTGACGCGCGCGGCTCTGGCGAGCGCTTCATGGGCGTAGCCGAGATAGAAGGGTTCTTCTGCGGCGCTGTGCTGGAGGCATTTTTCTCCGAACCTGACGGCGTCTTCCGCCTGCCCCAGCAGGGCGTAAACGCGGGAGAGCTGCCAGTAGCCGATGGAAAGATTGCGTGGCGTGCAATCAGGGCGTTGCGTCCAATGCCAGAGGGAGGCATGGCAGAGGGATCGCATCTGGTCCTCCTCTTCTGGCGTTCGCTGCGCGCGCTCCAGCAGCTCCCACGTTTGGTTGAAACAATCCACGGAGAAATAGGCGTGGGCGGCGGCGATGTCGATGGATGAGGCGCTTTTCATTTGGTGCAGGTGAGGTGCGTGAGGCCCTGGCATGAAAAACGAATCCTCAGCGGGCCAGACGGCATGATTGGCGATGCGTTCACGCGGTTTTTTAGCGAATGGGCAGCTTCTTTGTCCAGAGACTTTTCATCTCCAGCACGCGTTCACGCGTTCCGGCGGGGTGCCTGGCGATGCACGGACGGGACGGTGACTGCGGCGGCGGTGACGCCGCTTTCCGGGCGGCTCTGGTTTCTCCCTGGCGCACCCGCTCCCGCGAACGAAAGCGGTGCCGCCGCTGCGCTTTGCCACCGCAGTCCAAGACGCTGCCGCGTGGTCGGGAGTCTTCTCAATAAGGTCTGCAGCCGGTTCTTCTAGAATTCCGTGGGCTTGGCGCGAAAAGGAAGTTTTACGGGCTTGGCGGTGCGTCTCATCCGTCATGATGACGTTCGTCCTGCCTTCACGCACTTAGTGCATGCGCTCCAAAACGGTTTCTCTTCTCATCAAAGAAGCCGGAGGATGGCGATTGTTTCACTCGCTGCTCCCCAGGACTACAGATAGCGCCCGGTGACGCTCTGCGGGGTTTGTTTGACGCGCTGCGGCGGGCCCTCGGCGATGAGGCGGCCGCCGTTCGTGCCGCCGCCGGGGCCGAGGTCGAGGAGCCAGTCGGCGCAGCGGATGACGTCGAGGTTGTGCTCGACGATGATGAGGGTGTTGCCGCCGTCGCGCAGGCGGGTGAGGACTTCCATGAGCTTTTGGATGTCGGCGAAGTGGAGGCCGGTGGTGGGTTCGTCGAGGACGTAGAGGGTGCGGCCGGTGGCGCGCTTGCCAAGTTCGGCGGCGAGTTTGACGCGCTGCGCTTCGCCGCCGGAGAGGGTGTTGGCGGGCTGGCCGAGCTTGACGTAGGTGAGGCCGGTCTCCTCCAGGGCGCGCAACTTGGGCCCGATGACGGGATGTTTGTCAAAGAAGCGCGCGGCTTCGGCGACGGTCATGTCCAGCACCTCGGCGATGCTGCGGCCTTTGTAGGCGACCTCGAGGGTCTCGCTGTTGTAGCGCCTGCCATGGCAGTGGTCGCAGGTGACATAGACGTCGGCGAGGAAGTGCATGTCGATTTTGAGCTGGCCGTCGCCCTGGCATTTCTCGCAGCGGCCACCGGGGGTGTTGAAGCTGAAGCGGCCGGCTTCGTAACCGCGCACGCGGGCGGCGGGCAGTTGCGCGAAGAGTTCGCGGATGGGGGTGAAGAGGCCGGTGAAGGTGGCGGGATTGGAGCGCGGGTTGCGGCCAATGGGGGATTGGTCGATGACGATGACTTTATCAATCTGCTCGTGGCCGGTGAGGGCGTCGTGCGCGCCGGGCTCGGCTTTGGCGTTGTAAAAATGCCGGGTGAGGGCGCGCATGAGGATGTCATCGACGAGCGTGGACTTGCCGCTGCCGGAGGGGCCGGTGACGCAGACGAGGCAGCCGAGCGGGAAGGCGGCGGTGAGGTTCTGCAAATTGTTGGCGCGGGCGCCGTGGATGGTGAGCCAGCCGCTGGCGGGCTCGCCGGGCAGGAGGCTGGGCTGCGCGGCAGGGGTGACGCGCTCACGGGCGACGGCGACGCGCAAGCGCCCGCTGAGGTAGGCGCCGGTGAGGGATTTTTCGTTGGTGGCGACGCTGTCGGGCAAACCCTCGGCGACGATGTGTCCGCCGTGCGCGCCGGCGCCGGGACCGAGTTCGACGAGCCAGTCGGCGGCGCGTAAGATGCCTTCGTCATGCTCGACGACGAGCACGGTGTTGCCGAGGTCGCGCAGGCGTTTGAGGGTGGCGATGAGGCGCTCGGTGTCGGCGGGGTGGAGGCCGATGCTGGGTTCGTCGAGCACGTAGAGGACGCCGGCGAGTCCGGCGCCGATTTGGGTGGCGAGCCGGATGCGCTGCATTTCGCCGCCGGAGAGAGTGCCGCTCTCGCGATTGAGGGCGAGGTAACCGAGGCCGACCTGATCGAGGAACTCGAGGCGCTTGACGACTTCCTTCAGCAAGTCGCTGACGTAGCCGCGCTGGAAGTCGGTCAGTTCCAATCCGCGCACCCAGGCGAGGGCGTCGGCGATGGGGAGGGTACAGAGGTCGTGGATGGAGAGGGAGGGCGGGAAATTCGAAATTCGAAATTCGAAGCTCGCAGGTGAGGGCGCGGCGGTTGAGGTCGTCGATTCGATTTTCGATTTTCGATTTTCGATTTTTGAAAAGAGCTTCACGGCGAGGGCCTCGGGGCGGAGGCGTTTGCCGGCGCAGACGGGGCAGGGTTTGGGATTGAGGAAGCGGGCGACCTGGGCGCGCAGGGCTTCGCTTTCGGCACTGGCGTGCAGGCGCTCGGCTTCGCGGGCGAGGCCCTCGTAGGGTTTGGCGACGCTGCGGCGGTTCTCGGCGGTTTTCCAACCGGTGGCGATGGCTTTGCCCTCGGTGCCGTAAAAGAGCGCCTGCTTGAATTCGTCCGGCAGTTCTTTGAACGGCGCTTCCATCGACACGCCAAAGTGGCGAGCGAGGGCCTGCACGCCCTGGTCGTGCAGCGCTTTCATTTTCGGCACGCGGTTCCACCAGGTCCGCACCGCGCCGGCGGCCAGGCTTTTCATGGGGTCGGGCACGAGCAGGGCAGGGTCCGCCGCCATCACGGTGCCCACGCCTTCGCAAGTCGGGCAGGCACCTGCGTGAGTGTTGAAGGAGAAATGCTGGGGCGTCAGCTTTTCCAGCAGGTAACCGGTGCGCGTGTTGGCGTAGGCGGTGGTGAAGCTGAGTACCTCTTCCTCGCGCTCGCCGCCGCCGACGAGAAAACGAATCTCGCGCGTGTTCCAGCGCAGCGCGGTCTCGATGCTCTCCATCAGGCGCGCGCGCACACCGTCGCGCACGACGAGGCGGTCCACCACCACCTCGACGACATGCGGCTCGCGCGGGGCGGGGCGGGCGGTGGGCTCCTCAAGCTCGCGCATCTCCCCATCCACGCGGACGCGCACGAAGCCCTGGCGGCGCAGTTTTTCAAAGAGGCCCTTCAAGTCGCCCGCCTCGCCTTTCACCGCCGGCGCCAGCACCACCACGCGCGTGCCCTCGCCGAGGTCCAGCACGCGGCGGCCCATCTCCTCCGGCGTGTTGCGGGTCAGCACCTCGCCGGTGGCGGGATCATGCGGCACGCCGGCCACCGCGTAGAGCACGCGCAGGTAATCGTAAATCTCTGTGACGGTGGCGATGGTGGAGCGCGGGTTCGGAGTCGAGTGCGCTTGCTCGATGGCCACCGCCGGGCTGAGGCCCTCGATGAAATCCACGTCCGGCTTTTCCAATTGGTCCAAAAACTGCCGCGCGTAGGCGGACAAACTCTGCACATAGCGGCGCTGGCCCTCGGCGTAGAGGGTGTCGAAGGCCAGGGAGGATTTGCCGGAGCCGCTCACGCCCGTCATCACCACCAGCCGGTTGCGCGGCAGATCCAGGTCCACGTTTTGCAGGTTGTGCTGGCGCGCCCCGCGCACCCGGATGACGTCTGGCTCCATAGATGACAAGCGCCAAGGACACCTCCAATCCCGGCCAACGCAAGCGCGTTTGCGCATTTCATCCGTGCTCGATCTCGAATCCCCCATTCGAGCTTCGAGCTTCGGATTTCGATTTTCGATTTTCCCTTCCCTTGACATCCCTCCCTGCCCCCCTTGACTCCCACCATGCCCCCTCGCCTCGCCGTCATCATCCCGGTTTACAACCACGCCCGTTTCATCGGCGAGGCGCTCGAGTCCGTGCTCGGCCAGAGCCGTCCGCCGGACCGGGTCATTTGCATTGATGACGGCTCCTCCGACGACTCGCTGGCGGTGATGGAGCCTTTCAAAGCGCGCGGTGTCGAGGTGCGCGGGCGCGAGAACCGCGGCGCGCACAACACGCTGAACGAGCTCGCCGCCCTCGCCGCCCAGGATTGCGACTGGATCAGCATCCTCAACTCCGACGACCGCTACCTGCCGCGCCGTTTCGAGCGCTGTTTCGAGATCGCCGCCGCGCATCCGGACAAAGCCGTCATCACCACGCAACTCGAAGTCATCGATGACCATGGCGCCCGCATGAGCGAGGACGAGCCGCGCGCGCGCTGGTTTTACGGCGTGCAGTCGCTCGGCGCGTCCGGCGGCCTCTCGCCTGCCGAGTGGATGGGGCGGGGCAATTTTGTCGCCACCACCAGCAATGTCTTCGCGCGCGCCGCCTACCTCGTCGCCAATCCTTTCCGGCCTTACCGCTTCAATCACGATTACTTTTTCCTCGCCGGCGCGGCGTGGCGGGATCAAATCGTGTACTGCCCGGAGGCGCACATGCAGTATCGTGTGCATGGTTCCAACACCATCAGCACGCGGCCGGAGCCGTTGATCCGCGAAATGCTGCGCATGCACCTCGACCTCTACCGTCACTACGCCGCCGAACTTGCCGCCGACCCGGCCAAGCGCGCGCGCTTCTACGAGTACTCGCTGGCGCTGTGGGAAAACATGTCGAGCGGGCACGCGGGCATGCTGCAAGTCATGCTCGCCCAACTCGTGGAAAAAGCGGATGAGAGCGACTTGGAAGCGCTAGCCGCCTCCCTCAGCGGCCCTGAGTTTGACACCGCGCCCAACCGCACCCTGGCTGGCGCCTACGACGGCAGTGAGCCGCTCTCCGCCGCCGTGCTGAGCCGCAAGCTCGACCAACTGCGGGAGTCACACGAGCAACTGCGCGCGGAGCGCGCCGCGCTGGCGGACCTCAGCAAGCTGCGTCACCGCCTGGGTCAAAGCCGCTGGGTGACGCTGGGCCAACTGCTCGGCCTGACCGACGTGCTGAGCCGCAACGATGGTCGTGATCCGGAGGACAAACTCGCCCAACTGCGCGCCCGCTGCGCCCGCTCCTCCTGGTTGCGCCTTGGCGGCAAGCTGGGATCCAAGGCGACAATGATGAATGAGTCATGCTAACCACGAAGGAGCGGACTGGCAGGGACGCCGGGGCATTGGGTCCGTGACCACGATTTAATGGAGGTACTCGGTCTGAATTTTGGACGCGTAGAAGCCGCTTGGAGGATTGGGACCCTGCCAGAGCGGCGCCTGACCCGGCCAGGTTGCCAGACGCAGGGCCGTGTATTTCTCCTCGCCGCGATAGGTCCACCTCAGCACTTTCACCGTGCCGGGGTAAGTCGTGCCTGAATCGTCCACCTCGCGTTTGCCGGCTTTGGCGATGATGTGGTCCGCGAACCGCATCAGTTCGGCGTCTCTTTTGCCGCTGCCAACGCCGCGCAATCCGTCCAGGCCGGACGCGGGGATGAGTTTTCGTTCGTCGTCGTTCCAGGCCATCGGCACGGAGACGCAGGAGCTGGCGAGGACCAGCAGGGGGAGCAAGGCGAGCAGTTTCATGATGATGTGAAGGCTGTGTTGTTGTGTGGGCTGTGTGTGTTTTTCAGCCTGCGCCGCCGGCGGGACCGCCGGCATAAGAGGCTGGGGATGAGCTTGAGAAACTCGCCAGTACCCTAATCCGCCACTTGCCGATTGGCGGTCGCGAAACTGTTAGAAGATGGTCAAGCAGACCTCATCATTTCAGCACTTTGACTGCCTTGTTTGAAAATCGTAAACACTTTGGGCGCAATAAGTAACAAGCGGAACCGGCCCATTTTTTGGCCCAAGGTCAATGCGAAGGCGTGAGAGCGATTCATCAAGGCGGGATGGCTGATCCCGTCCCGAGTCTGGCCAGCTTGAGCGGCGCGCCGCGACCCGGTCGAAGTCGTTCTCCAGACTTGTCACCCCCCCGACTTTGTGGTCGCTTGCACTGGTGGGCACTGCGCGCGTTCTTATTTTTATGCTTCCTCTTTGGCTGGCCGCCTGCGGTCCGGCGCGGGAGCGCGCGGACCTGGTTTTCATCAACGGGGCGGAGCCGGAAAGCTTCGATCCCGCCATTGTCACGGATCAGGTCGGCATGCGCATCTGCTCGGCGTTGTTTGAAGGGCTGTGCCGGATCGATGAAGCCGGGCAACCGCAGCCTGGCGTGGCGGAACGCTGGGAGGTCTCCGAGGATAAAAAGGCATACACCTTCCATCTCCGCGCCGCCTCGCAGTGGAGCAACGGCGAGCCCGTCACCGCGCGGGATTTTGTCCGCTCCTGGCGGCGCGTGCTCGACCCCGCCACCGGCGCCGACTACGCCAGCCAACTCCACGTCATCGCCGGCGCGCGCGCTTTCAACGAGGGCGCTGTCACGGACTTCGAATCCGTGGGCGTGAAGGCGCGCGATGACCGCACGCTTGTGGTCGGCCTCGAAAACCCGACGCCTTACTTCATCGACCTCTGCGCCTTTGCCACACTCGCCCCTGTGCATTTGCCGACCCTGGAAAAACACGGCCCCGCCTGGATCAAACCGGAGAACGTGGTCAGCAACGGCGCCTACCTTTTGGAGGCATGGAAACTGGATGACCACATGCGACTGCGCAAAAACCCGGGCTACTGGGATGCCGCCAACGTCGCCATGGAGACGGTTGAAGTGCTGCCCATCAGCGAGCCGAACACCGCCATCAATTATTTCCTCACCGGTGAGGCGGATCTCATCATGGACAAAGGCATGGTGCCCACTTCGCTGACGGCCACCCTGAAGCAAAAGCCCTGGTTCCACACCGGCCCTTTCCTGGGCAGTTACTTCACGCGTTTCAACGTCACCAAGCCGCCTTTCGACCATGCCAAGGTCCGCCAGGCCTTCACTCTGGCCATCGACCGCACACGCATCACCGAAAAAATCACCCAGCTCGGCGAGGTTCCCGCCTGGAGCCTGACACCGCCCGGTGCCGGCGCGCTGGCCTACGAGCCGCCGCCCGGTCTTGATTTCGACCCTGAACGCGCGCGCGCCTTGCTGGCCGAGGCCGGCTACCCGAACGGCAAAGGTTTGCCGCGCATTGAGTACCTGTACTTTCCCAAGACCGTCGAGACCAACATCGCGGTCGAGTTGCAAAGCATGTGGAAGGAGCACCTCGGCGTCAGCGTGCAATTGGTGAAGCAGGAGTGGAAAATCTACCTCGCCTCAATGAAGGCGCTCGACTACCAGATGTGCCGCAGCAGCTGGGTGGGGGATTACAACGACCCGAACACCTTCCTGGAGATGTTCACCAGTGCCAGCGGCAACAACCGTACCGGCTGGAAAAGCAGCGCCTATGACAGCTTCATCCACGCCGCCGCCGCCGAGTCCGACCCGGAGCGGCGCAACGCCATTTTCTCCGCCGCCGAGGAGTTGCTCATCAGCAGTGAGACAGTCATCCTGCCCATCTACTACTACGTAGGTGTGCAGTTCTACCACGCCGACCGCCTCGCCGGTGTCCAGCCCAATCTCATCGACGACCACCCCTTCCGCTGCATGAGGTGGCTGAACTCCAAACCGCCGCTGTCCCGACCATGAGTGCTGCCATTCGATCCCTCGCCGCCGTCCTCATCGAGTCCGGCAAACCGCTCGTCCTGGAGGAAGTGGAGGTCGCCGCGCCGCAAGCGGGCGAGGTGCGCGTGCAAATGAAAGCCGCCGGCATCTGTCACAGCGATCTGCATGTGATGACCGGCGATTTGCCGATGCCTTGTCCCATCATCCTCGGGCATGAAGGCGCGGGCATCGTCGAAAGCGTCGGCCCGGGCGTCACCAGCGTGCAGCCCGGCGACGCTGTCATTCCCATCTGGCGCGCCTCCTGCGGCCGCTGCGACCATTGTCTGAACGGCAAGCCGGCGCTGTGCGACATGGGCACCGCCATGCGGTTCACCGGCCTCATGCCGGACGGTCAAACCCGTTTCCGTCGCGCCAATGGCGAGTCCGTGCGGCACTACGCCGGCGTCTCCACCTTCAGCAGCCTCTCCACCATGCCGGAGGCGGCGGTGGTGAAAATCGACGCGGACTTCCCGCTGTGGAAAGCCGCGCTCATCGGCTGTGGTGTCATCACCGGCATCGGCGCGGCCTTGGAGGCGGGTGCCGTGCGCGCGGGCGACACGGTCGCGGTCTTCGGTTGCGGTGGCATCGGTCTGAATGCGATCCAAGGCGCGCGCATGGCCGCCGCCGGCCGGGTCATCGCGGTGGACACTCATGCCGCCAAAGAAGCCAAGGCGCGCGAACTCGGCGCCACCGATTTCATCGACGCCTCCAGCACCGATCCCGTGGCCGCAATCAAAGAGCTGACTGGCGGCGCCCAGGTGGCCATCGAAGCCATTGGCAGCACCACCGCGATGGAGCAGGCATTTGACTGCTTGAGGAAAGGCGGCACCTGCGTGGTGGCCGGCATCACCGGTGCCAGCGCGCGCGCAAGCATCAACACCAATCAACTCGTCTATGCCGAGAAGACACTCAAAGGCACCCTCTACGGCAGCATGAAACCGCGGGTGGATTTGCCCCGCTTGATCGCGCTCCATCAACAAGGCGCCTTCAAGCTCGACGAGTTGCTCACCCGCACCTACCGCCTGGAGGAAATCAACGAAGCCTACGCCGACCTGCAAGCTGGCCGCCTCGCACGCGGCTTGATCGTGTGGGAGTGAAAGCCTCCCTTCAGCGCCCGCCAATGGTGATGCGCTTCTCCGGGATCGGGCTTTCGATGATGCCAAGCTCCGTTTCCTGCATCAAGCGGAGCTGGCCGCAGGCGGCGGCGATGTCGTGGCCTTTCTCCCGGCGCAGCGTGGCGGGCACGCCGGCCTCGGTGAGCACCTGCAAAAACGCCTCCTGCCGCGCCTCATCCGGGCGCTGCCAGGGCAGGCCCTGCACGGTGTTGTAGGGGATCAGGTTCACCTTCGCCTCCACGCTGCGCGCGCGTTTCACCAGCAGCCGCGCCTGTTCCAGGCCGTCGTTCACATCGGCGATGAGGATGTATTCAAAAGTCAGCCGTTGTTTGTGCCGCTGCTTCCAATAGGCGAGCGCGTCAAACAATTCGGCGAGCGGATACTTGCGGTTCACCGGCATGATTTGATCCCGCACCGCGTCGCTGGCGCCGTGCAGGGAAATGGCCAGCCGGATTTGCAACGGGATGTCCGCCAGTTTTTTGATCTGCGGCGCCAGCCCGCTGGTGGACACCGTCATGCGCCGCGCGCCGATGCCGATGCCCCAGTCGGCGTTGAGGATTTCGATGGCGCGCGTGAGGTTGGAAAAATTCGCCAGCGGCTCGCCCATGCCCATGAAGACAATGTTGTCGATGCGCTCGCCGGTGTGCGCCTCCACCTGCATCACCTGCTCGACGATTTCCGCCGCGTTCAGGTTGCGTGTGAACCCAGCCAGACCGCTGGCGCAAAAGCGGCAATCATAGGCGCAGCCGACTTGGCTGGAGACGCAGAGGGTGCGGCGGTCGGATTTTTCGCCATAAAGCGCCGGCGAGGCCGGAATCAGCACCGTCTCGATGAAACGTCCGTCGTGCAGCTTCAGCAAAAATTTCCGCGTCGTGTCGGCGCTTCCTTCCACCCGCGTCACGCTCATGCTGCGCGCCGCCACCCGCTCCGCCAGCGCCGCGCGCAAGGGTTTCGGCAAGTTTGACATCGCCTCCAGCGACGCCGCCCGCTTTTGATACACCCACTCCGCCAATTGTTTGCCGCGAAAGGCCGGCTGCCCCAGTTTCACGACCAGTGCCGTCATCTCCTCGGGCGTGAGACCAGAAAGGGCGATTGGATTTGGGAAGGCAGGCGCGGGCACGGCGGAACTTCGCCGCCGGAGAGCGGATGTCAAAGCGTGGTCGCTCAGGCTGGACACCACCGAAGGCGCGTGCCAAGATGCGCGGCCCCGCTCATGATCGAACAACTCATCGACTACATCCTGCATGTGGACAGGCACCTGGAGGTGTTTGCCCAGAATTATGGCACGCTCATTTATGTGCTGCTGTTTGTGATTGTCTTTTGCGAGACGGGGCTGGTGGTGACTCCTTTCCTGCCGGGGGATTCGCTGCTGTTCGCGGTTGGCGCGCTGGCAGCGCCGGGTTTGCTGCGCCTGGAGATCGTCATTCCCTTGCTGCTGGCGGCGGCCATTTTGGGCGACAACTTCAACTACTGGATCGGCCGCAAGGCCGGAGGTTGGATCGTTCAACAACGCTGGTTCCGGCGCGATTACCTGGAGCGCACGGAGCAGTTCTTCGCCCGCCATGGCGGCAAGGCGATCATCCTCGCCCGCTTCGTGCCGATTGTCCGCACCTTCGCCCCCTTCACCGCCGGCTTTGGGTGCATGAACGCCAAACGCTTTTTATTCTTCAACGTCACCGGCGCCTTTGTCTGGGTGCTCAGCTTCACCATCGCCGGTTACTTCCTCGGCAGCATCCCGATCATCAAACAAAACCTGAAGCTCGTCTTCTTGCTCATCATCGTGGTCTCGGTCATGCCCATCGTTTATGAGGTGGTCAAACAGAAGTGGGGCAAGAAGGCCGCGCCCGCTCCAACCGCGGAGGACGCCGCATGACCCCGGCGGACTCGATGCTCACCGTGCTCGACCACCCGCTGGTGCGGGTGGAGATCACCCTCCTGCGTGATGCCGCCAGTCCCACCTCCGTATTTCGCTCCAGCCTGAACCGGCTCGCCGAGCTGCTTTTTGTCGAGGCCACGCGCCACTTTGAAACCGAACCGGTGACGGTGCGCACGCCCTTGCAGGAAACCACCGGCGCGGTGTTGAAACGCGCGGTGGTGCTGGTGCCCATCCTGCGCGCCGGCCTCGGTCTGCTCGACGGTGTGCTCGACCTGCTGCCCGGCGCGGTCGTCGCCCACCTTGGCATCGCCCGCAACGAGCAGACCGCGCGTCCTGAGCCTTATTACGCCAAGCTGCCCGCCTGCCTGCCGGAGGCGGAGGTGATGGTCTTTGACCCGATGCTGGCCACCGGCGGCAGCGCTGCCGAGGCCTTGCGCCAGCTCAAAGCCGCCGGCGCGCGCCGGCTCACCCTGGTCACCGTCGTCAGTTGCCCCGAGGGCGTCGCCACGGTGCGCGAGGCGCATCCCGATGTGCGGCTCATCACCGGCGCGCTCGACGCGGGGTTGAACGAGAAAAACTACATCGTGCCCGGTCTCGGCGACGCTGGCGACCGCTACTTCGGCACCTGATTCCGCGCCCATGGAGTCCGCCTACCTCGACCGCTTCGCGGGCATCGGCAGGTTGTTCGGAGCCGATGCATTGCCGCGCTTGCGGGCCGCGCATGTCGCCGTCATCGGCGTCGGCGGTGTCGGGTCCTGGACGGTGGAAGCCCTGGTCCGCTCCGGCGTCGGCGCGCTCACCCTCATTGACCTCGATGATGTCTGCGTCACCAACACCAACCGCCAGCTCCCCGCGCTCGCGAACACCATCGGCCAGCCCAAAGTCGAAGTGCTGGCGGAACGCGCGCGTGCCATTCATCCCGGCTGTGCAGTCACCCCGATGATGGAGTTCCTCTCCGCCGCCAACGTCGAACGCCTGCTGCCGCCCGGCCTGAATTTCGTCGTGGATGCGGTCGATGCGATGGCTGTCAAAGCCGTCATCCTCGACCATTGTCGTCGCACGACTCTGCCCGTCATCACCTCCGGCGCCGCCGGCGGCCGTCGCGACGCCACGCAAGTCCGGGTCGCCGATCTCGGTGTCGCCGGCGGCGACCCTTTGCTGAGCCAGGTTCGCCGCCAACTGCGCCGCGTGCACGGCTGGCCCGCCGGCAACGCCCAGCCGCCCGCGTTGATGGGCGTGCCCTGCGTTTTTTCCAGCGAGCGCCCCGTCTATCCGCAAGCCGACGGCACCTGCGCCGCCGCCCCCGAGTCAGACGCGGAAAAAGGCCTGCGCCTTGACTGCGCCGGCGGCTTCGGAGCCGCCACCTTTGTCACCGGCGCGTTTGGTTTTGCGCTGGCCGGGGAGGTGGTGCGGCGGCTTGCGCAAGGCATGGAAAACTGAGAAAAGATTGCGCAAATTCCCGCAGCATACTTGGTCATGTTCAATTCTCACTGAAACCCTCTGATTGGAACCAAGGATTTACCACGGGAGGATCGATCACAATGTAGGAGTCAACGGATTCACTCTTCTTGGAAATGGGCACCCAACCGACATTCTTGAACCGAATGTAGCGGCCGGAAAACAAGTGATCCATTCGAGCAGCGGGATAGTAGAGATCATTTAGCACGCCAGCGATATCCATGCCTGAGAAAGAGGCAAATCTTGTCACCAGACTCTGAGAGACAAAGCTGCCTGTGAGGAAGCAATTGCCAAAGGAGCGGGAATGGCTGTCAAAGGTGAAATCGGGCGAGGCAGTTGCATCATTGAGAAAAGACGGACGAATCACATGCCCGCCCACATAGGTAAGCACGGCTCCCGGGTAAATGAACCGATAGACCACATATGGCGCGCTGTAACAGAACAGAATGGCCGCCAAGCCTGCAATCGCCTTCCTTTTATAATGGTTCATCCGCATGGCGTTTGGGAAGGGAGTCTCCAGATGCTGGATGAGCTTTGGCAGGCCATCCGGCGAGCCAGCGGCTCGCTCCACGGGCCTCACCGCGCCAGTTCGACCAGCACGGCCTTTTGCGCGTGCAGGCGGTTCTCGGCTTGATCGAAGATGACTTCGGCGTGGGCTTCCATCACTTCCTCAGTGATCTCTTTGCCGCGGTAAGCGGGCAGGCAGTGCATGACCAGGGCGTTCGATTTGGCACGCGCCATGAGGGCGTCGTTGATCTGCCAGGGGCGGAGGATTTCGATGCGCTCGCGGGCTTCCTCCTCCTTGCCCATGCTGACCCAGACATCGGTGTAAATGGCGTCGGCCTCCGCCACGGCGGCGAAGGGGTCATCGGTGAGGGTGAGGTTTGAGCGGTCAGGCAGGGTGGCGAGGAATTCTGCCGAGGGCTGGAAGGCGGGAGGCGCGCCGATGACCATGTGGAATCCGCCGCGCACGGCGGCCCAAATCCAGGAGCGCGCCACGTTGCAGTCGCCGTCTCCCAGGAAGGTGACGCGTTTGCCGCGCCAGTCGCCGAGGCGCTCCTGGAGAGTGAGCAGGTCGGCGAGGATCTGGCAGGGATGCTCGTCATCGGTGAGGGCGTTGATGGTGGGCAGGCCGGAGTAGGCGGCGAAATCGACCACGTCCTGCTGCGCAAAGGTGCGGATGACGGCGCCATGCACCATGCGGCCGAGCACACGCGCGGTGTCTTTGATGGGCTCGCCCCGGCCAAGCTGGATGTCGGCGCTGGAGAGAAACATCGGGGTGCCGCCGAGCTCGCGAATGCCAACCTCGAAGCTGACGCGGGTGCGGGTGGAGGACTTGGTGAAAATGAGCGCCCATTGCTGGCCGGCGAGGACCTGCGGCGAGGCGGCGCGGTTTTGCTTCAGCTCGGCGCCGAGCCGCACGAGCGACTCGATTTGCGCGCCGGTGAGGGCTTGAATGGAGAGGAGATGGTCCATCGGAAAAGAGGAGGCAGACTAGGCGGGAATGAGGGGAAGGCAAGGCGGTGTGAAGAGGTTGAAGACGGCGGGCAGGATGCCCGCGGACCGTTCACGGGCAGGATGCCCGCGCCCCGGATGCCCGCGCCCCGGATGCCCGCGGACCGATCAGACCACCGCGCTGATGTCGATGAGGTGCAACTGCCGTCCGCTGCCCGCGTGCGGGGCATCGACGCAGACGAGCCGCTGGCTGCGGCTGAGGCGGGGGTGGGTGTCCACGCGCCACTCGCCTTTGTATTCCGGCGGTTGCGGGAAATGCGCGAGGTCGATGCGACGGTTGCTGGCGATGTGGTAGAGGTGCGGAGTTTGCAGCCGGCGCACGCCCTTGGGATAGGTGTCGCTGATCAGCCATTCGTTGCCGCGCAGGTAGGTGAAGTGGCCGCCGGAGTCGAGCACGCCTTGGCCGACCTCCTCGATGATGCCGGAGTCTTTGTCCGCGAACAGGAAATTCCCCCAGTTTGGGTTGCCGAGCCAGTTCTTGGCCTGCGAGAGGATGTGACCGGCATCCCGCCAGATGAAATGGGAGGCATAGCCGTTCGGGATGACGATGCGCAGGTCGGAGCCGTCCATGTCGGCGGTGATGAGGCGGGTCAAATGCCCGCCCTTGGGCTGCGTCCAGCGGTGCAGGAGGATGAAGCGTTTGCCATCCGGTCCGACCAGCAAGTGATAGGCATGATGCTTGGAGGTGGGATGGTTTTCGATCACTTCGCTGGTCTCGGCCAGTTGCTGGTGGGACAGGATCAGCTTGGCCTCGCCGGTCTCCAGATTGACATGACTGATGCCGGTCTCGGCGGGGGCCATGACCTCGAAGAACTTGTCGGGTATGCCGGCGTAACCGTAACCGGGGCGGCAATCCGCCACACGCGAGTAATCGCAGGTGACGGCTTCTTTGCCGTTCGGGCTCAGGGAGTAAATGGAGTGGGACAGGGTGTTTTTGTCACCGGTTTTGACATCGAGGATGTGGCTGATGAAGCGGTCGTTTTCGCGGTCGTTCCAGATGACCTTGGAATCGGAGCCGGGCAGCCATTGCAGCATGCAGCCCTGCTGCCAGTTCCAGGCGCGGCTTTCGCCGAGGGGAATCCAGGCGTCCTTTTCCTCCAGATCGACCATGCCGACTTGGATGACATCGTCCGGCGCGGGCGAGCGATGCTCGAACGCCACCCTCATGCCCAGCACAAAACGGTCGGTGGGATCGAATTGCAGTTTGTCGTAATAGCCGAACCAGTGATGGCCGGGACCGCGAGTGATGACGCGCGCCTTGGCGGCAGGCGTGGACGGCTCCTGGGCACGCAGAGGGAGCGCGGCGAGAGCGGCGGTGGTCAGGCTGCCTTGGAGGAGACGGCGGCGGGTGAGTGCGGAGGATGGCGTTGTCACGAGTGCTGGCGGTTGGCATTCAGCCGGTTTAGCGGAAAAGCTCGCGGAAGAAGCCCTTCGTCTCGCGCCCGGCTTTCTCGGTCCACTCCCAGGCGCGGCGCGCTCCGCGCTTGACCGCGCGCGCGGCTTCCTCGCCGGAGTCGATGCTGTCCTTGTTTGGCTTGGCATCCGTGCCGGGCGGCGGTGGCGGAGTGAAGTCCTGGTGCACGACCGCGCCCGTTTCCGCCGAGAGCACCACAAAACCGATCTCCTGTCCCTGCGCATCGAAGAGTGTGAGCGCCCATTCCGGCGCGCCGGAGGCGGGTTGCATGGCCAGTTGGAATTCCACCTTGTCAAACGCCACGCGCGCCAATGCGGCCCCTTGCGCGGCGGTGCGGCGTGCCTCCAAGGGCCCTACTTTGACCCGGGCCAGCTCAATCCTGGCCGGCGGCACTCGTTGCAGCAACTGCCCCGACCCCAGGGCCTGCGCGGTCCAAAGCTTGCCGCCCGCCTCCCGGCTGACACCGATCTTGACGAGTTCGCCAGAGCGATGCGGATCGTCGGCAAACAAGTGCCACAGCAGCGGCTCCCCTTCCACCTGCGAGCTTTTCAGCAGCCGCGCGCCGTCGGTCGTGGACTTGCCGTAAGCGAGGCTCACCGCGTCAAGCGCCGGCTGCAGCGGCTGGGCGGCGCGGCTTGAACTCGCGCTGAAAAGACAAAGCAAAAGTCCCGGCAGTAAAAAACTCGGCGTTTTCATGCCGATAAGATAGCGACAGGCTTGCGCGCTGCAAGAACTGCCCGCTGTCGTCCTCATTTCACCCCTGTGGCGCGTTCACGGGTGGTTTTGCAGCGACACCATCTTGGCAGTCACCCCCGGGTCGGCGGAAACGGGCCACCCGGCCTCCAGATTCAACTGGCGCGGCGGATTCATGGCAGGCGTGTCACCGGCGGTGGTTTTGAAGCCGCCATACACGAGCGGCACCGCCGTGGCGCAAAGCCGGTCCTCGCCCATCCGTTGCACATGCACCAGCGCGGCAAAAGTGGCGCGCTTGTCCAGCGTCAACAAATCACCCGCCTCAAACGGCGCCGAGCTAGCGGACAGACCGGGCATCAGAATTTCCACATCCACGTCCTCGAGGTCGACCGCCCGGCAGCGCACCACCCAGCCCTCACGAATCACGTCCGACTCGGCCAGCGGGCGCGCCCCCAGCACCTCAAACTGGCCGGTGAGATAGACTGGCGGGTCTTGCTTGTCGTAATTGCGGATGTAGGCGCGCTTGAGGATGTTGTTGGCCACCTGCAACTGCTCCGGCGTGTAGGCGTAATAGGCCGCCAGCAGCTCGCGCGCGGATTTGGCGCTGCCATCAGGCACCGAATAAACGGTGAATTTGCGGATCACCGGCAGACGCTCGAATTTGGCCAGCATCTTGTAGTTCAGCGGCTTTTCCGGGTGCTGGGTCACCATGATGCTGAAAAACCAGCAGAAGGTGGCCAAGCCCATCATCAGGGTGATCACGATCGTCCACCAGAAGAGGCTGGCACTCTCGTTTTTACGGGCGAGATTCCCGCCGCCAAACGAAGACCGGCGTTCATTTCCATCGCTCAAAAAAAGCTGTCGCATGGATTGGGAAAGGATTGTGTGGAACCGGCCGGAAGCGGCGGGAATCGCACTGTTGGAAGTAATGATACCAAAAGATGAAATTCAGAAAAAGAAAATTCCTGTGAAATTTGCGTCAGGCCGTTGATTCCGGCTCGAAAGAGGTGCCGCAGCCGCAACTGCGCGCCGCCCGGGGGTTGCGCACTTTGAAACCCGTGTCGTTGAGATCGTCCACATAGTCAATGACGCTGCCCTCCAGAAAGGGCAGGCTTTCCGAGTCCACCAGCACGGCCACGCCGTCCTTGCGGCTGACGCTGTCCCCGGCCTGCTCCTGGTCCACCGTCATCGTGTACTGCATGCCGGCGCAGCCGCCGCGCTCCACCCGGAGCCGCAGCCCGGCGCCGGTCTCCGTTGCGCGCTCCGCCAGGAGCGTCCGCAGGTGTTCGACGGCGCTTTCCGTGAGTTCGATCATCTCAATACTTTCGGCATGAATGACAAGGTGTGCATTCCATGGCATTCGCGAACTTCAACCGAAAATCGCAGAAGTTTATGGCATCCACCCGAGGGGTACGGTAAAGCCCGCTCGATTCTGTCACGCCCGCCATGTCCAGCATTCGCATCCTCCCCGACGCCCTCGCCAGCCAGGTGGCGGCTGGCGAGGTGGTGGAGCGGCCCGCTTCGGTGATCCGCGAGTTGGTGGAGAACAGCCTCGACGCCGGCGCGCGCCATATCGAGGTGCATGTCCGCCGCGGCGGCTCGGCTCTCATCAAGATCATCGATGACGGCGGCGGCATGGATCGCGAGGACGCCATGCTCTGCCTGGAACGGCACGCCACCAGCAAAATCCGAGTCAAAGAGGATCTTGCCGCCATTCACACCTTCGGCTTTCGCGGCGAGGCCCTGCCCAGCATCGCCAGCGTCTCCCGTTTCCGCCTCAGCACCCGCCAGGCGGAGGCCCTCACCGGCACCGAAGTCGAGGTCCACGGCGGCAAACTCGTCAACGTCAAGGACGGCGGCGGCGCTCCCGGCACCGCCATCGAGGTGCGCAACCTCTTCTACAACGTGCCCGCCCGCCGCAAATTCCTGCGCTCCGAGGCCACCGAGAACGCCCACGTCGAGCAGCAATTCCGCTTGCACGCCATCGCCCATCCCGGCACCGCCTTCACCCTGGTCCGGGACGAGCAAGTCGTCTTCCACCTGCCCGCCACCCGCAACTTGATTGAGCGCATCGGCGGCCTTGTCGGCGCCGACCTGGCCGCCCGCCTCATCGAACTGCCCGGCGCCGAGAAAAACGGCGTGCGTGTGCGCGGCTACATCGGCGGTCCCGGCCTCAGCCGCTCCACCCGCCAAAACCAGTTCACCTTTCTCAATGGCCGCCCCATTGAGAGCCCCTCCATCACCTATGGCCTGCGCGAAGGCTATCACACCGCCCTCATGAAGGGCCAATACCCGGTCACCTTCCTCTTCCTGGAAATGGATCCGCACGGCTACGACATCAACGTGCATCCGGCGAAGAAAGAGGTGCGTTTCCACGACGGTCTCGGCGTGCGTGAGGCCGTCGCCAGCAGCGTCAGCCGCGCGCTCGCCGCCACCCGCGCCATCCCCACTGGCCACAGCACGCCGGCCGCATCCGCACCTGCTTCCCCCACGCCCGCCTTTCATCTGCGTGCCGAAACCGCCGCCGCGCCCCCCGAGCAAATCCGCCTGCCCATCCCCCCTCAAGGAGTGGCGACATCCCTGTCGCCACAGAAAAATCTGCCATCCCCGCCGCCGCGCCCCCAAGAGACGACGCCAACCCCGCCGCCTCCCCCCGCCGAGCCACTCCCTGTCCAGGCTCCCGACCCCTTCGCCAGCTTCCGCATCATCGGTGTCCTGCACCGGCTTTACGTCCTCCTCGAAAGCCCCGAAGGCCTGGTGCTCATGGACCAGCACGCCGCCCATGAGCGTGTCATGTTCGAGCGCATGCGCCGCGCCATGGAGCAGGAGGGCGTGCCCGCGCAGCGCCTGCTGATGCCGCAGACCCTGCAACTCGCCCCACGCGACGCCGACCTGCTCGGCCGCAATCTCGACGCCCTGCGCCGCCTCGGCATCGAGGCCGAACCCTTCGGGCCCCACACCTTCAAGATCGAAGCCCTGCCCACCTTCCTCAAGACCGACGACCCCCAGGGCTGGCTCGACCAGGTCATCGAGGAGCTGCGCGGCATGAGCACCGGCGCCTCCAGCCTGCGCCTCGGCGAGGACATGATCGCCACCACCGTCTGCCGCCACGCCGTCAAGGCCAACGACCGTCTCGCCTTGCCTGAGCTGGAATCCCTGCTCAAAGACTTGGCCGCCTGCGAGATGCCCTTCTGCTGCCCGCACGGGCGGCCCACCCTGATCCAAATCTCCCACGCCGAACTGGAGCGCAAATTCGGCCGCCGCGCGCCGGGTTGATCCGACTTTTTATTCTCGCCTAAGACGCCGCCCGCGCGCTACGTTCTGCTTAGCAACCATGAAAATCCCATCCCTCTGCCTCGCCGCCGCCGCTTTCCTTGGCCCTCTCACCCTGCCCGCCCGCAGCCAGACTGGCGAGGACGAAAGCGCCGACCCCAATGCGCCGCGCGCCACCGTCACCCTCACCCCCGAGCAGATCGACATGCTCACCAAGCAGCTCGCCGAGCTCGAAGGCCAGATCAGCAAGTTGCGCGGCGACAACCTCGGCCAGGTCCTGCAAAAACTCCGCGCCGCCGCCGCCAGCAATAACAGCGCCATGTCCTTCTACCTGGACTGTGAAAAGCTCGTTAGCATCGACCGCAAAGAGCTCGACCGCGACCAAACCAAACGCCTCGCTGAACGCATTGACCGGACGGGCGACCGCCGCGCCGTTGACGAAAAAACCGATGGTGACCCGTCCCTGGCCGTCCGCCTGCAATTGCAGTACCTTATTCTCAGCCTGGAAGCGCACGAGACCAAGGACCGTGCCGCTTTGATCCCCAAATTACAGTCCTACATTCAGGAAGTGCTTGCCTCCGCCGACAAACTCAAAGGCCGCGCCTTCGGCCAGCTCGCCGGTGATCTCGCCAGCGACCGCCACCCCGTGACCGCCGCCTACCAGTTGCAGCGCTACTTGAAAGCCGAAAACTGGACCAACAACGCCGCTGACATACCCGGCATGTGGACGCTGACCCTGCTGCCCTGGTACAAAGACAACAAACCAGGGGATCTCACCGCCCTCTGGGATCAACGCATCACCGCCGAGGCCGCCATGCGCAAAGGCTCGCTCACTGATGCCGAGTACCAACTGTGGCTGCAAAACGAGCTGCCCGCCCTGCGCTGGGAGCGCGCTGAATACCTCGTTCAAAACGGCACCAACCCCGTCAACGCCCTCGCTGACATGCTCAAACTCATCAAAGAATTCCCCGCCCATGCCGACGCGCCCAAGTGGCTCACTGCCCTGCGCAACCACCTCGAAAGCGCCAAGAGTTAGCCTGACTTGTCTGCGTTGGACTTCACCGTTGGAATTCAACCTTTAGCTTTTCGTGGGGCAAACTCCGCAGCGGAGGTTGCCCCCGTGTCGCCTAAAGGCTTCACTCCAACTTTGGTGTCCGCAGGCATTTGCCAGCCTACCTCGGCCCGCAACCTTATCCCTCATCAGAGGTTGAATTCTAGACTCATGTCCCGTCCTTCCCGTCTCCTCTCCTTGCTGATCCTTTGCGCCCTCCCTCTGCCCGCGCAAGAGACCGACTCCCCCGCGCCCGCCGCCCCTCACCTTGGCCTCAGCTCGCAGGAAGCCGCTGATCTCCTGGCCAAGCTCACCAAACTCCAGGACGACCTCGCCGCCTCCACCAAGGAAGTCGTCTCCGCCGCGCTCGAGCGCATCCGCGCCGCCAGCGCCAGCGAGTCCGCCGCCGCCGATCTCTATCTCGCCGCCTGGAAAATCATGCACATCGATCGCGCCTCATCTCCTCCGCCTGACAGCCGCGGCAAGGACGACTGGCGCAGCGAGCAGATCGAGTGGATGAAAGAGACCGGCGCCCCCAAAGCCATCCGCGTCCAGCTTGCCTGGCTGCATCTGCTTATTGAGGCCGCCCGTGCCGATGTGGAAGGGCGTGCCGCCCTCCTGCCCAAAGCCCGCGCCATCACCAAGGAAGCCGCCGTCGTCGCCACCCAGCTTGCCATCCTGCCCACCGCCGGCGGCAGCGGTGGTGACCGCAAGGGCGGCGGCGGGCCTGGCGGCAGCATGAGAGATCGCATGGAAGCGATGCGCGAGCGCATGCAAGGCGGCGGCAGACGCGGGCGCGACCCCGGGGAGTTCCTGACCCAGTCCGTCATGACCTCGCTCTTCGCCCAGGCCTACCACCTGCAAAACCACATCCAAGTCCCTGCCGACTGGAGCGCCGCCCCGCTTGATCTCGACGCCGTCTATGACCGCATGTTGCTGCCCGACGCCCGCGCCAGCCGCCCCATCGAACTGCCCGCCCTCTGGGACGAACGCATCCAGATCGAAGCCGCCGTCCAACGCGCCGGTCGTCCCGACGCCGCCTTCACTGATTGGAGTCAAATCCAGGGCCGCCACCTGCAATGGCGCAAAAACCTCGACCTCCTCGAGAGCGGCGTCAACGCTCGCGCCGCTGGCGACGAACTCCTCCGTCTCTTTCAGGAAAATCCCGCCCACCCCAACCGCAACGGCTGGCGCAAAGACCTCGAAAGAATCGCCTCCCGTCTTTCCGGCGGCTAAGCGAAGGCGGGGCGGCATCGGCTGTCACCGCCTCTGGCTGCGGAGCACGGCCGCAAAAGCGCCGTCGGTGGCGTCCTGATGGGGAAGTTGGCGGGCGGCCGTTTCGAGGCGGAGTTCGGGGTGGGCGGCGAGCAGGCGGTCGATTTGACCCTCGTTCTCGGCGGCGTCGATGCTGCAAGTGCTGTACACGAGGCGGCCGCCGGGTTTGAGGCAGGGGAGCAGGGCCTCGAGGAGACGGCGTTGCAGCTCGATCATGCGGGCGAACTCGCCCTCATTCAATCGCCAGCGCACATCGACGCGGCGGCGCATGACGCCGGTGTTCGAGCAAGGGGCGTCGAGCAGGATGACGTCGCAACCACCGGCGGGCAGCCAGTCGGGCGGGGCGTCATTGGCGAGCCAGTCGTGGCCGTGGACTTCAACGCAGGTGACGCCGAGGCGGTGCAAATTTTCCTCCAGGCGGCGGAGGCGGTGGCCGGGCAGATCGGTGGCGAGGAGGCGGCCGTGGTTTTGCATCTGCTGGGCCAGCAGGGCGGTCTTGCCGCCGGGCGCGGCGCAGGCGTCGAGCACGGTCATGCCGGGCTGAGCGGCGGCAAGTTTAGGGGCGAGGGCGGTGCTGGGGTCCTGGGCGTAGCACAGGCCGCTGCGCAGGGCTTCGGCGGGCAGTTGACGGCAGAGAAAAAAGCCGTCGCTGGCGGGTTCCAATCCGGGCAGGGTGGTGAGGGCGGCTTCGGCTCCGGGTTGCAGGCGGTTGAGGCGCACATAGACGGGGGCGGGCTGCTGATTCCAACGGGCGAGGGCTTCGGCGGCTGCGGGTCCGAACTGCGCGCGCCAGCGGTCGAGCAGGAAGACGGGATGGGAGTGGCGGATCTCGGGCGGGAGGGTTTCGGCGGCGGCGAGCAGGGTGTCTTTTTCCCGGCAGGCGCGGCGCAGGACGGCATTGACAAGGCCGCCGGCGCGGCGGGCGAGGTTGACATTCTCGTTGACGGCGGCATGAGGGGCGTGGTCGAGCAGGAGCACTTCGGCGAGCCCGGCGCGGAGCAGCCAGCGCGTGGGGTCATCGAGTTCGCGACCGCTGGTGAGGGTGGCGATCCAGTGGTCGAGCAGGGTGAGATGGCGCAGCACGGTGAGGACGAGGTCGAGCAGGAGGGCGCGATCCGGGCCGGACCTTTTTTGCGCGGCATCGAGTCGGTCGATCAACTCGGTGGCATGGCGCTGGCCGTGCTGCCAGTCGCGCAAAACACGTTGGGCGGCGGCGCGTGGAGTGGCGCCGGGAGCGGCGGCAGGCCGGGAAGCCTGCGAGTTTTTCGCTGGCGGGGCGGCGGTGGCGCTGTGGTGGCGTTTCGGCTTCACAAGGATTCCGCGATGGCGGCGCTGTCCACGCCGGCGCCGCGACCGATGCCGCGGTATTGGAAGCCGTAGGAAGCGGCGGCGGCGGGGTCGATGAGGTTGCGCCCGTCGAAGATGAGCGGGGTGCGCATGGCCTCGCGCAGCTCGCCGAGATCGACATTCGCATACTCGGTCCACTCGGTGGCGATGATGAGCGCCTCGGCGCCGCGCGCGGCGGTGATGGGATCCTCGGCGAAGGTGATTTTGGAGGCGACGGGCAGCTCGCGCGCTTTGTCCATGGCCTTCGGATCATGCACGGAGACATCGGCGCCTTCCGCGACGAGGCGCTCGACGAGGTGGATGGCGACGGAGGAGCGCACGTCGTCGGTGTTGGGTTTGAAGCTGAGTCCCCAGACGGCGATTTTTTTCTCCTTCAAGACCCAGAGCGCCTCGCGGACGAGGTCGGTGAAGCGGTCGATCTGGCGGTCGTTGATTTTCTGCACTTCCTTGAGCAGATCGAAGGGCACGCCGAGCTGGTCGCTGATGGCGATGAAGGCGGCGATGTCCTTCGGGAAACAGGAGCCGCCGTAGCCGAGGCCGGCGTTGAGGAAGTGGCGGCCGATGCGCTTGTCCATGCCGATGCCATCGACGACCTTGAGAATGTCAGCGCCGGAGACCTCGCAGATTTCGGCAAGCGCGTTGGCATAGGAAATCTTGAGGGCGAGGAAGCTGTTGGCGGCGTGCTTGATGAGCTCGGCGCTGTTGATGTCGGTGACGAGCACGGGGGCGACGAAGGGCTCGTACACTTTTTGCATGAGGGCGAGCGCACGGTCGCTGTTGCCACCGATGACGATGCGATCGGGCTTCATCAGGTCCTCGACGGCGCTGCCCTCGCGCAGGAACTCGGGATTGCTGATGACGTCGAACTCGACGCCCGGCTTGGCGTAGCGGCGGATGGTGGCGGCGACGCGCTCGCCGGTCTTCACGGGCACGGTGCTTTTGTCCACGACGACGCGGTAGCAGTCGAGGTATTGCGCGATCTCGCGGGCGACCTTTTCCATGAAGCTCAGATCGACGCTGCCATCCGGCTGCGGCGGGGTGGGCACGGCGATGAAAAGCACCTCGCCATGATCGACGCCCTCCTCGGTGGAGGCGGTGAAGTGCAGGCGCTTGGCGGTGACATTGCGGCGCACCATCGCCTCCAGGCCGGGCTCGAAGATGGGGATTCTTCCCTCAAGCAGGGTTTTGACTTTGCGCTCGTCATTGTCCACGCAGAGCACCTGATGGCCGACTTCGGCAAAGCAGGCGCCCGTGGTCAGACCGACATAACCGGAACCGATGATGGTGAGTTTCATGCGTTGGTGGGGCGCGGAACAAGCCGCGCGCGGCGCCACGCTAAACGCAAATCTTGCCCGGCTCAAACGGTCAAAGGCGGCCGGGAAATTTCGTTGCTGGAAGAAGTGGCTACTCCGCGGGCGCGGCCGGCGGTTTCCAGCCAAAGTGGGCAGGCAGAAATTCGGCGAGCGCCTCGGCCAGACGAGCGGCGAACTGTTTGCGGTTCTCGTCGGTGTCGCGCACGCCGTCCCAGGGGCACTCGACCTGGATGGCGCTGACCGGGCCGTCATCGTCGCGGGAGCCGTGCGCGCCGATGATGAAGACGCCGCTGAAGTATTCCGCGCCCTCGCTGGGATGCGGGCGCACGCTGCTGGGCAGAGTGCGCTGGCCCTGGATTTCGAGCAGGGTGCCGAGGCTGAGCGGGCCGCGCACGAGATCGGCCAGGGGTTTGCCGGATTGTTTGACCATGCCGCGAATGGAACAGCGCGCGAGCAGGGCGGGGTCGCTGGAGAGTTGGGTGTCGCTCAGACGCAAATCGCCCGAGCGCAGCAGGTAACCGAGCTCGACGTTCGGTTCCTCGTGGCGGTGACCGTGCAAATCGAGCAGCAGGCCGCCGCCATGGCGCGCGATGACGCGCTGCTTGGCCATCGCGCAGGCGGCGTGAAAACGGCGCCAGGCATCCTGGGCGAGGGGGTCATCCTGCGCAGCCTCCTCGATTTCGCGGTTGGGGTCGAGTTTCGAGCGATGAAGCTGGTTGATGATGAAGTGGGGCGCGGCGCCAAGACGGGCGCGCACGGCGTTGTCGATGTCCGCCGCCAGTTCCACGGTTTGCGCGTCCATCATGACCTTGCCGAAGGCGCGGTTTTTCAGCCCCACGGGTTTGAGGGAGCCGCCATGCGGCACGGTGATGACGAGCGGCAGCGCGCCTTCCTTGATTTCGATGTAGGCGCGCGCGTCGGTTGCAGGCGCGGCGGGTTGGGCGTGCAGCGCTGCCGATGCCGGCAAGACGGCGAGGATCAGACGGATGGGAGTCATGAGGCGGACTATGTCGCGGGCGCGGCGGCGCTGGCAACTGCCCAATTTTGGGCATGAAAAGCCGCATTTTCCGCCGCCTCCGAGGTTGCGTGCGTCACAAATACGGGTGACGTTGTCCGACCCCCAAAACCCCGTCAGATTGATGAGCGCCACTTTGCCGTCCCGGTCGAACCAGGACTTCCTCGAATCCCAGTACCAACAATGGAAACAGGACACCCAGTCCGTCGATGCCGCGTGGGCGTCGTTTTTTGAGGGCTTCGAGCTCGGGCTGGCGGAGTTGAAACGGCGTCAGGCGGTCACGGAGCGCGCCTTGGCCGCGGGCGGTCTGTCCGAGGACACGCTGAACTTTCGGATGCGGGTGACCAACGCCCTGCTGGCGTTCCGCTCCCTCGGCCACACCGCCGCCTGGGTGGACCCGCTGTCCGCGGAGCCGCCGCGACCCGCCGCGCTGTCGATGGAACGACTCGGCTTCGGCGAAAGCGACCTGGGGCAGGAGGTGCAGACGCATCTGTTCCGCCAGGGCAGGGCCATGCCGCTGAAGGAGATGCTGGCGGAGTTGCGCGCCATTTACTGCGACCGCATCGGCTTCGAGTTCATGCACATTCAGAATCCGGAGGTGCGAAGCTGGCTGCAGGAGCGCATCGAGAACCGCCTGCTGGAATCGCCGCCGACCCCCGCGCAAAAAATCGGCGCGCTGCGCTGGCTGCTGGAAGCGGAAACCTTCGAGCGTTTCCTGCACCGTCGCTTTGTGGGGCAGAAACGTTTTTCAGTGGAGGGCGGCGAGGGCTTGCTGGTGGCGCTGGAAAGCCTGCTTGAATCCCTGCCCGCGCTGGGCGGTCGCGAGATCGTCATGGGCATGGCGCACCGCGGCCGTCTCTCCGTGCTGGCCAATTTCCTGCGCAAGCCGCTCGACCTGCTTTTTTACGAGTTCAGCGAGAACTACGTGCCGAACATGGTCGCCGGGGATGGCGACGTGAAATACCACCTCGGCTTCGAGACCGTGCGCCAGACTTCCACAGGCGACAGCATCGGCATCATGCTGGCGGCAAACCCGAGCCACCTGGAGGCCGTCAACCCCGTGGTGGAAGGCAAGGCCCGCGCCCGTCAGCGCGCGCTCGATGACACCCAGGAGCGGAGAAAAGTCATCCCCGTGCTGGTGCATGGCGACGCCGCCTTCATCGGCCAGGGCGTCGTGGCCGAGGTGCTCAACCTTTCGCAACTGCCCGGCTATCGCACCGGCGGCACCGTGCACATCGTCGTCAACAACCAGATCGGCTTCACCACCCTGCCCATTGACGCGCGCTCCTCGGACTACTGCACGGACGTCGCCAAATTCATCGAGGCCCCGGTTTTTCACGTCAACGGCGACTGCCCGTTGGAGATCATGTGGGTGACGCAACTGGCCCTGGAGTTTCGCCAAAAATTCAGCCGCGACGTGGTCATCGACATCGTTTGTTACCGCCGTTACGGCCACAACGAAACCGACGAGCCGGCTTTCACCCAGCCGAACATGGCGCGCACCATCAGCAGCCATCCGTCCACGGCCACGCTTTACCGCGATCGCTTGGTCGCTGACGGCGCGCTCAGCAGCGAGGAGGCGGCCAGTCTGGAGCAGGAATTGATTCAGGAGCTGGAGGACGGCGTCGAGCAACTGCAACAACGCGAGAAAGAGGCCGGCGGCAACCCTTACGAGGGTTCGTTGTTCATTCCGCAGCCCGCCTATTGCTACGACCCCATCCCCACCGGCGTGACGCTCGACCAACTGCGCGGCATCGGTTTCAAACTGCTGGAGACGCCGGAGGAATTTCGTTTGCATCCGACCATCGAGCGCCGCTTCCTGGCGGCGCGGCGCAAGGCCGTCGAAAGCGGCGAGGGCATCGACTGGGCGCACGCCGAGGCGCTGGCCTTCGGTTCGCTGCTGGTGGAAGGACATGGCGTGCGTCTCTCCGGTCAGGACAGCCGCCGGGGCACTTTTTCGCAGCGCCACTCCGTGCTCTACGACACTGAGACACGCGAGCGCCACATCCCGCTGAAAAATCTCAGCCCCGACCAGGGCCTGTTTTGTGTTTACAACAGCCTGCTCTCGGAAGCCGCCGTGCTCGGTTTTGACTACGGTTACTCGCTGCTGGCGCCGCATGTGCTCATTTGCTGGGAGGCGCAGTTTGGCGACTTCGTCAACGGCGCGCAGGTCATCATCGACCAGTTCATCGCCAGCGCCGAGAGCAAGTGGATGCAGCCCAGCCATCTCGTGCTGCTGCTGCCTCATGGTTATGAGGGGCAGGGGCCGGAGCACTCCAGCGCCCGTCTCGAGCGCTTTCTGCAACTCTCCGCCGAGGGCAACTGGCAGGTCTGCAACTTCACCACGCCCGCCCAGTATTTCCACGCCCTGCGCAGACAAATGAAGCGCGGCGTGCGCAAGCCGCTGGTGGTGATGACACCGAAGAGCCTGCTGCGGCACCCGCTTTGTCAGTCGCAACTCGCCGACATGGCGGAGGGCACCAACTTCCAGGAAGTCCTCGACGACGACAAACTGAGCGTGCCGCCCGAGCGCGTCACCCGCCTCATCCTGTGCTCCGGCAAGGTGTATTACGACCTCATCAAATTCCGCGAGGAACAAAAGATCAAAAACGCCGCCATCATTCGCATCGAACAGCTTTACCCGCTGCACTGGGAGATGCTCAAAGGCATCGTTGCCCGTTACCCGCGCGCTCAAAAGAAGCTCATCTGGTGCCAGGAGGAGCCGCGCAACATGGGATCATGGTCCTACATTTCCCGCCGTCTCGAGGAGATCAGCCGCCACCCCGTGCGCTACGCCGGACGCGAGCGCAGCGCCAGCCCCGCCGCCGGCTCCAAAGCGGTGCACACCGCCGAGCAGCAGCGCCTGGTGGAGGACGCGTTTCAGGTGTGATCCCTGTGGCGCCGCCGGCTCACCACCCTGAATGCTGAGCGCGACCGAACCGGCGGCGCCACAGGCGGCGCTTGACCTTCTTTTCCGCACACTTCAACCGCATGAGCGAGCCCAAGCCAACCCTCAAAATGCCCGGCACGGGTTTGTGGGCGGCGATCATGCTGCTCGCCGCTTTCTGGCCGGTGCTGATGTGGTGGGGGCGGCGGCTGGTGGATGATTCGGATGAGCCGCTTGGCGTGCTGGCGCTGGTTTGCGCGCTGTTCTTTTTGTGGCGGGAACGAACTTCTCTGCGAGTGAGCAGGGCCTCGCTTGTAGTAGCGCTGTCGTTGGCGGTGGCGGCGCGTTTGCTGGCGGACCGTCTGCCGATGCTTGCCCTCGGGTTGCTCCTGGTGACGGCCTTGGTGGTGGCGTTGCGATTGTGGCGACTGCCGGGCGTGGCGGTGTTGCTCAGCCTGGCGCTGCCTTGGGTGGCGACGCTGCAATTCCTGCTCAGTTATCCGTTGCGCGTCGTGGTGGCGACCACGGCGGGCGGGTTGCTGAGCTTGTTCGGTGTGGAGGTGACACGCGAGGGCACCGATCTTTGGCATCAAGGCATGGCGGTGGGCGTGGACGCGCCCTGCAGCGGTCTGCGCATGTTGTGGTTCCTGCTCTTTGCCGCCGCGTTTTTGACGGCGCGTTTCCGGCTCGACTGGCCGCGCGCGTTGTTTTGTCTCGCGCTTGGTGGCGTGCTGGCTTTGCTGGCCAACATCCTGCGCGCCACCGTGCTTTTCTTTCCCGAAGCCGGTTTGGTGTCGTGGCCGCTTTGGACGCATGAGGCGACGGGCTTGTTGTTCTTTGCGCCAGCATTGATCGCGCTGCTGCTATGCACACGGCGCTTGGAGCGGAAGGCGGCGTCGGAATCGCGAATGATGGTGTCCATGCCTTCGACTGGTTGGGTGCGCGCGTTCTGCGCTGTCGCGGTGATCTTGTCCCTGTCCTGGTTTTTGCGGGCGGAGGCGCCTGTGACAAAGCCGCTGGCGCAGAGCGCGGTCGAGTGGCCCGATCAGTTTCGCGGTTTGGCCTTGACGCCGCTGCCGCTGTCGATGCGCGAAGAGCATTTCGCGTCTGGTTTTCCAGGCGCGCTGGCGCGGTTTCGCTGCGGCGAGGGCGAGGTCATTTTTCGCCGGGTGGATCGGGCGACCCGCATGCTGCATCCCGCCGAGGATTGCTTCAAAGCCGCGGGCTTTGAGATGCGCCGTCTCTCCGCCTCTGTGGTCGCCGAGGACGGCCTCTGGCAAGTTTGGGAAGCTCGTCGTGGCGACGATCCCGCGCTGTGGGTGTGCGAACAAATTCGAGCGGCGAACGGCGATTTATTCACCGATGTGTCCGCCTGGTACTGGCAGGCGCTGCGCCACCCTGAGAACGGGCCGTGGACGGCGGTGACGTGGGTGCGCTTTGCCCATGAGAACGCTCCGTGAGCTCTCAATCTGGTGGCAGCGGGATGTCGTCCAGATTAGGATTCGGCGAGGCGGGCAAGGGAGGATTGATCACGCCGGGCAGCGGTTGCACGATGCTGGCGGGCGTGTCCATGGCTGGCGCGTCGGCGGGCATGGCGGGGCCGCGCGGGTCCATGCCGGCGTCGGCGCCTGCTCCAGGCACCAGGGATTGCATCGGCGCGGCGGTGGCGGTGGCGGCGGGTGTGGCCGAAGCGCCGGCGTCGGCGAATTGAATCCAGCCGCTCTGCATGCCCTTCTGCAATTGCACGCGGCCCAGACCGCTTTCGCCTGCGGGTTCGACGGATTTGATGCGGATGCCCTGGGCGTTGTCCGAGCCGATGCGCGCCTCGCTGATCTGCGCGGTCATTTTGTCGAGGATGACGGCGACCATGGCGCCATCGACCTCGTACATGCCGGCCAGCACAAGTTGGTCGGCAAATCCGGGACCCTGCGGCACCTCCGGCGCGGGCAGCGCGCGCGAGGTGAACATCGAGCGCTGCCACAGCGCCGCGTAATGCGCCAGCGGCGGCACCGGCACGGGTGAGGCGGCCTGCTTCACCTCCGCCGCCACATCGCCGGACTCATCGGGAACGACGGCGCTGCGGATGGCCTCGGCGGGCGCGCCGGGATCGGCTGACGGAGGCGCGGCGTCACGCGCGTTCGCGGCGAAGCTGAGCAAAAAGAAAGCGGACAGGAGCCTCATGGCGCGCGGGTGAGTTTGGGGGCGGTTTTCTCACGGTAAAACTGCGTCAGCTCAAGCTCGCAGTTGACCAGCTTGCCCTGGCCGGTGGGCGTCATTTGCAGGCGGGTGACACCGAGAAATTGTTTCGGCTCGGTGATGCTGTGCAGCCACTTGTAGAAACCCTCCTCGCTCACGTCGAGCAGCGTGACACGCACGGTGACTTGATCAAAATAACCGCCGGACTCCTCCGGCTGGCCGTCCACGCCGATGCTGCGGCGCTGATCGAGGAATTCCTTGTTGGACAACGTCACTCCTGTCTCAACGGCCTCCTTTTGAATCGTCTCCAGCAGCCGCGAGGACGCCTCCTGGCGCGAGCCGAGCGCGGGCACGTTTTCATCGATCCAATCCGACTTGCGCTGCCAGTCGGCGCCCTGGGTGATGGCGTGGTTCATTTCGACCAGGCGGTCGCGCAGGGTGTCGTTCTCGCGGCTGATGGCGCGCCATTTGTTGACGCCGAGCATGAGTCCGCCGCCGCCCGCGATGAGCAGGAACAGGACGGCAAACAAGGCTAGTAAAATTTTCTCGCTCCTCTTCATGGCCGCACCCCCTTCAGTTCAAACGTCGCGCTCTCGTCCGCGCTGAGTTCCGGCGGCGGCGCCTCCCACTCGTAGGCCATCAACATCTCGCTTTGCTGAATCTCCTGGCTGTATTGCAGCGCGGTGGAGGTTTTTTCCGTGTGACCGCGCAGGACCACGCGCTGCGGGGTGAATTCCATCTCCATCAGCGTCACGTCGAGGGAGGACTCCGGCTGTTGCAAGGCCAGCAGGATTTGCAATGGACTCTGACTGGGATCCACCGCCGGTGCCGCCTCCTGCCAGGCGCGGCGTTGATCCAGCACGCGCGCCGCGCGCGGGCTGAGTTCGGCCACTTGGTCGCGCAGCAGGGCTTGCTCGCGCATAGCCAGCGTGATCATCACCATCATCACCGCCACCACGGCGGCGACCACCAGACCGCCGCTCAACGCCATCACCCGCTGTCGTGCGCGCGTTTCCTGCTGCTGTCGCGCCAAATGCAGGTCGAGCGGCTCCAGCCCGCCTTCCTCGCTGGCGCTCATGATCCACTGCGGCGGTGCCTCGCGGCACACCGGCAGGCCGGTGGCGCGTTCGATGCCCGCCAAATCCCCCTCACTCTCCGGCAACCAAAGCACGACTTGCTCGACGCGGCTCAGCACGCGTTGAAAGCCGAGCTGGAGGCAAATGTTGTTCAGCTCGCTGATGGCGCGCTCGTCGAAGCGGGTGGAGGTGAGCGGGCTGGCGTAAACCAGGCGTCCGCCCGAGGTGATGCCGATGATCAGCCGGCCCAGCTCGCGCCAGACGGTGATGCCGGAGGCGGCGAGCGGCAGCAGCAAGGCGCTGACGCGCACGCAGTCGGGGAGCGCCGATCCCAGCGGCAGGGGCGAGGGTTCGTCTTTTAACGCCAGCGCGGTGATCAGGCGCGCCTCGTCTTTGACGGTGACCTCGACCAATTCCAGCGCGCGCTTCGGTTCGTCCACACGAATGCCGAGCCGCTCCAAGTGCAGCAGCGCCATGTCGCGAGTGAGCGCGGCGTCGCCTTTCAACCAGGCGGGCATGACCCAGGCATGTGCCACCGGCAGGACCAGGGTGCGTTTCATCTGCCCGCCTCCAAAGGCCAGCTCCTCGTCCGCGGCGCAGGAGTGCGCGAGCTTGCCGGCCTGGCCTTCCAGGCCCTGCCAGCGCTCCCAGCCTTCGGCGCCGGGCACGATGAAATCGCAGATGGGTTTACGGGCTTTGGCCATGAAGGGGAAGTTCGCCGCGCCAGAGCGCGCCTTGGTTTTGAGTGACGAGAACCAGCTTGCGCTGCAAGCCGCCGATGGAACCGACGCTTTCGATGCGGCGCACCGGCCCCTGGAACTGCACCCACTGTTCGAGTTGCTCGACGATGCGGGGATGAAAAATGCCGAGCATCTGCGCCAGTTGCGGCACCGAGGTGAGTTTCTGATCGTCAATCGTGCGCAGGATGCCGTCCTGTCCGGCGCGGAAATTCATCACCTGGCCGACGCGCTCGATGGGCACGTCGCAGATCAAACTGATCATCGCGGCGCTGGCGTCGTTCACATCGACGCGGCCATTGCCAAACACGGTGAACCACTCCCGCCAGTCCGGGCGCAGGTAGTCCAATTCGGGCATGCCGAACACCAGCATCATTTCGTCGAGGTCTTTGAACGGGCGATTGTACGGCAGGCCGCGGAAGCCCGCCTTTTCATAGTCGCGGCGTTCGGCGCCGTTGAGGCTGGTTTTGTCATCGGGATCCACCCAGTCCTTCAAAGCATCGATCAGCATCGAGGTCTGCTGCGCTTCAAGCCCCCAGCGGGTGAAAAGGCGGCGCAGCAGGGTGGTGTCGCCGCCTTGCAGGATGACGTTGATGTTCAGCCGCGCCTCCTCGCTGGCGAGGGTGACCTGAAATCCGCCGCCGTCAGGCGCGAAGTGGGTGAGCAGCGGATCGCCATCCTTCATCAGCGGATGACGGCCCAGTTCGATGCCCATTTGCGCGTAGCGCTTCGCCAGCACGCGCGCGCGGGTGAGGCGCGAGTGCTGCGCGTCGGCGTCGAGCGCCTTGGCGCCGGCATACATGACCATGCCGAGGATGGCGATCATGAAAAACACCGCCACCAGGGCGGAGCCGCGGCGTGCGCGTTGGATGCGCGATGGACGGGTGTGCCTCATCTGCCCGCGCCCTCCTCCACGCGGCGATGCGCCACGTCATTCGCCAGCCAGAACACATGCTCATGCTGGCGCGGGTCCGCTTTTAACTGAAAACTCATGCGCATGAACAGCGGCGCTTCCGGCCGCTTCTTCGGATCCCAGTTGCCAAACCATTCGTCATCGACCGGCTCATAAAATTGCCAGTGCATTTTTTCGAGACCCTCCAGCAACGGCATCTGCGCCAGGACTTCGTAGTCGCCCGGTTGCGTGGGGCGCTCGGGTTTGCGCAGGTGACTCACCACCAGGGCCAGACCGTCCTCGCCGCGCGTGACACGAAACTCCACTGCCTCGGCCTGCCGCAACAGGGGATGCCACGCGAAGGGCATGGTGCCGCCCTCGACCAGGATGGCGCCGCTGCCGCCGTGCGCGGTTTTTTCCACCCCGGCGGAGAAACGGATTTCCGGGGTCATGGTTTCGAAGTAGTCACGCCAGACCGAGACGAAGTTGGTGACGCGCGTTTCGATGACGCGCGCCTCGCTCATGCTGCGGCCCAGTTCCACCGCCGACCCGGAGATGCCGTACACGCCGCCGATGACGAAGGTGATAAGCGCCATCGCCGCCAGCACTTCGAGCAAGGTAAACCCGGTGCTGGAACGCCCCGATGGCCGCACCCTGGCGGGTGCGACTACGAGCCGGCGATGGGCGGGCGTGTTAGAGGTTGCTTTGCGGGGAATAAACATAGGTCTCAATGCCGCGCCGGAGCACGACGTTCGATCCGTCCTTGATCCAGGCTTCGACCTGGATGCGGTACATTTTGTCCAGTTGCGCTTTTTCCTGGGTGTAAAGTTCCACGCGCTCGATGGTCGCGGCGGCGTCGATGCCGTCGGCGGTGCCGGGGAAATCGTAGCGCTTTTTGGTGAACTCGGGGAGGTGCGTGACTTGCGCCAGCGCGGTGTCGAGCGCGCGTAAAACCTGCGCCTCCTGGCGCGCCAGCCTGGAGGTCTGCGCGATCTGGTCCAGCGCCTGCGTCATGCCCACCGCCACCAGCGCAAACAAGCCGAGCGCCATGACGATTTCGAGCAGGACGAAGCCGTGGCCGCTACGGCGGCCGGCAAAGGGCAGAGGGCGAAAGGCAGGGGGCAAACGCCCTGCGCTCTGCGCCCTGCGCTCCGCACTCCTTGTCTTCACGCACCACCTCCTTTCACGATGATGCCGCGCCGCTTCGCCATGGCGGTGAGTGGATCGAAGGCGAGTTCGATTTCACCGAGGCTGCTCACCACGCGCACCTCGATCGGCTCGCAGATGCCGGTGGGGCTGAACTCCCAGAACTCGCCGCGTCTGGCCTCGCGGAATTTGGGTTCCCCGTAGCGGCGCACGAACACCGCGCCGCCGCTGTGGCCGGCGAGGCCGCCGTCGAGGGCGAGTCGAACGGGGCGTTGATTGGAGACCGCGTCGAACAAGGCTGCGCGCGCGGTGGTTTCGATGTCGGTGGCGGTCCGGCGCAGGCGATTCTCATCCTGCACGCCGGAGATGCCAAGCACCGACACGCCCAGGATGACGACGCCGATGCTCATGGCGATGATGACTTCCAGCAAGGTGAAGGCGCACAAGGTGGAGCAAGCTTCCAGCTTGCTGTTCCCAACTCGTTGCCCCGCGGTGGTCATCTTCATTCAGGCTCAATCACAGACTCCAGTTGCCAATGTCATCCGCCGTGTCCGGCACGCCATCAGGCCCGGCCGAGTACACATCGAAGCCGCCTTTGTCCTTGGTGCCTGGGCGGCGGTAATGATACGGATTGCCCCAGGGATCGAGCAGCGACTTCTTCAAAAACGGCCGCCAGTTTTGCGGTGCCGGACGTGAGCCCGGTTTCTCCACCAGCGCATTCAAACCTTGTTCGGTGGTGGGCAGAAACATGTTGGATGTCTCGTAGGCGCGCAGGGCGGCGGAGAGCGTGTTCACGTCGCCTTTGACGCGGCTTTCCTTGCCGGTGTCGAGCACGCCGATCAGCGAGAAGATGCCGGCGCCGACGAGCAGGGCGACGATGCCCAGCACCAGCACCATTTCAATGAGGGTGAAGCCGCGCTGCGGCCGCACGTTTCGGATTTCGGATTTCGGATTTCGGATTTTCATGGGTTCTAGGTTAGCGGGTTTGAATGCCGGAGATGGTTTGGAAAATGCTGGTAATCATGAGGTAGGCCATGATGCCGACCATGCCTGCCATCAGCACGACGATGAGCGGCTGCGCCATGGCGCTGAGCTTGTCCACTTTCTTGCTGAGCTCGCGGTCGAAGCGTTCGGCGGCTTTGCGCAGGGAGCCGGAGAGGTCGCCGGTTTGCTCGCCCACGCTGACCATGTCCAGCAGCAAAGGCGGGAACAAACCGCTGCGGTCGAGCGCGCGGCTGAGCGCCATGCCCTCGGCGACGAGGTCGATCACTTTGGCGAACTCCTTTTGGTAATACGGGTTTTCGATGGCCTGATGCGTGAGCTGCATCGCGTTCACCATCGGCAGACCGTTGCCGACGAGGTTGGCCATGGTTTCGAGGAACTGTACTTGGAAGCGCGTGCGCAGAATGGCGCCGAAGAGCGGCAGCCGCAGTTTGAACCTGGCCCAGGGAATCGCCGAGTCGGGTCGCGCCAGCCAGGCTTTGAGCAGGATGCCGCCGCAGACGCCGCCGAGCGCGGCCATCCACCACCAGGCTTTGGCGAACTCGCTGATTTTGAGAATGATCTGCGCGCCGAGCGGCAGGCTGCCGCCGGTGGAGTCGAGCAGTTCGGTGAGTTTCGGGATGAGATAGACGACAAACAGCAGCGTCACCGCCAGCGACGCGGCGATGAGGAAGGCGGGATAAATCAGCGCAAACAGCACCTTGCTGCGCAAGGCTTGCAGCGAGCGCAGGTACTCGGCCTGGCGTTTCAAAATGGCGCTGAGTGTGCCGCTTGCCTCGCCAGCGGTGGCAAGGGCGCAAAAGAGATTGCCGAAGCTTGGGCTGGTGGAGGCAAGCGCTTTGGAGAAGGCCATGCCGTCGCGGATCTTGGTGCGCAGAGCTGCGGCCAGGGTTTTGATGCCACTCAGCTCGCGCCGCCGTTCCATGGTGGCAAGCGCGGGCTCAAGCTGAATGCCGGCGCCGAGCAGGTCGCTAAGTTCTTCGGTGAACAGCACCACCTGCGGCAGCTTCAAGTGCAGCGCGCCATCGCGCGAGAGCACGTCGGCCTGCGCCACGGCTTTGGTTTTGCTGTTGCGGGCTTGCGTTTTCTCTGCTTTGCCCGCAGGCGCGTTCGCGCTTTGCTCCAACCGCACCGGTTGCAACCGCTTCCGCCCCAGCAACGCGAACGCTTCCGAGCGATCGGCGGCGTCCAGCTCGCCCTGGATGAGTCCAGAGGGGCCTTGGGCGGTGTAGGCGAAGGTGGGCATCGTCTGCGATTAGTGACTGGTCAGTGGCTCAAAACCGCTCCTCGCGGCATCATGGTTTCCATCTCGTGCGTCGAGCGATCGGTGGCAGTGACGGCGAGCACTTCCTCAAGCGTGGTCTCGCCGGCGAGGACCTTTTGAAAACCGTACTCGCGCATCGGCAGGTAGCCGTCTTTGAGCGCCTGCCGATACATTTCAGCCGGGTGCGCGCGCGAGTTGATCAGGTGCTGCAAGGCGCCGGTGAGCAGACAGACCTCGTAAATCGCCAGTCGGCCTTGGTAACCGCTGTCGCGGCAGGCTTCACAACCGACGGCGCGCATCGGTTGACCAGGCACGTTCATCGGGAAGCCAACGGAGTGCAGGTAGGCGTCGTCCAGCTCGGCGGGTTTTTTGCACACCGGGCAGAGCTTGCGCACCAGGCGCTGGGCAAAGAAGGCGCGCACGGCGCTGGCGACGAGGAACGGCTCGACGCCCATGTCGATCAAGCGCGTGATGCCGCCGATGGCATCGTTGGTGTGCAGGGTGGAGAAGACGAGGTGGCCGGTGAGCGCGGCGCGGATGGCGATCTCGGTGGTCTCCAGGTCACGCATTTCCCCCACCATCACCACGTTCGGGTCGCCACGCAGGATGCTGCGCAGACCGGTGGCAAAAGTCAGACCGATCTCCGGTTTCACGGCGATTTGCACGATGCCCGGCATTTTGTACTCGACCGGGTCCTCGATGGTGACGATGCGGCGATGCGTGCTGTTGAGCTCGGAAAGGAAGGCGTAGAGCGAGGTCGATTTGCCGCTGCCGGTGGGGCCGGTGATCAGGATGATGCCGTTCGGCAGCTTCAAGAGCTCCTCGACCACCGGGCGCACGGTGTCGGTCATGCCCAGCGTGTTGATGCTTACCTGCTGCTGGCCGAGCAGACGCAGACTGATGCTCTCGCCTTCCACTGAGGGGATGGTGGCCACGCGCACGTCGATGGCGGTGCCGTCCATCTCCAAATTGATGCGGCCATCCTGCGGCAGGCGCCGTTCGGCGATGTCGAGTCGCGCCATGATCTTCAAACGCGCGATCACCGAGGCCTGCAACGATTTGATGTTCTCCGGCACCGGCAACTCCTCGAGTCTGCCGTCAATGCGGTAGCGAATGCGCAGGCGATCCTGCTGCGGCTCGACGTGGATGTCGGTGGCGCGCTGCTCGAGGCCGCGGCGAATGATTTGATTCACAAACCGCACCACGCTGGCTTCCTCATCCTCCTCGTCGTCGAGCACGGTCACTTCTTCGCGCAGTTCGTCGTTGGCCCAGTCGGCGCGGCCGCGCAGGATTTTTTCAAAGGTGTCGGCGCCGAGACCATAGAGCTTTTGCAGGCCTTCGACGATCTGCGTGCGCAGCCCCACATGCCAGACGATGGTGTGATGCACACTTGCCGCCACATGCTGACGCGCCACGAGATTGAGCGGATCGCAGGTGGCCACATGCAGCAGGGTGATGCCCTCTTCTCCCTCGGGAGGTGTTTCCAAACCGAGCGGCAGCAGACGGTAACGCAGCGCCAGTTCGGCGGGGAGTTGTCGCCGCACCGAGCCATCCACCGGCCGCGCCGGGTCCATCTCCCACCACGGCAGGCTCAGCGCATGCGCCAGCGCCACCAGGAAATCGCGCTCCCGCACGCCCGCGCAATCCAGCACGGGATCGACGAACGAGGTCTGGTTGTAACAGGCCTCGTCAATGGCCGCGCTGACCTCGGGGTTCTCCCCGAGGCCGGCGTCTTTGAGAAGCTTTTGAACCAGAGGCATCATGGCGCGAAATCAGGCGCTTTGCAGGAGTCGTCCCACAAAGCCTGAATATATTATAAAAATTATAAAATACTGGGAAAATAGCAAGTGGTAAATTCATCCTAATATTTCGGATTTTCTGCCTTTTTTGGGGCATCTCCTGACCTCTTGACGCTTTGACGCCTTGACCGCATTGACTCTCAACCCATGTCCGACCTGCCCATCGAAGAACTCCGTCCCGCCCTCCTGGAGGCCATGAATGCGCCCGACCGCCCCGCGCTCCTCATTAAGGCCCCCACCGGCTCCGGCAAATCCACTCAGGTCCCGCAGATGATTCTCGACTCCGGCCTGCTGCCCGAAAGCCAGCGCATCGTCGTTTTGCAACCGCGCCGGATCGCCGCGCGCATGCTGGCGCTGCGGGTGGCGCGTGAGCGCGGGGTCAAACCGGGGCAGGAAGTGGGCTGGCAGGTGCGCTTTGAAAACATGACCTCGGCGGCCAGTCGCATTGTCTTCGTCACCGAAGGCGTGCTCATCCGCCAGCTTTTGCAGGACCCCGGCCTGTCAAAGGTCGGTTGCGTCGTCATCGACGAATTCCACGAGCGTCACCTCGATGGCGACCTCTGTCTGGCCTGGATTCGCGCTTTGCAACAACAACGACGGCCGGACCTGCGGCTTGTCGTCATGTCCGCCACGCTCACCCCCGCGCCGTTGACAGAGTTTTTGGCGCCCGCGCGTCTGCTGACCTCGCAGGGCCGCACCTACCCGGTGGAGGTGCGGTATCAAAATCCGCTGCGCCAAACCAACCAGCTTCCCGAACCGGTCTGGGACCAGGCCGCGCGCGCCGCCGAGGATCTTGTCAAAGATCCCGCGTTCAGTGGTCACCTGCTGGTCTTCATGCCCGGCGCTTACGAGATTCAAAAAACCATCCAGGCCCTGCAAGCCAAGTCCGCCCTGCGCGGTCGTTTGATCGTGCCCATGCACGGCGAGTTGCCGCCCGACCAGCAGGACGCTGCCGTCGCGCCGAGCGAGCGACCGAAAATCATCGTCGCCACCAACGTCGCCGAGACCTCGCTTACCATCGAAGGCGTGCGCGCCGTCATTGACAGCGGCCTGGCCCGGGTCGCCGCCTACGATCCCCGGCGTGGGTTGAACACCCTCACCATTCAAAAAATCAGCCGTGCCTCCGCCGAGCAGCGCGCGGGTCGCGCGGGCCGCACCGGGCCCGGCATCGCCGTGCGCCTGTGGCCGGAGCGCGAGCATTTTCATCGTGCCGAGTCCGAACTGCCGGAGGTGCATCGGCTGGATCTCTCGGAAGCGCTGCTGGCGCTTAAACAAGCTTCCAGCTCGGCTGATGGAGCGGAAATCGACTGGTTCGAGTCCCCACCCGAAGCCTCCTTGCAGCGCGCGCGTGATCTTCTGCACGCTCTCGGAGCGCTCGATGCCGCCGACCAACTCACGCCGCTGGGCCGGCAAATGACGCGCTTCCCTTTGCACCCGCGTTTCTCCCGACTGCTGCTCGCCGCTGCCGAGAACGGCTGCTTGCGCGAGGCCACTGTCTGCGCCGCCGCTGCCCAAGGTCGCGATCTGCTCGTCTCTCCCAAACCCGGCGCCGCCAAACCCCGCGAGGACTTCGCCGAGCGCGACGATCTCAGCGAGTTCCAAGCCGTACTGCGCGCCTTCACCCACGCCGAAGCCGTGCGTTTCGCCCCAGACTCTTGCATCCCATATGGCATCCACGCCCGCGCCTGCGCTGAGGCCGCTCGTGCTCGCGACCAATTCCTGCGCATCGCCCAAGGCGCTGGGTTGGAGTTGAACGAAACCATCGCCGCACCCGAGGCGCTCGCCCGCACCTTGCTCGCCGCTTTCAGCGACCACCTTGGTTGCGAAACCGGGCGCGGCTCGCGCGTGTATGAGCTTGCCGGCGGCTACCGTGGCCACTTGGAAAAAGACGCGCGCATCAAACCGCCACCGTTGCTGGTCGCCGCCGAGGTTGTGGAGATTCAAGGCAAGGCCCTGCAAGTGCGACTGAACCTCGTCACCGAAGCGCGCGAAGAGTGGTTGCGCGAGCTTTTCCCCGACGACTTCCACACCGGCCAGCGCGCCCACTGGGATGCCGTCAACCGTCGTGTCATGAACCGCGAGGAAACCCGCTTCCGCAGTCTCGTCCTGTCCAGTCGCGAGCGCGGCGAGCCCGACCCCGCCACCGCCGCTGCTCTGCTCGCCGACGAAGTCGAAGCCGGTCGCCTGCAACTGCCGAACTGGAACGAGCGCGTCGAGCAATGGATCACCCGCGTCAACGGCCTCGCGCAGTGGATGCCGGAGTTGGAAATTCCCGCCATCGGCCCCGAGGATCGCCGCCTCATTTTGGAGCAGGTCTGCCACGGCTGCACCGCCTACCGACAACTCAAGGAGCGCGAAGTTTTCCCCGCCCTGCATCAATGGCTCAACCCCATGCAGCGCGACCTGCTTGACCGTTATGCCCCCGAGCGCCTGCCAATCAAAAAAGACCGCAGCGCCAAGATCACCTACGCCCCCGACGCGCCGCCCGCCATCTCCGTCGTCCTGCAACAGCTCTACGACATGACCGAAAGCCCCCGCATCGCCGACGGGCGCGTCACTTTGACGGTGCATCTGCTTTCTCCCGCGCAACGCCCCATCGCCACCACCGGCGATCTCGCCCGTTTCTGGAGGGAAGGCTATCCCCTTGTCAAAAAGGATCTCAAAGGCCGCTACCCCAAGCACGAGTGGCGCTAAATGGCCGCCGAGTCCCGCCAGCAAGCCGGCTTCCCTCCTGCGTCCTCGCCTTGGCCGCTCCCCATACCCCTGTCCAATCTGGTCCGCGCGGTGAGGGAGACGATCATAGCCAAGCGGAGACGATCATAGCCAAGCGAGTGATCGAAAATCAGGGGCTCCTCCTTTTCGCCTTCTCCCCTTCTCCACCACGGCTCGACGGCTCGACGGCTCGCGCCGATGCGTTATGGCTGGCGGTGAAGGCGGGCTCTGGAAAGACCAGGGGTTTCACGGGCGTAATCCACTGCGATTCATGCCATCCCCGGTCATCAGAACGATCCTTGTCGCCGTCAGCGCGGGCTTGACCCTGCCGCTGACCGCGTCGGCATCGGCAGAGATGGCATTTTTTGAGAAGCACATCCGCCCGCTGCTGGCGGAGCGCTGCTATGAGTGCCACTCCGAGGAGGCGGGCAAGAGTAAGGGCGGGCTGCTGCTGGACACGCGCGAGGGCTGGCGTGTCGGCGGCGACTCCGGTGCGGCGATCAAACCCGGCGCGCCAGACGACAGCCTGCTCATCGAGGCGGTGCGCTACCATAACCAGGACATGCAGATGCCGCCCAAGGGCGCGCTGAAAAAAAGCGAGATTGCCCTGCTGGAACAATGGGTGGCGATGGGCGCGCCGGATCCGCGCGCGGGCGCCGCCAAAAGCGTCGAGGTCAAACCGGCCTCGTCCGCGGTCAAGCATTGGGCGTTTCAGCCGATGGCGGAAGTGGAGCCGCAAATTCGAAATTCGAAATTCGAAATTCGAAATCCAATCGACGCCTTCCTCAATGAGGCGATGGCGGCGAAGAACATTGAGCCTGCGCCGACGGCGGGGCGTGGTGAGCTGCTGCGGCGGGTCACGTATGATCTGACCGGCCTGCCGCCGACGCCGGAGGAGATGCGCGCCTTTCTGGATGACCCGCGCCCGGACGCCTATGAGCGGGTGATTGAGCGCCTGCTTGCCTCGCCACGATACGGCGAGCGCTGGGGACGGCACTGGCTGGATGTGGCGCGTTACGCGGACTCGAACGGTCTCGACGAGAACGTCGCCTTCGGTTCCGCCTGGCGTTACCGCGATTATGTCGTGCGCGCTTTCAACAACGACAAACCCTTCGATCAATTTCTCACCGAGCAGATCGCCGGCGATTTGATGGTCTCGCCCGATCTGGCCACCCGCTTGGAGCGTGTCACCGCCACCGCCTTCCTCAATCTCGGTGCCAAGGTGCTCGCCGAACCGGACAAGGAAAAACTCGTCATGGACATCGTCGATGAGCAGATTGACACCGTTGGCAAGACCTTCCTCGGCATGACGCTGGGCTGCGTGCGCTGCCACGATCATAAGTTCGATCCGCTGCCGCAGACGGATTACTACGCGCTGGCCGCCATTTTCAAAAGCACGCGCTCGTTGTCGAAGGACCGCACCGGCGCCATCTCCTACTGGACGGAAGCACCGCTAGCCGGGCTTGATGCTTTTGCGGAAGCGCACGCCGCCGAACGCGCGCTGACGGAGGCCAAGAAAAAGTTGTCCACGGCAGAGGCGGCCGCCAAAAAAGCGATTGAGGAGCAGGCGCGCGCGCAAGCGCTCGAGTACCTGGAGGCCGCGCTCGAGCTGCCGTCTTCCGCCACCCTGACCCAGGCGGCTGCCATCGCCCAGCCGCGCGGGCTGCACGGGGCCATCCTGCTCAACTGCCGCGTCTATCTGCACACAAAGATGGACGATGCCTTTTTCGACGTCTGGCGCGCCGCTGCCGAGTCAAAGGAGGCCGCCCTCATGCGCGCGCACTTCGCGCCGCTTTTCGAGGCCGCGCAAGCCGCCGCCGCCAAAGACGAACCTGCCGCTGTCACCGAAGCGCGTCAGCGTTTGCAGGCCAGGGCTGGTTTCCTGGCCCTGCCGCCGGTGGCGGACCCGCTTTATCCCGCGGAGACACTGGCGGAGATTCATCGCCTGCGCGACGAGGCCGATCGCGTTGAAAAATCCCTGCCCGATCTGCCGGCGGTGATGGCGGTGGCCGATGCCGAAACCATCTTGAAGGACTTGCAACTGCACATCCGCGGCAATCACCTCGCCCTTGGCGATCCGGTGCCGCGCGGCGTGCCCGGCGTCATGCAGGTGGCGATGCGCAAGCCCGCGCCCGCTTTCCCGCAAGAGCAGAGCGGACGGCTGGAACTGGCGCAGTGGCTCACCGACCCCGAGCATCCGCTCACCGCGCGCGTGCTGGTCAACCGCATCTGGACTTGGCACTTCGGACGTGGTCTGGTGGCCACGCCTGACAACTTCGGCGTGCTTGGCGCCGCGCCTTCGCATCCCGAACTGCTCGACTGGCTGGCGCGCCGCTTCATTCGCGAGGGCTGGAGCGTCAAGGCCATGCACCGATGGATCCTCACCTCCGCCGCCTACCGCCGCGCCGCCGCCGCGACCGGCCCGCCCGGTGATTTGGAAAACACTTTGCTCTCCCGCTTCCCCGTGCGCCGGCTGGAAGCGGAGGAAATCCGCGATACCGTGCTCGCCGTCGCTGGCCTGCTGGATTTGACCGAGGGCGGCAAGACCGTGCCGCTGCGCAATCGCCAGTTCGTTTTCAATCACACCTCCAAGGACGCCACCGGGTACGACAGCCCGCGTCGCGCGCTTTATCTGCCGGTCATCCGCAACCACCTTTACGAGTTGTTTCAGCAGTTCGACTATCCCGATCCTTCCATGCCCACCGGCCTGCGCAACAGCTCGGTCGTCGCGCCGCAGGCCCTGCTCATGCTCAACAGCGAGTTGCTCAGCCGCGCCGCCGAAGCCCTCGCCGCGCGCTTCGATACCGAGGACGCCAGCCTCGCCGCGCTCTACGAAACGCTCTACAACCGCCCGCCGCAGCCGCGCGACTTGGACCGCTGCCGCGATTTCGTCCGCACTTACGACGCCGCGCTCATGTCGCGAATAGAAGATGCCACCGAACGCCAGCGCCAAACCCGCGCCGCCCTTTTCCACACCCTGCTCATGGCCAACGAACTCATCTACCTGCGATGACCTCCGCGAGTCCTCCGCCTTTCCCACCCCTTAGCCGTCGCACGCTTCTGCAAAACAGCGCCAGCGGCTTCGGCTGGCTGGCGGCGAGCAGCCTGCTCGGCTCCGCCTCCGCGGCGCCCTCCAATCCATTGCTGGCGCGTCGCTCACATTTTCCCGCGCGCGCCAAGCGGGTCATCTTCCTGTTCATGAAGGGCGGTCCTTCGCATGTGGACACCTTTGATCCGAAACCGCTGCTTGATCGCGACCACGGCAAGCCGCCGCCGTTCGAGCTGCCGCGCGTGAAGTTTGCCCAAACCAAGGAGCTGCTCAAAAGCCCGTGGAAATTCAAGCGATACGGCGAGAGCGGCCTGCCGGTCAGCGAGCTGTTCCCGCATGTCGCCCGCTGCGCGGACGAGTTATGCGTCATCCGCTCCCTGCACGGCACCAATCCTGCGCACGGCGGTGCTTTGCTGAAACTGCACACCGGCAGCGACACCTTTGTGCGCCCCAGCATGGGGGCCTGGGTCAGCTACGGTCTTGGTTCGGAAAACTCCGACCTGCCCGCCTTCCTCACCATCTGTCCCACGCTTGCCCACGGCGGTGTCACCAACTGGGGCAATGCCTTCCTGCCCGCCTGGACGCAGGGCACCCCGCTGGGCAACGCCTCCATTCCCTCCTCGCAGGCCGTGGTGAAGCACATCCAGCCCGCACGTGTGTCGGACTTGCAGCGCCTGCAGCTCGACTTTCTCGGCGAGATCAACGCTGATCATCTCGCCACCGCCGGCGCGCACGAGGCCATGGAGGCGCGCATGAGTTCCTTCGAACTGGCCTTCCGCATGCAAAGCGCGCTGCCCGAGTTGCAAGGCATCAAGGGCGAGAGCGAGGCCATCCGCAAGCTCTACGGCCTCGACGATGCCGTCACCGCCGACTTCGGCCTGCAGTGCCTGATGGCGCGCCGTTTCGCCGAGCGCGGCGTGCGTTTCATCCAGGTCACTCACAGCGACACCCATGTGCAGTGGGATCAGCATGGCGATCTCATCAAGGGCCACACCAAAAACGCCGCCGAGGTGGACAAACCCATCGCCGGACTGTTGAAGGACCTCAAGTCACGCGGCCTGCTCGACGACACCCTCGTGCTGTGGGGCGGCGAGTTTGGCCGCACACCCACCGCGCAGGGCGGCGATGGCCGCGACCACAATCCGCACGGCTTTACCATGTGGATGGCCGGCGGCGGTGTGAAACGCGGTCATGCCCACGGCGCCACCGACGACTACGGTTACTACGCCGCCGTGGACAAGGTCCACATCCACGACCTGCATGCCACGCTGCTGCACCTGCTCGGACTCGACCACGAAAAACTCACCTACCGCTATGGCGGGCGCGACTTCCGCCTCACCGATGTGCACGGACATGTGGTGAAGGAGATCCTCGCGTAGCAATCATTTGCCCGCGCTGTCCCTGATGCCCGGGAACTCCGTGCTGGCGCCGCCGCCGAGCAGTTCGCTGTCTTCCCCCTCAAGATCGAAGTCAGCCATCAGCACCACTTCGCCTTTTTTCAGTTTCTTCTTCGCCATCGCCACCGACATCCAGCGGAACTCATCGGAGTGGCCGAGCATCATTTTGACCATCATGGTCAGGGGCACGGCGAGGAACATGCCCACGGGTCCCCACATCCAGCCCCAGAACACCACGGAGGACACGATCACCAGGGGCGAAGCGCCAAAGCGGCGGCCCAGCAAAGTCGGCTCCAGGAAGGTGCCCAGGGCCATGTTGATGGCCAGATAACCCAGCAGCACCCCGAAGGCGCTGCCGGGGCCGTGTGTCACCAGCGCCAGCAGCACGGGCGGGATGCCGGCCAGAATGGAACCCACCGCCGGGATGTAGTTCATCAGAAAAGCCACGATGCCCCACAGCGGCGCGTAAGGCAGCTCGAACAACCAGCACCACACCGCCGCCAGCACACCGGTGCCCGCGCTGATGAGGGTTTTGATGCCCAAATACTTTTGAATGTCCGACGCCGAGTCCAGCAACTGGCCGAAGTCGGGGCCGCCCGCCAGCCGGATGACATTGAAACGCTCGCGCGTGCCGACCGCCTCCATCAGAATGAAGACGAGCAGGATCATCACCAGCGTGGTGGTGGAGACCACCGAGGCCGCGGTGCCGACGGTGCTGCTCATGATCGAGGTCAGCCCTTGCAGCACGTTTTGATTGTTGCCCAGGCCCTGCCAGTCCCACATTTGGTTGACCATGACCGTGGCATCCGCCGCGCCTTGTTCCTCCAGCCAGGCCGCGCCCTGGTCCAGCAGGGTTTTGAGGCCGCGCAGGTACGAGGGCAGGTCGTTCTGCATTTGGGTCAGCAAATGCACGCCCGCCTGGATCAGTCCCACCAGCACGCTCACGTTCACCAGTACCGTCAGCAGCACCCCGATCCAGTGCGGCACGCCTTTCATGCGCAGCCAGCGCATCATCGGATAACTGAGCACACCCAGGAAAAACGCCAGCACCAGCGGCACAAAAAACGGCGCCGCCGCTTTCATCCCCGCCAGCACCACGACCAGACAAGCCCCGGTCAACAGCAGCCGAAACCCGCGCTCCTGCGCGGGCCTCAGCGCCTCGTCCTCGCTGTGTTCAATGGGCGGCATCTTCCAGTCTTAACATTCACTCTCGTGAGATCAGGCACAACGGAAAAGGCGGTCTCTTTGGACTTTCACGTTGTAGCGGCGGTCACAGACCGCCGCCGCAGGCGGCGGCCGGCGCACTTTGCCGTAACCGCCACTCCTGGTACTTGGCGAGTTCGCGCTCCATCAGCTTCAAGCAAAAAGCAACCACCGTGGCGTCGTCGAGGTAGCCGATGCCGGGCAGGATGTCGGGGATCACATCGACCGGATTCAGGACGTAAAGCAGCGCCAGCGCGGCCGCGCTGATCGCCCAATACGGCACCTCGCGATAGCGGCCGGTGGCGTAGTCTTTGACCAGCGCCAGCATCAGTTTTCCGTGCTGCATCCACTGCCGCAGCTTCGGCAGCTTGTCCTCGATGTCATCCGCGCGCTCCTGCACGCGCCGGATGTCGAGTTCACGATCCTCGCAGGTCGAAGCGGAGCGGACAGGCATGAAAGCATAGACGCCGCGGCAGCCGGAACGCTCAAGCAAAACATACGCAGACCTAATTGCATCCGCCCCACTATTTTTTGGGGACGCAGGCGGCGCGAAGCTTTTTTGCGGGCTTTGCTCCGCCGGGCAGCTCCGCGTCAGCCCCGCCTGCGGGATCATGGGCGGATGCAATCCCGCCCTTCACCACCAACATTTCGCTTTCAAACACCGCAGTTCTGACCCAACTTCGCCGCTTTGATGCGACAAAATCTCAACCAAGCCCCGCCCGCCGCCGCGCCCACCCGCGCCGAGACGGAACCGCCTTGCATCGCCATCGTCGGCAACCCGAATTCCGGCAAGACCACCGTCTTCAATCTGCTCACCGGCCTGCGCCAAAAGGTCGCCAACTACCCCGGCGTCACCGTCGAAAAAAAGATCGGTGAGTGCTTTTCCCAGCACGGCAAAAAACTGCGCCTCATCGATCTGCCCGGCGCCTACTCCCTCAACGCGCGCTCGCCCGACGAGGCGGTGCTGCGCGACGTGCTGCTGGGCCGGCAAAAAGGCACGCGCAGGCCGGATCGCGTCGTCTGCATCGTCGATGCCTCCAACCTGGAGCGCCATCTTTATCTCGTCACCCAGATTCTCGAACTCGGCCTGCCCGCCATCCTGGTGCTGAACATGATTGATGTGGCGGCGGAGCGCGGCCAGAGCATCGACGCCACCGCTCTCTCCGAGCGCCTCGGCATTCCCGTCCTCCCGATGCAGGCCACCACCGGGCAGGGGCTGACCGCGTTGAAGGTCGCGCTCAGTCGCGAGGCGCTGCCGCCCTCCACCTGGACCGCGCCGCCGCTGCCCGGGCCGGTGCGCGAGGAACTCGAAAAAGCGCAACGTCATCTCGGCGAGATCGGCGTCATTCGCGATCAAGCCGGGCTGCTGGAGCCGCTCTATTTGCTGGCCGACCACGATCCCGAGCACACCGGCCAGTCGGCACGCGCCATGCACGAGATCGTGCATCACCGCGACCGCCTGGAGCAGACCTTTCCCGGTTGGGAGGACACGCTCGTCAACGCGCGTTACACCGCCATCGACGCCCTCTGCGCCGCCGTCTGGATGCGCCCAGAGAGCGAACCCGTCACGCGCACCCAAAAACTCGACCGCCTGCTGCTGCACCCGCTATGGGGCGGCCTCGTCATGCTGCTGGTGATGGCCGGCATGTTCTGGACCATCTTCAGCGTCGCCGAAGGACCGATGGGCTGGATCGAGGAAGGCTTCGCCTTGCTGGGCGCTCAAGTTGGAGGCATCCTGCCGCCCGGCGATCTGCACGACCTCGTCGTCGATGGCGTCATCGCCGGGGTCGCGGGCGTGGTGGTGTTCCTGCCGCAGATCGTCATCCTGTTTTTCTTCATCGGCCTGATGGAGGACACCGGTTACATGGCGCGGCTGGCCTTCATCTGGGACCGCGTCATGAGCTGGGCCGGGCTGAACGGCAAGGCCTTCCTGCCCATCCTCGGCTCCCACGCCTGCGCCATTCCCGGCATCATGGCCACGCGCACCATCGACTCGCCCAAGGACCGCCTCATCACCATCCTCGTCGCCCCGCTCGCCAGTTGCTCGGCGCGGCTGCCGGTCTATCTGCTGCTCATCGCCGCACTGGTGCCGAACGACGCCATCTCGCCACTGCACAAAGCCGGCTGCCTGCTGGCCTTGTATGGCCTCGGAGTCGGCGGCGCTTTCTTCTTCGCCTGGCTGTTCAACCGCACCCTGATGCGGCACGCCGCCACGCCGATGATCCTGGAGATGCCCTCCTACAAGATGCCCGCGCTCGGCTCCATCCTGGTCCAGGTCTGGCAGCGCGCCAAGGTTTTCCTGGTCCGCGCAGGCACCGTCATCCTCGGTTTCTCCATCCTCATCTGGTTCGCCTCCACCTATCCGAAGACCGACACCGACGACGCCTCCATTGCGCTGGAAAACAGCATTGCCGGGCGCGCCGGACATCTCATCGAGCCGGTCATCGAGCCGCTCGGTTACAACTGGAAGATCGGCATCGGCCTCATCGGCTCCTTCGCCGCGCGCGAACTGTTTGTCAGCACCATGTCCGTCGTTTATGCCGTCGAGTCGGACGCTGAGGAGGACACCACCTCTCTGCGTCAGCGGCTGCGGGAGGATCGTCGGCCGGACGGATCACCTGTGTTCACGCCGTTGACCGTGCTCAGCCTGCTGATCTTTTATGTCTTCGCCATGCAGTGCGTCAGCACCCTCGCCATCGTGCGGCGGGAGACGAACTCGTGGAAGTGGCCCTTGTTTCAACTCGTTTATATGAGCGGTTCCGCCTACCTGCTCAGCCTCATCCTCTATCAAACTGGCCGCGCCCTCGGCTACTGACCATGCCCGACTCCGACTGGCAAACCCCCGCCGCCCTGATCGTCGTCGCCCTCACCGCGCTGGCCTTCCTGGCGCGCGCCCTGCGCCGCCGCCGCGGGAAAGGGTGCGCATCCTGTGCTTGCAGCGGGAAAGGAAATCGTGAGTAGTTAGTGGTGAGGCGTGAGTTGCGACATTGTTACCACTCACCACTCACCACATACCACTCACGTCTCCCCAATGTCCCCCCTCCTCATCGCCCTCGGTGCCTTCGTCCTCTACCTCGTCGCCTACCACACCTACGGGCGCTGGCTGGCGCGGAAAATTTTCCGGCTCGATCCAAAGGCGGCGGTGCCGAGTGTGGAGTTGAATGACGACCGCGACTACGTGCCCACCTCCAAGGGCATCGTCTTCGGCCACCACTTCACCAGCATCGCCGGCACCGGTCCGATTGTGGGCCCCGCGCTGGCCATCATGTGGGGCTGGGTTCCCGCGCTGTTGTGGGTGCTGTTTGGCAGCATCTTCATCGGCGCCATGCATGACTTTGGCACCCTTGTCGTCAGCCTGCGCAACCGCGGCATGACCGTCGGCGAGGTCGCCGGCCGATTGCTCAATCCACGAGTGCGTTTGCTTTTCCTTGTGCTGCTGCTGTTCGCGCTGTGGGTGGTGCTGGCCATCTTCGGCTGGGTCATCGCCAGCGTCTTCGTGCAATTTCCCGAGTCCATCCTGCCGGTGTTCTTGCAGATCCCCATCGCCATTTGGATCGGCCTCAAGGTGCATCGCAAAGGCGGCAAACTGCTCTGGCCCAGCGTCATCGCTTTGACGCTGATGTACGCCACCGTCTGGCTGGGCGCGGGCTGCCCCGGCATGGAGTGGACCGGTGGCGGACTCGGCGCGGCGATTCAGAGCTTGAATCAAACGCTCGCCTCCTGGCCGCTCTGGGTGTGGGTGGCCGTGCTGCTGGCCTACTGCTACGCCGCCAGCGTCATGCCGGTGTGGGTGCTGCTGCAACCGCGCGACTATATCAACAGCCTGCAGCTTGTCACCAGCCTCATGTTGATCGTCGCCGGTTTGATGGTCGCCGCCTTCATCGGCTTCAGCCCGGCCGAGGCCGCGGCGGGCACGGAACGGCTGTCGTTGAGCCTCGTCGCCCCGGCATTCAATGCGAGTCCGCTCAACGCGCCGCCCATCTTCCCGTTTCTTTTCGTCACCATCGCCTGCGGCGCCATCAGCGGTTTCCACTGCCTGGTCAGCTCCGGCATGAGCAGCAAGCAACTCAAGTGCGAGACCGACGCCCAGTTTGTTGGCTATGGCTCGATGCTGCTTGAAGGTTTTTTGGCCACCCTTGTCATCCTCGCCGTCGGCGCCGGCATCGGCCTCGGCTGGCAGCAAAAATTCCCCGGTCTGCATGGCGCCGAGCTTTGGGGCCAAGTGTATCGCGATTGGAAACTCGTCACTGGTGGCGAGGCCATCGGCGCCTTCGTGGTCGGCTCCGCCAACTTCGTGCAAAGCCTCGGCATCGAGACCACCATGGCGCGCGCCTTGATGGGCGTGCTCGTCGCCAGTTTTGCCGGCACCACACTCGACACCGCCACCCGCCTGCAGCGTTATGTCGTGCAGGAATTGGCCGCCACCTTCGCCCCGCGCGTCTCCCCCACCGCCATGGCCGCCGAAGCCTACGACACCGAATTCGAGCGCGGCGTGGTGAAGAAAACGCGACTGAGCCTCAACCCGCTGGTCTGGCTCACCAACACCCACGGCGCCACCTTGTTCGCCGTCGGCACCGCCTTCCTGCTCGCCATCTTCCCCGCGCCCGGCGCCGAATGGTCCTGGGCCACCATTGGCAAAGGCGGCCTCATTCTCTGGCCGCTTTTTGGCGCCACCAACCAGCTTCTCGCCGGACTGGCCATGATGGTGGTCAGCTTCTGGCTGCTGCGCCGCGGCCTGCCCACCTGGCTCTCCGCCGCCCCCATGATCTTCATGCTCATTATGCCCGCCTGGGCCTTCTTCATCGACATCCAACGCTGGCTCGCCGGCGGCAGCTTCCTGCTCGTCGGCGTCGGCCTCATCATGCTGGCGATCGAAGTCTGGATGATCGTGGAAGCCTTCCTGCTCTGGCCCAAAGCCCGCGGCGTGCTCGAGCAGGCTCTGCCCCCGCTGCCGCCCCGGACCGCGTCTTCCCCGTAGCCCGCAAGTCCCCTCGCGGTTCTCAAGCCCCGGCGAACTCGGTTCACGAAACTTGCCAATTCCAGGTTGTCCCATCGCCAGCAATACCGATATTGGGGCGCTCACTCGCAGCAAGCGCGACCCAGCTTGAAGGAGTCAGATGAGAAATAGGAAGGTAAACGTTAATTCTTCATGAAGTCCACCTCCCCCATCGTCAGCAACGGCGGCTGGATCACGCGCGAAACGATCCAACGTCCGTGGACGAATCGCTTTGCGAGCATCAGTGCCTGGTGGACTGCCTTCTCCGCCGTTGCCTGGCTGGCCTTTTGGGAAGGCTGGCCGGAGACCCTGACCCCGTTGCATTGGGCCTGCGGCGCGGTCTTGCTTCCCTTGCCGGTGTTGATCGGCATCACCCTGGCGCTGCGCTTGACCGAAAAATCCCGCGCTGTCACGGACTGGATTCCCAATCCCGATTTCGATCCGCGCAAACTGTATTGAGAATGCGGCCAAAGAACGCGGCAGCGTCTTGGTGCGGCGGCTGTGACGCCGCTTTTCGAGCGAGCTAGCGCTTCGGTTGCACACCCGTTCCCGCTGGTGGCTGAAACCGCCGATGAAAGCAGGCTGGGTTGTCGATTGAGACAGGATGGGCAGGATGGCAGGAGGAACGGGATTTTGAGAATGACCTGCGGCTCTGGTTCTTCTGCTGCCTTTGGTTAGAGATTGTTGACACGCTGCCGCGAACCAAAGCGGTGTCGCCGCTGCGCTTTGCCACCGCAGTCCAAGACGCTGCCGCGTTTTGCCGCTTCGCCTGGACAGACGCCAGAGCGCGCTGAAACCATCCGCGCGCCTGCGCGCCGCCCTTCCAGAGTCCTCCCCGGCTCAAAAAAGAACTCCCCGGATGAAATGGGGGTGTCCCCCGACGGAAAGGGGAGCGTCCCCAAACCTTGGCAAAGCCGGCAGGAAAGCCATGCTCATGAGCGTTGAAAATACGTCATGCATTGCGCTGGCATTGCTGATTTTTGCCCCCCCATCATGATGAAACCGAACTGCCTCCCCCCGTTCATGCGCATGATAGCGCTCGGCTCCCTGCTTCTCGGCCCCGGCGTGCTTGCAGAGAACAACGGCCCACCCGCAGGTGAGTCAACGGACCAACTGGTGCTGAACCTGCGGAAGCTGCAGCAGAAATTCCAAGCGGATCACCACCGGCCGCGGTTCCACCTTCTGCCCCCGGAGGAAGGCGAAATTTGGCCCGCCGATCCAAATGGTGGCATCTGGTGGAAGGGCCGCTATCACTTGTTCTATATTTTCCAGCGACGCCAGGAAGCCCCTCCCGAAATCGTACACTGCTGGGGCCACGTTTCCAGCGTTGACCTGATCCATTGGCAGCATCATCCAACGGCACTGGACGTAGCGCCAAAGGATCCTGACCAGGGTATCTACTCGGGCAACGCGCTGGTGAACAAGGAGGGCATCCCAGTCCTCATGTATCACGGGGTGAACAGCGGCAATTCCATTGCCTTGGCTCAGGACGACCTGCTGGTCCGCTGGGCAAAATCCCCCTCGAACCCGATCGTGAAGATTCCGCAGGAGGGGGAGGAGGAGTACGGCCGGTACGATTCCTGGGATCCTCATGCGTGGCTGGAAGGCGACAACTACTTCGCGATCTTTGGGGGCAACCCGCGCACGGGAACCCATCCCGCGCTGTTTAAGGGGCCAGCATTGGACCAGATGCGGTTTGTGCGAGAGTTCATCGAGAACGACCGGTGGAGCGAACCCGCCGAAGATATTTCCTGCCCCGACTTCTTCCAATTGGGCAACCGGCACGTGCTGCTTTGCATCAGCCACATGCGCGGCGCCCGCTATTTCATCGGACGATGGGAGAACGACCGATTTCATGTCGAGACCCATGCGCGGATGAACTGGGCCGGCGGCGGCTTTTTCGCTCCCGAGTCACTGGTCGATGATCAAGGACGGCGTATCATGTGGGCATGGTGCATGGATGAACGCCCAAAGGCGACGCGCATCGCCTCGGGGTGGAGCAGCGTCATGAGTCTGCCCCGCATGCTTTCGCTGGCCGATGACGGCAGCCTCAGAATCCAGCCGGTACCTGAACTGGAACAACTGCGCCACCATCCGCGCGCCCATGATCAGATGAATCTTGCCTCCGGCGCAGAGACCGTGCTGGACGGTTTTCAAGGCGACATGCTTGAACTTGCACTGGAGGTGCCTGCCTCGAGTGTCGAGACGTTTGGCCTGAAGGTGCGGCGCACCCCCGACGGCGCGGAGGAAACATTGATCTTCTACGACTCAGCCACCCAGGAATTGGTGGTCGATGTTAGCCGGTCAACGATGGATCCGGAAATCCGCTACCGCACCTGGTGCATCTCCAAGCCGGAGGATCCGGCCGATCTCGCGCGCGAGGTGAAGCAGCAACGTGCTCCGTTGGCTCTGCAACAGGGCGAAAGTCTCAACCTGCGGATATTTATCGATCGCTCAATCCTTGAGATTTTCGCTAACGACCGCCAGTGTGTCACGCAGCGGGTCTGGCCCACCCGGCGCGACGCGACCGGCATCTCGTTCTTCAGCCGCGGTGGCGAGACTGTCGTGACGGCGCTCAAGGCATGGGACATGGCGGCAACAAGTCCGGACTAAATGCCAGACAGGAAAGGGCCAGAAGTCGAACTCATGACAGCAATAATCGCCGCCAATATCAAAAGGCCGATTGCTCCTCAACGCGCCGCCCGCGCCGGACGCGCCCGCGAACGGCCCGCGGTCTTCGTCGAACCCCTAAACGCGAACGCGGCGGGCTGGAGACAGACCCGCCCTACCTAAGAGCGCGTGCGGCGGCCAGAGCTGCGGTTGCGTCCTCCTCAACGCCCGCGAGACGCATGGGAACCCGCGGCAGAGGCTACTCCTCCACCGGGGGCTCGGGATCGCCGCCGCCTTCTTCCTCATTCTCATCGTCGGGACCCGCCGGGTGGTCTTCCAACAGATGCTGCTTCATGTATTGCGCCAGTTTTTCAGGCTGGCGCGGGTACGAGGCCATCAAGTGCGCCAGGTTCAGGTAGAGCTCAGTTTGCAGGCCCAGGCGCGCGTCGAAATAAATGCCGGAAAGAAATGCCGGGCATCTGTTCCAAGGCATCTTGCCATGATTTACAGACATTAGGCAGATAAGGCCTCAAAATCGGGGGAAAACTCGAGCAAAAATCAGGGTGCTGGCAGGACATCTCCACGGGTGTGCCATGGCCCCTGGATAGCTCCGCGCCGCCCCCACCACGGCGGACCGCTTAACCCCACGGCAGACAGGGAAACCTCCACCGATACAGACCAATCACCTGTCATGGGTTTGCCCGCGACCCGTCATGGGTTCGCCCGCGACCCGTCAAGGGTTTGCCCGCGACCCGTCATGGGTTCGCCCGCGAACCGTCAAGGGTTTGCCCGCGAACCGTCATGGGTTCGCCCGCGAACCGTCATGGGTTCGCCCGCGAACCGTCAAGGGTTTGCCCGCGAACCGTCAAGGGTTCGCCCGCGACCCGTCAAGGGTTTGCCCGCGACCCGTCATGGGTTTGCCCGCGACCCGTCATGGGT
>VFQQ010000467.1_pt1 | contig 80075 bp, 121 predicted proteins | sample 3512341 | NCBI WGS metagenome assembly VFQQ01 (sample SAMN10412373, study PRJNA504923) | tailings metagenome | isolation source: Relicate 2 Philex TSF1 revegetated site | place: Philippines: Tuba, Benguet | collected 2017-08-29
GAATCACACATCTGTGCACTGCAGCGTCTCCTCCAGGTCCATGCGGTGCCTCTGCAGTCAATGAATGCGGCTGCGTGCGATTGTGCAAGTGTCGCAGGGACAGGCTGCGCATCTGTGCCTTCATTGCAGAGGTGTAAACGGTAACTTCCAGTCCAAAGCCCACGTGCCTGGTGCTTCTCCTCCACATGGCGAACCAGCTGCGCCGCGACTTCCTTGGAAGGCTTGCCCGCCAGCGTGGGCGCGCTGCCCTGCTGGCGCAGCTCTGTGCCACACGCAGACGGGGGGGAAGAAGGAGGTGTGTACAGTTGAGCAGCACCCACAGCTTGCCAATGTGAGCGGCCGCAGACGATCGTTACGCTGGCAGCACTGCCTTGAGCTTGCAGGGGAGTGCCGCGTTTGCCAACCAGTTGACTCAATCACCTGCCATAAAGCCTCCATGAGTTTGCAACCGGGCCCACCTGTAGCATACGCCACCGCCTGCTGCAGCGCCTCGGCCAGCTCCTCCTTGCGTCCCTCGCCGTGAGCGGCACACAGGTCCAGCAGCTGCAGGCACAATTTCAGGGCAAGTTCAGACGTTGATGCAAGTGATCGCCCCTCGCCGTGGGCGACACAGAGGCCAAGCAGCGCCAGGAAGAGAGTCAAGTAAGGTTTTTGAGCACCGCAGTCATGCCGGCGTGCTGCTACACAGCAGCGAGCTGTGCAAGTGCAATCTCAGTTGCAGCCGACTGCGACCGGCGACGAGCGTACTGTAGCAAAGCAAGGCACCAGATGCCTCCCCGCCAAGCGCAGGCCCGACCCCAGGTGACCCTCCCTCAAACCCCTGCCTCACCCACCCACCTTCTCCACCGAAATGTACTGCTTGCCCTCCATCGTCACAAACAGCTGGTCAAAGCTGCCTGCGATGCGTGCCTTCAAGCTCTCGCTGGGCTGTGCCGCCGGCCCGGCCTGGCAGCGGCTGGGCAGCGGGCGGCGGCGGGGGCGCGCCAGGCAAGGCTCCTGCAGGACGAGGGGCGAGGACTTTGCTCGAGTAAGGTAGCAGGAGAGGCGAGAACGCTGGAACCAGCATTCCGCGGCGGGGTTGGCTGGCGCACGCGTGCGCCCCGCCGCCGCCGCCGCCGCCCTGCGGCAGCACGGCGCCCCTCCTGCGCACCCTTGAAGGCGGCTGGTGCGAGCGGAGGCTCCTGGACGGCAGGGCGACTGCTGCTGCGCGCCCTGCGCCCGGTAGGACTGCCAAAAATGCTGCCGGCATGTCGCTGTCCCTATCTAGCGGTGATCCGAGCTCCTTGCGTGTGATCAAAGCGCTCGGCAGTGTGCGATCAGGCGCCCGTCCAGGGTGCCGGCAGCTCATTTGGCGGCCGCTCAGCGGTGGCAGCGGACGCAGAATCCCCACTGTTTCTTTTAACATGATTCTTCCTTCAGGTCGCAGGCCGTCCTCACTCCTTCTTTGTATACATATCAGCGGTTGGTGCAGGGCATCCATCTGCAGAAGACAGGCGGACGGCCGCACAACTGGTTAGGGCAGGCAGCCGAGCGGCGCGTGCTGTCACTTTGCCGTTCAGCCACTGGGTGCAGCAAGAGTGGGCTGGTTGTTGCAAGAGCAGGGGGGTGCCGGGCAGCAGAGTGCAGCCCAAACGTGGGTTCGAGACGAGGACGCGACAACATGACAAATCTAGCGGTGGGAGCGGCGCCGGCCAGCGCACAACTACTGAGTGCGCCGACAGGCCATATGCTTGGGAGGGAAACACATGTGCGCATCAGGTTCGTGCTGCGTACAAGTCAAAAGGCCGGTGAGATGTGGCAGACAGCCAGCTGATGCAGCAGCATGCGCCTGTTCATGCAACCCATCTGCCTGGCAAGGGCAAAGCTCTGGCAGCCTGAGGGCGAATCAGGGGGGAATCTGTAACAGAGACAGGTTTCCACAGGGATCGAGCAGCCGACCAATGAAGTATCCGCACGTTGAGAAGTGGGCAGGTGGCAGCACATGTCTGCCTCCAGCAAAAGGCATCGCCTCCGCCACATTGCTCGCTCCACGGCGCCCTGAGTCCCAGCGCTCACAGCAGCCCCGCCACTGCTTGCTTTGCCGAACTCAGCGTCGCCATCGGCGCTCTTCCGCACCCCAGAAGTCACCCAAAATGCAGCCTCGCCGTTTCTGCAAGCCGGCAGCGGCCCTGCTGGCGGCGCTCGCGTGCGCCGCTTTGGTGAGGTCGCCCTGGAAGTGTGACGGCAATGCATGGCCCTTCAAAGTGCTTTGCAGTATTCCTTAGCGCCAAATTCAGCGCCGCCCGCACCGGGCAGCACAGTGCAAGCCGGTGGGTCCGCCGTCGGGCCCTCTGCTTGCGCCGATTCGGCCGCCACAGCGTGCGGGTGCGGGATTCAGCCTGTCAACCGGTTTTATGCACGCAGGTCGCGGCCGGCGCAGCCCCAACTCGTGGCCACGAGAGTGGCGGCGCCGCCTCTCGTGCCCTCGCCCGCCGCACCCTGCGGTACGTGGCCTGCTGTGCATGCCTGTTGTCAAGCAGCCTTCTGCAACGTTGCCCGCTGGTTGTCCTACTCACACTGTCCTTTTGCACACCCGTCCCCTGTCTTTGGTCGCAGTGGCATGGAGTCGAGCATTGCACCGGCCGCCGGCAGCAACGTCACCACCAAGGGCCTGGCCGAAGACATCGACACCTTGTTCACAGGCCTGGGCAACCTGCTGTCCTACGGCCTCAGCAACGTCAAGGAGGTGTGTGGGCGGCCGGGAAGCTGGGACATTGATGGCGCATTCCTGCCGTGGCCCGCTGCGCAGCATAGCATGCGCATGCCTCGCCTCCTTACAGCGCCGCTTGACAACCCAGACAGATACACTGACAGGAGTTCCCGGCTTCCTGTGGTCCCTGGCCCCGGTTGCAGCATTGGGCAGGAGAGTGTAACTACGGTAAATGGTGCGGCGAGAAGTGCCCGCCGGAGGGTAGTGACCCGAACCCAACCCCAATCAACGCCCTGGACGAGCGATGCAAGGAGCACGACTCGTGCCTGTCCACCAGCGACCGCTGCCAGCAGTGCGTCTGCCACGCCGACCTGCTGGCTGGCATCCAGCAGGTGCGGCTGACAATCTGGTTGTGCGGCTGACAAGGTGGTTGTGCTAGCTGGTGCTGCTGCGGAGGCTCACCCACGAGCAGCCTCATGCATGCCCGTGCCGGCATTGCCAGCTGGTCGTGGGATGCCCATGCTGAAGCGTACCGGTGCCGCTGGAGTGTGTGCTGCCGCTCTGGCTCTTGCCAATGCATACCGCTGATGGCCGCCTGGCCGGCTCGGCCATTGGCCCTTGCCTCCTCCGTTTGCATTGCAGGTGCTTTCCGACGAGGACTGCCTGGGCGACAACTGGGCGGGTGACCGCTGCCAGGCAATTGAGGCTGTGAAGGAGGCGCCCAGCATTGCACTGGGCATCAAAGCCAAGATGGGGATGGACAACTGCCAAGACTACGCATGGCGGGAGCGCTGCCCCTCCAAGTCCTACACCTACACCGTCGACATCAAGACCAGCTGCAACGCAGGCGCCGGCACCGACGGCGCCGTCCGAGTCTCGCTCACTGACAACGAGTGCGCAACCAGCCCTGCGGTTACTTAGAGAGCTTTCAGACAGCCTGGCATATGCTTGGGTCGCCGGAAGTGCTTTGCGGCTCCGCACATGCATTCTTGTTGACTGACGAGCCGTTGCCCCCTGATGATTGTGCCCGCAGGGGCAACGTTTTTAGCTCAAACGAGCTGGATGCGCTGGGCAACGACCGCGTGATGTGCATGACGGACACGTATGAATTTGTAAGGCGGCACACACTACCCACGGGGCTGCTCTGCTGTGATGAGCGGCCTTGTTGGCTTGGCCTATGCGCGACGCAGACATTAAGTTAGGATGGCTTCCTGCCAGCGAGCCTGTGTGTTGCCTGCCGATGACCACATCTGCAGGAACCGACTGGCACGAAAGTCCTCATGAACTGTGACGCCACTTGCCAAGTCTATTTCAGACCAGTGGGCCTCTTTGCAGGCTGGGAGCCCGAATATGTCCGGGTAAGTGGGGTGACTGCTTGACGTCAGGCGTGCCGCTTGAATGGGAGTGCCAGCTTGAACATGCACACGCACATCCTGCCAGACAGATGCTGCAGTGCTGGGGCACACCACGTCAAAGGGGCTTGCCCCTCTCCCTGCTGCAGTTCTCGCGCGCATCCGACGGCGAGGAGACGTACAGCGTCAAGTTCTGCGCCAGGGGCAAGCTGTCTGACGAGGGCTGGTACACCTTCAGCTGCTGCAGCTGAAATACCACAGCACAGCAGCACGCCCGGGGCCCACAGCAATGGCTCACCCCTACAGCACAGGCGCGCCGTTGCTGCCTCGGCGTGCTGCCGATCGAGCCTGGAATAATTGTAACTGCCTTTGGCTTTTGGGGCAGCTTGGCGTTGCCTTGGCAGCTGAGCTCTGCCCCGCCCGTCACACCATCAGTCTCTCTCCCTGTCTGTCTTTTTGTGTCGACATAACCTGGGTCCATCATTGTCTCTCTTCGCGTCGCTCTCGACGACAGCCCATCTTGTTGCATTTCAACCTCCCTGTCTTTAAGTTGACCACAACTCCAACAGTCGCACGGCATGCCCACCATAGCAAATCTTCGCCCCGCGCCTTGCCTGCACATGCGCAGCTATCTACTCTTTCTTCAGATGCATGCACCCACCCACACTGCTTCACTGCAATGTTGTTGACAGACACTGCTTGTCTCCTATTGTTTTGATGCAGCAGCTGATGCCACAAGTTTGCCTCCCACTGCCACAACTTTGCACTGCACGACCACCGCCCACCAGCCACTTCTTTCTCTCCTTCGTTCCCTGGATTTCTGGTTTCAACCTGCATGCCGATGCATCCCCATGCGGTCCGGCCGCGTCTTACAGCGGCACATGTGTATTACGCCATCCCAGCGCCCCCAAGAAAACGAGTGAACCAAATGCATGCAGGCTGGCGGCGTGCAGTTAAGCTGCAAGCGAGGATACTGCTGCCAAGCCGCTTGCTAAGATGCATGGCTCAGTGGATGCAGGGTGTAAGTTGCTGAGACCAGAGGGAGGCAAGGCATGAACACGCAGGCAACAGTTAGGCGCAATGGGGTACCAGTGTGCGGTGGCAGCAGTGGGTGTGGCGGGGCATGCAGCTAGCTGCAGTGGAGGTGCTGGCTGGCCTTGGGGCGGCAAAGCGCAGCGCGCTACCTAGATTTGCCAGGGTTGAAGCTGGCAACTTCCCTGCTGCAGTCCTGGGTGCTGCCTGCATCAGAAACCACTCCCAGAAGCGCGACGCACTGTACAGCGCAGGCGGACTGGCACTGTGCAGCTGTCGCATACTTCAGCTTTGTGGCGGGGCAGGCGTAGAAGCGGCACTGCCCTGGGTTCACTACGGCGGCTGTCTTCAGGCACCTCTTGATGCAGGCTGCATCGCTGAGGCCTTCATATATGTCATCGACTCCTATCAGTGCCTCGCGGTTCCACTTGCACAGGGTGGTGCACAGCCCCTCCCTGCACCAGAAGCAGAGCGGGCACAGGCAGACTCCGTCACGGTTGCTCAGAGGCGCTGAGACAGGGCGGCTTGCGGTGATGCTGACGCAACATGTGCGTAGGCTATGCCCGCACTGTGCGTCAATCAGCAGCCAGACTGGCGCTCCCAACTCGCCTTCGCCACCCATCCTGCACACAGCCTCACCCAGGCACGGACAAGTCGCCAACTGGGTCGGCACCAGACTGCTTCAGCACGCGGGCGGCGGCAGCGGGCGCCCTGGGCACAGGATGGGCATGGGATTGGCGGTGGAGCGCTTGGTCAAGCATGCGGTAGGAGCAGGCGAGGAATCAAACCTAATCTCACTGGGCTTGCTGCAGGCTTGCTGGTTGTGTGGAGCTGGGTGAAGGTTGGTGCCAGAGCGGCAGGGCGGCGGCGACGGCAGTGGACCCGTTGGACACTCGCCTGTCGAGCAGGAGCAGCAGCACCGCTCCGAGGACAACACACGTCTTGCGGTTGCCTGCCATAGCGTATCGGACTGCGCAGGCTGCGCCACACGGGAACCCTTAAGCTGAAGCTGCAGCCACCGAGCAAAATTTTCCCGTGAGATGCGTTCAAAATCGTTTCGGTAGGCACAAACAAACTTAAAGGCAGCCGCACCCCCCGCTTAACAGGGCTTGATTCCTGTGGCCGGCATGCGCCGCCGCCGCCACGCCAGCAAGGCACCCCGGCGGCTCTCCTAGGTCAGCTGCTGCAGCAATTCAACGACTTACTTGAACACACAGTTTACAGAGCCGCTTGTTGCAGCGACACATCCCAGCGTCCCCAAGAAACAAGCGAATACAATGCATTCGGCGCCGACTAGCTCATGCCAGCTCGCCAGCTGCTGCCGCCTCCCTCTGCAACGCACGCTCCAGCTCCACCACTGTGGCAGTGGAAAGAGTCAGGTGGCGATGCCTGGTAAAGTCACTCTATGAATGAGCGTGCAAGCTGCCAACTGCCCAGCTGAATCACACGGCTGCTCCTGGTGGCAGTCTGGCCAACCGCCACACCATCCCGCTTAACCTCCAGCAGCACCCTGCCCATGCATGCCAGCCCAACCCTCCCCGCTGCCGCTGAGCCAAGCCCACTCACTGGCTGCTGGCGGCACGCATCCCTGGATGCGCCAGTGGTGCACGCTGCGTACTCCCTCGTCCTTCTCCATCCAGCCAGCCTTGCCCAGCACGATGCGGCCCCACTGGCCCGCCTGGTGCATCAGCGAGCTTGCATTGGCGCCAGCGGCAAGGGTCACAATCTCCACTTGGTGGCTGCGGTTGGAAAGTGGCAGGGGAATGGGCAGAGTGAATTTGGTTGGTTGATTGACAGTGAGTCTGCAAGGCTGCTAGCCTACAGCGGCGCCGCATCAGGCAAGCCAGGGCTGCAAGGCACCGGCAGGAGCGCCGGCAGGAGGGCAGCAGCAGAGCAAGCCGTGCACAGGGGCACCTTACTAAGTTGCAAGTTGTACCCTGCGGCTAGGCAACCAACCCAGCCATGTCGGCAATACACCCAGCCGCCTGAACACAACGCTGTTCCCCTCCTCTCACCTCTGCTTGGGGCTGCCCTCGTTCACGCTCTGCACGCCCAGCACCAGCACCCGCTGCAGCTTGGGCAGGCCAGTCTGCCGTGCGGTGCCCATGCAGTGCAGCAGCACATCTCCCCGCTGAGCCATACGGAAGCTGCTGGCACGGCCGCCTGCCGCAGCAGGCGAGGCTGGCGCGTACGGACGAATGGGCAACTGCTCCAGCTGCGGAGCCAGCTGCTGGCTGAAGTGCTCCCAGTAGCTGCTCGCCTGCTGTGCCTGCTGCGCCGGCGGCGTCTGCTGTGCACGGGGCGAATCACACATCTGTGCACTGCAGCGTCTCCTCCAGGTCCATGCGGTGCCTCTGCAGTCAATGAATGCGGCTGCGTGCGATTGTGCAAGTGTCGCAGGGACAGGCTGCGCATCTGTGCCTTCATTGCAGAGGTGTAAACGGTAACTTCCAGTCCAAAGCCCACGTGCCTGGTGCTTCTCCTCCACATGGCGAACCAGCTGCGCCGCGACTTCCTTGGAAGGCTTGCCCGCCAGCGTGGGCGCGCTGCCCTGCTGGCGCAGCTCTGTGCCACACGCAGACGGGGGGGAAGAAGGAGGTGTGTACAGTTGAGCAGCACCCACAGCTTGCCAATGTGAGCGGCCGCAGACGATCGTTACGCTGGCAGCACTGCCTTGAGCTTGCAGGGGAGTGCCGCGTTTGCCAACCAGTTGACTCAATCACCTGCCATAAAGCCTCCATGAGTTTGCAACCGGGCCCACCTGTAGCATACGCCACCGCCTGCTGCAGCGCCTCGGCCAGCTCCTCCTTGCGTCCCTCGCCGTGAGCGGCACACAGGTCCAGCAGCTGCAGGCACAATTTCAGGGCAAGTTCAGACGTTGATGCAAGTGATCGCCCCTCGCCGTGGGCGACACAGAGGCCAAGCAGCGCCAGGAAGAGAGTCAAGTAAGGTTTTTGAGCACCGCAGTCATGCCGGCGTGCTGCTACACAGCAGCGAGCTGTGCAAGTGCAATCTCAGTTGCAGCCGACTGCGACCGGCGACGAGCGTACTGTAGCAAAGCAAGGCACCAGATGCCTCCCCGCCAAGCGCAGGCCCGACCCCAGGTGACCCTCCCTCAAACCCCTGCCTCACCCACCCACCTTCTCCACCGAAATGTACTGCTTGCCCTCCATCGTCACAAACAGCTGGTCAAAGCTGCCTGCGATGCGTGCCTTCAAGCTCTCGCTGGGCTGTGCCGCCGGCCCGGCCTGGCAGCGGCTGGGCAGCGGGCGGCGGCGGGGGCGCGCCAGGCAAGGCTCCTGCAGGACGAGGGGCGAGGACTTTGCTCGAGTAAGGTAGCAGGAGAGGCGAGAACGCTGGAACCAGCATTCCGCGGCGGGGTTGGCTGGCGCACGCGTGCGCCCCGCCGCCGCCGCCGCCGCCCTGCGGCAGCACGGCGCCCCTCCTGCGCACCCTTGAAGGCGGCTGGTGCGAGCGGAGGCTCCTGGACGGCAGGGCGACTGCTGCTGCGCGCCCTGCGCCCGGTAGGACTGCCAAAAATGCTGCCGGCATGTCGCTGTCCCTATCTAGCGGTGATCCGAGCTCCTTGCGTGTGATCAAAGCGCTCGGCAGTGTGCGATCAGGCGCCCGTCCAGGGTGCCGGCAGCTCATTTGGCGGCCGCTCAGCGGTGGCAGCGGACGCAGAATCCCCACTGTTTCTTTTAACATGATTCTTCCTTCAGGTCGCAGGCCGTCCTCACTCCTTCTTTGTATACATATCAGCGGTTGGTGCAGGGCATCCATCTGCAGAAGACAGGCGGACGGCCGCACAACTGGTTAGGGCAGGCAGCCGAGCGGCGCGTGCTGTCACTTTGCCGTTCAGCCACTGGGTGCAGCAAGAGTGGGCTGGTTGTTGCAAGAGCAGGGGGGTGCCGGGCAGCAGAGTGCAGCCCAAACGTGGGTTCGAGACGAGGACGCGACAACATGACAAATCTAGCGGTGGGAGCGGCGCCGGCCAGCGCACAACTACTGAGTGCGCCGACAGGCCATATGCTTGGGAGGGAAACACATGTGCGCATCAGGTTCGTGCTGCGTACAAGTCAAAAGGCCGGTGAGATGTGGCAGACAGCCAGCTGATGCAGCAGCATGCGCCTGTTCATGCAACCCATCTGCCTGGCAAGGGCAAAGCTCTGGCAGCCTGAGGGCGAATCAGGGGGGAATCTGTAACAGAGACAGGTTTCCACAGGGATCGAGCAGCCGACCAATGAAGTATCCGCACGTTGAGAAGTGGGCAGGTGGCAGCACATGTCTGCCTCCAGCAAAAGGCATCGCCTCCGCCACATTGCTCGCTCCACGGCGCCCTGAGTCCCAGCGCTCACAGCAGCCCCGCCACTGCTTGCTTTGCCGAACTCAGCGTCGCCATCGGCGCTCTTCCGCACCCCAGAAGTCACCCAAAATGCAGCCTCGCCGTTTCTGCAAGCCGGCAGCGGCCCTGCTGGCGGCGCTCGCGTGCGCCGCTTTGGTGAGGTCGCCCTGGAAGTGTGACGGCAATGCATGGCCCTTCAAAGTGCTTTGCAGTATTCCTTAGCGCCAAATTCAGCGCCGCCCGCACCGGGCAGCACAGTGCAAGCCGGTGGGTCCGCCGTCGGGCCCTCTGCTTGCGCCGATTCGGCCGCCACAGCGTGCGGGTGCGGGATTCAGCCTGTCAACCGGTTTTATGCACGCAGGTCGCGGCCGGCGCAGCCCCAACTCGTGGCCACGAGAGTGGCGGCGCCGCCTCTCGTGCCCTCGCCCGCCGCACCCTGCGGTACGTGGCCTGCTGTGCATGCCTGTTGTCAAGCAGCCTTCTGCAACGTTGCCCGCTGGTTGTCCTACTCACACTGTCCTTTTGCACACCCGTCCCCTGTCTTTGGTCGCAGTGGCATGGAGTCGAGCATTGCACCGGCCGCCGGCAGCAACGTCACCACCAAGGGCCTGGCCGAAGACATCGACACCTTGTTCACAGGCCTGGGCAACCTGCTGTCCTACGGCCTCAGCAACGTCAAGGAGGTGTGTGGGCGGCCGGGAAGCTGGGACATTGATGGCGCATTCCTGCCGTGGCCCGCTGCGCAGCATAGCATGCGCATGCCTCGCCTCCTTACAGCGCCGCTTGACAACCCAGACAGATACACTGACAGGAGTTCCCGGCTTCCTGTGGTCCCTGGCCCCGGTTGCAGCATTGGGCAGGAGAGTGTAACTACGGTAAATGGTGCGGCGAGAAGTGCCCGCCGGAGGGTAGTGACCCGAACCCAACCCCAATCAACGCCCTGGACGAGCGATGCAAGGAGCACGACTCGTGCCTGTCCACCAGCGACCGCTGCCAGCAGTGCGTCTGCCACGCCGACCTGCTGGCTGGCATCCAGCAGGTGCGGCTGACAATCTGGTTGTGCGGCTGACAAGGTGGTTGTGCTAGCTGGTGCTGCTGCGGAGGCTCACCCACGAGCAGCCTCATGCATGCCCGTGCCGGCATTGCCAGCTGGTCGTGGGATGCCCATGCTGAAGCGTACCGGTGCCGCTGGAGTGTGTGCTGCCGCTCTGGCTCTTGCCAATGCATACCGCTGATGGCCGCCTGGCCGGCTCGGCCATTGGCCCTTGCCTCCTCCGTTTGCATTGCAGGTGCTTTCCGACGAGGACTGCCTGGGCGACAACTGGGCGGGTGACCGCTGCCAGGCAATTGAGGCTGTGAAGGAGGCGCCCAGCATTGCACTGGGCATCAAAGCCAAGATGGGGATGGACAACTGCCAAGACTACGCATGGCGGGAGCGCTGCCCCTCCAAGTCCTACACCTACACCGTCGACATCAAGACCAGCTGCAACGCAGGCGCCGGCACCGACGGCGCCGTCCGAGTCTCGCTCACTGACAACGAGTGCGCAACCAGCCCTGCGGTTACTTAGAGAGCTTTCAGACAGCCTGGCATATGCTTGGGTCGCCGGAAGTGCTTTGCGGCTCCGCACATGCATTCTTGTTGACTGACGAGCCGTTGCCCCCTGATGATTGTGCCCGCAGGGGCAACGTTTTTAGCTCAAACGAGCTGGATGCGCTGGGCAACGACCGCGTGATGTGCATGACGGACACGTATGAATTTGTAAGGCGGCACACACTACCCACGGGGCTGCTCTGCTGTGATGAGCGGCCTTGTTGGCTTGGCCTATGCGCGACGCAGACATTAAGTTAGGATGGCTTCCTGCCAGCGAGCCTGTGTGTTGCCTGCCGATGACCACATCTGCAGGAACCGACTGGCACGAAAGTCCTCATGAACTGTGACGCCACTTGCCAAGTCTATTTCAGACCAGTGGGCCTCTTTGCAGGCTGGGAGCCCGAATATGTCCGGGTAAGTGGGGTGACTGCTTGACGTCAGGCGTGCCGCTTGAATGGGAGTGCCAGCTTGAACATGCACACGCACATCCTGCCAGACAGATGCTGCAGTGCTGGGGCACACCACGTCAAAGGGGCTTGCCCCTCTCCCTGCTGCAGTTCTCGCGCGCATCCGACGGCGAGGAGACGTACAGCGTCAAGTTCTGCGCCAGGGGCAAGCTGTCTGACGAGGGCTGGTACACCTTCAGCTGCTGCAGCTGAAATACCACAGCACAGCAGCACGCCCGGGGCCCACAGCAATGGCTCACCCCTACAGCACAGGCGCGCCGTTGCTGCCTCGGCGTGCTGCCGATCGAGCCTGGAATAATTGTAACTGCCTTTGGCTTTTGGGGCAGCTTGGCGTTGCCTTGGCAGCTGAGCTCTGCCCCGCCCGTCACACCATCAGTCTCTCTCCCTGTCTGTCTTTTTGTGTCGACATAACCTGGGTCCATCATTGTCTCTCTTCGCGTCGCTCTCGACGACAGCCCATCTTGTTGCATTTCAACCTCCCTGTCTTTAAGTTGACCACAACTCCAACAGTCGCACGGCATGCCCACCATAGCAAATCTTCGCCCCGCGCCTTGCCTGCACATGCGCAGCTATCTACTCTTTCTTCAGATGCATGCACCCACCCACACTGCTTCACTGCAATGTTGTTGACAGACACTGCTTGTCTCCTATTGTTTTGATGCAGCAGCTGATGCCACAAGTTTGCCTCCCACTGCCACAACTTTGCACTGCACGACCACCGCCCACCAGCCACTTCTTTCTCTCCTTCGTTCCCTGGATTTCTGGTTTCAACCTGCATGCCGATGCATCCCCATGCGGTCCGGCCGCGTCTTACAGCGGCACATGTGTATTACGCCATCCCAGCGCCCCCAAGAAAACGAGTGAACCAAATGCATGCAGGCTGGCGGCGTGCAGTTAAGCTGCAAGCGAGGATACTGCTGCCAAGCCGCTTGCTAAGATGCATGGCTCAGTGGATGCAGGGTGTAAGTTGCTGAGACCAGAGGGAGGCAAGGCATGAACACGCAGGCAACAGTTAGGCGCAATGGGGTACCAGTGTGCGGTGGCAGCAGTGGGTGTGGCGGGGCATGCAGCTAGCTGCAGTGGAGGTGCTGGCTGGCCTTGGGGCGGCAAAGCGCAGCGCGCTACCTAGATTTGCCAGGGTTGAAGCTGGCAACTTCCCTGCTGCAGTCCTGGGTGCTGCCTGCATCAGAAACCACTCCCAGAAGCGCGACGCACTGTACAGCGCAGGCGGACTGGCACTGTGCAGCTGTCGCATACTTCAGCTTTGTGGCGGGGCAGGCGTAGAAGCGGCACTGCCCTGGGTTCACTACGGCGGCTGTCTTCAGGCACCTCTTGATGCAGGCTGCATCGCTGAGGCCTTCATATATGTCATCGACTCCTATCAGTGCCTCGCGGTTCCACTTGCACAGGGTGGTGCACAGCCCCTCCCTGCACCAGAAGCAGAGCGGGCACAGGCAGACTCCGTCACGGTTGCTCAGAGGCGCTGAGACAGGGCGGCTTGCGGTGATGCTGACGCAACATGTGCGTAGGCTATGCCCGCACTGTGCGTCAATCAGCAGCCAGACTGGCGCTCCCAACTCGCCTTCGCCACCCATCCTGCACACAGCCTCACCCAGGCACGGACAAGTCGCCAACTGGGTCGGCACCAGACTGCTTCAGCACGCGGGCGGCGGCAGCGGGCGCCCTGGGCACAGGATGGGCATGGGATTGGCGGTGGAGCGCTTGGTCAAGCATGCGGTAGGAGCAGGCGAGGAATCAAACCTAATCTCACTGGGCTTGCTGCAGGCTTGCTGGTTGTGTGGAGCTGGGTGAAGGTTGGTGCCAGAGCGGCAGGGCGGCGGCGACGGCAGTGGACCCGTTGGACACTCGCCTGTCGAGCAGGAGCAGCAGCACCGCTCCGAGGACAACACACGTCTTGCGGTTGCCTGCCATAGCGTATCGGACTGCGCAGGCTGCGCCACACGGGAACCCTTAAGCTGAAGCTGCAGCCACCGAGCAAAATTTTCCCGTGAGATGCGTTCAAAATCGTTTCGGTAGGCACAAACAAACTTAAAGGCAGCCGCACCCCCCGCTTAACAGGGCTTGATTCCTGTGGCCGGCATGCGCCGCCGCCGCCACGCCAGCAAGGCACCCCGGCGGCTCTCCTAGGTCAGCTGCTGCAGCAATTCAACGACTTACTTGAACACACAGTTTACAGAGCCGCTTGTTGCAGCGACACATCCCAGCGTCCCCAAGAAACAAGCGAATACAATGCATTCGGCGCCGACTAGCTCATGCCAGCTCGCCAGCTGCTGCCGCCTCCCTCTGCAACGCACGCTCCAGCTCCACCACTGTGGCAGTGGAAAGAGTCAGGTGGCGATGCCTGGTAAAGTCACTCTATGAATGAGCGTGCAAGCTGCCAACTGCCCAGCTGAATCACACGGCTGCTCCTGGTGGCAGTCTGGCCAACCGCCACACCATCCCGCTTAACCTCCAGCAGCACCCTGCCCATGCATGCCAGCCCAACCCTCCCCGCTGCCGCTGAGCCAAGCCCACTCACTGGCTGCTGGCGGCACGCATCCCTGGATGCGCCAGTGGTGCACGCTGCGTACTCCCTCGTCCTTCTCCATCCAGCCAGCCTTGCCCAGCACGATGCGGCCCCACTGGCCCGCCTGGTGCATCAGCGAGCTTGCATTGGCGCCAGCGGCAAGGGTCACAATCTCCACTTGGTGGCTGCGGTTGGAAAGTGGCAGGGGAATGGGCAGAGTGAATTTGGTTGGTTGATTGACAGTGAGTCTGCAAGGCTGCTAGCCTACAGCGGCGCCGCATCAGGCAAGCCAGGGCTGCAAGGCACCGGCAGGAGCGCCGGCAGGAGGGCAGCAGCAGAGCAAGCCGTGCACAGGGGCACCTTACTAAGTTGCAAGTTGTACCCTGCGGCTAGGCAACCAACCCAGCCATGTCGGCAATACACCCAGCCGCCTGAACACAACGCTGTTCCCCTCCTCTCACCTCTGCTTGGGGCTGCCCTCGTTCACGCTCTGCACGCCCAGCACCAGCACCCGCTGCAGCTTGGGCAGGCCAGTCTGCCGTGCGGTGCCCATGCAGTGCAGCAGCACATCTCCCCGCTGAGCCATACGGAAGCTGCTGGCACGGCCGCCTGCCGCAGCAGGCGAGGCTGGCGCGTACGGACGAATGGGCAACTGCTCCAGCTGCGGAGCCAGCTGCTGGCTGAAGTGCTCCCAGTAGCTGCTCGCCTGCTGTGCCTGCTGCGCCGGCGGCGTCTGCTGTGCACGGGGCGTCAACGCTGCTGCAGCAGGGGCGCCGGCTGTCACCGGCGACTGTCCCCAGTTGAGCTGCTGCTGCACCTGCCGCGGCTGTTGCTGCGCTGGCGACGCTGCAGCTGGGCCTGCCGCCGCTGCACCCGGTGACTGGGCATACCGCTGCTGGGAGGCAGCGGCAGGCGCACCAGCCAGAGGCAGCACTTGAGGCGAAGCCATGTGCAGCCTGGCCCCTGCTGCCGGCCGCAGAGGCGAGGGAGAAGGCTGCAGGCCTTTGCGAGCCGAATAATTGCTGCAGCTGCCCAAGCGGTTGGGAGACATCAGGCCCGCCCCGCTACTGCCCTCTCCGCCGCCGACCACTGCAGGGTGGCCATGCGGCAACGGCGGGCGGCCGCGGGCGACGCTGCTAGGGGCAGGGGCGTGCGCGGCGGCCGGGCTGCCGCCGAAAGTGAGCCCCCGGCGGGGCGCCGAGGGCGGGGGGTCTGGGAAGCCGCCTGCCTGCTGGCTGGCCCATGCCGCACGGGACTCTGGCAAGTTGAGGCTGTCCAGGCTGTCCCGCCGCCGCTGCTGCTGCTGCTGCTGCCGGGCAGCCGCATTGTGGAGCACGGTCTCTCCAGGTGGCTCAGCTGGGCGCCAGAGTGTTGCCTGAGAGGGCTGTGAAGCAGAGGGCTGCACATCGACTGCGTGCCCATCAAGCTCCCCAGGCACTGCTGCCGCTGCCAGCACAGGGACTGCCACGCCGCCTTGCCGCGGAGCAACTGCACCTGCTGCCGCTGCTGCCGCCGCCTGCACCGGCACCGCCACACCGCCCTGCTGCCGGGCTGCTACTGCTGCCTGCACCGGCGCTGCCACGCCGCCCTGCTGCAGGTCTCCTGCCGCTCCCTGCACCGGCACAGCACGGCCGCCCTCTGCCACCGCCGCTGCTGCTGCCGCTGCACCTGCTGCCTGCTGTGCGGCGGCGGCGGGCGCTCCAGCCAGCTGCCCAGCTGGGGGGCGCACAGGCACGGCTGGCCACAGATCCGCCGCCTGCATGTGGGCCAAGATGTCGTCCGGGATGTAGAATCTATTCTGTATGCAGAACTGCACCCAGGCGAGAAAGCCTTTCTCCTGGCCTGTGTCGCGCATGCGCCGCATCCGGGCATGCGAGTGCTCCGACTGGTAGCAAGCGGGCAGCTGGGACCGCAGGTTCACCGGCTGCTCCCGACGCCAGTACATCCAGCCGAAACGCACCAAGGCCTGCTCCCGCAGGCTGGCCAGGCGCCAGTGGCCGGCCTGCTGTGGGCCCTCCTTGGCGGGGCGGTATCCCTCGGAGCGCAGGGTGTAGGGATACTCGCCAAGGCCAGCACCGTCCGGCCTGCAGGAAGGGGCCGGGGGAGAGGGACCTGGTGAGTGACAGGTGAGAAAAATGAGCGACTGCATCCGCATGCCATGCAAGCCCTGGGAAGTGAAGCTTGACGCAGCCTTGAGGACGTGCACTACTACCAGCAAAGCAGCAGTGCGGCAAAGCAACAGATAGTGGCTGACAAGCAATGCCACATAATGTTTGCTGTGCGAGGCAACCACAGCCGGATACATCGTTAGATGCAAGCATCACTCACTGGTCTTTGAGTTCTCCCATGATCTCCAGCACAAAGCCGCCATTGACAGCAGGGGTGTCGGACACAATGCCTGCACACACAAGCCAGCAGGCAGGCACTTTGTGTTCAGACAGGCACTGCAGGATCAGGCTTATTAATTGCGCGCTGTACACAGCTGCAACCATGGCAGCAATGTGCTCTGGCACTGCAACTGCGACACCAGCATCAGGCCTGGCATGCAAGCTCAACATGCAACATGTGGCCTGCCCAAACGCCACACCAGCCGCCCCACTGCCTTACTTGCAACAGTCACGAACAGCGTCTCGCAGCGCTCCGCATGCATGCTGGCACTGCAATACCACAGCGACTCTCCAGGCCCGGGTTTGGGCACAGCCGCAGGCCCAGCAGCCGCTGCTGCCGGCGCGGCGGCTGCCACCTGCTGCTGCTGCTGCTGCTGGCGCAGCTGCTGCTGCGACTGGGCAGTGGCGGCAGGCTTGGGGCCTGCGCCTGCGGCCGGGCCACCAGGGGACAGCCGGCGCTGGCGGGAGGCCGGGGTGGCGGCAGGCGAGCCAGCAGCCTGCGGCCCACCCACCTCAGGCGACGACAGCTGCTGCAGCTGGCTGTCGGGCACTGCGGACTCAGAGCAGGAGTCGTCAGAGTGCTGCTGTTCCTCGTCTGGCTGCTCCTGCTGCGCCTGCTGCCCCTGCTGCGCCTGCTGCGCCTGCTGTGCTGCGAGGCGCTGCTGCTCCTGCCGCCGCATGTGCTCATACACACGAGCGCCAGCAAAGTTTGGGCCGGGTGCACCAAGCTGCTGCTGCTGCTGCTGCTGCTGGGGATCGTGCTGCGGGGCCTCCTGCTCCTGCTGCTCCTGCTGCTCCTGCTGCTGCTGCTGCGCAGCTGCCTGAGCCGCCTCAGCCTGCGCCGCCGGTTGGCCACTGGCGGGTGCTGCACGTGCAGGCGAGCTGGCATCAGCTGCCCCCAAGGCCGCAGCTGCTGTGGCCTGTGCAGGCGCCCTGCCGGCAGGAGAGTGAGCTGCTGCCGAGTCAGCCACAAGCTCACCCTCTGCCGCCGCTGCTGCCGCCGCCCCTGGCCCAGCGCTGGCAGCAGGGAAAGGGTCGTAGGCGTCTTGATAGGGAGAAGAGGGCAACTGCGCATCTGCGCCGCCGGCAGCAGCCTGGCGCAGCAGGGCTGCCACCGGGGAGCGGCTGGCGGCGTCTGCACTGGGCAGGCTGCGCTTGTGCGGCTGGCTGCTGGTGGCCATGTCCGCTGCAGAGCGCTTCTTGGACTGCAGGGCAGGCAGGTGAGCAGGCAGGGGATGGCACTTGAGAAGGGTTGGCTTGAAAGGACCACCAATTTGCAGGGCAGGAAAGAGCCAGCTCCATGCATGGTGCGCGCTCAGATCAACAACTTCCAGCCTCCCACCTGGCCAAGCTCAAGCGGGCTCACCTTGCCGGCCGAGCTCTGCAGCAGCCCGATGCGTGGTTTCCTGTCAAAGCTGCCGGTAGACGGGCGGCGAGGCCGCCGCACCACTGCCTCCTCCTCTTCCTGCCCCCGCTGTACCGCATCAGCTGCTGCCTCTGCCTCTGCCGCAGCCGCCTGGTCGGCTGCTGCTGCCGCCGCGGCTGCCTCTGCTGCTGCCTTGGCTACAGCTGCGGCCGTGGCGGGGCCTGGGGTTCCCAGCGAGGGTGCAGGCGGCAGGGCTGACATTTCAGCAGGAGATGGCACAATGGTGGCTGCCAGGATGTCCTCGCCATCCAGCTGCTGCGACAGAGCGCCAGCTGCGTCCATGGCTGCCTCAATTGCAGCCGCAGCCGGGTCGGCAGGTGCGACACGAGGCTGTGCTGCCGCTACCGCTGCAGGCGTGCCGGCCTGGCCCGCTGCCGCCGCATCCACATCCATTGCTGCTGACACGCCTGCTGCAGGCTGCGCTGCTTCATCCGCTGGGCCGCCCTCCTGCATTGGCTCTTCAGCCGCCACAGCATTGCCGCCGGGCGCCACAACAGCCTCTGCCGCAGCATCCACCTGCTCCGCTGCCTCCTGTGCAGCCCGCTCGGCTGCGATCTCATGGGCAATCATCAGGCTGGCTCGGCGGCTGAGGGGCCGGGATGCTTCAGCGCTTGGTGCAGGCGAAAGCTGTGGCCGGCCGCTGCTGCGCCCGCGGCGCCCCGTGCTCTGTGGCTCCGCATCGGCTGCTGCCTCATCCAGCAGCAGGCCGGCGCTGCGCCCTCGGCGCTGGCCGCTCAGCGGCGCTGCTGCCTCGGGAGCAGCGCCGCTGGCAGGCTCTGCAGCCTTGCGCTTGCTGCGGTGTGTGCTGCCCTCTGCTGCTTGGGCTGCTGCCGCCTCGTCTGCTGCGGGGGCTGGGGTGGCGGCCACGCCATCCTCCTCTGCCGCTGCGTGGCGGGTGCGGCGGCGCTTGCGTGCAGGTGCGTCAGCCTCCTGTTCGCCTGAAGCAACACCTGCCTCAGGCTCGGCTTCACCAGCGGCTGGCTGGGCTGCTGCCGCTGCGGCGGCTGGCGCCTCTGCCGCCGCCGCCGCAGGGTCTTGCAGGCGGTGCTTGACCACAGCCCAGCAGGCGGCGCAGCCGGTGCCGCTGCGGCAGGTGCCTGCAGGCAGTGCAGCGAGCAGCGTCCGAGCGCGTTTGTCAGGAGAATGGCTGTTTGGTGATAGGTGAAACACCATGGCAAACAGACATGCCAGGCAAGAGTGAACACACAGTCATTACTGAAAGCGCAAACCCCGCTGACAATGCATAGTCACAGTCATGCGCTGCAGCTGTACCCATCAGCTCAAATCCTGGCCAGCGAGCTCACCTTGGCCGCACTGGCCGACGCCTGCCGTGAGATGCTCCGCGCCCGCCTCAGCCTGCGGGGAACAAAAGTGAAACGGTGTGAGTGTAGCGGCTCACAGGGCAAGCGCATGGGCAAGAAGTGCCGTGCACGCAGCCAATCGCAGGGAGCCAGGCTGAATGTATGACTGTAAACCAACAACCTTGTGTAACTGGCTCACCAGCGCGGCCGCCAGCTTGGGACGGCAGGTGGAGCAGCCGGTCTTGGAGCGCGGGCAGCGCTTGCAACCCAGCAGATTGGCGAGCTTGGCCAGGCTGCTCGGATCCACAGCTGCCTGGACCGCTGGCTGCGCTGGCTGCTCAGCAGGCAGCTGCTCAGCTGGCTCTGGCTGCTCCTCTCCGGCTGCCTCAACTTCCATGGCTGCAGGGGCATCTTCTGCCACTGCAGGTGCCTCGGGCGCTGCCCGCTTCTTGCCCTTGCCCTTGCTGCCGGCAGACGCTTTGCCGGCAGACGGCTTGCTGCTGGCTGGCTGCCCTTGGGCGGCAGCCTCAGCTCCGCCCGGAGTGTGCCGCCCGCGGCGCCGCGGCGCTGCCAACTCAGCAGCCTCAGCTGCAGCAACAGCTGCACCACTGCGGGTGGTGCGCTGACTGGTGGGAGCTCCTGCTTCTGTGCCCTCGTCCGCCTGCTGTGCCGGCTGGGCGGGAGTGGTGGCAGCAGCATCGGCCCGGCTGCCGCTCCTGCCGCGGCGCTGCGCGGCACTTGGAGCTGGCTCGGCACCTGCTGAGGCTGCAGCCCGGCCACGGCTGGCACTCCTGGCACGGCGGCCGCTGGCTGGGGCAGCCTCTGGCTCTGCTGCCTCAACCTGCTGCTCGTCAGGCTGCTCCAGCTGCTGCTGCAGCTGCTCTGCTGGCAGGAGCGGGGCGGCTGCCTCAGCTGGCGCCTCAGCTGCGGTTGCCGCCTCTGCCTCACCCTGGTGCCTGCTGCGCTGGCGGCGCTTGATGCTGGCAGCAGCCTGAGCCTCAGCCTCCTCTGCTGCATCGGCTGCAGCTGCAGCCACTGCCGCCCTGCTGCGGCTAGTGCGAGGGGTGCGGTGGGCATCTGCTGCTGCCCACAGTGCGGCAGGTGGGTCAGCAGCCGCAGGCTGTGCAGCAGCCTCCTCCTCAGCTGGGGGCGCGCCGGCGCTGCGGCCGCGGCGGGGCGCGCTCTGCGGTGCTGTTTCCAGGGCTGGCTCGGCTTGCTCCGTTGCAGGTGCCTCTTCTGTGGGCGGGGCAGGGGCCTTGGCTGCCGCCTGCTTCTTGCCCTTGCCCTTGCTGCCAGCGGCCTGCTTGCCAGCTGGCTGCACCTGCGCTGCCACTGCATCCTGCCCGCCTGGGGTGTGCCGCCCGCTGCGCCGTGGGGCAGCCACCCGAGCAGCCTCGGCGGCCGCAGCTGCAGCAGCTCCGCGGGTGGTGCGGCGGCTGCCAGGGCCAGCCTCGTCTGCCCCCTCCTCCTCCTCCTGCTGTGCCTGCTGTGCTGGGTCAGCGGCAGCTTCAGCTGCCTTGCTGGCGCTCCTGCCCCTGCGCGTCGCAGCGCTGGGGGACGCATCGCCGCCTGCCGAGGCTGCAGACCGGCCGCGGCTGGCGCTCCTGGTGCGGCGCCCGTTGGCTGGGGCAGCTTCGGGCTCCGCCGCAGCGGCCTCGGGCTCTGCTGCAGCCTCGGCATCTGCAGCAGGCTCAGCAGCCTCACCAAAGCCATCCATCTCTGCCTTGGCTACGTCCGGCTGTTCCAAAGGACCCTCTGGCGCCGCCTCTGCCATGTCAGCATCAGCTGCTGCTGGCAGCTGCGCCTGGCTGGGGCTGGTGGGGAGTGCATCCTCTTCCCACTCCATGCCAGCCTGCTGCTCATGTGCAGGCAGGCCCTCGTCAGGCTGCTGCTCACGCTGCTGCTCAGGCTGCTGCTCAGGCTGCTGCACAGGCTGCGCCACGTGGGGCTGTGAGCCGGCCGCCGCCAGGGCGCCAAAGCTGGCCACAGCCGGGTTGCGTCGGGTGGGGCGGGTGGCTGCGACCATCCAAGTGGGACCCTCTGCTGCGGCAGCTGCAGCAGTGGCTGCACCGCTGAGCGGGCCGCCGATGGGAGAGGTGGAGGTGCTACCGCCATCCAGCCCCGGCAGCTCCTGATCCTTCTGCTGAGAGGGCAGGATGGCGCCGGGCAGGGAGCCTGCAAGTGCGGGAAGGGCGCAGTTGGAGCAGTGGGCGTGAGGCAGATGTGCGGGCAGATGCAAGCCCCAGGTTGCAAAGCATGCAAGGTGCGGCCGCAAGGGGCGTGCAGGTCTGGCAATCGGGGCGGCCATCTTAAACGTGAACAACGGGGCAACCAAACCAGCTCACACCACCAATTACACATTACACCACCAGTCCCTTGCTGCAAGTCGGCCAAAACTCACCAAAGTCGAGGCGCATGGAAGGGCTGCGCATGAGCCGCCCGCCGCCTGCCGCTGCCGCAGCTGCCGCCTCTGCTATGCCAGCAGGCACAGCCGCCAGTGGCGGCCGGACATCTGTGGCAGGGATTGCCTCCAAGGTGGCAGGCTCAGCCGCGCCAGGGCCGCGCAGCAGCACCAGGCTCTTGTCCGGAGAGACAATCGCCCCGCCAGTCAGCAGCGACTGCTCCGGCAGTGCCTCTTGCTGCTGCTGCTGCTGGGCCTGAGCGCGGGCCAGGCGCGCCTCTGCCTCTGCAGCAGAGCGAAGGGCCTTGCCGCGGCTGTCTGGCGTTTCAGGAACCTGCTGCTTGGGACGGGGCTGCCGAGCAGCTGCTGCGGCTGCCGCCGCGCCGCGCCCCTTGCTGGTGGCAGCTGCCAGAGCCGCCGCCGCGCGGCTGCTGCCGCCGCCTGCAGTGCCACCTGCAGTCGGCGCACCGCCAGCGGTAGTTGCGCCGCCGGCGCGGCGCGTGGGAGCAGCGCTGGCGCCTGCCGGCCGGCTGGTGGCCACTGTGTGCTTCAGCTTGCCCTTCTGGAGCAGGTTGGGCTTGGAGCGGACCTGCAGCTCAAACTGCTTAGTGTTGTTGTACCTGCAGGCATGTGGAAGGAGGGGTGCAATGGTCGGGTTGGGCAAAGGGCGCTCACAGACCGGCAGGGCTGTATGCAAGGCGTGGGAACAATGCGGTCAGGGCCAGGGTTGGGCAGCAGCCGGCAGGGAATGGCTGGAATTATGCCGGGCGCAACGCAGCCGAGGCGAGCCATGCATGCCCAAGAAAGCAGCTGTCGATTTCGTGTTAACCGCCAGCCCACGGTGGCCTGCCCAGACTGTACCTCTGCTTGATGTGGTTCATGTTCATCAGTGCTGCCCCGCTGCTGGTGGCAGTGCGAGCAGACAAAGCCCCCGAGCGCGCCAGACCGGCAGCCGTGGTGGCGCCGCTGCCGCCCTGCACCCCGCTGTTCTCGCCTGCAGATAAGAAGGCAGCAATGGAATTGTGTGCTCCACAATGAAATAGCCCCAATCGCGTGCAGACAGGAAGACAGAGAAGACGTGACATGTAATGGGGTTCAAGAGGGGTCCAGCCAGCTGCCCACTATCACTGCCTCTCTGGGTGCTTCATTGCAGTGCAAATCCACCAAGCAGCCATCCCAGCCCCGCTCACCGCTCATCGCGCTGCTGCTGGGCCGAGCGGTGCCGGCAGACGGGTGCCCGCTGGTCGTTCCCTCCCAGCCAGATGCCTCGCGCTGAGGAGCTGCCGCCGAGCGGCCCAGGTTGCTGAGGCCTGCCGCCGCGGCAGGCACAGCAGGCAAAGCGGCGGGGCCGGTGCGCCCGGTAGGGCCGCTGCCCGTCAGCATGCTGCCGCTGTGGATGCCGCCTTCGGAGCAACCAGGCGTCTCGCCAGATTTTTCGCCGTTTTCCAACTCCTGCGCGTAAGCACGCAGGTAGGTGGTAGGTTTGGTGCTTGGGGGTCAACAAGAAGCAGCATCCCACACGCCACAACCGGCAAACCGCTGGTGAGGGCAGCCAGCCGAGCACGGATAGCATAGCACGGCAGGTGGACACTGCCAAGCAGACTGCCGGTGGACACCACACGAAGCAGCCCACCTTGAGGTGCTGGTCGTGGTGCTGCTGCAGGCTGTCCACATCCAGGCTCATGTCTTCATCCCACAGCTCGCTCTGCAGCTTCTGCATGTCGCTCCGGAAGCGGGCGCCTGCAGGGGGCGAGCCAGTGTGGCGGGTGGCGAACAGGTGCGGCAGCATTTAGGCATGGCATAACGAAGACCGTACGACTGTCTGTCCTCGTCTCTGCTGTGTGCTGCCGGCCGACAGGAATAAGGATTGCATGGCGCCAGTCGGACCATGCACAGCAACCAGCGAGAAGTGCACAGCAGCGCACGCACCGAAAGCGGGCTTCAAGATGTGCAGGAACACCTCATGGCCAGCATCCGGGATGGGCTGCAGGGTGGCCACCACGCACTGCAACAAACAGAATGGGCCGAAGCAAGGATGGTGTTTTAGAGGGTGGAGAGAAGGGTGGGGCCTGGGTGCTGGTGCGACTGCTGCCTAAAATTGCCACAGTCACCAGCTGTCCCCATCCCATCCCACCGGCAAGCCCATCCTGCCAAAAACTCTCAGCAGTCACCTGCATGAGCACCTCAACCTCTTCATACTGGCCCACCGGCAGGCTGCCACCGGGCCGCACGCCTGCGGCGGTGGGGCGCATGGCAAGGGAACCCAGACCACGGGGATTAGTGCGCTTGCTGGTTAGGCTTGCTGCTCAGGCAGCTCTGCTGCAAACATTGTGGACTCACAGGCAAGGCAGGCGGAAAAAGGCAGGCCAGGCACACTTGCGGATGCACAGCCATTGCTAACAGCCAGCTACCGGCATTCTGTCTGGCTCACCGTAGGCGCAGATGGAGAGGCGGAGCAGGAGCTCGAGCAGGAAGCGATGCGACACCTGGCGGCGCTCCTCTACCTGCTCTGCCGCCATGTGCTGCCGCCGCAGGTCCGCCACTGCCACCGGCGCATGCTGCAGCAGCAGGGCGCGCATGGCATCCAGGCCCCGAGGATGGCCCTCGCCTGCTGTGCCCGCTGTGCCCGCTGGGGCGCTGGTCACCTCGGGTGCCTCGTCAGCGTCGCTGGCCTGCTGCTGTGCGCGCTGTGCCTGCTGTGCATGCTGCGGGTGCTGGCTGGAGAAGCGCAGCATGGAGGCGAAGCAGCCGTCCACCAGGGAGCGCACTTGCGCCAGCATGGAGGCAATGGAGGGGCGCTCGGCTGCCAGAGTGGACGCCAGCAGCTCGCCCACGCGCCTGCAGGGCAGGGGATGATCGGCTTTGAGTAAACCCCTGGCTGATCACCGACATCGCTGCTTGGCTGCACGGGAATGGCTCTGACGCATGGCCAGCCGCAGTGCGCAGAACAAAATGCTGCCTAGCAGAGCGATGTGCAAGGCAGCCCGGGAAAGCCACCGAGGCCTGCACGCAACTCAGGCCTACCATTGCGCACCTCTTGAGCTCAGCGGCTGCTGCCTCTGGAGCCAGGGAAGTGCCGCTCGAAACCTCCTCCTCCTCCCCGCCCAGGCGGTTGGCAGCCGCCGCCAGCAGGTGTGCCTGGTCATCTGACATGGCGGCTGCCTCGGGAGTGCCCTGCCGGGAGGCCGGCCACGAGCTGGGGCCCTTGCGGCTCTGCAGGTGAAGGTACAGATGCAGCACACCGAGTTTTGGGGTTGAGAGGCGGCAAGCATTGTGGGTTGAACGAGGGACAGAGCGTACAACTGCAGGAGATGATGGCAATTCTGTCCATCTTGGCAACAGCCCGCGGCCGCCTCACACCACACCAGCATCCCCTCAATTCCTGCAAACCCAAGCCCTGCCCACCTTGTCGGCCTTCAGGCGCTGCGCATTGGCCAGCAGGCGCTGACCCTTGTTGGCCACCAAGGCCGCCCGCCGGCCGCCCGCGCCAGTGGGCAGCCGCGCCTGGTGCTGCCGCTGCTTGGCCAGCTGCTTGTGCTCGGCGCGGGCACGCTCCTTGGCAGCCTCCAGCTCTGCATCATTGAAGGCAGTTTTTAGACGACTTGAGAAGCTTCATTGTTGAAAGAGCCGAGGCATACATGTCCTGTTCATGCACAGGGTATGCTCCTTGGCAGCCTCCAGCTCTGCAGTTGCGATACACAAGAGGTGATTGTGAGTAAATCTAGGGCTGCATAGGCCTTTAGCGCGGGCACGCTCCTTGGCAGCCTCCAGCTCTGCAGTTGCGATAGACAGCAGCTCCAGGCAATGCATTGAGAGATGGAAGGGTGTACGGCACCTCGCAGCGTGGCTCAACCCAAACAACCCAAATGTTCGCCCCAGACAGCGCCGCACATGCTGTGCAATCGTGGCCACAGCATGGATTGGCTAGCTGCTTGGTTGACCCTCACCTTTGTGGGCACCCAGGCTCGTCATCAGCAGCTCCAGATGCGCCCGTGCTGTCTCACGGGAGCCGTCTGCTGCAGCCGGCCAGCACACTGCATCCTCACCCTCTGCCCCGCCCGCTGCCGCCTGCTGCACCTCGCCCTGCGAGCGCTGCGGCAGCGCCAGACGCGCTGCAAATGCTGCTGGGCTGCACTCGCCTGCAAGCTCAGTCAGCGGCGCAGCCGCCGCGCACTGGCAGTGCTGCTGCATGGCGGCCTGCAGGGCCGGCAGGACAGGCAGCGGCTGCTCATCAGAGGCGCCTGCCGCTGCTGCATCGGCAGCCACCCAGCTGACACGCAGGCCGCCTGCGCCGCACCGCTGCCACACAGCTGCGGGCAGCGCAGCTGCCAGCAGGCGCTGCAGCCCGGCCTGCTGCTCCCGTGGGCTGCCGGCTGCCGCAACAGCGGCCAGCTCGGCCTCGGCCGAGGGCCCAAGGAAGCGCAGCAGCTGCGGGGCGGCACTCAGTCCGGAGCTAAACACCGCCAGCAGGCCCTCCGGCCGCCTGCCTCCTCCGCCGCTGCTGCTGTCGCTGTCTGCCAGCTCCTGCAGCTTCTTCAGATAGCTGCTGCTCAGCGCGCTCTGCAGCGCACGGGCCAGGGCCGCTGCTGGGGCCTCGCCGGCAGCGGCTGGGGCGGCGCCATCGGCGGCGGCGGCCGCCGTAGGCTGGGTGACGGCATCGATTAGGTCCAGGAATTGCACCAGCGCTGCGCCGCGGCAGTCAGTCTGCAGCGTCTCCTGAAACGCGGCCGGCAGCTCTGCGGGCAGGGGGCCGGCGGAAAACAGCGCGATTGAGAGCGGCTGCAACCAAAACAGCTGGTGCCAGCTGCGGGTGGCGCGGTGCCACGGCTACCCCACTGCTGCGACACAGCAAAGGCAAACCACAGATGAAGACTCACTGAGCGCCTTGGCGGTGTCGCGCAGCTTTGGCTTGAGCAGCAGCTCTGGGCAGGCGGAGTCGTAGAGGGCGTAGCCCCAGCTGACGTGCCGGCCGGGCGCGCCGCCGCCGCCGCCGCCGGGCTGGAAGGCGGCCCACAGCCGGCCCACGGCGATCGTGAGCTGCTCCAGCACCGCCTGCCGCTGCTCCTCGCCCTGCTGCCGCAGCAGCGAGAGGTCGAGCACCAGGAAGAGGCGCCGCATGGCTCCAAGGGCTGCCGCGCAATCTGTGGTCGCTGATCAGGCGGCGCCGAGCCGCATGGCGATGGGCGAAGGTGCTCGGCTAAGGCAAGGGAGGGTGCGCTTTGAAATGGACGAGAACGCAGCGCCCCTGAGCGCCTCCCGATAGGCTAGATATGCCTACCTGAACTGCCGAAGGCCAGCTGGGAGCGCTGCCATGAACCCTGCATGGGGTGCGCCGGGCGGCACGCGGGTGGGCGGCAGCGGCGGGTGGCAGTGGATGGCGGGCGGCTGTAGCTGGTGATGGGCAGCATATTCATTGCAGGGATGGTGCACGATAAGCTGAGATGAGCTTAGATTGAATTCACGTCAGTCTTGCAATCTTCAGTACTCTCCATGGTGCACAACAGCAGAGGACAGCGGCGTCGCAGCGACGTCTCAACCGGTGACGGGCATAGCCGTGACGCTCATACAGTCAACAGCAGCCTGGCAGAGTGGCCTGCAGGGATAGCTGTTTTACAGACCCGGTGCTGCACAAAGTTGCGCACACCTCACACAGATCGGTTCGCCACCCCACTAGGCACGGATGTCGCATGCGGGCGGCGCCGACTTCGGTTGTGGAGCACGAGGGCAACACTTGCCCTTTGAACTTCCTCGCCTTGTCGTGTGCCCATTTGAAACTCCCTCTTTCTGAGACCGCCCTCGATGGTGCAGCGCAGGCCGGGGTCCCCGTCTGTCGGCCGCGGGGGCGGCCTGGCCCTCAGGCGCGCCCTGATCGTCCTGGCGGCCCTGCCCATGTGCATCGCGCTCTACCGGCTATGCAGCGGCGGCAGCATGGGCGGCGGCTCAGCGGGCCGCGGCAGCGGCCTGTCGAGGCGGCACCTGGGCGGCGACGTGCTCGAGGTGCCGCACCCCCTGGAGGAGCGTGTGCGTGTTGCGGCCTCGCTGGCGGCTCACAGTGCTGCAGAGCACAGTGCTGACACGATGCTGGACCAGCAAGATGCGGAGCCTGCTCAGCCTGTACACACAGCAGACGCTCAGCCCGCCGCACAGCAGGCGGGCACTGCACCGTCGACGGCGGTTGTGGCGGGCGCGGCCGCTGTGCACGGCTTTGTGCGCAAGGCCGGCCCCCTCAATCCCAAGCTGTGGCAGCCCCAGTACCGGCAGTGGAGGCGGGAGCGCCGGCAGGCTTGGCTGGAGGATCGACAGGAGCGGCTGGCGGCAGGTGGGTGCGGGCGGTTTTACTTGGCATGCGGGTCTATTCGCATGCTGGTGCAATTCGCAATTTGCATGTTGCTGCTGCGTGACATGCCGGCCCACTACCATCGGCCCGTACAATTGGTGCAAACGACTCTCTTTGCTGCAGGCAAGCCGGCGCCGCCGCTGCCGCTCACGCAGGAGTGTCAGGTGCGCTGTTTGGCAGCAGCAGGTGGGCATGTGTGGGCTGGCACCAAGTGCACTACAGGTACTCTATAGGTACCGCACCATGCCTCATTCCCTGCATGCCACATGGACCACAGCCCCAACTTGGGTATGCCCGGCATCTCTCTTGCTGCCCAGGTCTGGGTGAACCACAAGTACCGAATCATCTACCTGCGCCACGCCAAGACCGGCTCGTCCTCGCTCTTCTGCCACTTCAACGGCTGCCGCGACGCCAATGCCAACGGGCAGGCGGCCACCGCATTCGTGCCGCTGCAGGTGGGCAGGGAGGGGCTGGCTGGTTGGCGGGCTGGCCGGCCATGTGTATTGTATGTGCTCGAGAGTCTGGTGATGAAAACAGGCAGGCAGGCAGGCAGGCAGGCAGGCAGGCACATGTGTGCTCTGAACGCATGCCGTGGAGCGCCACAATGCGCCCTGCATCCCCAATCCTTACCAGCAGAGCGTGCCAGAGGAGGAGCTGGAGGACCTGTGGCGCAGCTATTTTGTGGTCACCTTTGTGCGCAATGCCTACACGCGGGCAATCAGCAGCTACCGGTGCGGCCTGGGCTGCTTATTGATTGGGATTCTGGAGCCACAAAACAAGCCCTGCTCTAGCTTGCGGGCAGCCGGCCTGCAGCTGCACAGCATTCTTTTCAGTCGCTTCCAGCACACATCAGCTTCTTGCGTTGCATCGTTCGCACATGTCTCCAACAGTCTGCCCTTCACCTGCTTCCCATCACAACTGCCCACAGCATGATGATGCGCAACGTGGCCTCGCAGTCCTACGGCTGGGACCAGTTCTGCGCCGACCCCGCCAGCTTTGTGGACGAGTGCCTGGCAGACCCCGCATGCAGCAAGTGCGTGGCGCTTGAGTGGCTGCTGCAGCTGCTGCGCCTGTGGCTTGCTGGGATCACAGCGTGCGGTGCATGGATGCCTGGGTCCAGCATTTCATCCAGCTAAGCGTGGCAGCAGCTGCCTCCATGCGTGCTTTTTGTCAATGTCCCCTCTTCCTGTTCCATTTCACTGCCTGGCTTGCAGGAAGGGGGCCGACTTTGTCTACACCCACATCCAGCCCCAGGCCGAGTGCATCAAGGCTGCGGATGGCGGCTGGGCGGTCGATTTTATTGGGTGCGCATGGCTGGCAAACACGCTGGCAGGCGAAATGGGTAGATGGCCCGATGCAGTGCTTGCCTCGACAGCGCCTGTGCCGGGCATTGCCCAGCGGTTGCTGTGGGCAGCTACACTCTGCTTTTCTCTGCGGGCACCGTTACTCTGCAGGCAGCTAGCAGCAGCAGGCGCTTGCTCTGCGCGTGAGCAGCGGCCTCCGATGCTGAGCACTTGGCACCGCTGTTTCTGCCCTTGCAGTCGAATGGAGCACATTGACCAGGACCTGTCGCTGGTGCTGGAGCAGCTGGACCAGCGGCGGCCCAAGGGCGTGGCGGGCGTTCCGCCGGTGGGTGACATGAGCGGGAAGAGAGCAGCTGGGGGCCGCAGGCTGTGCCTCCTGTGCCATTAGGTCAATCTCGGCTTGCCTCTACATCTCAAGATGCAATCCTTGGTCTGCATCGTTTCTGCTGCAGGTCAAGCCGCTGGAGCACAGCCTGGAAAATGTTAATGGCCGCGGCTGCAACGAAACAGCATCTGGTAAGCAAGCTTGATAGGTGCAGATGCACAATGGCTGAGACTGTGCTGCCAGTCCAATGCAGCTGCGCTGCCTTAGAATGCTGCATGCAGGATCCTGGCTGACCTGCCCTTGCCTGGTTTTCCCACCGCACTGCAGCCGGCCGCCACGCGGCACGTGAGCAGTACTGTGACCCGGAGGATTACTTCCGAGGGCAGCACTCTGGCTGCCTGGCAGCAGTGGCCCAGCAGTATCAGGAAGACATGGGCACACTGCAGTTTGTGGCGCAGCAAGCTCCTGAGGCGCTGGATGTGTTTGATGCAGCAGAGCACACCATTGCAGGCAGCCATGCGGCAGAGCAGCTGCAGCAGGAGCAGGCAGAACTGGAGCTTGCGGGAGATGCAGCAGGTGATGGTGAGGCGGCTGCTGAGGCACGCCGCATGCTGCAGTAATCAATTTTTCACTCTCTTCCCGCTCTTTTCACAGCTGACCAGTGAGGCCGAATGCCGCAGAACACAACATTGCGCACTCGCTTCGTTTCCGCCGCTTGCCGGTGCCAAACCCAAAGCGATACACTGTCTGTTCATTGCTGTTTACTCTGTTTATCTGCAAGTTACTCTGGTGAACTAAGGCATCCAGAATGGCCGCTTACAAGGCTAGGCACATGTGATTCACAGCGGACCGCGCGTTTGCAGCAGCACTGCCAGCTCAGCCTCGCCTAAGCGGCTGTGCTCCCACAATGCAGTCGTCGTCCCAGCCATCCTCTGAGTCTGAGCTCTTGCCAATTGGCCGCGCTGCCGCAGCTGGCGCAGCACTGGCTGGGCCGCCTGCTGCCTGTGCTGTCTTGCACATTGCAACTGTGTTCTCAGCTGGGGGCCCTCCTGGGGTTGTGCCTGCTGCACGCTCTGTGCTGCCAGGCACACTGCTGCTGCGCTCCCTGCTGGCCGGCATGCTGCTGCTGGGTGTGCTGGCAAGCGAGTGTGGCGGCCCCTGCTGCTCTGCACTGCACCCCTGCCCGGCTGGCTGCTGCGACGAGCGCTGCCGCTTGAGTGAACTGCTCGGTGCACTGCTGGGTGCACTGGCGGGTGTTGCCGCAGCATTGCCTGCTGGTGCCGCCGGCTCTGGCAGGTCCAGCACCGCATCACCCTCCACGTCCAAGTCTGCAGGTAAGCTGGCCTCTGGAGAACCTGCTGCTGCTGCTAGACCGGGTGCTGCTGGTGCTGCTGGCACTGCCGGGCGAGGAATGCTGGGCTGCTGCTGCAGCTGCGCTTGCCGCTGGTGGGAGGGCGCAGCACACGGCTGTGGCGCTGATTGGCGCACCGAGTGCTGCTGCTGCTGCTGCTGCTGCTGCTGCTGCGCCTGCGCCTGCTGCTGCTGCTGCTGCTGCTGCTGGACGACAGCCAAAGGTGCCGCCGGCCGGCCAGCAGCCATACCGCAGCCAGCAGCGGCGCCTGCTGGCAGCCGACCTCCAGGACAGTAGCCCCCCGGCGTGCCGCGGCAGCGGGCCAGCAAGGCTGCAAAGGCTGGCGCAGACTGCTGCAGCGCTGGCGCGTGGCCCACGACAATCAGGTTGTGGCGGGCGCGGGTCAGCGCTACGTTGAGGCGGCAGGAGTCTGCAGTGGAGCAGGTGTCAGCAGGCACATTGAGGTTAGGCGGGTATATAAGGTGCGAAGACAGGCAGGCATGTGCACCAGGCAGAGTGGTTGAAGAAAACTGGCCACCTGCATGGGCATGCCACACAAACAGCATCCCTAACCCCGCACCTGATGCAAAGTTGGAGCAGCGGGTGACCGTGGTTGTGAGCAGGATGACGTCGCACTCGGCACCCTGCACACAGGAATGCCAGAGACGCACACACATCTGATGGGCTGGTGGGACCGCTGCCGCGCGCGGTCATGTTGCGTGGAAGCTGTCAGCGTCAATCGCAGCACGACACTATTTCAACGTTCGACCAATATGTTTCCCAACACAGCGCCTCCAAAGATCAGGCGGTGCAGCTCGCCTGGAACGAGTCCACAGTCGCTACTTGGATGGTGGCCTGCTGCGCCTGCCGCTCCCCGCCTGCCTCCTCGTCTCCCTCCCCTCCATGCAGAGCCAGCGCCTCGGCCTCGCAGCTGGACGAGCCGCCGCCAGCCAGCGCCGCCTGCTGCACCCGCCGCTGCTGCGCAGCCTCCAGCTGTGGCAGGCGGCGCTCCAGCAGCTGGCGCACCAGGGCCACCTGTGCAGCAGCAGGGTGTTGCGGAGGAGCGGCAGTGGGTGTGCAGGCAAGCGGACTGCCAAAGGGAGGGCAAATGACGCTAGCCGAGGCTGGCAGCGCTGTCTACATGCCTCCACACACTGCCCTCACATGACTCCATCCATTAGCACATGGCCGCACAGCGCTTGCCTGGGCGCGGTAGATGCAGATCACGCCAATCTGGCCCAGCGACACCCCTGCCGCTGCCAGGCGCTCCACAGCGGCAACCACTGCCTCCGCCTCTGCTTGGTTGGATGCAGAACGCCCTGCAAAGTGGAGCAGAGTGAGAGCTGCAGTAAGCAATGTTATGATCTGCAGTCCAATGCTCAGAGTATCACGTGCCACACACTCCTGCAGTAAGAGTCCGCTCGACCAGTGCCTGCAGGCAATGCACTTGCAAGCCACCCAGTCCTGTTCCCTTTCTGTGCTGTGCTGCTCCGTACCTGCGCTGTACTGCTCCTGGCCGCGCACATCCAGGAGCACGAGGCTTGGCAGGCCGGGCAGCAGGGAGGCGCGCTGCTCGCGGGTGCAGCCATCAATGAGGCGGCCGCCGTAGAACTGGGCGTTGGGCACGGCAGAGATGTCCGGGTGGCACCTGCAATGCAAGTGCGGGAGTGGGAAGCGGGGTTGAAGCGGCGTGCCATGTATCAGCCAACAAACCAACAAGTCGGAGCAGCAGCACCGCTGCACCCACTTGGCCGTATCCGTGCCGACTGCTGATTGACCTTTCCGCACACCTGTACTGCCGGCGCAGCAGGAAGGGAGGCAGGCCCAGCGCCGCCAGTCGCACAAACAGCGGGCGCAGCAGCCCTTGCAGCTGCCCCTGCTGGCCTTGGCCGGGCAGTGCAGGAGGGCCGCGGCCTGGCATGCTCGGGGCAGCCGTAACGTGGACAGGGGAGGCGACCACGGGTGGCAGCTGCAGCGGGTCACCAGCGGCGATGAGGTACCTGCAGAGGCGACATAGCATGGAGTTGTGCTGCTTCAGCTGGTGCCTACACCTGTCAAAATTCCAACCACCGGCACCACGATTCATGCCCAACCTGCCCTGCACTCACCTGGCCTTTGCCCGCAGCAGCGGCACCACCGAGAGCGGCTCCACCATTTGAGAGCACTCGTCCAGGATGACCACTTGGAACTGCAGCGCAGCAAGGGTGCACGGGGCAGCAGGGGTGCGCAGAATTGGTGAACATGTTCGCTAATTTTTTGCTTTAATTGCAAGAGGGAGGGGTGAGGGAATGGAAGCAGCCAGGGCTTGGCAGCGCACAGGCAGGCTGCAAGCAGCATCAGATGGCACAAGGTCCCTGTCCACCCTGCACCCACCTGCTGGTTGTCCAGCGCCGACAGCATGGAGGAGCAGCAAGTCACGCCCACAATGGGCACCGTCTTCAGCAGCTTCTTGCGCTGCCGGTCCGCGCCTGCGCAGAGCCGAAAGTGTTCAATGCATGGAAGCTGTATGTCTGGGCTGTTGGGCTGCCTATCCAGCAACATTGGGGCGCCGTTGAGGGTCTGACTGCGCTAAAAGACGGCAGAACCTGGTGCTGTTCCCCAGCACGGGTCGCCAACAGGCACCGACCGTCCTCCAGCCGTAAAGCTCCCAACCCACCGCGCTCTGCGGCCGCCAGCTCCTTCTGCACCACAGCGCGCTCCTCGGGCGAGCTGGCCTCTTTCAGCATCTCCCGCAGCTCCGCCACAGCGGTGGCCGTCGCCTTGCTGTCGCTGGCGTGCAGCGACTGCGGGGCGGAGGCAAGCACACAGCGAGAGAAGGGGCAGCAGTGAGATGCTGGAACGGTACAACAGGATGCAAGGAAGAAAGGCAGGGAACACAGGCAGGCAGGCGCTCTGCAGGTGGCAGCAGTAGCCCGCACCTGGCCCAGCAGGCGGCGGCTGATGCGCCGCAGCGGGCCCACCCTCAGGAAGTCGGTGTAGCCGCTTTCCAGCAGACCTGCACTAGGAACCATGCTTTCCACGGGATGTCACGTAGACGTCAAGCCATAAAGAGAGCACAGCCACAATGTTGCGCATGCCAATCTTCATCCATGTTGCACGTGCTGGGCATCACAGCGCAGCACCCACAGTAGGCAAGTGCATCGCCGCTATCACTCATGCCTATGGCATCACTCACCTAGCAGCACGCGGTCGACCGCCACGTTGGTGTGGGCGCTGCGCATTGGAATCCCAGAAGGACACGCTTCTATAGCGCGCCTCAAATGGATGCCCACCGCCCGTTGAGCATGCCAGCAGCCTCACCCTGTGTGCCCCCACCCCACAAAGCAGCCGCACCTGACCAGCATGCGGGCGCCTGCCAGGGGCGACCCCTCCCGGCTGCGCTGCTCCAGCAGGAAGTGCAGCAGGGCCACCAGCAGGGTGGACTTTCCTGCGGGAGCGCAGCAGGCAACCACTGCAAACACATTACACCAAGCAGCTAGGCAGGGGTCACACAAGTGAGCCGCGCACTGGATGTTTGGCGGAAACAAACTGTGCATCCACAACCTGCTCACCTGAGCCAAAGGGGCCATGCACCAGGCAGACCGGCGGTGGTTGGACCTCAGCTGCCGCTGCTCCCATGCTGCTGCGCCGCGTGCTGGCGCTACCGCCGCTGCTGCCTGCTGCCGATGCCCAGCCTGCCACATACTGCAGCACCTCTGCCTGCTCCTGGTTCAGCCCAAACTGCCGGCTGATGCGCTCTGCCTGCATCAAGGGGCTCTCTACCAGTCCATCTGCTGCTGCTGCCGCTGCCGCCGCGGCTGCTGCTGCGTCGCCCTCCTCCTCTTCCGCCTCTCCATCCTCATCTGAGCAGCTGTAGCAAGGGCTAGCATCCGCCTCCGGCAGGCCACTAGCCGTGCTGGGGCGCTGCTGCAGCGGTGTGCAGCCGGCAGCTGCACTGCCGCCGCTGCCGCGGGCCCGCAGGAGGCGCGGCAGCAGGGGCAGGGTGAGGGCTGCACCAGAGCGCAGCAGGTCAATCATGCCCAGCTCTGTGGAGGCATCCGGGCCCTGCCAAGAGATTGAAGGTGAACAGGAAAATGCAGTCAGAGGTGCCACGTGTCATGGGAAGGGATGGCGGGCAAGCACAGCGCACCGACCGCTCCGCGGCACCCACCACAACCCAGCCTGCCCAACCCTGCGCCTAGCCATCTCACCTTGACTGCATGCACTGCCTGCGACTTGCCCAGGCCTGGCGGCCGCGGGCTCACGAAATCCACTTCAAACCTGTGGGCAGAGCAAGCCAGGCGTGCGGGTGGCAAGCAGATAACGTCCTGTGGTACTATCAGACCCAGAAACACATGCATGCAGCATCTGCCCGCAGGGTGCCGTCCTGCCTCCCTGCACCATCCCACGGTTGCTCCCCAGTGGTGGCGCCTGCAGACTCACTTGCCGTCCTGGTTGGGCCCGTGCCACAGCGAGCGCACCACCGCAACCTGCATGGGACACGAGACAACATCATGCATCGGCACACAACGCCGCTTACCCCTTGGTGCACGTGTACCTGACCGGTAACCAACCCGCTCAAACAGCCTTGTCACTCACCCAAGGCGCACGGCTGCGGTCTCCCAGCTGGCCAGGAGCAAAGCCGGATCGGAACTCTGGGTTGTTGCTGATGATCCACAGGTCGTCCTTCCTGCAACGGCGGTGGCAAGGCTCAACCCTACAAAGGTTGGCGGGCAGGTGGTCGGCCCCAAAATAAGCTGCCATACATACCAGCTACCGTGTGACCTGACAGCAATGGAGCATGGTTGCCTGCGCGTCTCCCAAACATTGTAGCCTCTGAACTAGCCCATCTCAAGTGGTGCCGGCCTTTTCATATCACACACGACCACAGCTTGGCAAACTAGCACGCACCTGTACTCGGCCGACTTTTGGCGGCCTCCCTTCAGGATGAGGTACACGTTCTCCGGCTTGCGCCCATCCTCCTCCTCCTCGCCGCCGCTGCCATCCGCCCGCCCGCGCTTGCCGCCACGCTTGCCGCCCCAAGCGCCCTGGAGGAGGGAGGGTGCATAAAGGTAGGGGTTTGATGCAATGAAGCAGAAGGTGCCTTATGTTTCAAACTGCGATTGTTACAAGTGCCCCTAGCCTCCGGCAACCAGCAGCCTCTTTGTGACCGCTGCTGCTGACCAGCGCTGGGCTGCCCAGCCCCTACCTTGCCCGGCAGATTCTTCCAGATGAACAGCTCGCAGTTGGAATGGTACACCACCCGTGCCTGCCGCAGCCGCGCTTCCAAGTTGCCTGCAGACGAATCGAGTCGCACACAATTTGTTAGCACCCACTTTGCCTCCTGTGTGGGATATGTGCACCTGCAGCTGGCCACGCAGGCAAGGGCAGGCCAATCCGCGCTGCCACGCTCGCCTGCTCCGCCGCCTCCTTGATTGCGGCCTCTGGCCGGCGGCCTCTGCTGCTGGGGCGGCCCGGCTTGCGCCATCGCGCTGTGGAACGCCTGCGCCGTCTCCGCAATCCTGCAAAAGTCAGGTAGGAAGGCGAGCAGGCGAGCTTTCAATGCCACCCCAAGCCATGCAACCTCATGTTCAAGCAGCCTTTGCTGCAAGTACAGCGTGCCGCTTCTTGACCAACCCGTGCACCAACTAGTCACTTTGCTAGTGCTCAAGGCAGCTCCAACCCACCGCAGGTTGAGCTCCTCCAGCAGCGCATTGCACCAGGTCTGCACGTACTGCTGGCCGCCGCCGCCAAACGCATCTGGCACTGCCACGCGCCGTGCTGGGCGGGTCGCCTCCTCTGCAGTTGGCCACCCTAGCTGCACTACCCCATCCACCAAGCTGTTCCAGCTGCACCTGCCGCCGCCGCCTGCTGGCCCAGCTGCAGCTGCCGGCCTTGCGAGCCCGCCGCCGCCAAACGCATCTGGCACTGCCACGCGCCGTGCTGGGCGGGTCGCCTCCTCTGCAGTTGGCCACCCTAGCTGCACTACCCCATCCACCAAGCTGTTCCAGCTGCACCTGCCGCCGCCGCCTGCTGGCCCAGCTGCAGCTGCCGGCCTTGCGAGCCCGCCGCCGCCGTTGTCGCTTGCATGCAAAGGGGCAGCCATGGCGGCCGTCCGAGGCGGCGGCTTCCATGCACCACCGCCTGCTTGAGAGCCGGGCTGCTTGGGCTGTGCAGGAGGCTGCTGGGGCTGCTGCCGGCTCGGCTGCAGCGGAGCACGCTGTGCCTGCTGCTGTGCCTGCTGCTGTGCCTGCTGCCATGCCTGCACAGGGCGGGGGGCTGGCGGTTGCGGGGGCCGCTGCTGCGGGGGCGGCTGCGAGGGCGCCCGGCTCGGCTGCTGCCCTGCCGCCGCATTGTGCTGCTGGAGATGCCCAGCACGCGATGGCGCTTGGTCTGGCTGTTGACCCCACACAGACGGCTGTGGTGCCAAGGCAGCCGCCTGTGGTGGGCGAACGATGGGCCGATAACCGCCTGCTGTGCCTGCTGAACTGGAAGGAGACAGCTCCAGGTCATCTGCTGCTGCGTCCCCCTGGCCCCACCCCTGCTTGCCCCAGCTGCCCTGCGGCGGCACAGGATCGACAGCCGGTCTACGCTGCTGCTGCTGCACAGCCCCAAGGGCCTCCCACCCCTGCTGCTGCTGCTGCTGCTGCTGCTGCTGCGCTGCCATGGGAGCACCACCACCGGCCTCCTCATCCTCGTCCAAAAACATGCTCCACTTGGGCTGCTTGGGTGCAGCTGCGGAATGATTGCCTGCAGGTGCTGCCTGCAGCCCGGCTGGCTGCACACGCGGTCGTTTGGCGGCCGGCTGGTCGTCGGCTGCCGGCCGTGCTGCAGCTGCGGCTGCTGCGCCTGCTGCGCTGCCGGTCCCAGTCGGCCTAGCGGGCAGCGGTGCTCGACCGGTCAGCAGGGCTAAGATGTCGTTTCCTGCAAGCAGGGCAGGAGCAGGCAGTTGTTGCACGGCGATGCGAGCTCGCAACGCAGCACTGCATGCAGGCTATGCAAGGCCGAGGATACTCTCTAGGCGGGAAAGCTGCCACCGCACCTGACCGCGCCTGGTTGCCTGGAGCACCGGCGCCGGCTCCTGCCAGCAGCGGTGCCTGCTGGTGCAGCGGCTGCTGAGGCACCTGGGGCTGCTGGTGCATGTCTGGTGCACCCAGCTCTGGCGCCGCTGGCCTCCTAGCTGGAGCCTGGAAGGGCCGCCGCTGCGGCGCTGCGGCCGCCACAGGTGCTGCTGCATACTGATGTGCTGGGGGCTCTGCTGCAGCTGCCGATGGAGCTTGTGGCTTGGGGCGCGGCGCCTTGAAAGCAGGGCGCTTGCTGCTGCCGCCGCTGCCCCGCAGCACCACCCCAGGTGGCCGCGGCTTCAGGGCAGCAGCTGCAGACACTGCCGCCTGTCCGGCTGCTGCTGGCGCTAGCGCTGGGGCAGCTGCTGCAGGGGCTGCAGCTGCTTCCGCGCCTCCGCCGCCGCCACCCTGGATCTCGCTTGGGGAGCAGGGAGCATCCACTGCGACCACTATGCTCTGTCCAAAGCTGCGGGCAACCTCCTCCCCCTCAGCCAGAACCTCGCCGTCCTGCAGACACAAAGGCGGATGCAGGACCAAGCATGTTACCAACTGGGCGGCGTTGGAAACCTGTGCAGTGCGCCAGGCAAGGCCAGGCAGGACGTGCTACAGCAGGCAGGTGGGTGCTGGTGTGGGCTTCTGAACCGCACCTGCAGGCGCCCCAGCGTCACCACGCTGCCGCTCTCATCATAAAGCTTGGCATCCCGTCCGTTCTGTGCGACGAAGCCATCCAGCCTGCATCCAGGCAGGAGCAAGCCAGCCACGAAGTGTTTGGGAGGGGTGGCGGGGCATCATGGGTGCTGGCGGCTCTGATGGGTTGCTGGGCCACTGGTACAACACAAGGAGCAGTTTACTGAAGTAGTTTGACGCAGCAGCAGCAGCAGCCCTCAGGGGCTGGCGCTAAGCTGTTAGATAGACTAGACTAGCAGCCCGCAGCAGCGCACCACTTCCAGTTCTTCCGCAACTTCTTGTGCCCGTCACATGTGTATGTGGCCTGCAGGCGGCGCGAGCAGCAGCAGCGGGGCATTCTCGGACGCTCATTGCCAGCATATCATTGGCAGGCCATGTTGCAACCCACCCGGAAGCAGGAGGTCATCTCCACGCCGGCCTGTACACGGGCCAGCTGCCGCCGCCTGCCGCCTGTCGAGCGCTGCCTTCCCAAGAGCCCCTACTGCCTGGCGGGCGACCGGTGCAACTGATCGGCGATGCGCTCTGCCGTGTCACACCACCGAGGAACGCCGCAGAGGGCTGGTGAGCGCGACCCAGCACTCGGCCGCGCCCAGTGGCCTCAGCAGCCCGTCGGCAATGCGCCCTGAGATCTGGACACCGGCATGGATTGATTTGGGCGCTCGGCTTGCCGGCCGCTTGAACCAAGGCGGCAGCGGCGGCAGCGGCGGCAGGCCCAGCGCGGCAGCGGTGATTCGACTTGCACAGGTGGCGGACCAGACAGGTCTATACATTGCCAGTTGTCGGGTAACTAAATTGAACTGAGTAATCTCAATGCCGTGCAATGTGCGGCGCCGATGGAGGCAAAGGCGACGTTTGTGCATGTGCTGGCAAGCAAGCAAGCGGGCAGGAGAGCTGCGCATGGCCGCAGGAATGCTATGCAGGCAGTGCAGTTTGGCGGCTCAGCAGCCGCAGGTGGGTCGTCAGCCCTGCAGGCCGCGGCGCCGACCCTTGAAGCTGCGGTACTGCTTAACTGCTGCCACCGCCAGCTGCACCTCTTCTGCCTCTGGGTCTGCCTGAAGGGCCGCCTCCAGAGCGTCGTGTGCTGCGCGCCAGGCAGACGCCGCTCGCGCCCAGTGCGCTGCCGCCGCAGCCTGCTGCACCGCCGGCTGAGCGTCGGCGCACCTTGCGGCCTCCTCGGCAGCCGCCTCGTGCCCCACCGCAGCGGATGCCCAGGCGGTTGCGGCAGCTGCGCACGCCTCTGCCGCGGCAGCGCGGGCGTCGGCGGGGCCGGGCACTGGTGCCGTTGGAGCAGGCGGCCAGGCGCCGCTGGGCGGCGGGTCCGGGGTTGCGCCCTTTGTGGCGGGAGCGCGGGGCGCGGCTGCGGCAGCGCGCTGGCGTTCCTCCCTCTGCTTCCTCATCCAGGCCAGGATCTCTTGGTTCTTCCTGTGCTGTGCGATAGCCAGCTCATAGTCCAGCCGACTTTTCATCTCACTCTGCTGCGCCGCCTCCTCTGCCTTGCGCCGTGCCAAGGCAGCCTGCTCCTGTGCCTTCTGTTGTGCCATGGCCGCCTGCCGCTGCTGCTCCTGCTTCTCTTGCTGCATCTGCCGCCACCACGTCCAGGGCCACAGCACGCCTGGCTTGCACTGCGGGGCGGGAGGGCGGGAGGGCAGTGGGGGTGGGTTTGAGGCGGCGTGCAGCAGATACCAGGCCATCAGGGACAATGTGTGGTTCCTTCCCGTGTGCTCACTGGTGGGGCTGCGTTGGAAGGATTGGCCTTGCTTGATCTCTGCTGCGCCTCGCCGCCGCCGTCGCCGGCCGCTGACGGCGTCGCCGCTGTGGCCGCCTGCCGCGCCGCTAGCCATGGCCGCGCTGGATTCAGAACTAGAGCAGGTCGAGAAAGCGAGCAGGCCTGGCGGCAAGGGTGCAGGCGGGCCGACATGACCGCGTTGTTGCGACTTTGGTGCCGGCAAGCGTAGCTGCAAGTGCCCTGGAATGCAGGAAGATTGTTAAATGCACTGCCGGACTGCCGGCTTTAGTGCCGGGCGACGAGCGGCGCTCCGCAAAAAAACCTGCCGCCGCAGCGTGCTCAGCAGGCGACATATGTGGAGATCTTGTCCGGTGTTTTGCAGCTTCCCATGTTGGACAAAAACGATCTTACATTGCTAATCAAAGTGTCAATTGAAGGTAACTAACTTCATTATCAAAGGCTGGCAGTTTCGTTGCTCCTCGCCGGCGGCAACGGCGAGCTGCCGCTCGGCGGCAAAGCTCAAGCTCAAAAGCCAGTGCAAAATGTTGGAAAGGGGTATGGGAAAACATTACATCGCGAAAACATAACTATTCACAGTCACGCTGCCAGCGCAACAACAACACCCGCGGCAGCGACTAGCTGTGCCAGGCCGCCCCAGCCAGCGGCAGCAGCGGCACTGGACGGCGCAGCAGCGGGCGCCGGCGCGGCAGAGCACAGCGCGTCGGTGGCGTTCTGGGCGCAGTTGATGATGCGCCCTTGTGCGCCGATGTCAATCGGGGAGGCAAAAGTGACGTAGTCAGACAGAATGCTGGCCAGCAGGGTGGAGGTATCATAGACCAGCGGCGCATCCTCAAACATTGTATAATTGTCGCCGCCATTTGCATTGTAATCAGCGGTCAGAAGCAGGATGCTGCCGTCATAAGTAGCCAGCGGCACGGGGCTGGCACTGCCGTTAGGCAGGAGCTGGGCAGTGACCAGCCGAGAGTACTGTGGCAGGGTAGGGTTGAAGCTGTACCGCATGCCGCCGACCTGCAGCACAGGGCAGTTGGTTGCAGGTGGGGCGGGTGTGTTAGCACCATACTCAGACAGCCGAAGCACGCCTGCCTGGTGCCGCCTGACAATACAAGAAGCTTGCAGGAGGAAAAAGCAATGCGGCACTGCATTCGCCAGCAGTAGCGCAGCAGCAGCAGGCGAAGCAGCAGCTGCGCTCAGCTCTGAGCCGCACCTGAGGGAAGCGCCCTGCGGCGCTGCTGTCACCAGTCCAGCCGCTCAGCCCATTGTTCAGTGCATCGGTGAGGATGCTGGCGTTGATTTGCTTGACCTGCAGCGCAGGGCGCGGGGGCGACACGGGATCGGCGGAAATGCAACAGCCACTCTGCTGCACTGGCGCGAACAGCGCACAGAGGCCGTTTGGGTTGCCAAGGCCATGCACACAAGGCGGTGAGCACGCAGCGGAGGTTTAATTTGTCAAGCCCACCACTCACCACCAGGAAATTGCCGAAGGGGGACACATTAAGCATGTCACCGTAGCTCACATTCCCTGGCGGGAGGCTCACTCTGCGCGCACAAAAGCGCAGGGAGGCATGCGCAGCAGATGCTCAGCTGCGGGGAGCTCGAACTTGGGGCAATCGATAAAGGAAACCTTCTGCATTCGCCTGGCATGCACTTGGCGCCCTGCAACCTGCCATAGCCACCCACCGTAGGCTGCCACCGCCCAGCAGGCAGACGGTCGGCACGCCAGGGTATTCATCCAGGACATTGCCGCCGCCAGAACCAGTGCCCGCGCTGCTGACAAACCACTGCATGGCGTCGCATGCAAAATCGCCTGCAAGAAAGCAGTACAGCGGCAGCCGGATGGACTAGCAGGCATGTGCACCACCAGCAGTTGTTGCAATTGTGCAATCAAGCTTGCTTTGCCACGCATGCGTGCACCCAGCCAGTGGGCAAGCATGCAACCAGCTGCACAGGGTACAAGCACAGCAGGTATGCCTTGCTGCGGCACAACACTGGGCCGACCGCCAGGCAAGCACAGCGCACCCAGGTTGGTTTCATTGTTGCGGATGTCGACCCGGTCGCCGTCCAGGAAGACCAGGGAGCTGCCCACGACTTGCTCGTTGAGGTCATTGAGTGCGCCGCGCAAGTCGTTCAGTTGCTGCGTAACCTCCGGATCCTCTGCGGAGTGGTGCAGTGCAGGGGGGCAGCTTGTAAAGGCACCTGCCTGCCATCGCACGTTCGCGTCGCAGCTCACAGGAAGGCAGTGCAAAAAGCTTGGGACCGGCGCAATGAATGAGCAGCTGCAAAAAAAGCACACCGCTGTGCGACACATTCGCTGCAAACGGGCGCTCCCAAGGCCTGCCACACCTGGCACGTCGTTGGTTGAATTTGCGCCGCCCAGCAGCACCACCGAGCCATTGGCGGCTAGCAGGCCTCCCTGGGCGCCCCAGCTGGTGGCTAGCTTGCCCATGTACCTAAAAAACGGTACGACCGAGAAAAATCAGCAAGGTAGATACAGATGCAAGGTAGCTGATGGGCCCCGGCACACGTCTGTGGAGTAGAGAGGGCCACATGCTGGCTTTTCATCTGGCCCATGCAGCCTGTCGGCAGATAGACCGTAACATGACCCACCTGGAGCCCCACAGCGCCTGCACCACAGGCACCGCCCGGCCGTCTGCCGCCTTGACCATAGTTGGATATGGCCCCTCTGCAGTGTTGCTCTCGTTGGTGGCGGGGGACAGCAGCAGTGGAGGTGGCGTGGATGCGACCTGCGGCTCGCCAGCTGGCGCAGGCGTGCCGTACAGAAGGGTGTGGGAGTGGCCGCCTGCGGAGCAGCGGTGTGCAGGCAGAGTTGGGGGCTTGTCAGAACACAGCAAGGTGGTGCAATGTGTGGTGTGAAGGCATTCAGCAAGGAGTGTGCACACTCACGCTGCCAGCACTCACTCCCAGCCCACCGCCCAGCAGCAGATGTGCAGGCACGGCATGCTTGCCCACGCACCCACAATCAGGTCGACTCCAGCGGCTGCGGCATCCGCAGCCAAAGCAACATCTTCATCGTACCCAATATGCGTCAGAGCAATGATGCGGTCTGCGCCTGCCGCCTTGGCGCCAGCCACGCAGCCCGGCAGGACGTCGCTGTAATTCCTAAACACTATGTTGTCGCCTGTGGGCGGGTAGGCAGTGACAAGTAGGCATGAAATGGAGGCAGGGCGCCTTCAAGAGGTGCAGCAACAGCGTGAGCAGGAGAGCTGAGCTGGCCAGCGGACCTGCTTTGCCAACATGGCAGGGCACGTGTGACCAATACTGCAGCTGCCCAATACTTACCTGGGCTGCTGGTGAACACAGTGTCAGTGGTGGTCAGGCCAATGATGCCGACTTTGGTGTTGCTCTTGGGCAGCTCGACGATAGTGAAGTTCTGCAGGAGAGTCAGCCACCATGACACGATACATCAGGTGCAAAGCGTGCAGTAAAGTTGCCCTTGCTGGCCCATTCAACTGCCATGCATATGCCGCGGCTGCGGTAGCCATTACTGCTCAACATTCATGCCAACTCGCCTGCAAGGCCACGCCATCAAAGGCCGGCTCCTTGCTGACGTCCAGGTTGCAGGCGAGCACAGGGATGCCCAGGTCTGTGAGGTTAGCGGCAAACTGGGCTGCCAGCGCCGGGCCGTGGTCAAACTCGTGGTTGCCAAACGTCTGCACTTACAGGGAAAAAGACGGCAGGAGGTGTGGTCACAGACAACCGTAGCAGCTCTGATCAAGGCATGCGCCTGCCGAACGCTTCCATGCCGGCACGAGGTGCCCAGCCAGCCAGGGCAGCTGCCCCACTCACAAAGGCCTGCACGCCGAGCTCCTTCAGGAATGGAGCTGCAATAAGGTCGCCGTTCGAGGTGTAAACAACATCCCAGAGCGTGCCTGCAGTCACAGAAGAAGGAACAGGGCCTCACGTTTGCATGGCTTGCGCCCTGCGCCGGCGCGGCAGCTGGCAAACGGGCGCGGGCATGCTTCGGCTGCGGCAGGAAGCCAGCCCTTAGGTGCCGCATCCTGGCCCATGCATTGTCTTCAACAACGCTGCCCACCTGTAAACTGGTCGCCTGCGTGCAGAACCAGAGAGTCCAAGCCGGCGGCAGCACCCTCTGCCTTTGCCTCAGCAAGCGCGGTGGCCAGGCGGGCGATGCCGCCGAAGCAGGTGGGTGCCCCCGCATCCAGGTCGCAGGTCGTGCCGAAATTGACGTCGGATGGGTCGAAATGTGCGTGGATGTCGTTCACGTGCAGCACCTGCAGGGGGAAATGGATGTTCATGTTTGTATGTGGGGCGATCGCAGGCGTGAGGTGGTCGCTGGCGGCAGCGGCAGCAGATACCCCACGCGGCTACTTGCAATGCGCATCTGAGCGCGCCGGCTGCAGCCCAGGCGAGCAGGAGTTCGCGACATCATTCAGAGCCCCTCCTCAGGCCAGCTGCAAGGGGCCGCGGTATGGCGACGTGCGAGGGCCTGGAAACCGCACCTGCAAGTCGGGTGTGGGCTGCGCAGCAGCGCCAACGATGAGCGCAGCTGACAGGACCAGCCACGAACCAGCCGCTGCCCGCGGGCCCATCGTGTTCAACCTTGCAGCAGCGCGGGAAGGGTGTGGAGCAGCGCAGAGGGGCCTTGTGAACGTGATTCGCGTTGCGCAAGGCGTAAATCGCCTCAGGCTTGACGGAGAAAGCACAGAGTCAGTTGCCGTGCTGGCGGGCGCCTGCGCGAAGCCACCCGCTGCCAGCTGTCCCAAGTTCGCCCACCGGTGCACTCCACTGCAAGCTCTGCACGCCACTTCCCGTGCAAGCTGCACAACTGTGGTTGTCCAACGACTCGAATGAGTTTGTAGCCTCCACCTGGCACCACAAACCAGCGGCTCTGGAATTTGCAGCAGCGCACACACCCGAGCATATCCTGGCCAACTGCTGTGTGCTCTCCTCAGCCTGCTCTGCTGGCTTCACCAGCCAGGGCTTCACACAGTTACATGGCATTGGAGAAATAGGTTTCACTGGCATCCAACCATGCTAGGCGCCAGCCAGGGCTACAAGCAGTTACACGGCATTGCCTAGAAAGCTTCTGTGCATGTGGGCTTGCTAGGCACCAGGCAGGCGCGGCCAGCTGGGCGCAGGAGGCATCAGCACTGCCGAGCCGCTGCCAAGCCGCTGCATTCCGGCAGCCCCTTGCATGGCCGCCTGCTGCTGCTGCGCACTGTACACGGCAGCCTGCCCCTGCATGCCGCTTGCCAAGGCTGCCTGCTGCATGGCGGCGGCAGCCATGTGCGGCGCCGCTGCCATCTGCTGCTGCCATGCTGCACCCACCGCCTGCTGGTGTGCCGCCATGGCTGCCACCTGCTGCTGCTGCTGCTGCTGCTGTTGATACTGGAAGGCGATGGCGACATCCATCGGCACCAGCACTGGGCCTGGCACAAACACAGGCAGCGGCTGGGCAGGCATGGGCCCTGCGCAAAGCCCTGAACGGATTTCTGTGGGCTAGAGGACCCTGCCGGCTGCCCTCCTGCCCGCCGCTGCAGCCGCTGCTGCTCCTTCTGCCTCGCCTGCCTGTCGTGGTGCGGGTACTGCCGCCGCTGCTGCACGTGCCGCTGCTGCTGCTGTGCTTGCTGCCGCGCAGATTGCTGCTGCGGCGGCGGCGGCGGCGGTGGCGGCTGGTGGTGGTGGTGGTGGTGGTGGCCCTGCTGCTGCTGCTGCTGCGCTTGCTGCATGCCAGGGCTTGCACCAGGGCGATCAGCAGGCAGGCGGCTGAAAGAGTGCCCTGCTGTCGGAGCAGAGCCCTCAGAGGGCCGCTGCTGCGGTGGCGGCGGCGGTGGCGGTGGCGGCTCAGCCGCCTGCCGCGCCTGCTGCTGCCGGGCTGGCTGCTCCTGCCGCTCTTGAAAGAACAGCTGCAGTGAGTGGCTGCTCTGCCGCCGCAGCCAGGGAGGCTTGCTTGGCAGGGGATGCGCCGGATGGCGCAGAAGCAGCAGCGGCTTGCGGCTCAGCCGTTGGCTGCCGCACAGCCTGCACCGTCTGGCCACCACAAGGCTGCTGCTGCTTCTGCATGCCAGTTTGCTGCTGGACTGGCTGCTGCGGACGCTCAGGCTGCTGAGGCTGCTCCACGTGCGGCGGTGATGGCTGCCGACGCTGCTGTTGCCCCAACTGGCCTTGTGCCTGCTGCTGCGGCGGCCTCTCAGGCTGTGCCGGCGGCTGCGCCTGCTGCTGCTCAGGCCGCCCTTCCGCCCGCGCCTGCTGCTGCTGCTGCTGCTCTGCAGGCTGTGCTGGGGCAGCCGCTGGGTGCCCCTGCTCCAAAGGCTGCATAGGCGAGGCAGCACACTGCTGCGATGGTGTGCCTTGCGCCCGCTCTGCATCGTCGCTTGGCTGCACATGTGGACGGCCCAGCTGTGCCTGCCGCTCCTCACTTGGTGCGTGCTGCGGGCTGCCCTGCGGCGGCGGCTGGCATGCTGCTGCACCGTCTGCCCCTGCTGCAGGCTGTGGCTGCTGCTGCTGCTGCTGCTGCCTTTCCGCCGCCGGCTGCTGCTGCTGCTGCTGCTGGCTAGCTTGTGGCGGCGGCTGCTCCTCCTCTTCCTCCTCCTCCTCCTCCTCCTCCAGTTCCTCCCCCTTCTCTGCACGCCGGCGCAGCAAGCACTGCCGTAGCTCCGGAGCCAGCCTGCCAAGGGTGCCGTCGTCTCGCAGCGCCCTTATGAGGGCTCGCAGCTTCTCAATGCAGGTGGCTGCTGCCAGCCGCCACACCAGCTTGTCATCGGCCATGTACCTGCACGTGCAACAAGCATGCACATGCGCAGAAAGGGTCAGCAGGATGGCAGTGCTCACCAAAATGTAGCAGCAGTCACGGTCTCGGGACATCAACAGGGCAAACAGCAGCTGGTATGCATTCTGGAGAGGCGCTGTGCCACAGCGGTTCAGCCGCATCCAGCTACCGTGTGCTGTTGCTGCCCACCTTTTGTGCAGTACAGCCGGCGGGATCTTGAAAGACGGCTGCTTGAGGATGTCAAGCCGCCAGAAGGCCGCCATGTCGCGGGCAACTGCAGCCACGATTGGCTGCCTGTGCGCCATGATAAACTGCGGCTTGGCTGCCCCCCCGGACTGCTTGAGTGGGATTTGCGCCCGCCATTCCTGGGATTTCTGCCAGAAAGACACCCCAGAGCAGGCGGCCCGCGCAAGCTGCTCATCACTGATGCCGCGACGCCTGCGCCCGCCAGCCGCCGCTGCCCCGGCTGCACCCTGGGGGCTAGCTGCCGCGCTCCGCCCACCAAGTGCGCCCTGCTGCTCCTGCTGCTGCTGCTGCTGCTGCTGCTGCTGCTGCTGCTGCTGCTGCTGCTGCTGCGCCTGCTGGCTGGCCGTTGGCTGGCCGGCTGGCTGCTGCTGGTCTGCCGCCACTCCAGTACAGAGCGGTTGCCAGGCGCCCTTGCGCTCCCTGCCTCCGTTAGACTTGTCGCCACCGCCGGCGCTGGCGCCTAGAGCTGGGCTGCTGCTGGGGTGTCCCACCGCACTGCTGTAGCCGCTCGCCAGTGTGGGGTCTGGCCACGGCTCAGGTGGCAGTTGCAGGTGGCAGTACGACTGAGCCGCCGCCGCCAGGAAGCCGCAGGTCTGCACTTGTGGTGGGAATTGGGGCATGGGACTGTTCGGCCGAGGATGCTCTATAAACTTCAGTGTACGCAGTGGCGTCATGGCATCCTGAAAGCAACGCAGTGTGTGCTTAGCAAAGCTGCCTGCAGCTACAGCAAGTGCCCTGGGCCCAGTGCGCTTCTTGCCTGCAGCTGCAGAAGGTAGGATTGGAACTCCGAGAACGTGCCCAGCTGCGAGAGCGCCGCCCAGAGCGGAGCATCCAGGTTGTAGCTGCAGAGAGCAAGCCGGCAAGGAAAGGCAGCCAAGTAAGCAGCCCATGGACCTTGCCGTGTGTCGCAGCTGCCTGCGCTTTAGGCCAGCCCAGAGCACAAAGAACAAATCAACGGCAATTGCATGGCATGCAAGCACAGCTCGGCGTCCTGCCGTTGGCAGGCAGGCATGCTCGGTTGCCTCGGCGCTCCCCAGCACCCACCGGGAGATGGAGTGGTTGTAGATCTGGCCAAAGTCGCCCTGCCGGCCAAACACCCCAAATGACTGCGGCCCGCAGAACTGCTCCTGCCACAGCTGCGCAAGGTCGCTGGCCAGGGCCGCCTCTGCGTTGGGTGGGCAGAGAGTTGGGCTATATGCGGTCTGGTGTGCGCTCAGAAGGCAGGGAACAAGTCGGAAGAAGGTGCTAGGCTCAGCTATCAATCTTGGCAGGCAGATTGCGACCTCCAAGCTGAACTCTGTTGGCCAGTGAACATAGCAACCTCAGCTGCCCCCTAGCTCACCCAGCTCTGTGGCCGTCCGGAGCAGCTGCTCAGCAGGCTTGGCATCGGCTTGCGGGCGGCCACCAGCGTCCAGCCGCACCACCAGCGCCACCTGCCAGCCCAGCTCTGCGCCGCCGCCGCCGCCGCTGCTGCAGGGCGGCACCCGCGACACACCCGGGTAGTCGCTACCCAGTCCATCCTCCTCATCCAAGTCCATGCCGTCCCAGTGCTGCTCATCCATCTGCATGGGCTCCGTTGGCGCATCTGCCGCTGCGGGTGCTGCTGCCGCCGCTGCGTCAGGCGCTGCTGCAATCGCTGCGGCGTCGCCGCCGCCGGCAGGCTGCCCCTCCTGCGCCTCTTTCATCTTGACTGCTGGCTCTGGATCGTGCTTGATGGCCGCAGGAGGCACTGTATGTGACTGCGTCCCAGCAGCTGTGCTGTTCATGCTAATGGTGGTGCCGTGGGCATTGGGCGACGGCGTTGCATTGTTGCCGCTGACCTGCTGCTCCGCCTGCCCGCTGTCTGCCGCGCCATCCTCCATGCCCAGCCGCAGCATCTGGATAAAGTCCGGCAGAGACAGGTACTGCATATCGTGAATCGACTCTTCGTCGGCCTGCGTGCGAGGTGGAGACAGGGCAGGGTCAGGTAGAGGCAAGGAGGGGCGGGAATGGCAGCTGGGCCACAGCACGTACAGCAGCCCTGACGGTGCACCTGGATGAAGTTTGCCAGCCGCTGCACTTCCGCCGTGTCACCAGCTTGCAGCGCAGTGCGCAAGTTGAGCAGCGCCAGGCTGGACTCTGCTTGCTCATGCTCTGGAAACACAATCCTCTCCTCGCTGCCGTCGGGCAGCGGGATGCAGAGCGCCCAGCCGCCGCCTGCTGACGCCTCCACCCGGCCCGCGGCCATGGTGCCGCCACAGCTCAGCCAGTTGCCAGGAGGAGCGGTGCTTCAGCCACACAGTCGACAACTGCAAGGGGGGCAGGAGTGAGCAATCAGCAGGAATGGGAATCAGCGGCGGCGGCGGCGGCAGCGGCAGGGCGGCGGCGGCGGGGCGGCCGCTCGTTGCGTGGTGCGCACCAGATCCAGACGCTCCGGTCCGTCCCGGCCGCCCCGAGGGCGCCGGCGAGGCGGGTAGCGCCCTCTACAGAACGCGGCCCGCCCCCAGCGTTTTAGGAGCCGCCAGGCTGCTGGGACACAGCGGGGGCAGCGCTTCTGCGTGGAGAGAAGGTGACGAAGGCCCCGCGACGCCTCCCAGGCACCTGTTCACCGTGCCCAGGCAGGCGTCGTCTCGCCGCCGCTCCCGGTCAGCCTCCACAGGGCCCTTGGACTGGCGCCGCTTTACATGGCTGAGATGCAGCTCAGCTATTGCACATGGGACTTGCCCCGCATCCTGCGAAGCACAATCGGCAGAGCTGCAGGGCCCTCGGCCGCTGCGGCCAGCCGGCGTCGCGCTGCCGCCAGCCGCCGATACGTCGCGCTCTTTGCACCGCACTCTGCCTGCACGAGCCACAGCAGCAGCCAGAAGGCCACAACAGCAAGGGCTGCTGTAGCCACGGCGATGCCTCCCCGGCCGCCCTCCCACCGTCGCCGCGCCTGTAAGGGCAGTTGGGCGTTGGATCAGCACCCAGCAAGACTTGCAGAGCTGTGCTTGGCTGGAGTGGTGGAGGAATTGAAACACATCCAGCATGCACGACCCTCACCATGCGCCCGTACCTCCGCCACAGCCATAAGGTGTGTGCGCTTGCGGCGCTTGTCGCACACGTGCGCCTGGCACAGGTGGTGGACCATCAGCCCATGCAGGCGCCGCAGCGCTGCCGCATGCTGCCCTCCACCCGAGCCGCTGCCTTCTGTATCGGCTGGCAGGCACTGCTCAGCCAGCTCCAAGCATGCTTGCTTCAGCGCCGCAGCTGCCGCTGGACGGCAGGGCAGCGGGTCAGACGCCCAGCCTGGCTCGCCCCGTAGGTGCGCCGCCAGCTGGCCGGCGTGCAGCACGCCGTGCCAGTCCGCGAGGCACGTTGCGTTCTGGTGCGGTGGAGAGGGGAGGGGCAGGAGTGATCCCTCAGTGGCTTGATCAGCACAACTGGCTTCTGGTTCACATGCCACATACAAAGCACATGCAGGCGCCCGCCTTACGCAAGTCTGATTCCCCAGCCCTGCTGGCCCCCACCTGCGTGCGCTCCAGGTGCGGGTGGCGGTGCGCCAAGTGCCGGTCCAGAAAGGCCTCCCCCAGGAAGCGCTTGCCGCACTGGCGGCAGCGCCACCGCCCCTCCGCCAGCTCCTCCTTCGCCGCCTCCTGCTCGCGGTACTTGCGGGGGACCCTTACGTGGGTGGTGCAACCGGTTGGCGAGCTGCGAATGCTGCAGGGGAGCAGGGCAGAAGGCCGAGCATGCAGCGGGAGATGGGAGGGGCCGACGATTAGGATGCTGTGGCAAGCGCCCACCTGTCTGGCACGGCCAGCGGACAGCTTCCACTCCATGGAACATCTGTCCAGCCGGGCAGCAGGATCTGCGCAGGGTAGCAGCATGTGGCGGCAGATGAGGGGAGGCGAGGCCGGCGCTGGCGCCGGCGCCGCCAGCGGTTGTCGGTGCGCGCGCCTCACCTGCGGCACGGCTCCCCGCACATCCCTGCTGGCAGCTCGGTCGCAGCAGGGGCGTTCTGAGTGCTGAGGCGCTGCGGCAGCGGCGCACAAGCCGCAGGCCAGCAGCAACAGCACCGCTGCAGAGGATGCAGGCATGCTGTCTTGTTCCAAATAGGCTCGGTTAGACAAACAGCGGCGCAATTGGCAACAAGGGAGAGCAGGGGCCAAGCCGGCCAAGCAAATGCAAGCGTGATTGCAGCTCCAAAGCACAAACGCACAAACTGCATGTACTTTGGCTGAACCAGATAACTCATCGCGCAGCACCAAGCGCCCATCGCTGCGCCCAGCGGGAGGAGCGCCGGCAGCCAATCTGAGCTCCTGCAACATGCCTTGCATAATTACAAGCATCCTACCTCAGCAACCTGTGGCCACCGACAAGCCGCAGGGCGGCCCTAGCCGCCGCTGGGCGTCACGGCCGCTTGCTCGCAGCGTGCCGCGCCCTGCCAGTCGGCCACAAACACGTTGTCGCAGCCTTGAGCAAGGTGAGCAGCTGCTGCCGCCGATGCGGGGCAGTAGCATTTGCCGCCGCCGCCGCCGCTGCCTGCCGCCGCTGCCCTCCCTCCACACCTGCGCACCCCCGATGCTCTGCAGAGTTCTTCCGCCTGACCACGCTGGGGAAGCTGGCAGAAGACGATGCCGATGCAGTAGACGGCCTGGCCTTCGAGCCCAGTGCGGCCGATGCCGACACGATTGCCGCCATTGTGACGGGCGCGCAGCAGGGGGCAGTCAGCATCATCCGTCTGAGCGGCGACGACGCTGTGCCCATTGCACAGCGCGTGTTCCGGCCCGCTGGCCAGCCAGCCAAGCAGCAGCAAGCGGCAGGCCAGACAGCAGCAGCTGGGGCAGCGGATTGGGAGCCGGAGAGCCACCGAGTGTACTATGGGCGGGCGGTGGATGCGGCAGGAGCCATGCTCGATGAGGTGCGATGCAGGGAAGGGTTGTTGTGGCAGTGTAGCAGGTGCTTAGAGCGGGAAGCTGTCCTGCAGGATGCAGGGACCGCTGCTGGTTGAGTCGTGGCCTACCGTTGCGCAGCTTGGGTGCTTGTCAATCGCGCCTGTTGCCTCTCATTGTTCAACTGCTGGTCTGCCTCCTTCCCTTGCGCAGGTGCTGCTGCTGGCGATGCCGGAGCCAATGCTGTTCTTGTCGTCATCATGGCTTGCCACTCCATCCTGTTGCCTTGCGCAGGTGCTGCTGCTAGCCATGCTGGAGCCGCGCAGCTATACTGCTGAGGACGTGATTGAGATCCACACCCATGGCGGCGGCATCTCGGCGCAGCGCGTGCTGCAGGTGCGGGCAGCAGAAGAATCACATGCATTAGCTGGGGTGCAGCGGCAAACCAGTCAAATGAGCGTGCAGGCTTTTGGTTGGTGCAGCATCTCTTCATGTGCAGCCGGCGCCCAGCAGCTGACCTGCCAGCTAACCCGCCACGCCAAGTGCTCTAACCACCGCGCAGCGGTGCCTGGAGGCAGGGGCGCGACTGGCGCGGCCTGGAGAGTTTACGCTGCGTGCATTCCTCAATGGGAGGCTGGACCTGAGCCAGGCGGAGAGCGTGGCACAGGTGCGCTTCTGCGGCTGCCTCAGAAGCCGGCTGCCCAGCGTCTTGGGAAGCTGCTGCCCCAGGGCTTTGTTGCATGGCAGCACTGCCCCAGACCCTGCACTTGCAGCTGGCACTGCCTGCTATTAGCATGCCGCCCGCTCCTGGCCTCACATCGCCTGTCGCCTGATCCAGCACCCACACCCTGATGCCTTCCTTGGCAGCTAATCGATGCCCGCACAGTGGCAGCAGCAGACTCGGCGCTGGCCGGGCTGGGCGGCGGGCTGGGGCGGGAAGTGGCAGCCATGCGGCAGGAGTGTGTGGATTTGCTGGTGGAGATGGATGCACGGTGAGCTGGAGTTGCAAGTTGCAAGTGTTGCATTGGACTAGCACATGACACCTTGGAGAGCACAAGCAAGCCCGCTTTACCGCCAGGGCTTTGCACCCAACGAGGCTGCTGCAACTTTGGTTGTTTCTTTCTGCTGCAGGCTGGACTTTGACGAGGATCTGCCCCCGCTGGACGTGCCCGCTCTGGTGCAGCGCATTGCCCAGCTGGCACAGCGCCTGGACTCCACACTAGCTACCGCTCGCCAGGGGCAGCTGCTGCGGGCAGGCCTGCAGGTGTGGGCAGGGCAGTGGGTCAACAGGGCGGCAGCTTGCACTGCAGGCGAGGCGAAATTGGCCCACATGACCCACTGCTGGCCTGCTATATTGTGCAGCCACTTTTCAGCAACGCCTTGTGTATGCCCAAGCTGCGCTGCTTTTTCACAGTTGGTGTATGCCCAAGCTGCGCTGCTTTTTCACAGTTGGTGGCAAGTGGCTGGCCTGTCCCTCCCCTGCAGGTGGCGCTGGTGGGGCGGCCCAACGTCGGCAAGTCCAGCCTGCTCAATGCGCTCAGTGGCACTGAGCGAGCCATTGTCACAGACATTGCGGGCACCACGCGCGACATCGTGGAAGCGGGTGGGTGCCATTCCCATGCAGGATGGACGGGTGTGCCTGTGCACGTGTCATATGCAGCTGCGCCTACCTGTTGCAGCCTTTATCAGCGCCACGGCGGCGGCAGCTCCCTGCGTTTTCAGCAGCCGGCTTGCACGCCTGCGGGTGATCGCCCCTGCCCACAGAAGCTGTGCTGAGCTGCAAAGTTGAACCTGCACTGCTGCCACATTTGCAGGCATTGTGATCGGCGGCATCCCCATCACCCTGCTGGATACCGCTGGTATGCGGGAATCCGTGGATTTGGTGGAGCAGGTGAGCCGTAGCTGGGCAGTTTGTTTTTGCTTGTATAGCACGTGTACCCCTGGGTATCCTGCTGGGCAGTGGCTTTCTGTGATGTTGTTTTAGTGGGCGCACACCACGCCTGGACCCAGTGAATGCCGCCTGCTGTTGCCCACCGCAGATTGGGGTGGAGCGCTCGCTGGCTGCAGCCAAGCAGGCGGACATCGTTGTGATGGTTGTGGATGCTGAGGCAGGCTGGACGCCCGCTGATGCTGACATCTTCCAGCAAATGTTTGGCGGCGGCAGCAGCTCAGCCAGCAGCGGCCTGAGCAGCGACTGGGGAAGCGATGCCGAGGGTGCAGCCAGCAGCAGCGGGCGCGGCACAGCGCCTGCCCTGCTGGTCCTAAACAAGACCGACCTGGCAGCAAAGCAGCGGCAGCAGCGGAATGGCAGCGGCAACGTAGCGGGCGCAGGGGATGGCACGGCAGCGGCAGCGGCAGCACAAGCGGTGGGTGTGCCGCAGGCGGCGGCCGGTCGCTTCGCGGCTGTGGTAGAGACGTCTGCGGCCACGCTAGAAGGCATGGACGCGTTGAGAGAGGCAGTGCTGCGCCTTGCTGGCGCCCCGCAGGTGGGGGGACCTGCGCACTCGAGCATGCAGTGTGGTTATGCTTGTCATGGCAGTGTTGCAGCTTGGTGGTTCCACGGCTGCTATGCACGTTAGTCGCGTTGCTTATTTATCTGCAGTTCGGGTGCTCCCTACTCCAAACTATGGCATTGCCTCCCCTTCCCCACCACAGCTGGCACCCGGCGGCGTGGGCTGGGCGGTGAATGAGCGGCAATCGGAGGCGCTCATTCGAGCGGGGGAGGCGCTGCAGCGGGTGCAGGCCAGCATTGCAGGTGGGCTGTGCTGGTTGATGCGAGGGATCGAGGAGTAAGGCTGCCGTTGAAAGGCACGGGTGGAGGCTTGCTCTGCTGCAGAGTGGCGCTGGAGCATGCTGCTGCATGCCGCGGCAGCACATCCCACAAAATGACATTGCGGATTCCGCCTCCCTCTGTCCGGCAGACGAGCTGCCTCTGGACTTTTGGACGATTGACCTGCGGGCGGCGGTGCTGTCACTGGGGGAAGTGAGCGGCGATGACGTGACTGAAGAAGTGCTCGACTCCATTTTCTCGCGCTTCTGCATCGGCAAATGAAATTGACAGTACTGCTGTAACTGAGTTATGGACTGGGAGATGCGCCACTGGTTCAATGATGTGCTTGCCGCCGGCGGGCCCGCCGTACCTGCAATGAACCCTGCAAGCTCCAAACACCCCGTCGCCCTTCCACCTTGCACCATGGCGGCTTGCAAGTACGACATCCGCTATCTTTCGGAGGAAACCGCACTACTGCTGGGTGCGGCCGCGCGTCCGGTGGGGTTTGGCAGGGGAAGGCCTTCCCGTGCGGCGTACACGCCGGGGAGCGCCGCAAACGGGCGATCCAGACTCAGCCCGAGCCCAGCTGCCGCCGCCACGCACTGCCGCCCTAGCCCTCGCCGCCGCCCTCGCCGCCGTCGGGCCCACCGTCATGCTGCCTTGCTTGTACCTTCTGTCGGACTCCCTGCTGCGCAGGGTCGTCAGTGGTGGGGGTCTATGCACTGCAGCACTTGCTGGCGCCGCATTCCGCATATGAGACCTACTGGTGGGTATGCAGCGCTCAACTGCGCCATTTGTGAACGCTGCTCTCTGGTCTGCTGTGCTTGCAGCAACACCCCAACGGACAGTTTGCAATAGCTTCGTTCACTTCCAGCATGCATCTGCAGCTGAGCGACAGCTCTTCAATGCTCCCTTGCTCCCGCCAACCCCAGCCCTGCTCCGGTTTCTTCACTCCTCTGTGCCTGCAGGGCATCCACCCAGCCCTACAGCGCTGCCACCACGCGCTACAACGGCCTTGGGGCCCTGTCCTCGGCAGCAACAATCGCGTCAGTGGCCCGACTGCCCGGCAGCCGAGGCGCCAAGAAGATGCTGCTGAAGGCGAGGCGGGTTTGTTTGGCGGTTTGTTGTTCATTTTGTTGAGAGGGGATCTGGCTGCCGCCTACCGCACGACGGAACCATTCTGTCAGAGTGAAGCTGTTGGACGCCTCCGCTTTCTTCCTCTCCTTCACACAGGTGACCGGCGCCTCGTGGCTGGTCTTTGGGCTCGCCGACCTGTACTACAGCCACACGGGCGTGAACCGCAATGGCGGCGTGTCTGCCGCCATCAACCTGTCGCTGGGCGCTTACTTCCTGTACAAGGCAAGCTTACTGCGATGTACGTTCAGTCGATTTCAAAGCCCCACATTATGTTATCTACGAAATGAATCCTTTTTGGCACTGCCCAGCTTGCTTCCTGTACAAGGCAAGGCCTGTCGAGTGTTGTATGTTCAGGTGGCGGTCCAAGTGGACCCGCCTGGAGCCTGTCCTTGGTTAGGCACGGCACTGATCTGCTGTTTGCCTTTCAGCCAACATGCAGCTGCTCTGTTGAGCCAAGCATAGGCCGCACCTTTGCACGTGCTTCTGCTGCAGGGGTTCCAGCCCGCGGGCGAGGGCGAGAAGAGCACCTGAGGAGCAAGCCGCTCGCCTGAACGAAAAGCAACAGCAGCAGCACAACCAGCAGCAGCAGCGTGCCATCAGAGCTGCCGCTGCACTGCTGCCTAAAAATAACTGCCGACCTGGCCCGCCTGTGGACAAACGCTGGCCTCTGCCACTAATGATGAGCAGATCGCTGGGCAACGATGGCTGTGATGTTATGTTACGCGGGGGCATATGGCACTGAAGCTATGTATAATGAATGCATGTCAACAAACGTACAGACTCGGAGAGTGAGCGGAGGTACAGTGAGCCGGAGTAGACAGAATGTACAGACACAGAAGTTCTGCACACGCTCTTTGCAGACCAACACATGTGATGGTACAAGCTGCGGCAGCACGGCCGACACACGCAGGCTACTGCTACAAGTTGCCGGGGGCAATGTGCCACATTGCATGACCAGTGGTCACACCTGGCACACCCTGGCCGCAAACTGCAGCAGGTTCCGGGCCTGCAGATAGGTGGGCTGGTCAATCATCCTGTCCCTGCAATCAAGGACGCAGCGCAGCTGTGCACGGTTGCGGGCATGCCACGGGTGCCGGGGGCAGTCGCATGCACAGCGGGGCACCTGAGCACCTAGCCAATATAGCCCTAGGCATGCCAACTCTGTAACCCCCTCAAATCCTGGCATCCACCGTACAGCGCCACCGGCGCACCCCGAGTGTGAACGCCTCCCATCCTACACACCTGAATGTGAATGCCCCCTTGCCCTGCGTTTGGTGCACCTCAAACGCCTGCACCAGCTGCCGAGCTCGCCCCACCCTACACACCTGAAGGTGAATGCCCCCTTGCCCTGCATCTGGTGCTCCTCAAACGCCTGCACCAGCTGCCGCGCCTCCTCAACTTCGTGGGGGTCCGGGCTGAAGGCGTCCTGCATTCAAACAGTCAGCAACAGGTGGCATTTATCCGCCAGGCCAGGGACTGCCTGCCGACCGACCCGGAAAGGCCTGCATCTAATCTCGCCGCCTTTGAGCAATTGTGGCTGATGCTGAGTCCTGCACAAAAGCCATACATCTGGTGCCGTGCATTGCAAGCAACACATTTGCACGGCCTGATCACACGCAGCCAGCAGGGTGGCCCAGCACCGCCCTGGCGTACCTGCACAGGCGCGATCTGCGAGGGGTGGATGACTTGTTTGCCGGCCATGCCAATGGCCCGGCCCTCTAATGCTTCGGCTTGCAGGCCGTGGCTGTTCTTGTAGTCAATCTGCAGGGGCCGCCATGGAGGTGGGTTTGAAAGGTCGAGGCTGTGCTGCCCAGACCTGGATCTTGCAGCGCGCTCAGTTAGCACCAACTGGCAGGGCAAGGCAAGGTCTGGACAGGCTGCACTGGCATGGCAGGCCCTACGCCCAGCAGCAGCGGCATTTGCAACAGCGCCAGTGCACAGCTGGGCCTCTCACGTAAACTTGGTCAATGGGCTGTAGGCCAAAGGCGCGCGCGTGCAGCACTACCCAGCGCCGTGCGAAGAGCGTGTCGTCTGCAGGTAGCAGGGGCAGGGCGTATGCAACTGCGTTTCGTCTGCAGGCAGCAGGCGCAGGGAGCAGGCAACGGTGTGTCATCTGCAGGCAGCAGGGGCAGGGAGCGAGCAGCGGTCGCTGTTGGTAGCAGTAGCAGCATGGCTCTGAAGCCTGCTTTGCCATCATGCCTGGCAACGAGCCGCTGCAGCACGTGCAGCACTGCCCCCCGGTACCCTGCTCAGACGCCTCGCCCGCACCTGTGCCCTGCTGCCGCTTCAGCCCCAGGCTGGCCTGTAGGTCATCGGCTCCCAAGATGCACGCCTCCAGCCGCAGCACGTTGGTGCGCGCCAAGCAAGCCTCGAATACCTGCCTGCGCATGGGGGGTGCACCCGAGGCACTGGCATCACGGGCAGCCTGCGCAGGCATGCATGCAACTATCCAGCCTGCTGAACATGGCAGCGGTTAAATAGTACAGCTGTACCGCAGCGCATTAAAGAGTTCCGGCTGCTGCTGCCGGGCCTTGCAAGTGCGGCAACAGCTGGGTCAGCACACCTGAGGTTCAGCAGCCCCATGCCGCTCTCGCACATTGTGATCAGGGCGGGTGGCGCCTCGCCCTGCAGGCATGTGGAGTCCGATGCACAACTTGTGGGGCAGGTGGCGGCACTGCACGACGTGTGCAGAGGAAAAGCAATATCAGCCGTTCTTGAGGCCGCCAGGTCGCACAAAGGGCAGCAGGCGACCAGCCAGAGGCATCGCAGCCGGCCCCACCTGCAGCCGCGGCCCCAGCAGCCCCTTCACTCGGTCAAACAAAAAGCGCACGTGCTCCACCGTGTCAACCTGCGGCAGGACAGGCGGCACTCTTTGGAACTCGGCTCAGCAGCCACTGGGCAGCAGCACAAACTGCCGAAAGTTGCGCCAGTCTGCGCTGCCAAAGCGCCTGCTTGTTCACATCGCGCCAGGTCCTTTTGCTGCTGTAGCCGCCGCCCATGCGCAATTAGCAAGCTGCCTGCCTCCAAAACCGTTTCTTGCAGGGTCCCTTCCCCCACGGCTACCTCCTCATCACACTTCGTCCTCTACTGCTCTCACCTTTGGCACCACCAGGGCATCAGGCAGGGCCGCGCCAGACAGCACCGCCTCCAAATCCTCCTCGCAGTGCCCGCTCTGCACGGCGTTGATGCGCACCGCACGCTCGCTGCGCCCAAAGCTCAGCTCGGCCAGCGCCTGCTGGTTTGGTTGTGAAAGCAAACCAGTTAGTTAGCCAGCCAGCATCCGATTAGATCAGCACCGGCGCCCAGGGCTCGTATGTATCATGGAGCAGGGCCCTGCTGTCCAGGCTGCAAAGCGCTGCCGAGGACCAGCAGCTGCAGCCCTCCGCTGCAACCCTCCACTCACACCATCAGTACTGCAAGCACCAGCAGCTAGCATCAGCACCCTGCAACAGCATGCCGCACCTTGGCAGCGGTTTCACGGGCGGCGTCCTTGCGGCCCTGCGCCACCGCATCCTCCAAGTCTAAGCAGACCACATCCACCCCCAGCTCTGCCGCCTTGCCAATCTTCTTCTCAGAGTCGCCTGGGGGTGAACAACATTTGTGTGTGGAAATGAGTGCTGTAGCTTGCATTGCATGGCCTGCCTGCCATGCTGCCCCGCTTGCTCGTGCGGATGCTGCTCGAGAGCAGCGGCGCCATGCGCTTGCGGGATCGTATGCCAGGTGACCAGGGATGACACTGACACCCACCAGGGACGTAGAGCAGGGCTCGCCGGGGCGGCAGCTCCAGCACAGAGCCCCTGCGGGGGGAGCAGGTGGTGTCCAAGCCGAGTGTTGTGTGGCGAGCGGCGGCCGGGTGGGCGGCAGCGGCGGCACAAAGCGGGACGGTGCAGCGATCGGATTCGTGCTCGACACTCGGCAGCAGTCGATCAAGGCCGCCTGCGACATCCAAAACGCACCTGGAGGGCGAAGCGGCGGTCACAAGGCCGCGCAGCTGCTGCAGGGCTCCCAGCGCCTTGCTCATGTTCTAGCGACACTGATTGGTGCTTGTCTGGACCTGCAAGGCCCTGCAAGTGCCACCTGCGGCCCATGCTGCACTGGGCCGCGCATTTCAACCGGCTGAGGCGGTCAGCTGCAGCATTCGATCACGCCCACGTCTGCATTCAACTGCCACGCCATCTGGGTAGCCGCCGCGGGCCCTGCAAGCCTGCAAGGCTGACGCGGTGCAAAACATCCCTCCGAACCCACGGCTCCAGAGGCTCCCAGCCGCCATGGGCAAGCACGACGACTACTGGACGGACGATGAGGAGGGCTGGGACTCGGAGTGGGGGCACGGCGGCGGCCTGTCGGGAGCTGCCGCCGCCTGGCGTCGACCGCGCAACTGCCCGCCGCCGCCGCCGCCGCCAGTCACAGACCAGCTGCATGCCCCCGCCCCGATCTTTGTGGGTCCAGCGGCTTCAGAGGGCGGCGGCATCAGCGCGTCCACGTTTGTCAGCTACGTGGCCATGGGATTTGGCGGCACAATTGCGCTCATCGCCATCTGCGTCTGCAGCTTCCTCGTGTATCGGTGAGTCGCAGCAGCTGCGCCCTGGGAGCAGGTGCCTGTGGATTTGGTTCTGTTCATATCGCGCTTGTTGCAGCAGCCCGGCATTGATGACTGTGGCGCACCCCGCTCTGCCGGCAGCTGGCAAGGAAGCTGCTTGCATGCCCACTCCTCGCTTGCCTCGCTGCCTCGGGCTGCACGAACAACAATGCGAACAGCACCGTCCTCTGCTGCCCTGCAACTCCTGGTCCCTCTGATGATTGATTTGGCCCCTTGGGTGCATGTGAACAACTTGCAGGCGCCTCATGCAGCAGCGACGGGAGCGGGAGCGGGCAGAAGCGGCGGCACAGGACCCACGGCGGCAGCAGGTGCGGTAGTTGCATGCCTGGAACAAGGTGGGGTGGGCAGAGTTTGGGTGGCTTATGCTGAGTGTGAGGAGAGAGCAGGCAGACTTAGCACGTGTTGCACTAGTATTGAGGGGCGCAACGGCCCATGCCTCTTCCACACAGCATGCGCAAATGCAGTCCAGCACACAGCTGGCCAGACTCGCGCACCCCGCTGTCCCACGAGCAGCACCCGCTGATGCTGTTCCACTCTCCTCATCTGCCCTTTCTTTCCAGGTGGAGAATGTGCAGCGCATGATTGATGAGAAGCGGCAGCGAGCGGCAGCTGCGCGCAAGCCCTTCCTAGTGGTGCACCCCGGTGAGCATTTATGTCCAGTCTTGTGGCTGCTGCTGGTCCTTGTGATGGAGCGATGTTGCTGCTGCTGCTGCGGTGTTTCTGGACTCAAGTGGATGCTGCACTGCTCGCTGACTGCGCACCGTGCTGAGTGTACCGCTTTGGCTGTCGAAACATTTTTGCAAACATGCCGCTTTGCACACTCATGTGGCCTTGCTGATCGCTATCTCCGTGCGATGCAGGCGGCGACGCCGTGGTTGCGTTCAAGGAGGCAGCCAAGCAGGCGGAGCAGGCAGAGGAGGGTTACATCAAATCCTACCGCCTCACTGCCACCGCTGGGCCCGCTGTCGCCGCCCCCGGCACTGCTGTGGCGGCGGCGGCAGCGCCTGGCAATGGCAGCGGCGGGGCTGCCAGCGGCGGCACGGGCCCCAGCCAGGTAGATGCTTTGATGAGCCGGCGGGCGCTTGTGGCGGCGGCGGCGCTCAGCGGGCGCACCACCAGCGGCATTTCAGATGTGGTTGGAGACCTGTCGGCCAGCAATACACCCACTGCTGCCGGCGCTGAGCTGGCGATGGCAGCGTGGGGCGGCAGCCAACGGACCGCCGGCCGCCCGCCACCGCAGACATCTCAGCAGCCAGCTCAGCAGCAGCCAGCTCAGCAGCCCCAGCAGCCAGGCCTGCAACAAGGCTTCCCCTCTGCTGCCTCGCTCAGTTCTCAAGGCTCGCAGCGGCCGCTGCTGGGCGGCCTGCCAGGCGTGCTGCCCAGCCTGGCTACTGAGCCGCCTTCGGCACACCAGCGGGCCGACAATAATGTGTGAGGCCATTGTCTCAATTTTGCAGGTAGCTTTCTTATGTATCGCATTGCCCTCCCGGGCGCCCTGCTTGCGCGAGTGCGTGCGAGTTGCTGAATTTCGTTGCACATTTGCACAGACAAAAACCACATCAGCGTGCACGATGCAAACATATGAGAGAGAACTTGTCAGGCTGCAGTGCCTGTGCTTGATACAAACGAGTTTGGACAGTGGTCGGGGCGTGCTGGAGGGGGGCCTGGCAAGAGGCCTTGCAGCTCCGCTAAATAAAGATGGAGAAAAGGAAGTGATTGGAGAGGACATGGGTGGAGATAGGGTGGGCGTGGCAGAGATAAAAATGTGGGCGAGGAGGCTGCAGCATGCTGGTCACAAAACAAACTGAACCAAACCAGCTGCGAGGACCAGGCATGGGCAAGTCCCGCGTCAGTTGAAAGACAATACACAATGGGGTCGTTGTTGACTGCCATCACCAGCTTCAGCAAGTTCACAGGCAAACCTGGCTGTAAAACTGCTGAGCGTCCAGCCGTGTTCACAAAACAGGCCAGAGTCCGAGCCGCTTTGCCCAGCGCCGCGCCCAGCCCCGCCAGCCGGCCGGCGGCTGCTGCGCGCCAGCTGGCATATGCATGCTGGCACGGGGGCGGGTGTCGCCCGGCAGGATGACGGTCGGGGGCACAGCCCAGGTGAAAGGGCATTCCCGAGGCTGGGGGTCGGTGTAGCCGGGGCAGGTGAAGTGCGTGAGCTGCAGCAGGTGGCAGTGTAGGGCCAGTTAGTTGCATAATCATAAGAAAGAAATTAGGTGTGGGCTCTATTGACTATGCATACTTGACTCGCAAGACAATCGCTGGTAATCATGCTGTGAAGACATGGATGCGTCCATGCATGTCGCAACATTGAGCCTGCACTGATGTCAAGAACGTCCTGTCCAAACCAAAAGTGCTGCTCAGAACCGTGTGATCAGCTGCACATGCAGGGTGCATGCATGCTGGAATTAATGTGCAGCGGCTCCCTGCCCCACGGCCCCGACCCCGCTCGGCGCACCTTCATGCAGCCCACTGCAGCAGGGGCAGGAAGGGTGCGGCGCAGGCAGGTCAGCAACTGAGCCCAAGAACAGCCAGAGGTTGCACGGCGCAAGCGTATTCCATAACCTGGCACCCCTCAAACACCCTTTTGACCACCCATTTTACCATCCTCATGCATCAACGAGTGGCAGTGCGTAACCCCATACCTGCAAAACAGCAGGGTTTGCAACAGCGTTGGCGGATAGGACACGAGCAGGCTGGTGCAAGGGCTGCCCACATGCAACCCGCCTCATTGTGGGAGCTAGCACTCACCCCGTGAATTCGCCAGGCTGAATCCGCAGGCGCACAGAGGCGTTTGGCAGGACCACCGGGATCATCAGCACGTCCTGCAAGGGGTCATGGTGAGAGGCGTGGCAGGCAGGAGGCAGGTGCAGTTCAGCTGGGGCAGCGGCACATGAGGCGCATACATGCTGGCTGCCACACTGTGTCAGGTGGCTTGCCTGGAAGTCACCGGGCTCAAACCAGTCTGAGTAGCTGCAGCCGGGCTGCAGGTTCTCTTCGGGCAGCTCAATCAGCTGGAAGGGGTTGGTGTGGATGTGCCTGCACAAAGTTGCAGAGCAAGAGGGCAGTGGGAAAGCTTAAAATGCAGCGCTCGTCAGGGAACATGCAGTTTAATGTGAACAGGTGCGTTGATTACTGGTTGGGCAGGCACAGCACATGTGGCAGCAGCAGCATCAGCAGCGCTCCTTGCAGTAGTGGCAAGCCGAGCCAGCCACCCCAGTCTGCTCACAGCGGGTGAGCGTGCATCTTAGCGCTGGCAAACTCCACAACGCTACCGAGCGGCAGCTCAATCGGGTTGGGGTCTGCACATGGCAGAGGCAGAGGCCAGGAAGGGAGGCAGCGTTTCATGCAGGTTGTCAACCAGCGCCCCTGCATTCAAACACATCCCCAGCAGAGGGCAGAATTTCTCTCAGCCACTTGCTACTGCACCAACCCGCCCGGCCGAACTACCTTCCATGCTGCTGCCTGCCTTACTCATGCCGCATCACCACTCACCGGGGAATGTGAAGTTCTCGCCGTTGAAGAGGCAGCCAAAGTCCTTGAAGCCAAACGCCAGCTCTTGCTTCACCAGCTTGTCTGCAGAAAGGACAAGTGGCCGCCAGCAGCCTGAAGACGGGCAGGTATTTCCCTCCACTTCACAAGCAACCATTCCCGTAGCGCACCAGCGACACCCAGCCTGCGCGCTAGCAGGCTCTGCTTCATAGCTCATACGAACTGCTGCACTGTGTGGCTCCGCTCACCAGTGGCCCCCGCAGCAGCCAGGGAAGCGTCCCGCAGATCAGCAGTGTAGCCTGCCCGAGCAGGGGTGCACGCCTTGAGCTTGGGGCTGCGCTGCTCCTTGCCCTGCAGCCACGCACGAGCGGCATATCTTGGCCAGATCAGCCACAGTATCAGCATCAATGGCAAAGCACCCGGCCAATCAAAACGGCAGCACATCAGCCTGCCGAGCGCATCTCCCGACTGCGTGTCTGCGTGCGCCGCAAGGCAAGTGCTTTGCCACAGAGCTGACTGTCCGATGATGCGATGCAAGCAGCAATGCGATGCTTTGTGCTCACACACCGGCTTGATTTCAATGGTGCCAAGGTCCTGCACAATCGCGTTGCGGCTGCAGTAGGGGTTGGTGCAGCAGCGGAAGGGGCTCTCCTGCGCCGCCTGCGCCCGCAGTACGTACTCGCTGCCTGGCCGGCCCTTGCACCTGCAGTTAAGAGGGAGTGGGGCGATGGCGATCGCTGCAGCATCACAAGCGTCTGTTTTGTTCGGACCATTCACACTTGCGAAGCCAGGTGCAAGTTGTAAACAGCTGCTGCCCACCACCATGGCCAGCCTAAATGCAGTACACTGGCTCACTTGACCAGCATCTCAGCGCGGTTGCCTGCCGCCAGGTAGGCGTGCGACACCTTGCGGGGGATCTGCGCAGCAGGCAGGGCGGAGGGCAGTGAGCCGGCGTTACGTTGCCACATGTAGCCTGCACAGGCTTCACCCCTGTGGCCAGCAGGCAAGCAACCTGGGGCTGCCCAGCATGGCGGCTGTTGCAATACACATGTGTACTCGTGCAACTTGCTGCCTTCCTCCTCACCTCCATCACAGACGTCATCCTTATGCTCGCACAGGGCCGGCTGGCCATGCTTATGCACCACATTCTAGCACTTGTGGACATCACTACTGCCCCCCCTCCTCCTTCCTCACCTCCATCAGATAGACAGCATCCTTGCCCACCAGCAGCATCTCACAGGGGGCCGGCTGGCCGCTCTTGTCCACAATCCCAATGGACGCCCAGCGCTTGCTGGTGGCCCAAGCCAGGCGCCAGCGCTGGTATTCTCCGCTCTGCGAAAGCAGGCAGATGTAGCAAAACAAGGTGTGCAAGCGGATCCAGCAAGCCAGCAGGTGGCTTGGCTCCTAGCTCTGGTAGATCCTGGGCCGCTCCACCCTCCACTCACCACAAGTTTACAGTTCCACCCCAAATAAGCAAGCCCACCTTCGTGGAGATGCAAAGCTGGAAGCTCTGTGCCACCCTAGCAAGCTAATGGCACGTGCGTGGTGCACCATGCCGTGCAGTGCGAAATAACCCAAATAACCCACCTTCATGAAGATGCGGGGCTGGAAGCCGCCGTTGAGCAGCACGGTGTCACGATCGATGGCGCTGCCCTTGGGCTCAGGCAGCGGGTTTGGCGGGTCGGACAGCCGGGACGCGGTCTGCACAGCAAAGTGTGTGTGCAGGTTGCGTTTACACACGCACTATTGTGGGAGAGCTACTGCGCAGCCACCGCGATAGCTACAGCAGTGCAAGGAGAAGGCAATGCTACAGGATGGTGAGCAGCCCAGTCACCATGCATGCGACACGCAGCGCTGGCTTTCGCAGCTTTGTCGGCAGCATGCAGCACGGCCACTAGCAGGAGCACCACACAAGCCCAGCCCAGTCATGTTTGTTTGTGTGTCACCTGGTAGTTGGCATCGTCCAAGTCCTGAGCCCACTGAGGTGCTGCAGCAATGCAGTGCAGAAGCAGACAGAGAACCCTGGATGAACGCATGGTGCGCACGACCATGACGGTTGCGACGCAGGGCACAGGTCCCACGTGGCAAATCGCAGCGGCAGGAGCGCACATGCCAGCGGCAGGGCTGCGCAAGATGATAAAAATGAGCCACAAAGGCAAGCTGCAGTAGTAGCAGCAGCGAGCAGATACCAAGCCCATCGATGGGTCTCACTTGTTGGCGTGGCATCAGCAGGCGGACGGAAGGGCAGCATTTGGAAGTAGAGCACTTTCTCGGGGGCGGCATCCAACAGCTGCCGAACCTCCCGGCAGCCGCTGCAAAATGGAAGAATGCGAACAACGGAAGGAGCTGGGCGTGGTCTCACATGTGTGAGCACTTGTAAGCGAGTTCAGCTATAGCTGCAGCGCTGCGGCAACCCGCATGGCATGCGACACAGCGGCCCTAAGCAATTTCCACATGGAGCACTTGCCAATGCACAGCCCCAGCGACAGCGGCCACCCGACCCTGCTTGCTCACTTGGCATCGGGCAGCCACTCGGGTCCACCCTCGATGATGACCAGCAGGGAGGCGGTGGGCACCTGAAGCGTGGTGGACCCGTGCCTGTGACAGAGGGCAGGGTGCAGCGCTAAGTGGACATGGTCAGAGAAGGGGCGAGCACCTGAGCCGTCATCATGCATGCAGCTCAGGAGCAGCCAATGCAAAGTGCGTGAAAAGTGCGTGAAAGCAGCAGAGTGTACACCGCCACATGATTGGAACGGTTCTTGTGCCCCAGCCGGCTCACTGGTGCGGGTGCGCCCACGCCATGCCGGGCATGTGCTCCTTGCACACTGGGTTGATCGTGTAGGACTGCAGTGCCAGCTCAGCCTGGTCCTGGCGGTCCTTGCCAGGCACCACAGGGCTGGCGGGAGGCAGGAGGCAGGGAGCAGGCAGCATTAATGGCAACAGGTTGGTTGGCTGGGTGCGGCATGGCTGGGCTGGGCATGGCATGACGGCAGCATGGCATGGCATGGCGGCATCATGCTGCAAAATGGTATGGCGTGACCAGCAACGACATGGCATGCCGCGACGGCGGCATGCATGGCATGGCATGGCGCAACGACAGCATGGCATGGCGCAGAGGCAGCATGGCATGGCACAAGCAGCACGGCATGGCGGCAGCATGGCATGGCTCAATGGCAGCAAGGCATGCCATGCAATTGCACGGTCATGCTACGCACAAGATGTTGTCATTGTCGACATAGTTTGCGAGATCTAGCACTCCAGCGTACTGGTGTGTGACACCTGTTCAGGCCGGGAGCAGAGAACGGGTGCGGTTGCTGCTGCTGCGGCCCGAGGCGTGTTCGGGCGCATGGCACCTCATCTGCTGCGCAATGCAAGCCAGCAACCACGTGCTGCTCCGCTATTGCCAGCCGTTTCCCAGTTACTCTGCGCCCTTGCAACTCCTCCCTTACCTGGGTAGCTGTGCATGCCATGCACATGCATGTTGGTGTCCGACACGTGCGAAAAGCCGTTGAGCCCCGCATGGCTCTCCCCCGCCGGCTTGGTCAGGTTGTTGCGCAAGTTGATTGTCAGCACTTCCCCTTGGCGCACACGCATGGTGGGTCCCCGCAGGCTGACTGCGCCCGTTGCATCGTCGCGGTACACAGGGGCATAGAAATCCGCCATCAGCTGCGGGTGGTTCACCGCACCCTGCATGGCAGGGATGAGCAAGGCGGGCGGCAGAATAGGGAGAGTGTGAAGCCGGCGGGCTTTAGGTAGGAGGGCTTCGCCGAATGCCATGCGAGCAGGCAAGGGTATGCATTGTGCCAGTGGGTAGTCGATGCATGCATTTGCGTTTGCGGGGGCAGCGGCGGCGGCGGTGCCGGCAATATGCAGTCACAGCTGCTGGTACATGCACTTTGGTGGCGGCGCGGGAAACGGCTCGTCGACGCACCAGAATGCGTGCCGGGGTCAGCGTGATGTCGACAGAAGTGAGGCGATGGGCCCGCCGGTCGGGAGTCTCGTCCAGCGGCTGGCCGGCCGCAAACCGGATCTCGGGGTGGGCATGCTTGTGTGCCAGAACTGCTGTGCACGCCAACAGGACCAGGAGCGCCCTCAGGTGCGCCATTCTCCGGCAGGGCTCCAGTGCCAGCGGCCGGCTGCCAAGCGTTGCAAGCAGCTTTCAGCAAGCACTGTCGATATGATGCGACCCAATGAGCGACACAGTCGCTGCGATCGGCATGGCAAAGTTAGCTGCCGCCGCCGCCCGCGTGGCGCCACCGCGTGGCGCCACCGCCGCATTTTTGCGCCTCATTGCACCACACCCTTCTCACGCCAAACCTTACATAGCACACTTGATCATAAGCTCGCACACGCAGTCACATGCATACACATACGGATCGCATGCACCCACCTCCTCACTTGCGCCCGCTTCAGCAGCGGCAGCAGGCAATTCGTTGCTCTGAGCGGGGCGGGGCCAGCTGCCTTATTGTACAACGCAATTGATGGGGCTAAGCCCCGCACTTGCTGCATCAGCCACCGGTGCCGGTTCCAGCAGTGAAACCGAAGTTATCTCCGGTGGTTGATGTGATCACTTGGCCCGGAGTGGCCACACTTGAGGCACTGGCCGACTCTGCACAAGGAGAGGGGCAGCAGCCAGATGGCAGTGGGATGGCTGGTGCGAGTGAACTGCTTTCGTACCAATGCAGGCGCGTCTGTGGTTGCCGCTGCTGCCTAACTTGTCTGTACAGATATGTGGGCAGCTTCTGCTCCGGACGCGCACATTTGTACAGACAAGTAGGCAGCAGCGGCAACCAGCTGAGCACAGCAGCTCGTGTGCATGCACAGGTGCAGCAGGCACAGCAGGCACAGCAAGCTCAGCACGCACGTTGGCCGACGGACGAGCTCTGTGCAGTGGATCCTCCAGGAGTGACGCTGCCCCTTTGAACCTGGGTACTGGTCGGAGTCTGCGGCAGAAAGGCAGGTGGAAAAGACAGGTAAGCGGGAATAGGAATCAGAGGGAAAGCATGCAGGACCTCATCTGAATCGAGCACCAGAGCTGGGTGCTATATGCATGTTGTGAGCCGCAGTAAACTAGCAGCAGCCATGCTCCTGCACACACGTAATGCCATCCAGCCATACAACTTGCCTGCAGTCCCAGAGCATATGGGTTGCCAGCCTCTGCTTCTGGGGCGGGAGCGGGCGCTGGCATGGTGGTCGGCTGGGTGCGGGTGGCGGCAGGGGTGGGGGCGGAGGAGCTAGCAGGCATGGGAGCCGAGGAGCTCGAGGGCATTGGGGCAGAGGAGCTGGATGGAGTCGGGGCGGGCGCCGGGGCGGGGGCGGGGGCAGGCGCCGGGCTTTGGACGGTGGTGGCTGGGATGGTGATTGGCGCCAGCTGGAAGACGGGGAATGTGAAGGGGAAGCCCGCTGGGAACTGGATGGCTTGCACCGTCGGCGGCTGCACCGCCTGCGCCTGGGCCGCCCCTGTGGGCATCAGGTTGGAGAAGCTGGAGACTGCAGGGTGGAGGACCGGCAGGAGAGGATGTAGAACGGTTGGTTTGTGAAAGGGGCCTGCAGGTTTCAGGTGCACAGGGGAAGAAGGAAGGTGTGCCCGAGTCTGGTTGAAAGACTCAGGCCCGGCGCGCTGCATGCCAATTTCGAGACGCAAAGCTGAGGTTTGCAAGCCGCTGTACCGCACACTCACCGCCGGCGCAGGAGAAGTTGCCCACGGCCTGTAGGCCCTGCGTCCACTGCGGGGTGGGGGCCTGCAGCTGGATGCTGCCGCTCTGCTGGCAGGCGGTGGAGAGGAGGAAGCCGGACTGCACCGAGCACTGGCCTTGAGAGTAGTACACAGTTGCGATGCCGGACGACCTGCAGTAATGAGGACGGGAGCAAATGTTGGAAGGGCAGGTGTGCACAAGTGTCGCTGCCGGCAAAGCGGCAGCGGCGAAGTGCAGCGATGGGCCCGGCAGTGCCTCTAGCCCAGCTGCATCGCGCGGCGGCTGCAGACACATCAGTTCTTGCAAGCACCAAATTTGCAAACTGCAAGTGATTTAACCACCAGCGTTCACCTGCCCGTGATCTGCACATTGCTGGAGGTGGGCTGCAGGTAGAGGTTGGAGATGCCTCCCAGGTTGGCGCTCACTGAGCCCGTCACGCCTGCAAATGACAGAGCATAGAAATGGGAGGCCGTGTGACCAAGCGAAGCGAGCGGGGTTGAGTTTGAGATGCCGTTGACCATTGGCGCTTCTCCCCAAACGAGCAGAACCGCACAGGACTCGCCTGAAACGTAGACAGTTGAGATGCCCGAGGTGGTGACGTCCACGGAGCCATAGGTGCCGGTCAGCACGACATCGCCCGTGCTGCACTTGGTGTGGCAAGGGTTGGCGGTTGGGTTAATCAGCGGGCGGTGGGTTAACCGGGCGGAGCACACGCACTTCAGGCTACCCATGCTGCTGTCCGCAGCTGCAACAGTGGCAGCGTAAACCGCCCTCTCTCCATTCTGTGTCCCTCACCCCTGGGTCTGCACAGTGGCGCTGTTGGCCGTCATTTTGTAAACAAACGCGCTGCCGGCACCTGGGCCGGTGCGCAGGGCAAACGAATCGACCGTGAAGCCTGCACCGGAGAGGGGCGGAGAGGAGCAGCTGCAGTCGTTGTGAACCTCAGCGCAACGACTGTGGACGATGCTGCAGTACGGTTGCGGAGACGGCAGTGAGACTTGCACGCAAGCCGTCCTGGGCTGGGCTGCTGCGCGGGCAAAGCAAGCACATGAACAAGTCGCCGCTGCCTGCTGCCGCTGGCTGGGCTCCCTGCAGCGGCAAGTTGCCCCACCTGGGTTCACGTACACGCTTGCCAGCTGCCCCGCATGATCCAGGCCAGCCAGCTGGTCAGGCGGCAGGTAGATGACAACCTGCCAGTGGGGGGAGAGAAGGTGGGGCGGGGAGCAGGGTGGGCGGGGCAGCAGGCCTCGAGCGGGCAGAGCCGCGCAAAGGAAGCTGAGCAGGCACCCCCCGCCTTGGAAGCCGGCTGAAGGCGGTGGCCGCCACCTTGTCAATGCATCCTTCTCAGGATACAGTGCACACTGCATTGCTTCAGCAAAAAGCACTTGCCTTGATGGGCTGGCTGGTCTGGAACCCGCCCGTCTCCAGCTGCAGGGTGTCGCCGCTCACTGAGCCCTTGATGGCCGAGGCAACCGCCTGCTCAGCATCCACCTGCAAGCCATATGCTGGTACGCCGCTCGCGCCGCCGCTGGGAGACACCAGCACATTGAAGGGCACGCAGGTCTGTGGGGAAGGGAGGAGAACTGAGCTTGTGAGCAGCCCGGGCAGCTGTGGCGGAAGCCGCTGAGGCGGCGGAAGGGACGGTGCAGCCGCGGCTCGGTGCCTTGTGCGGCCCAGCGCAGGGACGGCAGCCTCGCCTGGATGCGTGAGAAGGCGGGCAGCGTCTGCACGGGCGCCTGGTCCTGCGCCAGGCCGCGGGACGCGCCCCAGCACAGGAGCACGAGCAGGCAGTAGACGGCTCGAAGGCACATCCTGGCGGTTGTGGGGGAGGGACAGGCAGATGGGCTAGCAGAGAGAGGCAGCGGCGGCTGAAACGGCAGCCGCTGCGGCCTGCTGTGCGCCCAGCTGCCGCCGCCGCCATGCAGCACTCAAATAATGGCGTGCACTAGTTGATCTCGCGTGCATTGGGGGTCCTTGACATCCAGCCCTCGTTGCCAGAGAGCCAGAGCCCGGCGGAGCTGCCCCTGTCTGGGAGGGGCCACTGCCCGGCTGCACCTCCACGATGCTGCCCGCTGCCAGGCGGCCTGATCTGCTGCTGGTGCTGCTCCTGGCGGCCCTGCTGCCGCTGGGGCGGGCCCAGCAGCAGGCCGACGGGGGCTGGCTCACGGGCACGCTGGGAGAGCTCGGCTTTGGCACGGTGAGGCTCAGCTGATGCTGGGCGAGCAGCCGGATGGGATGGCAGCGTGGCTGGGGCGGAGGGTGTTGTATTGCTCGCCGCCGCTCCCGCCTGCCCTGCCGTCCGCCTGCCGACTCCCCACTCCTGGCCCCATTCTCCGCAGACCTACGCGCCAGATCAGGGGGCCTGCGGCTACGGCGCGCTGCCGCCTGGCCAGTGGCCGTTTGGCGGCATCGCAGCGATCGACCCACTGGCATCGCCCTTCGCCGCGGGCGTGCAGCAAGGCTGCGGCGTGTGCCTGGAAGTGCAGTGCACCGACCCAGCCGCCTGCGGCACCTCCCAGTCCCTGCTCGTGCTGGTGACGGACCACTGCAACGGCTGCGGCGCCGGCTCCGTCTACCTCGCGCCCTCTGCCTTTCAGCAGCTGGTGCCGGGCCCGCTTGGCAGCGTGGCTGGCCGCGTGCGCAGGGTGAGAACAGACTTTGATGAAGCGGGGAGCTTGAACTGAATGAACAAGGCATGTGCGCGCAGCTGGGTGCTGGGCGGCAGCGCTGGCTGTCGAGGCGTGCAGGCGGGCATAGCCGCACTTGGCGCCGCAGCCAGCTCCCGACTGCTGAGCAAGCATCCCGCCCCTCCGCCCTCCTGGCACTCGACCTGAGCACTCCGAGAGTCTCCACCCACCTTCCCTCTGCAGGTCAACTGCAACCCGCCCGGTCCCATCGCCGTGGCGGTCGACAAGTATCAAGTCGCGGGCGGCAGCTGGCTGCGACTGGCTCTGAAGGATGTGGCGGGCAGCGGAGACATTGTCGGCGTCTCGCTCGCACCCAGCTCGGTAAGCTGTGGGGCTTGGCGTTGCCGGTGTGCATATGCATGTGCGGTGAGCGATCGCAGGCTGGTCGACATGGTTGAATTAACAGCTTGGCTGTGCACACACACGTCTGCTGCTGGTATGCTCAACATACTCCCTTCGTTTATCCTCCATGTGCAGTCGCCCGACGCCTGGACGCCGATGCAGCACAGCTTTGGCGCGGCGTGGGAGGCCTCCAACCTGCCGCCTCCACCGCTGGACCTGCAAGCCACCGACAGCTCCGGACAGCAAGTGGTGGCCAGGTGCGGCGGGTGCTGCAGCTCCACCAGCTCGTGGGTGCTGGGCTGCCGCCAAGAAGGCAATGTGTCACTGTTGCCGGCCGGCCGGCCGGTGGCTCGCTGCTTCCAAGTGCCACTTAATTGGCAGCTCTCGCTGCACTGCACCCACACCAATGCCCCGCTTTGCCTGCCACCGCCTGCTCGTGTGTGCAGGCGGGTGCTGCAGCAGGCGGGCGCAGCGGGCACCTTCGTCACAGATGTTCAGTTCCAAGCCATCCCAGGCCTGGCCAGCACCCAGGGCAGCACCGCCACCATCCCTGCAACCCCACCGCCCGCCTCCCCACCGACGGTGACGTTCGAATCCTTGTTTGGGCTGCCGCCGAAACCTTCACCTGCTGCTGCTGCATCGCCGCCGCCTGCGCCAGCGGAAGGCGCGCCCCCAGAGGAATCCGTTGCGGTCGAAGCACCCATCGAGGGGAGCACAGCACCACCCCCGGAAACCCTGGCACCGGTTGAGTCAACACAAAGCCTTGCTTCGAGCCTTTCCACCCTGCAACTTCACCTGCATTTGCATCCGCCCTGCACCCTCTCAGGCTTTGCATATTCAGCTTGCAACGTCAAGCTGCACAGCCATTCCTTGCACAGCACAACTGATGGCTGTCTGCATGCATGTCTGCGGCCGCTCAACTCTGGTGGTTGGACCGTCACTTGTTGCGTGCTTCCCTCTGCCCGCTGCCACACTTTGCAGGTTGAGACATCCCCCACCCTGCAGCCGGCGCCTGCCCCCTCGCCTGAAGTGCAGCCGCCTTCCCCAGAGGCAATCAGCCCAGCGCCGCCGCCGCTGCCTGAGGCAGCAGCACCAGCTCCGGAATCCCCTGCCCCCGTGCCGCAGCCGGAGCAGCAGCTCACAGTGCAGCTGGTCACTGCCCAGCCAGTAGCATCCTCACTGCCGCTTGCAGCAGCGGTGCCATCCCCGGAGGTTGCGGTTCCTCCGGTCGGCGCCCCTGCCACCTCCCCAGCTTTCGCCCTGCCGCCGCCAGCTCCAGCCGCACCCGAAATTGTGGACACCCGCCCGCCCCGCCCCCCAGGCGTGGGCCCTTCCATCAGCCCTGCACCTGTGGTCTACTCGCCCGAAACCGGCCTGCCCACGGTTCGCCAGCTGCCCCCGACCTCGGGCCCAGCCTCTCCCGCCCAGCTGGTCGACCCCGGGTTCAACGACACGTGCAGCACCATTGGAGAGGTGCTGGCTCGCATCCCAGAAGCTTCCAACTGGACGCAGCTGGTCACCGTGAGCTGGGCCGCTGGGTGTGAGGGTGCTGCGCAGTTGGTGTCAGCAGTGCTGGGCAGCTGGGCTTGAGCTGATTGCGGACTTGGTGCTTGGTGGCCATGCGGCGGTCACATGGCCGCTCAGTGCAGTGCACAACATGTGCCTCAGAGCTTTGCCTTGCCCACCCTTGGCCCTGTGCAGAGCGCGGGTCTGAGCATCCTGCTGCAGAGCAAGACGGCGCAGGTCACGCTGCTGGTGCCCATCAACTCGGGTAGGGGAGGGCTGTCCGCCTCAGGAATCATGCAGGTCGCACCCCCTGACTCAGCAGCATGTTGGGCTTGGCCTACATGGAACAGCTGCATGCACTGCATTGCATGTGAGTGCAATCGGCCTTAGCCGATTTTCATTTCCTGCTCCCTACTGCCCGCTCCCTGCAGCCCTGAGCGCGGAGCTGGACGCCCGCCCGCTGCGTGCCGAGCGCAACCTGAGCGAGCTCGTGCTGAATGCCCCTGAGATCGTCAACCCGCTGGTTGGCTACCATGGTGAGCTACTACAATGTATCACTATAAAGGCTGGCTGGCTGGCTGGTGAGGGTTGGGCGGGTGGCATGGATTGTCTTGCCTGCACAGCAAGCTGCCCTAGCAACACAGCGGCTGCATGCGCGATGCACAAAGCAGCATCTGCATGCAGTAAAGCAGTGCATTCCCCTCGCAATCCATGGTGCCTGCAGTGCTGCCGCGGCTGTGGCCCTCCTCCACCCTGCTGCCCGGCATGGCGATCAACACAGTGAGCGCTGCGCTTACCATGACACTGCATGGTAGAAGGAAGGGGGACAAAGCAAGTTTGCAACTGCCAGAGTGTTGACAGGTGCTCAGCTGAGCGATCCTGAGCACCTGCTGTTGTGCCGCATGCTACGGGACTTCACTGCTTCCGAAACTTGAAGCTGCCTGCCCCCTGCTGCAGTCCGATACAATCGACAAGGTCAACAGGTTGCAGGTCACGGCCCTGGGGCCCACGGCGGTGAGCAGCGGGAGCAGCTTGTGGGGCGGCTTGTGGAGCGGCTTGTGGGGTAGCTTGTGGGGCGGCTTGTGGGGCGGCTTGTGTTGCAGGTGGCAAACTACCCCAATGAATTCGGAATGCCATGTGCTGAGTGCAGCAGGCCACTCCGTCTTGCAATGCCCTGTTGGTGGCCAGACTAAAGACTGAATGATGCAATCCCGCTCCCGTTTCTGGCCCTGTGCAGCTGCAAGGCATCGGCAGCAGCGCGCGCATTTTGCAGGGCGACCTTGCCGCCTGCGGGCCCTCGGTCATTCACGTGATCGACCAGGCAAGCAAAGAAGGTGTCTTTTCGTATGTTGGAACCGGCACAGCCTGGAGGGGATGTGAGTGGGGGCCTTGTGGCTTGGAGTGCGCCTGCCTGGTGATACTCACCAGTGTTGTGGTGGCATACTCTCTAACCTCTCCCCTTCCTGCTTCAGGTGCTGCTGCCATTCACATTTAACCAGTCAGCCATCGACGCCATCACAGGCACCCAGGTGCCGCTCTCCCAAGCCAACACCACCCTGCCTGCCGCTGGCAGGCGGTGAGCGGCATGCAAGCATGCACACCCCAAAGCGACTGCCCTTGCCTGCACCGCTTGAGCTGCCACTGCCGCCGCCAACCACCTGGCCCTGCGATATCCCTCGGTTACTAGTCCCCATTCCTGTTTTCCATGCCCTGCTGCGCGTGAGCGCCTTGCTTCTGTTTCATGTAATGACACAATGAGAGCTGTACAGGCAAGGCTTGAACAAGACAGAGGCAGGGGATACAATTGTACAGGCTCGCTAAACCATGCTGGGGGAAGAATGGCGCTACGGCTCTGGGACAGTGCTCTAGCCAGTGGGCTCTCAAATCCAACTGCTGACACACCAAGCGGCGCTGCCTCACAGCTCCTTCTTCAGCTCTGCCATCTCCACACCAGCCGCACCCGCTGACGCGCCCTTCACCTGCCCAACCAGCTTCTCAGGGCCAGCAGGCAGCGGGGCCGCCGCGCTCGCTCCGCCTGTGATGTTGGCACCGCCGGCAGCGGGCTTGGCTGGGGAGCCGCCAAGCGGGGTGCGGCCTGCCTTGGACGTCACCTCCCGGCTGATGCTGGGCTCTCGCTCCCTCGTCTCAGTGGCCGTGAAGTCTGCAGAGTAAGGAGGGGTGCATTAAGGAGCAGCAGCGGGCTAGTTCACCCGTGCAACCGATCACAGGGTGCGGCATCTGCGCACGCCAGTAGCTCACACATGCCACCGATGTGTGCCCCGGCATTGCAGGTCACAGCGCAGCACAGCACAGCGCAGCGCAGCGCACCTGAACGCTCCATCTCCGACAGGCGCGCCTCGAGCGCCATGCGGCGCACCGCCTCTCGATAGAAAGCAGCCAGGAAGACCCAGGAAGAGAATGCGAACGCTCCCATCCTGTTTTGAAACGAGAAGAGAGCGGGGCCAAGGCGATGGGGCGTTGGCACACTCGCGTGTGAGCCCAACCGAGTGCAGGCACAGAGCAGGAGCGCGAAACATAAAGGCATGAAGCATAGTGCAGGAGCGTCATGTGCAGCGGCCCGCAAGCAGAACCATTCCAGGCCTGGGCGCCCCACAAGCGTGCACTGGCTGAATGTCCGCCCAGCGGCGCCCACCAGAGGTTGCGCTCGGCGCGCCAGCGCTTGGACAGGAAATGGATCTCCATGTTGGGGGTGGCCCACACCGCATCCGACTGGTGCGCGTGCAGCAGCTGCAGCTGGCGCGCCGTGCCTGCGTTCGTTGGGTTGGGGTTGATTGGGTGGGGGGTTGGAGCAAGCGCACACATGAGGCCAGTGCAGGTGGATGCCGCATGAGCATGGCGAGCGTCATGAGCCATGCATGAGTCAATGAGCCACACAGGCATAAAATGTGACCATGCATGTAAGCAGAATTACAGCGTGCCCAGCCCGAATGCAAAGCGCACCCAGGAAAGCGACCGCCGTCAGCCACAGCATGATGTGCAGCCTGCTCAAGAGTGGGCGGCACGGCAGAGCGTTGTGTCAAGTCTCTGTGGCAGAATTCTGCGGCAGAAAGTCGCTGCAGCAATTGTGGTGGCAGCAGCTGCACATGCACAGGAGCCTCGCAGTTCAGCCAGCCCGCCGCATTCCACAATCAGTGGCGGGTACCCACAACAACAAGGCTCACAGCTTGAAGCGCCCCACGATGGGCAGGTCGAACACCTTCTGCACAAACATCGTGATGCCCTGCTTGGCATTCCTGCAGTGCAGTGGTGCCAGACCATGAAATTGGGTCAAGAAGTGGACTGACCGGCAGCAGTGGCAGACAGAATTCGGACTGTCTGCTCCGCCCTGCTCAACCAAGCCCTGCTCAAGCGCACCTGGGCAGCGGCAGCGACAGCAGCGCAAACAGGATGAGCGGGGGCGGCAGGACCCAGTTGGCCACCAGCCGCCAGACCGTCATGCTGGCCGCGCTGTGTTTGCTGCACGCGCAGAGGGGGCGGAGGAGCACCAGGTTGGCGGGCAAGCCATCCGAGCGGAAGCGCTGACGGGAGCGGCGGCGGCGCGCCGGAAGCTGCTGGACTGGGCTGCTGGCGGGCGGCTAGGATGCTGATCAGGTCACGCACCTACTCGATCAGTGGGCCAGAGGTGTCCAGGCAGGCGCCGAGGCAGCCTAGGCGCAGGGGGGCACTGCTACGCGGCAGAAGACACGTTGTGGCGACCTAGCTGCACGGCGGATCGCAATTGTAGGCTTTGCAGGGACAGGCGATTGGAGGCCCGCAAGCCCTCTCTCGTGGCCTTGCATGAGCAAACCCATGCAGGGTGCCCTAAGTGGTGTTTAGCGTGCCGATCGCCACTGGCCCAGCAAGCGCAGCTGATCGGCGGTGCGGCCGGAGCCCATCAGGCCCGCTGCGCCCTTCGCCGTCTGCTCGCCGCTGTCCTCGGCGTTCTGCGGTGGCTCAGCCGCCATGGCCGCGCCAGGGCCATCACAGGTGAGTTTTACGTGCAGCCACACTGCTCCTCCGCCTCCCCTGCCAAACCAAACTCGGCGCCCTTCCCCACTCCCTACTGCAGCAGCCGGCCGGCACCCAGGATGACAAGCAGCTGGGAGGCCTCATCCGCGGGCTGAAGAACCGCGCCCACCGTGAGTGCCGCCGCCGCTGCCGCCGCCGCCCCGCCTGCGTTGCGAATGCCGGCGGGCCCACTCGCACCCTTGCCCGCCTGCCCTGCAGATGACAAGCACACGCTGGTCAGCATGGAGGACAACCAGATCGTGACCATGCTGCAGGAGGCCAACCAGTATGTGGAGCAAGGTGAGCTCGGCGCAGGCACGAGTGCGGGGCACAAGAATGCAACACGCGGCAGCCCCGCACGCAGGCCCCCTGTCAAACACACCCCACCACCCCTCTGCCTGCCTGGCCTGCAGTGACGCGGCCGCGCGATGTGGCTGCGGACGCCGAGCTGTTCAACTTTCTGGCTGAGTCGGCTCAGCAGTACGTGCACAAGCTCAAGCAGGTGGGTGTTGGGCCAGGCAGCCTCAATGGGTTGCGCACCGGCTGCTGGAGGACAGAGCTCACAGCGTGGTGCGGTGCGGTCCTATCAGCTGAGGCAAGTCTGCGATTTTATGCCCAGCGGTTGGCAGCGTTCCAACCCTTCCAACCCTGCCGCCTGCCACCTCGCTTCTTTCCCCAGGGCGGGCGCGCGCACTCGGCCGCCGACCTGCTGCGCCGCCTCAAGACCCGGTTTGTGGAGGATGTGGACGCCCAGCTGGCAGGGGAGGAGGACCCAGATGCCTTTGACTGGTGCGTTGCGAAGAGGAGTGGGGGTCAGGATGCAGCGGCAGCTGCCGGTGCTTGTGCTCAGCGGGCGGCTGGGCGGCCGTGGCCACCCGGAGCGCGTCAGAACCTTGCCATGCTGCCCTTGTGGCTTTGCGAGTTTGCTTGCAGTGCGGACGGTGCGAACCCTGCAAGCGCAGTCTTGTCACCAACCGCCCTGCCGCTCCCTGCACAACCTCTTTCCTTGCAGGGCCGGCCTGGGTCAAGGGCTGGGCGTGGCGCTGCTCTTCCGCTCCGTGCCTGCCACGCACCACATGCTGGGACCGCTGGATGCGCAGCCGCGCCAGCGCCGAGCCGTCCAGCGGCAGGCCAAGCGCAAGGCGCCCGTGGGTGAGTCGGAGATGTCTTTTGCCACTGCTGCAGCGCTTTTGCCACTGCTGTGGAGGCAGGTTTTGGGGTGCTTGCAAGCTGGAGCAGCTGGGCAGTCGCGCTCTCCTGCGAATTTCACCTGTGGCAGCCAATGTCCTTCCTGCCTAGCCTGTGCTAAGGTGCTGCCCTCCTAGGCGAACTCTGAAGAACCAGCAGTGATCCACACCTGACTGATGCGCTGGTCACACTATGCGCCCTGCGGCTCATCCCCCTGCAGGCCCCGCCGGCCGGCCGCAGGAGCTGACCGTGCTGGTGGGGCTCTGAGCCACCAGCAAATTCTACTGGTTCTGATGCTTGGTTCATGCTGTCCCCCTGTCCCTTATTGGTCCATCTGCAGGCCCCGCCGACCGACCCGAGGAGCTGACCACACTTGAGGACGGCGAGAAGCAGGAGACGGACCGCAACATGGAGGCGATGTGGCACCTGCTCAAGGACATCGGCGGCAGGTGCGGCCACGTGCTTGCCTGTGCACGGCCTTGTTGTG
>VFQQ010000468.1_pt1 | contig 79981 bp, 71 predicted proteins | sample 3512341 | NCBI WGS metagenome assembly VFQQ01 (sample SAMN10412373, study PRJNA504923) | tailings metagenome | isolation source: Relicate 2 Philex TSF1 revegetated site | place: Philippines: Tuba, Benguet | collected 2017-08-29
CGCCGATTTCAGCACCATGCCGTTGAACAGCGAGCCGACAAGATGTGACGGCAGGCCCCAGTCGACTGGGGCGCCTAGCTCCTTTTCATCGATCAGCGGCTCGCTGCTGAGTGCTACCGAAATTTCACCGGAAGCCACCGCCTGGCCTTGCGGCAGGGCGCCGACATAGGCGCGGGGTTTGAGCTTTGCCAGGCGCTCGAGATAATCCGCGCCATAGTTTTCGGTGAGATTGAGATAATAATTGACCTGACTTGTGGTCTTGGCCATCGGTATGCCGATCTTGCCTTCGAGCGCCGGGTCGATGATATCGCCGAAGTCTTTTATTCCCTTCGGATAAAGCTCGGTGTTCCAGCTGAATGTCAGGATCGCTCCGCTGATTTCGAAATAGGTTCCGTTCGGCATCCGCTTGGCGCGATCGTAGTCCGGATTATCGAAGGAAGGCCCGAGGGCCGGCACCATGTAGCCCTTCTTCTCCTGGTCGAGCAATGTCGGCAAACTCGACGTCACGAGTATATCTGCAATGCCCTTTCCGGTCTGATGCTCGATGTCGACTTTCGGAAAGAGATCGGACTCCACGGCCCGCACGACCTGAACCTCGATTCCGTATTTCGCCTTGAAGCGGGCGCCAACCTCGTTGAGCTGCTTCAATCCTTGCGCCGAGTAGATGGTGACGCTGCCTTCGGTTTTGGCGGCGTCGACGATTTTCTGCCACTCGGGGCTCGCGTCCTGTGCAAAGGCTGGAACCGGAGCAATTATCGTCGATATGGCTGCAAGCACGCCAAATGCTGTTACGCCGCGAGTCCATGAAAATCCAAACATCTGTCGTCCTTCTGGTTCTTGCCAGTGGGGCTTTCGATCTCATAACCGGGTCAGGAAACCGCTGCGGCGCAGAAACGGTTGGTCTGCGCCGCACGCCTGCGCATCTAGGCGCGCGGGCGGGTAGTGGTTGCTTTCTCAGTTGGTGGTGAAAAGGCTATCCCACTTCTGCTGGAGCGTCTTGACGAATTCCGGCGTCAATTTGCTCAGATCCTGCATGCGGACGGCGTCGGTGGTCATGACGGCTCCCTTGATGTCGGGCAGTGCAGACGCTGCCTTTCGGGCAAGCGCCTCCTGGCCGTCCGGGGTTACCATGAAATCAGCCAGAAGCTGCGCGGCATTCGGATGCGGCGCTGATTTCAGCACCATTCCGTAGAAGCGGGCACCCCAGGGCTTGGGAGCCAGGCCCCATCCGACAGGCGCGCCCATTTCCTTTTCGTCGATTAGCGGCTCACCGTAGATGGCTACGGAAACCTCGCCGGATGCCACCGCCTGCCCAAGTGGCAACGCCCCGACATAGGCGCGTGGCTTCAACGCGGCCAGCCGCTCCATGTAATCCTCTCCATAGTTCTGGGTGAGGTACAAATAGTAATCGACCTGACCAAGTGCCTTGGCCATCGGAATGCCCACCTTGCCTTCGAGGGCGGGGTCGAAGACATCACTATAATCCTTCAGCCCCTTAGGGTAGAGGTCGGTGTTCCAGCTGAATGTCAGCACTGCGGCGCTGATTTCGAAATAGGTCCCATTGGGCATGCGCTTGGCGCGATTGTAATCCGGGTTGTCGAAGGCCGGGCCGACCGGGGGCACCATGTAACCGTTCTTTTCCTGCTCAAGCAGGATCGGAAAACTCGAGTTCACCAGAATGTCGGCAATGCCTTTTCCGGTCTGATGCTCGACATCGACCTTGGGGAAAAGATCCGATTCCACCGCCCGTGCTACCTGGACGTCGATCCCGTATTTCGCCTTGAAGCGTGCGGCCAGATCGTTGAGCTGCTTAAGTCCCTGGCCTGAATAGATCGTTACCGAACCTTCCGATTTGGCGGCGTCGATCACCTTCTGCCATTCAGGACTTGCGTCCTGGGCGCCGGCCGCCATCGGAGTGGCCAGCATCAATCCTGCTGCAATCGCCTGGCTCGCAAGTCGTGCGCGTATTCCTGAAATTCCAAACATGTGTTCCTCCCTCTTGATAGCCAGCACTTTTTGTTGAACAGCCGACTAGTCGGTCGAATGTGATGCAAGTAAGAAATCCTGTCAAGCGAGTGGCTTTGTTGCGTGAGCGCGGATCAGCTATTTCCTATCGAGAGCCAATGAATTATAATAAGACCGACCAGTCGGTTGTTTATAAATCAGGGAGGCGTGGACATGAAGCATGAAGGAAAGGTGGCCTTGATCACTGGAGCGGCCCAGGGCATCGGGCTGGCGTGCGCGGAGCAGCTTCATAGGGAAGGCGCCCGCGTGGTGTTGCTGGATCGCGCGACCCAATCGGCGGACCGCCTTGGCGACCGGGCGATGGCGCTGTTTTCCGATCTTGCCCAACTAGACCCGCAACATGCGGCACAACTCATCGATCAGGTCGTAGAGCGGTTCGGCGGGCTCGATATTCTCGTGAACAATGCCGGCGTGATCCATATGGACCCGTTCATCGAGTTTCGCATGGAGCGCTTCGACTGGGTGATGAACGTGAATGTCCGGGCGCCGATGATGCTGGGACAGGCGGCTGCCAAAGCGATGATAGCAGGCGGGAATGGTGGCGCGATCGTCAACCTGTCTTCGGTGGCGGCCCAGGTGGCGGCTCCGCACGCCGCAGCCTATTGCGCTTCGAAGGGAGCGATGATGCAGCTTACGAAGGTCATGGCGCTGGAGTTGATTGGCCATGGCATTCGCGTCAATGCAGTCGGCCCAGGCACGATCCGGACAGATATGTCGCAAGGCGCCGTCAGAAACTCGGAAGAGCTGCGCCGCACCGTGCTTTCGCGCACCCCCATCGGGCGCTTCGGCGATCCGGAAGAGATCGCCAAGGTCGTGTCCTTCCTTGCCAGCGACGATGCCTCATACGTCGTTGGCCAGACGGTCTATACGGACGGCGGTCGGCTTATCCTGAACTATACCGTTCCGGTATCGGAAGATGCCTGATACCCGGATGATCGCGGGATGCAGGGACGATATGTCGACCCAGCTTTCGCGCGTCGAGGCAAGGATCAATTGCCTGGTCCGGCCCGGCGCGGCGGGAGCGATTAAAGTGCTTTCAATTCGCATCCTGCCTGCTCCTCGCTCTTGACAGGCAAGAGAAGCCGAGGCTAGCATAAATAATAGACCGTCCAGTTGGTTTAATAACAACGAGACGCTCTTGCAAGCTTGGGAGGAAAGCATGGGATGTCTCGATAGAACCGGCGCCGTGGCGCTGGCGACGGCGCTTGTCTTGACCATGTCGCTTGGTCATGCGGGTGCAGAAGATGCGCCCGGTGTCAGCAAAGACACCGTGAAAATCGGCAGCTGGATGTCTCTCACCGGACCGGTTGCCGTCTATGGCGTGCCGCTCGAAGCAGGTGCAAAAGCCTATTTCGATACCGTGAATGCGGCCGGCGGCGTGAACGGACGCAAGATCGACTGGATCGTCGAGGACAATGCCTACAATCCGCAGCAGACGGTTGCCATTGCCCGCAAGCTGATCACCCGCGACAACATTCTTGCAGCCGTCATCCCGCATGGCACGGCCCAGACGGCTGCGACCTTTCCATTTGCAGTGCAGCAGCACAAGCTGCCGATCCTGCTGCCTTATGGTCAGGCTGTTGAATGGTTTCAGCCCAATCCGATGCCGGGTGTCCTTGGGCTGCATGTGACTTACGAATCGCAGGTCGAGGCAATCGGCCGATGGGCCGCCCAGGATGGGCACAAGAACATCCTGGCGCTTTACGGTGCTCATGCCGCTTTCGAGAAGGTGACCAAATATGCCGAGCCTGGGGCCAAGGCAGTCAGTGGTGACGCCAAGGTCGAAATGGTCCCGGTCAAGATGGGCACGACCGACTATGCGCCCATCGCGGTCGATGCCATTCGCAAGGCGCCGGATGCGATCGTCGCGGTCCTGCAGCTTCAGGAGATCGCGCTTCTGGCCAAAAGCCTGCGCCAGCAGGGCTCCCAGATACCGATCTACAGTTATGCGCCGACGGTCGCAAACGCCACGATCGAACTTGGCGGCGAAAGCGTCGAAGGCCTGAAAGCCGTTTCGCTGACGATCTCGCCCCTTGCCGTTGCACCGGCTGCCAAGGAATACCGTGAAAGTCTGGCCAAGTACGCGCCGAACCAGAAGCCGGATTTCGTCTCGTTCCTTGGATATGGTGCGGCAAAGATATTCACCGAGGCGTTGTCCCATGCCAAGGAACCGTTGACGCGTGAATCGCTGCTGGATGGCTTCTATACGCTCAAGGACTATGATTCAGGGGTCTTTCCGCCTGTCACATTCTCGGCTGAACGTACACTGGGCGGATATTTCCTCAACCCGATGATCGTTAAGGATGGCGCCTGGGTTGCCGCAGGCGACGTGATCGACACGCGCACATTTCAAAATTGAGCACGGCCATGCGCCGGGGTCTTCAGGGATCCCGGCTCCGATGTTCGACATGCCGGAGCCGCCGGGACAACAGCAATGCGGTTGATCCGAGGCCGGCCGTTCCAGAGCGGCAATGAGGAGAGGGAATTTGGGCGATATCATTTCGCTGATCATATCCGGAATTGCCAATGGCTCAGCCTACGCGCTGCTGGCGCTCGGAGTGGTCATCATCTTCCGGTCCACGGACACGGTTAACTTCGCCATCGGGGATACCGGAATGCTCTCCGTCTTCGTGGCGCTCTATGCGATTTCGGCCGGGCTGCCGATCCTGCTGGCCTTTGCTCTCGCTATCGTCTTTGCCGGGCTTGTGGGTGTGGCGTCCGAGCGTCTGATCATCCGACCGCTCGGACATGGTCCCCAGGTGCTTTTCGTAGCCCTTGTCGTCACCATCGGCCTTGGCATGGTGCTGCAGGCAGGTGTCGGGGCGGTATGGGGACATGAGCCGAAACCCTTTCCTCCGCTGGTGCCGGGTTGGGTTACTGTTCTCGGAGTTCCGATCTCGCTGAACAAGATCGCCGCGTCCGCGGTCGCCTTGATGGCGATGGGCTTCGTCGCCTGGTTTTTCGGCTTCACGCCATTCGGCATCGCCATGCGCGCCAGCGCCGAAGATCCGCTTGCCGCGCGGATGCTCGGCTTCAAGACGGGACGTATTGCCTCGATCGCCTGGTTCCTTGGCTGCGCGCTGTCGGCCATCGCCATGCTGTTTCTGGCTGCCGAGTCCTCGCTTAATCCCTACATTGCCCATTCACCGCTGTTTCGAGCGTTCGCCGGCGTGTTTCTCGGGGGCATGACCAGCATGCCCGGTGCGGTTCTGGGCGGCTTCCTGATCGGCGTTCTCGACAATGTCGCGGGTAATTATATCTCGGCCAACTACCGCGATACGATTGTCTTTGCGGTTATCGTGGCGGTCCTGTTCATACGGCCTGCCGGTTTCATGGGCTCTGTCCGCAAGGAGCGCGTCTGATGCTTGAAACCGCTGCCGGCAAGCGCCGGGCCATCCGCATGGCAGCCATACTGCTTATTGGATTGATCGTCTGGGCCGTCACCGGACCGCTGAATCTCACGGGCGAATATCTTACCTTCCTGATTGTTGCCGTCAGCTATCTCGCTATCGTCACGATGGCGGTGTCGATGCTGGCCGGCTATTGCGGCATCTGGCCGATCGGGCACACGGCCTTCACTGCAATAGGGGCTTACCTGACTGTCAATCTCGGCAATCTCGGTTTGCCGATGGAGGCGATCATCGTGATCGCCGTGCTTGTTGCAGGGTCGGTCGGATATCTGCTGGGCATGGCAGCCGGCCGCTTCTCGGTGCTCTATTTCGGTCTTCTTACGCTTGCGCTGAGCCTGACCGCCTTTGAGCTCATAGGTCACTGGGATCAGTTCACCGGTGGCGAATATGGCATCGGCGTTCCGCCGATCAGGTCGCTTCTGCTGCAGGGGGAGATCGGTTTCGAACAGGCCACGGCCTTCTGCCTGCTGCTGGCTACGCTGGCTTTCCTCGCTATCGATTTTGTTTGCCAGGGGCCGGTGGGCCGCCGCTGGTTGGCGGTCAAAAGCCAGCGCATCGCCTCGATGGCGGTCGGCTTCGTTCCGCCGCGCGAAAACGCCATTGCCTTTTCGTTCAGCGCTGCGCTGGCGGCGATCTCGGGTGTCTCCATGGCGGTGGCGATGAGCTATCTCGATCCCGAGGCGTTCTCGCTCAATGCCGGCGTGCAGATGCTGGTCGCGACCGTTGTCGGCGGTACCGGCTCGTTGGTCGGCGCGGTCTTCGGCGCGATGTTCATCGTCGGCGTGCCGGAACTGGCACGCGGCACCAGCAACGTCGCACCTTTCGTCTATGGCGCGACGATGATGATCGTGCTGCTTTTCCTGCGCAAGGGCATCGTTCCCTCCGCTTTGGATCTGGTCGATCGGTGGGTTGGCCGTCAAAGGAAGGAAAAAACACAGGCTTCCGGCAACGCAGTCCGTAATCTGGGCGCGCTGGTGGCAGACGTGTTGCCGGCTTCAGGGCAGAAGCTCACGGTCGAGGAACTGACCGTGACTTTCGGTGGCGTGAAGGCCTTGCAGAATGTCTCGATCGAGGTGCCTTCAGGGCATGCGGTCGGGTTGATCGGACCGAACGGTTCAGGCAAGACCACATTGCTGAACGTGTTGAGCGGTTTCTACAAACCCGCATCGATCCGCGCCGTTCGTTTGGCCGAGCAGGATCTCCTCAGCCTGTCGCCCTGGCAGCGAATGGGTGTCGGTTTCGGCCGGACTTTTCAGCATGCCGAACTGTTTTCCGAACTGACGATCCGCGACATGCTTCGGGTCGTGGCGCGCCAGGGTACGGCTGCGCGGACAGCGGCCGGCATGACCTTGACCGACCCGGACAAGGTAGCCGAACGCATCATCGCCGGCCTCGAACTCGAAAGCGTGGCCGACAGCCTGCCCGGGCAGCTGCCCTTCGGTATCCAGAAGGTTGCCGACATCGCGCGGACGATGGCGGGCGGGGCGGGTTTTGTTGCAATGGATGAACCCTTCTCCGGCCTCGATGCCGACGAAAGCGCCAAGCTGCGGCAGATGTTGCGCGAGTTGAAGGCTGCGGGCGTTTCCATACTGATCATCGATCATGCCGTGCATGAGATATTCGATCTCGCCGACCGGGTCTTCGTGCTGGATTTCGGCTGCGTCATTGCGCAGGGCACCCCTCAGGACATCCGCAACGATCCGAAGGTGCGCGAAGCCTATTTCGGCGTCACCGACCTCGAAGGCGAAAAGGAGGCGCAGCTTGCCAACGCTTGACATGCCTGCCGTCGTGCAGCCGATGCTTTCGGTACGCAATGTCGTGCATCGTTTTGGCGGTGTCCTTGCGCTGGATAATGTTTCGTTCGACATCGCGCCGGGCAGCTTCGTTTCAGTGCTGGGATCGAACGGTGCCGGAAAGTCAACTTTGGCGATGGTCCTGACGGGGCTCATTCAACCGACGGCTGGCCAAGTGATGGTCGACGGGGGCACGGCGCTCGCGCCGGGTGACGGCATGGCGAGGCACATCAGCCTTGTGCCGGAAGGCCGCCGCCTGTTCGGCCAGCTCTCGGTGCGGGAGAATCTGCTTCTTGGCGGCTATGCGGCGGGTGCTTCGCGTCAGGAGATCGCGCGGCGCATGGAAGCCATCATGGAGGGTCTGCCAAAGGCGGTCCGTCAAAATCCGGCGCGCGCTGCCGCGACGCTGTCCGGCGGCGAACAACAGATGCTGGCAATCGGGCGCGCGCTGATGGCCGAGCCCAAAACTCTGATCATCGACGAACCTTCCATGGGCCTGGCGCCGATCCTCATCAAGCAGGTCTACGACGTGCTGTCGTCCCTTCATCAAAAGGGAGTCACCATCTTGCTGATGGAGCAGATGGCAACCCATGCAGTGCGCCATTCCGACCGAATACTCATTCTGGATCGGGGCCGTATCGTCTATTTCGGCCCGCCGACCGGCGACGAAGCCAACGCCGCGCTGGTCAAGGGTTATATCGGGGAGGAAGCCCATTGAGCGAGCGGGATGTACTGGACTGTGACCTGGTCGTCATCGGAGCCGGCATGGCGGGGATGACCGCCGCGGCGCGCGCGGCGGAAGCCGGCGCGCGTGTCGTCGTCGTCGAGAAGGCAGCGGAGATCGGCGGTTCGGCGGCGCTGTCGGGAGGCTATCTCTGGACGGCGACGTCAGCCGATCAGATGGCGTTGCACGATGATGGCGATCCGGCTTTGCACCGTGTCGTGATAGAGGAATACCCCCATGTGCTCGCCTGGCTGCGCGGCCGCGGCATCGAGATGGGACCGCCGCAACAGGTGCTGTTCGGGCGCGGCTATCAGATCGATATGCAAGCGCATCTGCGCCGCGCGGTGATCGATGTGGAGGCAGCGGGCGGCCATGTCGTGCGCGGCACCGCAACGCGCGAAATTCTCCGCGAGGAAGGACGCGTGAGCGGCGTGGTGACCGAGCATCCCGATGGCGCTACCGAACTGCGGGCCGGCCGGGTGCTGCTGGCGACGGGCGGGTTCCAGGGGGACGCCGAACTTAGGACGCGCCATATCCATCCCGCCGCGCGGGACATGGGGCTGCGCTCCAACCCGGTCAGCGCCGGTGCGGGTCTGTCGCTGGGTGTTGCGGCGGGCGGTGCCTGGGCCGGCCCGAACACCGGCTATTATGGGCATCTCGTCGCCCATCCGGTGTCGTTGAGAACGGATTCCGATTTCGTCAATTTCACCCAGTATCACTCCATCCACGGCGTCCTGCTGAACAGGGAAGGCCAGCGCTTCATCGATGAGAGCAATGACGATCATGCCAGCTCGCAGATCGTGCTTCGACAGAAGGATGCGACCGCGCTGCTGGTGTGGGACGCGCGGGTACAGGCCGACTACGCGACTGCCGCTCCCGTCGCTGGAGCGGCGCCCATGAACAGGTTCCAACTGGCCGTGGACGCCGGCGCGCGCGGCGGCATGTTCGCGACGCTGGAGGAGATTGCCAAGTTTGCTGACGGGCTGGGCTATGACGGCGCTGCCTGCGTGGCCAGCCTGCATGAGTACAACCACCTGATGAAGACGGCGCCCGAGGCAAGCGTGCCTGCGCGTGAAACCAACTTCCAACCAGTCGATCGAGCGCCGTACTATGTGCTCGAAGTCGCTTCGGCGATCACCTTCACCTTTGGCGGGCTGCTGACCGACCCGCAGGCGCGCGCGCTCGACCCGTTCGGAGCGCCGATCGAAGGGCTTTATGCGGCGGGAGCCGATGTCGGCAACGTCTATCGCCGAGGCTATTGCGGTGGGTTGGCGCTCGCCGCGACCTTTGCCTTCCGGGCCATGCGCACGGCCGGATTCTGAAATGGAATATCCCGAGATATCGCTTTTCCTGGACGGCGAATGGGTCGCCGCTGCCGGGCGCGACACGCAGCCGGTGATCAACCCGGCGACGGGCAAGACGATCGGCAGCGTTGCGCTGGCGACGATAGACGATCTTGACCGCGCGCTTGATGCTGCCCGGCGGGGGTTTGCGCGATGGCGGCGGATGACGGCCTATGACCGGGCCGCGATCCTGCACCGTGCGGCTTCGTTGCTGCGCGGGCGCGTCGACAACGTTGCCCGGCTGATGACACTGGAAGAAGGCAAGACGCTGGCCGAGGCGGAAGGCGAAGTGCGGGCCACCGCCGATATCCTCGACTGGGCGGCCGAAGAGGGGCGGCGGGCGGATGGCCGCATCATTCCGACGCGTGTTCCCGGGATGCGCCAAAGCGTGCTGATGGAGCCGATCGGACCGGTGGCTGCCTTTTGCCCGTGGAACGCGCCGGCGCTGATGCCTGGCCGCAAGATAGCCGAGGCGCTGGCGGCGGGCTGTTCCTGCGTCGTGAAGCCGGCGGAGGAAACCCCTGCAACCGCGATGGAAATCGTCCGTGCCTTTGCCGATGCGGGATTGCCGGCGGGCGTGCTGAACACGGTCTTCGGCGATCCGGACATGGTCTCGCGCCACCTGATCTCCTCGCCGGTGATCCGCAAAATCTCGTTTACCGGGTCGACGCGGGTCGGAAAGCTGCTCGGCCGCCTCGCGGGTGGACATGCAAAGCCTGCAACACTGGAACTCGGCGGCCATGCGCCGGTGCTGGTCTTTGCCGACGCCGATCTGGAGCAGGCCGCGACGCTGAGCGTCGCCATGAAGGCACGCAACGCAGGGCAACTCTGCGGGTCGCCCACACGGTTCATCGTCGAGGAAGCAGTCTTCGATCGCTTCGTGTCGCTCTATCGCGACCGAACGGCCGCACTGCGGGTCGGCGACGGGCTCGACCCTGAGAGCCAGATGGGCCCCTTGGCCAATGTCCGGCGCGTCGACGCGATGGAGGCCCTTGTCGGCGACGCGCTGACGAATGGTGCCGTGCTGGAAACCGGCGGAGCACGTCGAGGCAATGACGGCTTTTTCTTCGAACCCACAGTGCTTTCGCGGGCCGCGAAGGAAAGCGCCGTCATGAACCAGGAGCCGTTCGGCCCGCTTTCCATCATATGCCCGGTCGAAGGCTTCGACGCGGCCATCGCCGAGGCCAACCGTTTGAGTTACGGCCTTGCCGCCTACGCCTTCACGCGGTCCGCGAAGATTGCGCATGCTTTCAGCGAAGAGGTTGAAGCAGGGTTGGTCGGCATCAACACCTTCAATGTCATCGTGCCGGAGTCACCCGTCAGCGGCGTGAAAGACAGCGGTTTCGGGGTCGAGGGCGGCCGCGAGGGCGTGGCCTCCTATCTGCACCCGCGCCACGTCGCGCATTCGACGGTGTAGCGCAGTGTCACATCCGATGACGAATTTGGAGGAAATTCACGATGCTTGAACTCAAGGGAAAGGTCGCCGTCGTTACCGGCGCCGCCAGCGGCATCGGCCGAGGGTTGGCCGAACGTTTCGCCCAAGAGGGAATGCGGCTGGTTCTGGCGGATATCGAACCTGGCGCGCTCGAAGCCACCGCGACGGCGTTGCGCGACAAGGCAGCCGATATGGCAACGCTGGTCACGGACGTCTCCGATGGCGGCGCGGTCGAGGCGCTGGCTTCGCTGGCTTATAACCGTTTCGGCGCGGTGCATGTTGTTTGCAACAATGCCGGCATCGTGCCTGCCGGCCGCTTCCGGCCTGTCTGGGATTATGCGCCCGAGGACTGGACGTGGGCCATGGGCGTCAACCTGATGGGCATCGTCCATGGCATCCGCAGCTTCGTTCCGCGCATGCGCGCCGCGGGCGATTGGGGTCATGTCGTCAACACGATCTCTGTTGCAGGCCTCATAAGCGGCCCGAATGCGCCGGTTTACGGCGCCTCGAAACATGCCGCGATGCGGGTCACGGAAGCGCTTTACGCATCGCTGCAGGACGAGAATTCGCCGATCGGCGTGACGGCGCTTTGCCCCGGCGTGGTGCAGACCGGGATCGGCGATTCTGAACGCAATCGGCCAAAGGGTCTGATGCCGTCGGGCGGCATTGCCGAGGATACGCCTGAGATGCGGGCTGCCGCCGCCGAGGTCAAGGCTGGCGGTCTTATGCCTGATGCCGTGGCCGAGATGGTGATCGAAGCGATTCGCGACAGGCAATTCTATCTTCTCACCACCGCTGCATTCGATCGTGCGGTTCGAGCGAGAGCAAATGATCTTCTGGCCCGCCGCAATCCGGTTTTTGTCGACCAGTTGACGCTTTCACGGGAGGATGTCGATGCCCTCAGCTAAACCTGCAAACGGCCGCGGACATGGCGGCCGCATCGCCCTCGTGACAGGCGCGGCCAAAGGCATTGGCGCGGCCACCGCGCGCGCTTTCGCCGAGGCGGGTGCGACGGTCATCCTGTGCGATATCGATGAGGAAGGACTTGCCGCGACCGTGGCCGAATTGCAGGGCGAGGGCCATCGCACATTTCGGCTCGATGTCACGGTCGAGGAAGACTGGCTCTCGGCCCTGGCAGAGGTGGAGAAGGTTTTCGGGCGGCTGGACGTGCTGGTCAACAATGCTGGATGGGGCACTCTGCGCACCATATTCGACACGAGCTTCGAACAGTGGCGCAAGCTCATCGCCATCAATCTCGACAGCGTCTTTCTCGGCACGCGCCATGCAATGCCCCTTCTCGAGAAATCAGGAAGTGCTGCGATCGTCAACGTTTCGTCCATCCGCGGGTTGGTCGTCGGTGTTGGCGCCGGTCCCTACAGTGCGGCCAAGGCGGGGGTGCATATTTTCAGCAAGGCAACCGCGATCGAATGCGCCGCCACCGGTCGCGCGGTGCGAGTGAACTCCGTTCACCCCGGTTTCGTCGACACGCCGCTCTCAAGGGCAACCAGCGACGAAGCGCGCGCCGCGCGCCGCCAGTCCGTGCCGCAAGGACGCTATGCCACGCCCGAGGAAATCGCCGACGCGATCCTGTTCCTGGCTTCTGATGCCGCAAGCTATGTGAATGGCACGGAACTGGTGGTCGATGGCGGGTTCACGGCCACCTGACTGGCGGGTGCTCAGATCCCGACCCATTCCGATCGAACCGGAATGGGTCTCTATAATGCTTTTCAAAACCGCGCCCGACTTTCGGGATCAGCCGGTCGGCCACTCAGCCTTGTCGAGCCGGTTGAGCGCCGGGTTCCATTCCACGATCCTCACCGTTTCATAGACGCCACTGCGATAGAATGGCTCGGCCTCCAGCCAGCCGCGCACCTCGTTGGCGCTTTCCGCTTCGAAGGAATATAGCGAGCCGCACTGGTTGCCCGCGCCGTCCGTCATCGCGCCGGCGACACGGATGCCGCCGTCATTGGCGACGACATAGGCACGGTGTTCAGGCCTCGCCGCGTCGCGTGCGGCCATGGAATGGGGCGAATGGTCGAAACCGATCACGAGAAAATGCGGCATGGTCCGTTACTCCGTGTTGAAAGCGTCTTCAGGGGATAGCGGTGCGCGGCCGAGGATCATGTCTGCGGCTTTCTCCGCAATCATAAGGGTTGCGGCATAGGTGTTGGCCGATACCAGAGTCGGCATGACGGATGCATCGGCCACCCACAATCCTTGGATGCCATGCACGCGAAGCCTGTCATCCACGACGGCCATGCTGTCGCTGCCCATGCGGCAGCTGCCCGCGAGATGGAAGGCCGAGCCGCCGAATTGGCGCGCAAAGTCGAGCAATTCATCATCGGTCTGCACCTGATTTCCCGGAAAAGTCTCCGTTTCGACGTAGGCGCTCATCGCGGGGGAGGAGATCAGTGAACGTGCGGCCCGCATTGCCGCGAGCAGAACGCGCTGATCGGCTTCTTCCGCCAGATAGTTTGGCTGGATAATCGGATTGGCCGCCGGATCAGCCGACAAGATTCTGACATGCCCGCGGCTTTCCGGGCGAATGTTGCAGGCACCGCAGGACAGGCCGGGGAAATCGTCGAGTTTGCCGACGAGTCCGAGCTTGTAGCTGCCGGGACTGAAAACCAGGAACCAATCGGGCCGTGGCTGATCGGCGGTCGACTTGCCGAAGACATGGACATGCGCCGGGCTGATCCCCAGCGCGCTTGGTCGCCCGGCCAGCCAGCGCAACACCTCACGCCCCAGCCGCCAGCCCTGCACGCGGCTGTTGATGCCGTCCATTCCCGGCCTGCCCCTTGCCACCAGGCGGGCGGTGTAGTGGTCGCGAAGATTCTCGCCGACGCCGGAAAGCGCGTGCCGGACTTCGATGCCCTGGTCGCGCAAAAGCCGAGCGGGACCGATGCCGGATAGCTGCAGCAGCTTGGGCGAGCCCACCGCGCCCGCGGCAACCACGACACCGAGCCGGGCCCTGATGCGCCGTTCCGGCCCGCCACCTTCCGGGCGACAGATCACGCCGGTAGCGCGCAAACCGTCGAATGCTATACGGGTTACCGTCATGCGGGTAACGACGCTCACATTTTTTCGCCTGCGCGCCGGATGCAGGAAGGCGCGCGATGCGCTGACACGCCAGCCGCGCCTGATAGCTCCCTGTGAGTATCCGATGCCGAACTGATCGCCGGCATTGTGGTCAGGATTGCGCGGCAGTCCCGCCTGCATGGCGCTTTGGAAAAACGCTTCGGTCACCGGCACCGGCAGGCTGTTGATCGACACGGGCAACTGCCCGCCTTTGCCGCGCTGATTGCTGCCCGGCTCGCCGAGCCAGTTCTCCGTCCGCTTGAAATAGGGGAGCACCTCGGCAAAGGACCAGCCGCGATTGCCGAGCGCTGTCCAGCCGTCGAAATCGGCGGGATGGCCCCTGTTGACGATCGCGCCATTGATCGAGCTCGATCCGCCCAGCGTGCGGCCCTGGGGCAGGGCGATTGCGCGGCCTGCGGTGCCGGCCGACGGTTCTGCCTTAAGCTGCCAGGTCACACGCGGGTCGGTGAGGGTCTTGATGAAGCCTGCGGGTATGCGGATCCACGGATTGGTGTCTGGGGGACCGGCCTCGACCACGCAGACGGTGTTTCGGCCGTCCTCGGCCAACCGCGAGGCAAGCAGCGATCCGGCCGAGCCTCCGCCGACGATCACATAGTCGAATGTCTCCACGTCAGTCCGCCCGGCTGGCGGCGGCTGGCAAACCAATGCTGCCCTGCAAGGCGCGCATTTGTTCGGGGCCGACCATCGCTGCGGAAACGATGCGGCGGGCAAACACCCATCCGCGATCCGGGTCGCGCCGGAATTCGTTGTGGTACTGAACGAGGAAGGTCGGCTGCTCCAGCGGACCGGGCTCGCGCCCGCGTCCGCCCTGGACCCGATAGGCCAGCGTATAGCAGAAGCCTTTGGCGCTGTTCTCGTCGACGACATCGGTCACGATGTTCGTCACGAGGTGTCGGCAGATCATGTCCGGTTCGCGCGTATCCAGCCAGGTGCGGATAGCCGCGCGCCCGGCGTGCTCGCGGCCCAGCATGTTCAACACCGCATCGTCGGCCCAGAGACCCATGAACCCCTCATAGTCGTAGGCATCGAGCAGATTGGCATAGGAATTCGTCAGCCTCTCGCAGGCACGCTCGATCAACATCCGGTTCAGGTCGTCCACGATATCCTCCCCTCCAAAGTGTCGTTCAAACGGCCTGACGCGGCATGCGCTGGCGGCCTACCATCTCGACTTCGGCCGCATAGATGCGCGCAAACGCATCAAGCTGGTCGGTGCGGGACGTGATGAAATCCAGATCGCGCAGGCCCAGCGGATCGATTTCGGGCAACAAAGCGCGGCCTGATTCCGGCAGGTCCTCGATTTCCCGAAGGGCGGGCGCGACCTCGAAGCGAAATCCCGTCTGGGAGCGCAGGCCGTCGAGGCTGGTTCCGGGCGCGATCTCTTCCAAAACCCAGCTTCCGGCTTCCTTCGACCAGCGCATCACGCAAAGTTCGGTCACCAGCAATGCCGGCGTCACGCGGGTCGCAGCACATGTCGAGACGAAATCGACGCGCTTCACCAACTGGCGTGCGGAATGGGCAGGCAATATGAAATGCACTGCGCGCGCATCGGGCAGGCCGCGCGTGCCGCCGAAGGCAACCTTGGGCCGTGCTGGGTCGCCTATGCCCGAGAGATTGGCATTGGCGGCACCGTCCACCTGGGCAGGTGTCGCCAGCAGGGCGTGCGGCTCGGACTGCGTATCGAATACGCCTGGCAGGGTGACATGCGCATGCGGACGGCGATTGGTTAGCCAATGCCGCGCGTGCAGCGAAAGGATGCCGGAAAGATCGTAAGCGCCGCCGCGCCCGCACAGCGACAGACGGCAGCCCAGCAATTCCTGCGACAGCCGCACGCCTATCGTGGCGGAGGATGTTGCGGTGAAGGCGGTTCCCGCCGGCATGTCGGCGACCAGGCGGGCAATCGTCCAGGACAGGCGGTCGGCACGACTCATGCCCGCGCTCCTTTCGCGGTTGCGGCAGCCGGCGCGGGTTCTTCATAGAGAGCGATTGCGGCGAGGCCGGCAGCACTTTCACCGTCTGCCGCCGCTTCGACGTAACGACGCATGGTTGGCAGATCGAGCATGTAGTCGGGGATGCAACTGCCCGGCAGAGCGGTGCCCGGGGCCAGAACGACAGCATCAACCGTGGCGGCCAGAAGATGGACATCGCGGTAGCGGCGCTCCAGTTCGCTGTCGTCCATGAGCCGCTCGGTCGAGACGACGACACGTTTGGCCGCACGGGCAAGGATGGTATCGAGATAGGGATCGCCCTCGGCAATCGCCCAGCCGTCCGGGTGGGCCGCCTCGACATGCAGGATCGCCAGATCGAAGACCGGCGCGCGGACAGCGAATGCGCCCGTTTCGCCGAAGAGTGCCGGCGCCGGGACGATATGCGGATTGACCTTCAGGAGTTCGGTGGCCGGATCGAGCGGGACGATCGCATAGGGGGCATGTTCGGCCGCAGCGCGCCATGCGGCGAGCTGTGTCCATTCCGACCATTCCTCGAAAACGACAGTGCCCGATTGCCGTGCGTCGCGAAAAAGCGGGGCAAGGCCGAAATGGTCGAGCCCGACATGGCAGGCGCATATCCGTGCCACCTTGCCGGCGGCAATCAGCACCTCGACATCCAGCCCGCCGGCAAATGTTTCCAGCGTCAGGTCGCGCACCGATGTGGCGGCTATCTCGCGGACCAACGCCATGGGTTTGCGGTCGAGGCCAAAGCCGCCCAGGCCGATGCACATGCCATCGCGCAGCCAGGGCCGGAGCGCATTTGCGGCGTCCGTCAGCTTTCCCTGAGAATTGCTCTTTGATCCTGTCATGTCGTTGCAGCCTGCATGCGGTTCATCAGCGCTTTGGCAAGCGCCGGTTTCTGGATTTTGAGCGAGGGCGTGCGGGGAAACTCGTCGAACACTGCGACCTGCTCCGGCCATTGGTAGCGGGCAACGCCACGCTCTGCGAGGTAAGCGGTAAGGGTGGCCAGATCGGGAGGCGTGTCGCCCTCGGGGATGATGCAGGCGCAGGCGATCTCGCCGTAGCGCGCATCGGGCAGCCCGACGATGGCGGCATGGCGGATCGCGGGATGATCGGTCAGAACAGCCTCGATCTCGCCGGGAACGATGGTTACGCCACCGCGCCGTATGATGTCTTTCTCGCGCCCGGCGAAGCTGAGATAACCCTGATCGTCGAGGCTGCCACGATCGCCGCTGCGAAAGAAGCCGTCATGGGTGAAGGCGGCGTCGGTCAAGGCTTCGGCCCGATAATAGCCGAGGCAGCGGCTCGGCCCCCGCAACTGAATTTCGCCGATCACGCCGGGCGGGCAAGCCGTGCCGTCTTCTGCAACTATACGGATTTCTGTGCCGGCATAGGGCCGCCCGTCTCGCGTGAGGCGCGCTTCCTCGCTGTCTTCCGGTGCACAGGTTGCATTGCCCAGACATTCCGACATGCCATAGCCGGGGAGCGGAAGGGGGCAAAGCTCTTGCATCACCTCCCGCCGTCGCGGCTCCGGCATGCCGCCCATGGCGGCGCGGCGCAGCGACGACAGGTTGGCCGTGGCGAGTTCGGGAGCGTGCAGCAGGTCGTGAACATGGGTAGGCATGAACAGCCCGTATGAAATGCGGTGCCGGTCTATCAGCCCGAGTGCCGCAGCGGGGTCCCATGCCGGCAGAATGACGCTCGTTGCGCCGACGATCGGTCCTGCAAGCAGACCGAAGACGACGCTGCCGACGAAACCGAACTGGCAAACCACGAGGCAGATGTCATCGGCGTCCACATCGTGCATCTGCGAGCGCTTCTCGATCGCGTAGCGGACGGTATTGCCGCTGTGCACGACGCCTTTGGGAGCGCCGGTCGTGCCCGAGGAATAGACGAGCATGGCGAGCGCGTCGGGATCGATCGCCGTGCGCGGTTCCGCTTTTGCGCCGGTCCCGCAGGCGATCAGATCCGAGAGGCTTGTTATCCCGGTCTGGTTCGAGCCGGCCTCTCCGCTAACGATCAGCGACATGGCGGCTGCCTGTCGCGCACCGGTGGCGGCGCGTGCGATTTCGGCGGTGTTGCCAAGGCAGAATATCGCTCGCGCGCCTGCGCTCTCGGCTATCGCCGCCACTTGCGCTTCCGAAAACATTGGCGGAAGGGGCGTCAACACGGCGCCGAGCCAGACGCAGCCCAGCATCGCCACAACGGTATCGATGCCATTGCGGGCGTGCACGACCACGATGTCGCCCGGCCGGATGCCCTTCGCGCTCAATCCGCGGCCGAGTTTTTCAGCCTGCGCGATCATCTCGGCGAAGGTCACGCTGTCGTCGCCGCAGACCAGGGCGGCGCGATCCGGCGCGGCTGCGGCACGAAGAGCGATTGTGGTCCAGAGGTCTTCCCGGCGCCAATAGCCTTTGGCGTAGTAATTTTCAGCGAGATCAGGGGAAACCGGTCTCATTTCGTTTCCCGCACGGCCACAACATAGGTCTGGCGGCAGGTAAGCACCGTCGTTCCCTCCTGGTTCTTGCCGACGAAACTCATGGAGACGATGCCGCGTCCATTGCGCGACAGTCGTTTCTCGGCCACCTCGACCTCGATGGTCAGCGTATCGCCGCAAAACAGCGGTGCGGGCAGGCGCATCTCGTCCAGACCGAGAAAACCTTCACCGGTTCCCGTGAGCAGGCCAAGATGCGTGAACAGCCCGGTCATGAAGGTGAAGGTCAACCCGCCGGGGCAGGCGAGTCGATCGTAAATCCATGATTTCTCATAGAATTCCCGGTTCGAGAACTGCGGCTCGAGATTGCGGCTGAGATTCAGGAACAGAACGATGTCCGTCTCGGTGACGGTGCGACCTGCCGTGGTGAATTTCTCGCCGGGCAGGAATTCGTCAAAGTAGCGTCCGGTCAAGCCATCCTCCCTGCGCCGTGCTGCCATCCGGTTCGAATGGAAACATTCACCGTCCTCCCTATGCGATAACAGTATGAAATAAATCGCCGCCCGTCTAGTCGGTTGTTTTGAATTTTTCTGAAAGCGATCACGTCTCGTGAGGCGCTAGGAGTAGTCTTCCCAAGACAATCAGACATGAAATTAAATTGCAACCGACTGGACGGTTGATTTATTTTTAGATAAAAGCGAGGCTGATTAGAAGGAGGACCCCGTGCGCTTTCCCTTGACCCCGGAAGAAGAGTCCTTTCGCGCGGAAGTGCGTGAATTCTGCCAGCAGGCGCTGCCCGGCGATCTTTCGGCGAAGGTGGAAGCCGGTGTCGATCTCGAGCGCGAGGATTATGTCGGGTGGCAGCGCATTCTGGCACAGGGCGGCTTTCTGGGTGGCGCATGGCCCGTCGCGCATGGAGGCAAGGGCTGGAGCGCCCTGCAATCCTATCTGTTCGACGAGGAATGTTCTTTGGCCGGCGCGCCGTGGCTGCTGCCGTTCGGCGTCAACTATGTCGGCCCGGTGATCTGCGAATTCGGCAACGCCGAACAAAAGGAGCGCTATCTGCCCGGTATTCTCGATGCCGGAACCTTCTGGTGTCAGGGTTATTCCGAACCCGATGCGGGATCGGATCTCGCTTCCCTGAGAATGCGGGCGGCGCGGGACGGAGACGACTATATCGTCAATGGCCGCAAGATATGGACGACCATGGCGCACTGGGCGGACCGAATCTTTTGCCTGGTTCGCACCCGCGCAGAAGGCAAGCTGCAAGCTGGAATTTCCTTTCTCCTCATCGACATGAAAACGCCGGGGATCACCGTCCGCCCCATCGCTTCGATGGAGGGGCGGCACCATCTGAACGAGGTGGTGTTCGAGGACGTTCGCGTTCCCGTCTCTGATCGTGTCGGCGAGGAGAACGCGGGCTGGACCATCGCCAAGTTCCTTCTCGGTAATGAGCGGCTTCTGGTGGCCGAGATCGGCAAGCAGAAGCGCACCTTGTCGCTGATCCGGGAGAGCCTGAAGGATCTGGCAGACGGTGGCGTACCGCTGGCGGGGGCGACCTGGGTGCGGGAACGGCTGGCGGAACTCGACGCCCGGCTTCTGGCGCTGGAGTGGACGGCGCTGCGCACCGTGCGCGCGGCCGACGCAGGCGGACCGGCTCCGGCAGCAGTCAGCATGTTGAAGATCCGCGGGTCCGAACTGGAGCAGGCCCTGACGGAATTCGCAATGGAGGTGCTGGGGCCTCTCGGATTGCGCTACGATCCGCATCTCGCGTTCGATCAGGCTGATCCGGTGCGGGTGAGGCAGAACGGTGCGGTGGCACGCATGCTTTGGGCGCGTTGCGTGACGATCTATGGCGGCTCGAACGAAGTGCAGCGCAACATTATCGCCAGAAGCCTGTTGGCGCTCTGAAGTGGCCGGGCATGGGCGCGATTTAAAGGAGGCGAGATCGTGGAAGGTCTGATTTCCAGTGAGCAGGGGATTTTCGGCGAAGCGGTCAAACGCTTCGCAGCGGCCGAATACGGCGCCGGCCCGGCGCCGCATCGGCAGTCGTTCGACAGGGAACGGCTGACGCGGCTGGGCGAATTGGGGTGCCTCTCTCTTGCCATTCCTGAAGAATTGGGCGGCTTCGGCGGACCGCTTGAAGCGATGGTTGCGCTGTCGGCGCTCGCGCCGTCGCTGCCTCACGAGCCCGTCGTTGCCAGCGGCATCCACGCGGCGGCGCTGATCGCTGCTGCATCGTGGCCAGCGGTGGCGGAGCGCATCCTGCCCGGCCTCACCGAAGGGCGTATCGTCGCCGCTGTGGCGGATCTGGAGGGCTTTGCCCGCTACGATCGGTTGCATATCGCGACCACCGCACGTCGAACCGCGCAAGGCTATGTGTTGAATGGCGCAAAGCCGATGGTGCCTTTCGGCCTCGAGGCCGACCTGCTTATCGTCAGCGCCATGGCTGAAGAGGGGGTGGCATTGTTCCTGGTCGATGCCGGCGCGGCAGGTGTCACGCGCACTGCCTGCCGAAGGATCGATGATCTGCCTGCAGCCGACGTCGTGCTGTCGGATTGCCTCATCATGCCCGATGCCCGGCTCGATGCCGGCTCGCCGGCCGAGGCGCTGGCATATGCCGCCGATGTCGCTACCGCCGCCCAGGTCGCGGAGATGGTGGGACTGATGGATGCGCTTATCGCTGCGACCATCGACTACGCTCGCACGCGGCGTCAATTCGGTGTGGCGATCGGAAGCTTCCAGGCGCTCCAGCATCGGATCGCCGACATGTGGATCGCCTGCGAAGAGACACGTTCACTGGCAGCGGCAGCGGCACTCGCCTGTTCCGAAAGCGGGGAGGTGCGGGCGCGAACGGTTTCGGCTGCGATGGTGACGGCTTGCGATGCGGCGCACCGGGTGGGCAACGAGGCGATACAGATTCACGGCGGCATCGGCATGACCGACGAATTGATCGTCAGCCACTGGTACCGCCGTCTCTGGGCGCTTCGGCAGGGCCTGGGGGATCGACGCAGCCACTTGCTGCGTCTGATGGGCACCGCTGATCAAATTTAGCACACTGAGAAGGTGCGGGTCGTTGTTCGGATTATTTCTTGCCGAACACCGGCCGCCTGCCTTCCCGAAACGCTGCCACGGCCTCGGCATGGTCCGGCAGCATGCTCGAGGCGATTTCATAGCCTAGAGAAGCGTCGAGCACCGAGTCGGCGAGCTGCTTCAGCCCGATATTGACCGAAACCTTCGTCCAGCGAATTGCGCGCTGCGCTCCGCGCAGAAGCTTCTCGACCAGCTTTGCGACTTCCTCATCAAGAATGCCGGCCGGCACGGCACGATTGATAAGCCCGATTTCGGCGGCGCGCTGTGCCGTCAAAAGGTCGCCGGTCATCAGGAATTCCTTGGCGCGCGCATAACCCACCAGCTGCGGCCAGATCACCGCGCCGCCATCGCCCGCCACCAGTCCCACGCGGACATGGGGATCGCCGATGCGTGCGGTTTCGTCGCCGATGATAACGTCGCAGAACAGCGCGAGTGTCGCGCCAAGCCCGACGGCGTCACCGTTCAAACGGCAGATCACCGGTTTTTCCAGATCGAGCAGCGAGTGCACGATCCGCTTGCCCTCGATCCCGATCGCCGCCATTCCGCCCGGGTTATCGACCATCGACTGCATCCAGCCGATGTCTCCGCCGGCACAGAATGCCTTGCCTGCACCGGTAAGAACCACGACATCGACGCTGTCATCCAGTGCCACCTCGCCGAATATCGTCGAGAGTTCGTGATGCATCCGGCCCGTGACCGCATTGAGCGCGCCCGGATTGTTCAGGGTCAATCTCAGCACGCGCCCTTCGCGCGCGATGTCGATTGCGGTGTAATCGCTGTAGGCCATGTCTACTCCCATAGGTTCGTCCGGAAAATCCGGCTTGGCACTTCGGACTCAGATCAGGGTAAGGCCGCCATCGATGACAATGGTCTGGCCGGTCATATAGCTGGACCCATCGGATGCGAGAAAAGCGACTGCCGCCGCGAGTTCCCGGGGGTGGCCAAGACGCTTCATCGGAATGTCGGCGCGTATCTTGTCGATGGTCGCGTCCGGCACCGTCAAGGTAAGACCGGATCGCATCTGCCCCGGCGCTATCGCATTGACCCTGACGCCCCGGTGCGACCATTGCGCGGCGAGATCGCGGGTCAAATGGATCAAGGCGGCTTTGGTCGTCGTATAGGGCACGATCTGGGCTCGGTCCGGCGTGAAGGATGTGAGGCCGCCGGTCGAGGCGACGAAAACAATCGCGCCCTTGCCTTGCTCCAGCATCAATCTTCCGGCTTCGCGCGCGGCAATGAACGCACCCGTCAGGTTGACATCCACGACCTTGGCCCAGCCCGACAGCGGAATATCTTCAGGCGCGCCTGACCATGAAGCGCCGGCATTGTTGACGAGTACATCGATACGCCCGAACCGCTGGTGGGTTTGTGCGACGGTAGCCCTGACCTGCATCTCATCGGAGATGTCGCAGCCGATTGCGAGGGTGCGCACATCGAATTTCCGGCCAATTTCCTCAGCCAGGATCTCGCATTGCGTCACATTGCGGGCCGCCAATGCGATATCGGCGCCTTGATCGGCAAGAGCTGCCGCCATGGCTCGCGCGAGTTCGCCGCGTCCGCCGACGATCAAGGCAACTTGCCCTCTCAGCGACGCCATGCCGGCCAGAAATCCTGGCTGGAACCCTTCATTGTGCAGCATTGGCGCCCCTGTGGGAATGCAAAGAAGGCCCCGCGACCGTTATGCGCGGGGCCTAGATCGCTGTGCGTCCGTTCGGACGCACAATGGACGATCTAGTGAATGGAATGAGCATCGGGATACTCCGAAAACCGGTACCCACTTTTCGGTCCGATGCCCTGGCTGATGGTCTCAGCGGCCGACCCATACGGGTTCGCGCTTTTCCAGGAACGCGCTCACGCCTTCCTTCGCGTCCTCGGACTGATGGACGACGTTGCAGGCGAGCGTTTCCAGCGTGATGAGCGATTCCGTGTCGGCGTCCAGGCCGCGGTTGACCGCCATTTTGGTGATCCACATGCAGAACGGGCTTTTGTCGACCAGCGGCTCGCAGAACCTCTCGATCAACGCATCGAAGTCTTCGGGTTCGGCAACATCGTTCACCAAGCCCCACTCTTTCGCTTCGGTTCCCGACAGAAGCTTGCCGGTGAGCATCAGTTCCTTTGCCTTGCGAAGGCCGACATAGCGCGGCAGGCGGTAGATCGGGCCGCAGCCGCCGAACAAAGCGCGGCGAATATGAAAGTCGCCGATCCGCGCCGTGGTCGATGCGAGAGCGAAATCGCAGGAGATCAGCAGTTCGAAGCCGCCGGCGACGGCATAGCCTTCGACCGCGGCAATCGTCGGCTTCTTCATGTTGAAGTAGTGATCATAGGTCCTCGCCGATTGCTGCGCGAGGTTGAGCGAATCGACGGTGGTCGACAGACGCGGGCCGACCAACTGGCCGAGATCCGCGCCGGCGCAGAAAGTGTTGCCGCGGCCGCGAAACACGACAGCGCGCACGTCCGGATCAGCCTCGGCCTTGCGGCCGTATTCGCCCAGAAGGTCCAGCGTCTGTGGGTTGATGCAGTTTTTCACCTCGGGGCGATTGATCCAGATCGTCGCGATCGGACCCTTCACCTCGTATTGGACGAGGTCTTTGTTGCTCATGATCTTGCTCCATTCTCTTCAAAAAATACGACCGACTGACTAGTCGGTTTAAAGATGACGATAGATGGAGGTGGTGTCAAGCACCCGATGCCGGCGTGCAGGAGATGGAGGCAATAATTTGACCTTCTGGACGGTCTATTAAATGCCTGTTACATTTGATCCGATGCGAGGCATGCAAAAGGTGGGCGCTTGGTGACGACAGCAGAGGACGCGGCACTTCTATCCGAAGTAGCAGCAACGACGGAAAAGCCGGCTCCGAGAAAACGCGGACCTAAAGTCGATGTCGAGCTGACACGACAGCGGCGCAGCGACATCGTGCGCGAAGCCGCACGGCTTTTCGATCAGGTTGGATATCATGGCGTGAACATGGAAATGATCGCCGAAGCGGCTGGTCTGAAGAAGCCGACGCTCTATCACTACATCGCCAGCAAGGAAGAGATACTCTTCAACATTCAGGAGATATATCTCATTCGCCTGCGCGAGAAGATCAGCGCGCGCGTCGAGGCAGGAATGGACACGCTGGCGATCCTGCGCGGCGTCTACGAGGATATCTTTCGCCAACTGCACGATTCGCCGGGCACAGTGCGTTCGTTCTTCGAGCACCAACGCGAACTCGGCCCGGAATTTGAAGCCCGAATCCGTAAGGAGCGGAATGCCTACAACGCCGAAGTGGTGAGGGTAATTTCCGAGGGCATGGACAAGGGCGTGATAAACCGTGCCGATGTGCGATTGACGGCGCTGTGCTTCTTCGGCGTGACCAACTGGGCATACCAGTGGTACCGCCCTGGACGCGACCCTGTGCCCGAAGCTCTCGCCGACCAATGTTTCGACATTTTTGCACGGGGCATGCTGACGTCGCCGGGGGACAGTCAATAGCCGCTTAGCCGCGGTCAAATCGTCCGGGCGATTCTTTGCGCGTCGAAAAGCGCATGGGTTATGCGCCTGGGAGCGACGCAGTCTCCGATACGATACGAAGTCATGGCCGAAGGGTCCTTCATGGCGGGGCCATGTTCCACGTTCCGTCCCGTCTGAAAAACGACGAGATCGCATTCGATCAGGTCTTCCCGGCCCGAGGTCAGGTTCACGGCCTGCACCACGCCGTCACCTACATCCTCCACGCCTGAGAGCACCCGGAACGTCGTATCGGCCGCGCCCAAACGAGCCAGCAGCGGCGGGATGCTCTCAACGGGCAGATTGGCGCCGATCACGGCCGAGCTTGTCAGGAAGGTCACGCGCCATCCCGCCGCCGCCAGGATCTCAGCCACACCGTAGCTGAACCAGAAGCCGGTGCCGTCGTCGACGAAGACCGCATGGCTATGTCCTGTCGGCGCCGGAGCTCCGTCACGAAGTATCTCGAACCACGATTTGACCGGCATGCCGCTTGTTTCGTTGGTCAGCGGCGCGGGAATGGCGCCCGTGGCTATGATGGCTTCGTCAAAACCGTCGCCGAGTTCTGCGATGCTGGTAATGCGGGTGCCGAGTTTCACCACTGCGTCGGTGCGGCGCAACTCGCCGATCAGGTGGTCGATGAACCGCAGCAGGCCGCCGCGATGAGGCAGGGAGGCTGCAAGCAGAAACTGTCCGCCAAGCGCATCCGAACTCTCGAAAAGCGTTACCGCGTGGCCGCGCATTGCTGCCACTCGAGCGGCTTCCATACCTGCCGGACCACCGCCGATGATGGCCAGGCGCTTTGGCGTTTCAGTGGTGGTCAACCGAGCGAAGGGAGCGCGGGTCTCTCGCCCTGTGGCCGGGTTCAGCGAACAATGAAGATGGGGGCTGAAGGCACGGCAATCCTGATTGAGACCGACGCAGGGCCGGATTCTGCCGCTTTGGCCTGACGCGGCCTTCCCTGCGAAATCCGGATCGGTGACGAAGGCGCGCGCCATGCCGATCATGTCGGCAGCACCCTCCGACAGCAACTGCTCTGCCAGTTCCGGCGTCTGGATTTTCTGGCCGACGATCACCGGCAAGCCGCACTCCCGGCGCACGATCCCGGCGGCCCGGGCAGCCGGGGCAATCGGGGCGGTGGCATCCTTGACGTAGTTGCCGCGCATGCCGACCGTGATGTTGAGATAGTCCGTCTCTCCCTGGCGGGCGAGTGCCTGGCCGATGCTTACGGTATCGCGCACGCCAAGCCCGTCTTCCGTTTCCTCGTCGGCGGAAAGCCGGACTCCGATGATGAAGCCGTCGCCGCAGGTTGTGCGGATACGCTCGATCGTATCGTGCAGCAGCCGAAGGCGCTTTTCGGCAGTTCCGCCCCAGTCATCGGTTCGGGTATTCGTGGCGGGGGACAGGAATTGCGCGAAGAGATAGCCATGTGCACCGTGCAATTCCACGCCGTCATAGCCGCCTTGCTGCAGATTAGCGGCGGAAAGCGCAAAGCCTTCGATGATCTCGGCCATCTCATCCTGCGCCAGCACGTGCGGGGGATAGGGATCGCGCGGACTGCGGCGTGCCGAAGCGCCGATGGGTGGATATTCGGATTCCGCCCCGATGGTCTCGCGGCCGAGATGGCACAGCTGGCCGACCAGTTTTGCGCCAAGATCGTGGATGATGGCGCTGCGCCGCCGCATGATCGGGATGGCCCCTGGATTGAAGCCTTCGACCAGATGGCGAGCCCGGAAGGCTGCGTGCGGATGGGCGATGGTGGCGCCGGTGATTACGAGGCCAAGTCCTCTGGCGCGGGCTGCATAATATGCAAGATCGTCTTCAGTCGGGACGCCCTGGTTTACCATCGCCGTGCCGTGCGGCAGCATGACCAGTCGGCTTTTCAGGTTAAGCCGTCCCGATTCAAACGACGAGAACAATTTGGGAAAGGCATGGCGAACGTCGGCCGTTTCCGGCATTTCCGCAGCGATACTCATCCGCGTGTCCCCTGCGCTGCATCGCCGGGATCGCTCTTTGCCTGTTCGGTCAATTTCTTCCTCCCGATTCGCTCGGTCGGCTGAAAATAATTCAACCGACTGGACGTTCATTTATTTTTCTTTTGTTTTGACGATTGTCAAGTTTCGCAAACCCGTCCCTGTTGTGGGTCTATGGTGGAAGGGCTGGCGGGCGTTGACCGGTTCCATATCGATGCCGCACGAACGACAGGTGTCGCATTGACTTGGATACGACGATGATTAATATTAGATCGTCTGGTCGGTTGATTATATGAGATTCAACTGTCCTGCTCCGGGAGGAAGCAGCCGCTCCGGAGGCGGCTGATTGTTTGCTCTGGTCCGGTCGCTGCATGGCGGCGTTGCGACCAGGTCAGCGTCTTTCGGGGCGAAAAGTGACCCGCATTCGATTCTTGGGAGGAGAAGTCGTGGCTAAGGTTCGAATCGACGGGCTGCACAAGGAGTTCCGAGGCAAGCCCCCAACAGTCGCTGCCAATCACCTGGATCTGGAGATCGGCGATGGCGAGTTCCTGGTTCTGCTCGGGCCGAGCGGCTGTGGCAAGACGACGACGCTTCGCTGCCTTGCCGGGCTTGAAGCCCCGGATGAGGGGCGCATCACCATCGGCGACACCAGGACGCTGGATGTCGCGGCAGGCATCGATCTGCCGCCTGAACGGCGCGACATCGGCATGGTTTTCCAGTCCTATGCGCTCTGGCCGCACATGACTGTCCGCAAGAATGTGGAGTATCCGCTGCGGGCACGCCGCATGCGCGACGGGCTGGCTAACGGATGGGTGGAAGAAACCGTCCGGCTGGTCGAATGCGAGGCGCTGCTTGATCGATATCCCGGCCAGTTGTCCGGTGGCCAGCAACAGCGCGTGGCGCTGGCGCGTGGGCTGGTGGCACGGCCGGCGCTGATGCTGTTCGACGAACCGCTGTCGAACCTCGACGCGCGGCTGCGCGATCAGGTTCGCAGCCAGTTGCATCAATTGCATCGCAGTCTGGGGTTCACAGCCGTCTTCGTTACCCATGATCAGGCCGAGGCTCTGTCGTTGGCAGACCGGATTGCGATCATGCGTGCGGGATCGATAGAGCAGCTCGACACCTCGCGACGGGTTTTTGAGGAACCCAGGACAGAATATGTGGCCGGCTTCCTCGGCATGACCGAAAGGCTGGTGCTGGAGAACCCGGATGGTGCCTGGCGGCTTGAGGGTGGAACAGCCATTGAAGGAGCGCCCCAGAGCCTGAAGGGACAAGACCGCTGGCTGGCCGTCCGGCTGCGGCCGCAGGATCTCTATGTCGAGCCCATCGGCGACGCCTTGCCGGAAGGCAATATGCGCTTCGAGGCGGTGGTGGCCGATGTGGCCTTCGCCGGCCGCTATTGCGACGTGGTGCTGATGGTCGGCGGGAAGCGGCTGCTTGGGCGGACGCCGGCTTCCAGCGTTGGTGCAAGCGGGGCGGGCCTGACACCCGGCGCATCCGCCAACGTCCGTTTTGCGATCGACCGGGCGGCATTCTATTCGGACAAGGGCGAGCGCATTCCGGGAAACCTGCACCATGAGCCGGGCGCCGTGCCGTACAAGGTGGCTTCCAATGGCAAGTGATGCGCTTTCAGCCATGTGGTCGCGCCGGGATGCGACCAAGAGAATAGCCCTTGTGCTGTTTGTATGTGCGATCGGTTTTCTCGTTCTGCTGCCGCTGATCCGCTTGCAGGAACTTGCCCTGGCCGGAGGAGGGCAGGGATACCGCGACGCATTTTCGGCCTCGTCGATCTGGACGACGGTCAAAAACACCGTAGGTCTTGCGCTCGGCTCGACTGCCGTTGCGATGTTCTTCGGCACGCTCCTTGCGTGGTGGGCAACGCAACTGCCGCGCAGGCTTCAGTTTCTGCGCGTTCTTCCGATCCTGCCGATCGTCATTCCCGGGGTTGCCAATGTCAGCGGCTGGGCATTCCTGTTCTCGCCGCGTCCCGGTTACCTCAACGCGCTACTGCGCGAATTGCCATGGTGGTCGCATCTCGATTCAGGGCCGGTCGACATCTATTCGCTGTTCTGGATCGTCACGATCACCGGTTTCTCGCTGTCGGCTTTCGTTTATCTGTTCGTCAGCGCGGGTCTCAAGAATATCAATTCGGAGCTTCTCGAGGCTTCGCGGGTCTCGGGAGCGACGGCGTTCAAGACTTTCTTCGTCGTCACGCTGCCGCTGTTGCGTCCAGTGCTGCTTTATGGCGGGTGTATCGCTTTGCTGCTCGGCCTCGGCCAGTTCACGAGCCCGCTTCTGCTGGGCGTCAACAAGGGCATTTCGGTGCTCACGACCGATATGTATTTCGCCACGCAGCAAGTGCCCATAAACCACGGTGCCGCCGCCGCGATCGGCTCGCCCCTTCTGGTCTTCGGCATCGCGCTGGTGTTCATCCAGAAGCTGCTGCTTGGCGACCAGTCGCGCTTCGTTACCCATGGCGGCCGGGCCTTCCGGCCTGCGGGCAAGCCTTCGTGGCTCGCCGTTGCCGGTATTGTCGGCTACAGCTTCGTCACCACCATCCTGCCGCTGATCTCGCTGACAATTCTGTCGCTTTCGCCGTTCTGGAGTGCCAAGCCGAAGATTGCGACCTTCTCCCTGGGCAACTTTCGGCAGGCGCTGCAGGAATCGTCCATCGTCGACGCGATTGTGAACAGCGTCACCGCTTCGCTCATCGCGGTTGCCATTTCCTTGGTGCTCGGCTTCATCGTAGCTGTGGTGGTAATTCGCGGACAGCGCTATCGGATCCTGCGCGCGGTTCTCGATCTGCTTGTCTCGCTGCCTCTTGGCGTGCCGGCGGTCATTTTCGGGGTGGGCTTCCTGTTCGCCTATTCCGCACCGCCGCTGATGCTTTACGGCACGAAATGGGTGCTGGTGGTCGTCTATGTCACGCTGATGCTTCCGTTCACGACGCGCATGCAGATTTCGGGCATGCTCCAGCTGGGGTCGGCCTATATCGAGGCATCGCGCGTCTGCGGCGCCAATTATCTCAAGACGGATTTTTGGGTGACGCTGCCGCTGATGCGCTCGACCCTGGGTGGTGCGGCGGCATTGATGTTCGTGCTGCTGACGCATGAGTTCACCGCCTCGGTGCTGGTGCGCAGCCCGAACAACCAGGTCATGGGCACTGCATTGTTCGATTACTGGAACAATGGCGGTTACCCGCTTGTCGCGGCTATCGCGCTGATCATGACCGGCGTGACGGCGCTTGGTGTCGTCATGGCGATGGTGCTTGGCGGAAGGGACGCGCTGACCCGGCTTTGATGCCGGGCGGCTGCGGGTTCTCAAAAACAGAGAAGGAGGCTGGAATGCCGTTGTTTGCCATTATCGGGTTTGATCAACCGCCGCATTCGATGGAATTGCGTGAAAAGTTCCGGGCGGATCACCGGGCCTACTCAAAGGCCAATGACGGGACCACCCGGTTGGCCGGGGCTTTCTACGATGCTGAGGGCAATCAGTGCGGAACGCTCAAGATCTTCGAAGCGGAAACGGCGGAGGAGGTTTGGGAATGGTATCGCAAGGAGCCGTTCTACAACAATGGCGTCTACAAGGATTTTCACGTCATCGAATGGCGCATGGCTTTGAATCTGCTTCAACCCACCGGTGGCTGGGATACCAACTATCCCACTGGCGCGACGGCTGAAAAAGGGGCCTGAACGATGCTGTTGCGTGACAAGGTCGTGCTCGTAACCGGGGCCTCGGGTTCCCTGGGGCGCGCAATCGTCGCGCTTGTGCGCGAACATGGCGGGATCGCCTTTTCGACCGATCTGGCACCGGGGCCGAATATCGATGCTGCGCATGACGTAACCCGCGAGGAAGACTGGACGGCTGTTTGCGTGGAAATCGATCGTCGCCATGGGCGTCTGGATGGTCTCGTCAACAATGCCGGCATCGTTCACGTCGGATCGATCGAAGCGACGGATCTTGCCACGTTCCGAAAGGTCATGGCGGTCAATGTCGATGGCGTGTTCCTCGGCTGCAAACATGCCTGGCCGCTCTTACGCAAAAGCGATGCCGCTTCGATCGTCAATGTGAGCTCCACCGCAGGGCTCGTCGGCAGCGCGGAGCATGCGGCATACAACGCCTCCAAGGGAGCCGTGCGGCTTCTGTCGAAGTCCGTAGCGCTGCATGGAGCCAGGCTCGACCCCGTCATCCGCTGCAATTCCCTTCATCCAAGCCTGATGGAGGGCAATATGGCTAATGCTCTTGTGGCCGGCGCTGACGATCCTGAAGCTGCGATCCGGGCCATCGTTGCGGGCCGAAACCCGATGCGGCGTCTCGCGCTGACGTCGGAGGTCGCAGGTGCTGCGGTCTTCCTCCTGTCGAGCCTCTCAGGCTTCGTTACCGGCAGCGAACTGGTCAGCGACGGCGGATCGACCGCGACTTGAAGCCGCGCCATCTGCCTGCAGGACAAAGCGGCATTTCATCCGAACAGCAGGCTGGTTTCGGCGCGATGCGGTTTTCCTCGGGCATCGGTATCCATCGCGCCGAAGTCTCCAAAAATCGCTCGGTTTTTTAGGCAACCGACTAGACGGTTGTTATTTTAAACGATAGCCTGCCTACAGACTATGGATTGCCTTGGCAGAGGAGGAGGACCGAACCATGTTCGAATTCAGCGAACGTTCCCTGAAGCTGCAGGACCGCGTGAAGGCGTTCATGGAAGCGCATGTCTACCCGGCAGAGGCAGCTTATAAGGAAGAGCAGTCCCGGCTTGCGGACCGCTGGGACAGTCCCGCCATCATGGACACGCTGAAGGCACGCGCGAAGGCTGAAGGCCTCTGGAATCTGTTCCTGCCTGAAAGCGAGGAAGGAGCCGGGCTGACCAACATGGAGTATGCCCCGCTCTGCGAGATCATGGGACGGTCCTATATCGGACCCGAGGTCTTCAACTGTTCGGCGCCCGACACCGGCAACATGGAGGTTCTGGAGCGCTACGGAACCGAGGAGCAGAAGGATCGATGGCTGAAGCCATTGCTGAAAGGTGAAATCCGCTCGGCTTTTTCGATGACCGAGCCGGCGGTCGCCTCGTCGGATGCGACAAACATCAGCCTGAGCGCCGTGCGCGACGGCGATCACTATGTTCTCAACGGGCGCAAATGGTGGACGTCGGGCGCAGGCGACAATCGCACGAAAATCCTGATCGTCATGTGCCGCACCAATCCCGATGCAACTCGTCATGAGCAGCACTCCATGATCCTCGTCCCCAAGGATACGCCGGGAGTTCGGCTCGTGCGCTCGCTGAAAGTGTTCGGCTACGAGCATACGCCCTGCGGGCATTTCGAAATCGAATACAAGGATGTGCGCGTTCCGGTCGCGAACATGCTTCTGGGCGAGGGCAGGGGATTCGAGATCGCGCAGGGCCGTCTCGGCCCCGGTCGTATCCACCACTGCATGCGTATGATCGGCGTCGCCGAGCGCGCGATGGATTCGATGATTTCAAGGGCTCGCCAGCGCGTGGCTTTCGGCCGGCCGCTGGCCGATCAGGGCATGGTGCGCGAGGCCATCGGCCTGTCGCGGATCGACATCGATCAGGCGCGGCTGCTGACACTGCATGCGGCCAATAAGATGGACACAGTCGGCAACAAGGTCGCCCGCAGCGAAATCGCGCAGATCAAGGTTGTCGCGCCCAACATGGCATTTCGGGTGCTCGACCGGGCGATCCAGATTCATGGTGCCGCCGGTGTCAGCGAGGATTTCGGCCTGGCCGACGCATGGGCCTTCGCGCGGGCAGTGCGGCTGACGGACGGACCGGACGAGGTTCACCTCGCCACCATCGCCAAGATGGAACTGGCGCGGACGCTTCCGGAAAAGCCGTGGTGAAGCAGATGAGCTTGAGAGACGAAACCACCGAAGTGCGCAGCGGCCACGAGCTGGATGAGGCCCGGCTGGTGGATTATCTGTCGCAACACATTCCCGCCTTGCATAGGCCAGCAACGATACGTCAATTTCGGGGCGGGCAGTCCAACCCGACTTTTCTGATCGAGGCTGGCGGTCAGACATGGGTGATGCGGAAGAAACCGCCGGGACAACTCCTTCCTTCGGCTCATCAGGTCGAGCGCGAGCATCAGGTGATGAAGGCGCTTTCCGGTACGGATGTGCCGGTGCCGCGAATGCTTCTGCTTTGCGAAGATGTTTCGATCGTGGGCACGGCGTTTTATGTCATGGAAGGCGTTGAAGGCCGCGTATTCCGCAATCCTTGCCTTCCGGACCTGTCTCTGCAACAGCGTAGCGACATCTACGATGCCATGGGCCAGACGCTTGCGCGGTTGCATAATGTAGACTGGCGGGCGGTCGGGCTGGAGAGCTTTGGCCGCCCCTCCGGCTATGTGCCGCGCCAGGTGGCGCGCTGGTCGAAGCAGTATGAGGCGACAAAGACGCACGAGATCAGGGCGATGGATCTCGTGATGCCTTGGCTGGCCCGCAATGTGCCGGAAGACGACGAAGCCACGATCGCCCATGGCGACTTCCGCATCGAGAACATGATCTTCCATCCCGACGAGCCGCGTGTCCTGGCGGTGCTGGATTGGGAACTGGCGACCATCGGCCATCCGCTTTCCGATCTGGCCTACAACTGCCTGACTTATCATGTTCCGCGCGATTTTCCCGGTGTCGGCGGGCTGAACGGCATCGATTCGGCCGCGACCGGAATCCCCAATGAGGCCGAATATATCGCGGCCTATTGCGCCCGAACGGGGCGCGGCGAGATTGCGCATTGGTACTATTACATCGCCTTCTCGTTGTTTCGCACGGCCGCCATCCTTCAAGGCGTCTATATGCGCGCCTTGCAAAAAAGCGCTTCCAATGCCGACGCGCTTGCCGTCGGCAAGCTTGCCGCAGAGGTTGCCGACATGGCCTGGGCCAATGCTTGCCTGGACGGTCGGCCCTAGGATCAGAACCATTCGGCAATCTGCTGTACGTGCTGTCCCGATTACAGAACGCCGATTGGTTCTGGCACTTTGTGTCGACGCATGGTCTTTGTTCGGGATCGGCCAGAAGGGGAGCGACGCTTGGAACCTTTGACACACTCGACCGGGATCGTTCATCCCTTTCCGGAACCACCGGCACCGGGCGCGGTCATCGAGGTCGCGCCGGGTATTCTGTGGGCTCGGATCGGCCTGCCTTTCCGGCTGGATCACGTGAACATCTATCTCATCGAGGATGGCGACGGTTGGGCGGTTCTGGATACGGGGCTCGGCACCGAAGAAACGATGGCCGCATGGGAAACCCTGGTGGCCGGGGCGTTGGCAGGCGCACGGCTTACCCGGTTGATCGTCACTCACATGCATCCGGACCATATCGGGCTTGCGGGCTGGCTATGCCGGCGGTTTGGCATTGGCATGCTGACAAGCCAGACCACCTGGCTGACCTGCCTGCACGCCTCGCTGAGCCCCGACGCGCTGGACGCGACCCCCTACCGCGAAATGTACATGCGCAACGGCCTGGACCGTGCGACCACCGATATCGTCGTCACGCAGGGACACCGCTATCTGCGGATGGTTACGCCTTTGCCGCCGACCTTCCGACGCGTGGTGGCGGGCGATACCATTGCCATCGGACGGCGCGTTTTCCAGGTGCTGACGGGCGACGGTCACGCGCCCGAGCAGGTCATGCTCTATTGTCCCGAGGATCGTCTGTTCTTCGCGGCCGATCAGGTGCTTGCCAGGATCAGCCCGAATATCGGTGTCTGGCCCGTGGATCCCGAGGGCGACCCGCTGGCGCTGTTCCTGCGCTCGCTGGCGGCGCTGCGAGCCGGGATGCCGGCGGATACGCTTGTCCTGCCGGGACACCACCTGCCGTTTCGTGGGCTTCATGGGCGATGCGAAGGACTTGCGGCCCATCACGAAGAGCGATGCCAGCTCATTGCCGAAGCCTGTGCGCGGGAGGCCTGCACGGTGGCCGATCTTTTGCCGGTGGTGTTCAAGATAACATTGGACCCGCACCAGCTCGGCTTTGCCTTCGGAGAAATGCACGCTCACGTGAACTACATGGTGGGGCAGGGACGGTTGCGCTGGGTTAAGGACGGCGACACGCAAAAAGTCATACCCGCTCGATGAAATCGACGGATTGTCGCTGATCGCCGCGCCTTTGAGGCCGTTAGATCTTGCCCCACCCTGCGTTCTTCCGAGCGCCATGTAATGCGGTTCGACCGCTGGTACAAAGTTAGCAGGTCTCGACCGATTGACACGGCACACCGCCACTGCAATAGTCAATCGACTAGGCGGTCGGCTTATTGGCTGCCATAAGCCGGGAGAAGACCGATCATGTGCGCTGCTGTTATTGTCTCAACCGCCCGAACTGCAATTGGTCGGGCTTACAGGGGAGCGTTCAACAACACGTCGGCTCCAACCCTGGCTGCCCATGCTATCCGCAACGCTGTGGAGCGTGCCGGCCTTGCGCCCGATGAGGTCGAGGACGTCGTGCTCGGCTGCGCGCAGCAGCAGGGCACCAGCGGTTTCAACGTCGCCAGGCAGTCGGTGATCCGGGCGGGTTACCCGGTCCGGTTGGCCGGCACCACCGTCGACCGGCAGTGCGCGTCTGGATTGCAGGCCATCGCCGTGGCCGCGCGTTCCGTGGAACTCGACGGCGTTTCGGTCGCGGTCGCGGGTGGGGTCGAATCGATCAGCCTGGTGCAGAACGAGCACTACAATCTGTTTCGCTGGAATGATGAGGATATCCTGCGGGACAAGCCGGCACTTTACATGCCGATGATCGACACGGCCGAAACCGTGGCCACCCGCTATTCCATCTCGCGTGAGGCCCAGGATGCATACGGCCTTCAGAGCCAGCAGCGCACCGCTGCGGCGCAAGCGGCCGGGCGCTTCGATGCGGAAATCGTGCCGATTACGGTGAGCATGGCTGTCCAGGACAAGGCGACAGGCGCCATCAGCCAGCGCGAGGTAACGCTGACGAAGGATGAGGGCAATCGCCCGGACACCACCGCCGACAGCCTTGCGGGGCTGAAGCCGGTGCGCGGCGAGAGCGCCACCGTCACGGCCGGAAATGCCAGCCAGCTGTCTGACGGCGCCAGCGCATGCGTCGTGATGAGCGAGAAGGAAGCCGAGCGCCGTGGGCTGGAGCCGCTTGGCCTGTTCCGGGGCCTTGCCGTGGCCGGGTGCGAACCAGACGAAATGGGCATCGGCCCAGTCCATGCCGTTCCGCGTCTGCTGGAGCGGCACGGATTGCGCATCGACGACATCGGCATTTGGGAACTGAACGAGGCTTTTGCAGTCCAGGTGCTCTATTGTCGCGATCGGCTAGGCATTCCCGACGAATTGCTCAATGTCAGCGGCGGCGCCATCTCTATCGGGCACCCCTACGGGATGAGCGGCGCGCGTATGGCCGGGCACGTTCTGATCGAGGGCAAGCGTCGCGGCGCGCGCTACGGTGTGGTGACGATGTGCGTGGGCGGCGGCATGGGAGCGGCCGGCCTGTTCGAGATTCTCTGACGGATTTTCGCGGATTGGGAGGCTGCGATGAAACAGCAGATCGAAACGAGTAACGCAGCGTCTGAGCCGGATTGGTACAGCGCAGGCTTCTGGCGAAACGAGCCGCTTTGGGCAAGCTTCGCAACGACTGCGCAGGGCGCAGGTCAGGCGGCACTGGTGCATGATGGCGATCAGCATGTGACGCTGTCCGCACTAATGGAACGCGCGTGCCGGATCGCCGGAGGTCTGGCTGCCGCCGGCGTTGTCAGGGGCGGCGCCGTGATCGTGCAGTCGCGAAATTCCATCGACGCCTATGCGGCGTTGCTCGCCTGTTACGCGCAGGGGTTCATCGCCATTCCACTGCCGCCGATGTTTTCCCCTGCGCAAGTCGTGTCGGTGGCGACGAGTGCGGAAGCGCAGGCCGTTCTTCTGCTGGAAGCCGAGTCCGCACCTGCGGCGCAGGAAATCCTGAGCGCCAGGCCGGATCTCAAGGTGATTTTCTCCGCAGACCCGGCTGTCGCCGAGGTCGATGGTCAAGTCCGGCCATGGGCGGACTGTCTCGCCGGAGCGCCACTGCCTGCCAATCCGCCGGCGCCGGATGCGGATGCCATGGTGCTTTATTCCTCCGGTTCGACCGGGGCTCCCAAAGGTGTTGTGCACAGCGGCAACTCGCTGCGCTTCGCCATCGAGGCGCTGGCGAAACTGCATCGTGTCGGACCGGGCGACCGGGTTCTTGTCGTCCTGGAATTCGGCTTTGTCGGCGGCACCGTGCTGGGCGCGCTGGCGGCTTTCATGAGCGGGGCCAACACCGTGCTGATGCGGCGCTGGGACCCGCTGCAATGTCTTGTCGCGATAGAAGGTCATCGCATCAGCTATACATTGCTGATGCCGACCCATTGCTATGACGTGCTGAATCACCCCGACCTTGATCGATACGATACGAGTTCGCTCAGGCGGGCGATCCTGGCGGGCGCGACATATGAACAGCGCATCAGGGCGATGGAGCGGTTTTGCGGCGTGGCTCTGCCAATGTATGGCATGTCCGAATCGATGGCGCATTGCACCTGCGCCGAAGATGATGACGCGCAGGGTTTCATGAAGACGGACGGGCATCCGCTGCCCGGTACGGAAATCCAGATACTGGACGAGAACGGCACTGCGGTAGCCACCGGCGAAATCGGCAATGTCTTCCTGCGTGGCCCCAACCGCCTGCGGCGCTACCAGGCGAGACCGGATCTCACCAGCAATGTGATCCTCGAGGGCGGCTGGTTCAGGACCGGCGATCGAGGGCGGCTGGATGCCGGCGGTTGTCTGACATTCGTCGCGCGAGCCTCGGAAGTGATCCGGCGCGGCGGCGTCATGATCCAGCCGGCCGAAATCGAGATCGCGCTTGGTGGACATCCCGCCATCGCTGAACTGGTCGTGATCGGCATTCCCGATGAGCGTCTCGGCGAGCGGGCCTGCGCCTGCGTCCGCCCCAAAACCGGCAAGTTCCTCGATGTCGATGCCATGAAGGCCTATCTGGCGACGGCCGGCTTGCCGCGCTATCAGTGGCCCGAATATCTGCTGACTTTCGACGAGTTTCCCAGAACGCCTTCCTTGAAGGTGCGTCGTGCCGACCTGGCGGCGCTTGCCCGCGCGCGGTTGCAGCAACAGGCGAGCTAGCCGAAATCCGGCTCGCCGAAACGCGAGCAGGAAAGGCTCTAAACCTTGACCATCGCTTTTCCGAGGTGCCGGCCGGACAGCAACTCGACAAAGGCGAGAGGCGCATTGGCGATGCCATCGGTTATGCATTCATGATGGACGAATAGACCGGCATCCGCCCAGACAAGCGCCTTTTCGACGAATTCAGGGATTCTGTCGAAATAACGCGACGCCCGAAAACCTTCGATGCGGAGCGATTTGTAGACCGCCGGCCAGAGGCTGGGACCGGGCATCCAGCCGTCTTCGCTGCTGTATTCCGACACCAGCCCGCAGACCACGATGCGTCCGCAGGTGTTCATCCGGGCAAAGACCGCCTTGAGAACGTCTCCGCCGACATTTTCATAATCCACGTCGATGCCGTCCGGGCAGGCTGCGTCGAGCCGTGCGCCGAAATCCGGCGCTTTGTAATCGACGCTGGCGTCGTATCCCAGCCTATCGACTGCATAGCGGCATTTCTCCGGGCCGCCTGCAATTCCGACGGTTCGGGCACCCGTAATGCGGGCGATCTGCCCCGCCGCGGCTCCGGTAGCACCCGTCGCCGCCGAGACCACGACGGTTTCGCCGGCCTTTGGTCTCGCAAGCTCGGTGATGCCGATATAGGCAGTGAAGGAGGAGAGGCCGAGCAGGCTCAGCCATTTCGGCAGTGGCGCGCTGCTGGGGTCGATCCGCCGGACCTCGGCGGCCCGTATGGTGGCATGGGTCTGCCAGTTGAGCATGCCGAACACATGATCGCCGGGTTGGAAATCCGGGCTGCCGGATGCCACCACGACCCCGATTGCCGAAGACGGAATGACCTCGTGCAATCCTATCGCGCCGGCATATTCCGACACCGCATTCATCCGTGGACGAAGAGATGGATCGACCGACAGATAAAGCGTCCTCACCAGGATTTCGCCTTCTGTCGGCCGCGCGATCCGGGCTTGGGCAATCTCGAAGTTGGATATTGTGGGCGCACCTGCCGGTCGGCTCGCCAGTCGGATCTGCGTCGCGTAGCTCTCCGGCAACGGCGTTTTCGCCATTCTTATGCCTCCCAGATTCTTTCGATAGCCAGAGCGATTCCCTGGCCGCCGCCGATACACATGGTCACGATCGCGCGCCTGCCGCGGGAGCGTTCCAATTCGTAGAGCGCCTTAACGGTGAGGATCACGCCGGTGGCGCCCACCGGATGGCCGAGCGCGATGGCGCCGCCATTTGGATTCACGCGTGCCGGATCGAGTCCAAGCGCGGTTGAAACGGCTGCTGCCTGGGCGGCGAATGCCTCGTTGGATTCGACAAGGTCGAAATCCTGCACCGTAAGCCCGATGCGCTTCATCAGCTTCTCGACCGCCGGGACAGGCCCGATACCCATGACTTTCGGGCCGACACCGGCATGGGCGTAGCCGAGGATACGGGCGCGGGGTTTCAGTCCGGCTCTTTCGGCGGCATCGGCACGGGCCAGAACCAGTGCCGCCGCACCATCGTTTATGCCGCTGGCATTGCCTGCGGTAACCGTCCCGTCCTTCTGGAAGGCGGGCTTGAGTGCTGCGAGCCCCTCTGCCGTCGTCATCTTGGGATGTTCGTCGATCTCGAAGCTGACGGTTTCCTGACGAGCAGGGATGCTGACCGGCACGATCTGGCTGGTAAAGCGGCCTTCAGCGATAGCCCTGGCTGCGCGCGTCTGGCTCTCCAATGCCAGGGCATCCTGTGCCTCGCGCGTGATCGCGTGGGCGCGCGCCACATTCTCGGCGGTGATGCCCATATGCCCTGTGCCGAAGGGGCAATTTAGCGTTCCCAGCATCATGTCGACAACGCTGACATCGCCCATCTTCTGGCCCCAGCGCGCGGCGGGCATGATGTAAGGCGCGCGGCTCATATTCTCGGCTCCGCCCGCAATCGCGAATTCAGCGTCGCCGAGCATCAGCGACTGGGTGGCGGAAACAATGGCCTGCGCGCCCGACCCGCAAAGGCGATTGACGTTCATCGCCGGCGTGGTTTCAGGCACACCGGCCTGCATCGCAGCCATACGTGAGAGATACATGTCTTTCGGTTCGGAGTTTATCACCGTGCCGAAGACCACATGGCCAATACGGTCGGGTTCGAGACCGGCGCGGCCGATCGCAGCGCTGGTGACGGTGGCGGCGAGGTCGATGGCGCGAACCTGCGCCAGCGATCCGCCGAACTTGCCGATGGCGGTGCGGACGCCTTCGAGAATTACGATGTCGGTCATGTTGCTTTCCTGGAGGGCGGTGGCTGCTACGCGGTCATGCCGCCATCGACGGCAATCGTCGCGCCATTGACATAGGACGCATCGTCCGAAACGAGGAACAATGCCGCCGCCGCGATCTCATGCGGCTGCCCATTGCGCCCCATGGGATTCATCGAACCAAACTTTGCAATGGTTTCTTCGACGTTGGCGCCGGTCTTCGGGGCATCGGGGCGCTGCTGGAATTCACGCAGCATCGGCGTATCGATCGCACCGGGACAAATCGTATTGAAGCGGATGTTGTCCTTGCCGTGCCGTTTGGCGAGCGCGCGCGCCAAACCGACCACGCCGAACTTCGCCGCCGAATAGACCGGGCTGAAGGGCGAGCCGACGATCCCTGCACCTGAAGAGGTGAAGACTACGGCGCCGCCGCCGCGTTTACGCAGATGCGGAATGGCCGCCGCGGTCACCACTGTCGGCGTGCGGACATTGAGCGCCAGCGCGAAATCATAGGCTTTCATGTCGAGGTCTTCGAAGGCCGCCGGTCCCGGATTGCCCGCATGGTTCCAAAGGAAATCCAGCCCGCCGAAAGCGCTGGCCGCCGTTTCGACGATGAAGCGTGCGAAATCGTCCTCCGTCAGATCGCCCGCAATGGCAATGGCGTTGCCGCCTGCGGCGCGGATATCCTCTACGGTCTCTTCCGCCTTGGCGCCATCGCGATCGACCACCGCGACGCTGGCGCCTTCGGCCGCAAAGCGCAGTGCTCCGGCCCGGCCCATTCCCGATGCGGCAGCCGTTATGATGCCGGTTTTTCCTTCAAGTCTCTTCGACATTGGTTCCTCCAGTTGTGGTTCGGTCAGGCAGGCCGTCAGCGGGCGAAAACGGGCCGAGAGCTCCACCCGGGGCCGCGAATTGCCATGTCGACCGATGCATGAGCTTCGTTATCCGCCAGCTATTGAGCTGGCGGCGGCAGTGTGTTTCGTAGACAAGGCCGCGCACCTTCACCAGATTGGCCTCGCGCGTAAGGCAGGCGATCGCCGAGCTGGATGTCCTGGCTGTCTCGCCTTCCAGTTCGATGACCGTGTTGGATATCAGATGCGTGGATGGGCCGGTCAGCGCATTGGAAATGAAGCGTTGCAGGGCTTCGCGCCCATGCAGCCGGATGGCGCCGCCTTCATATTCCGCAAGCGCATCCTCGCAAAAACAGGCCAGCACCGCAGCAACGTCACCGCGATCCACTCCCTGCGCATAGCGGCTGAGCAGGTCGTTGATCCTGAAGTGATCAAGGCATGAGTCGCTCATGGAACGTCGCTTCCTCCTCGCGCGGCTGCGTATTCGACAACACACGCATTATAATCCAATAAATTATAAACCGTCTAGACGGTTGTTAAAATCTATGCTGATCTGAACTTAGGGGAGGGACGGATATCTGTCCCTCCGTTCGGTGGACTAATTTCTCGGGAGGAAAATTTGGGCAAGCACGCGGTCGAAATCACTCCTGCCATCGCCTGGCAGACCTGTCATCTCATCGACGGTCGCTTTGTTGCGGGTGAAGGCGACGATATCGTGCTGCGAAATCCCGCGACCGAAGAGGTTCTAGCCGTCGTGAACGAACCATCCATGGCGCAGGTCGATGCTGCCGTGATGGCGGCGCGCAGGGCTTTCGAATCCGGTATCTGGCGCAATGCCGAAGAGCGCCGGGCGGTGCTGCACAGGCTCGCCGACGGACTGGAGGCCCGCGCGGATGAGTTCCGCGCGGCGTTGGTGGCGGAGATCGGCACGCCGGTGACGATCAGCGGCTTCCTGCAGTTCCAGGGGCCGCTCGACATGCTGCGCGATATTGCGGAACGGGCGACCGTGGATCGCACGCGGCATCTGGGTGTCGACAACCGAGCCCCGGCCAGTGAGAGCCTTATCCGCTATGAGCCCGTTGGCGTCGTGGCCGCCATCGGCGCCTACAACAATCCGCTGCTCTATCTGGCTTCCAAGGCGGGAGCGGCTTTGGTGGCCGGCTGCACCGCCGTTTTCTGCCCCAGTGCGCTAGCTCCGCTGACGGCGCTTCTGTTCGGCGAGGTGGTTCGCGAGGCAGGCGTTCCCGAAGGCGTGCTGAACATCATCGCAGGCGGGCGTGATGTTGCGAAAGCCCTGGGCACGCATCCCGAAGTCGACAAGGTCAGCATGACCGGCTCGGTCGAAGTGGGCCGTCAGGTGATGCGGCAGGCAGCCGATTCGTTGAAGGGGCTGGTGCTGGAATTGGGTGGAAAGTCTCCAGGTATCGTGCTGCCAGGGGCGGATCTGTCGAAGATATCGCTGCCGCTGCACGGCCGCTATCTGCGAAATGCCGGCCAGGGATGCCAGTCGCCGACGCGATTGCTGGTTCCGCGTGAGTTGTTCGATGATTTCGTCGACAAGGCGCGTGAGGCTTTCGCACAGATTCCCGTCGGCGATCCGCTCGACGCGGCCACGATGGCCGGACCTTTGATCACCCGGGCGCACCGCTCAAAGGTCGAGGGCAATGTCGACCGTGCGATCGCGGCCGGCGGAACGATGCTTGCCGGTGGAGGGCGCCCGGAACTGGAACGCGGCTGGTTCATGAATGGGGCGCTGCTCGGTGGTCTCGGCAATGATGCCGAAATCGCCCGGACCGAATTGTTCGGGCCAGTGGCTATCGCCATTCCCTATAGTGATGTCGATGAAGCGGTGGCTATCGCCAATGATTCGATCTTCGGCCTGGCCGCCTCGATCTTCGGTCCCACCGATATGGCCTTGGACGTTGCCGCCCGGCTGCGTGCGGGAACGGTGCAGATCAACGGAGGCGGGGCCTTCAGGGTGGATTCCGTGCTGGGCGGCTGGAAACAGAGCGGAACCGGTCGGGAATGGGGCGAGGACGGTGTGCGGGAATATCTGGAAACCCAGCATATCCAATGGGTGATTTGAACCAGAGCATCGGACCGAAAAGTGGTTACCGGTTTTTCGGAATATTCCGATGCTCATTCTAAGTGTCAGATCGTCCTTTGTGCGTCCGAACGGACGCACGGCGATCTAGGCGGGGAGGAAGAAATGGAACTAGTGGGCGTCGGCCAGTATTTTGAAGACATGCCCGTCGGACGCAGGTTTCGTACGATCGGGCGCACCGTTACCGTCACCGACATCATCAACTTCGTGAATGTCACCGGGCTTACGGAGGTGTTCTTCATCAACAGCGAAGCGATCGAGCAGGAGTCGGCTTTCAAGCGCCGTTTTGCGCCCGCAGCACTCTGTTACTGCTTTGCCGAGGCGCTGATCGCGCAGGCAACGCTCCAATATACCGGACTGGCGATGCTTCATCTTGAACTTGATATCAAGGGACCCGTCTTTGAGGGAGATACCATCCATGCCGAAGTCGAGGTTGTGGAAGCGCGGCTCAGCCGGTCCAACAGTGAGCGCGGCATCGTCCGAACCGAGGTCCATATCGTCAAGCAGGATGGCACGACAGCCTATGTCTACCGCCCGCTACGCATGATCAAATGCCGTTCGCAGAAGGTGGCATGATGTCTATTGAAGTGTTCTCCAACGACTGGCATTGCGACGAGCAGGATACGCTGCTGCACGCGATGAAGCGTGTTCTCGATGTCGCGCCCGATCGGATATTTCTGGACTTTGGCGGTGAACTGACCAGTTACGGCGAGTTCGACAGCCTGGCGAACCGGTTTGCCCACGCCCTTGCCGGTCTGGGTGTCAAGGCGGGGCACACCGTGGTGTCGATGCTCGACAACAATCTCGATGCGGTGGTCGCATGGTTTGCGATCAACAAGCTCGGTGCGATTTCCGTGCCGATCAATACAGCGCTGAAGGGCGAATTCCTGCGCCATCAGATTGACGATTCCCGCAGTGCGGTCATGCTTTGCGAAGCAAGCTATCTGGATCGCGTGGCCAGCATCGCGCACGGCCTGCCGCAGGTAAAGAAGGTCCTTTGCCGGGGAACGCCTGAAACGGAAGTGCTCCCCTTCGGCATTCCGGTAGAGCCGCTGGATACCCACCGCGGGGAAAACGAGACTCCTATCGCGGTTACGGCAAAACCCGGTGACACCTCGTGCATCATCTACACATCGGGAACGACCGGCCCGTCGAAGGGCAGCATGCAGAGCTACAACTACTTCTGCAATCTGGCGAAGGCGCGCCTGAAAAGTTGCCCGGCGACCGCCGAGGACATCACCTTCACGCCGATGCCACTGTTCCACAACAATGCGCTGGCAACCGGCATTGCGGGAACGATGATAAGCGGCGGCCGCATAGTCATCGTGCCGCGATTTTCGGTTTCGGCGTTCTGGCCGGAAATCGAGCGCTCAGGGGCGACCATCGTTTCCATCGTCGGATCGATGGCGACGTTGCTGGCCGAGGCGCCGGACAATGAATGGTCCCAGCGCTGCTTCGGGCAGGTGCATACCGTGCGCGGCGTGCCGTTTCCCGATCGCGTGAAGGAGGCCTGGAAAACAAGGTTCGGCGCAAAATTCGTCGGTTCCAACGACTATGGGATGACCGAAGCCGCGGTGGTTACATGGCTCGCCGGCGGCGCATATGCCGCGCCGAACTCTTCAGGCAAACGCTTTGCGGATTTCGATGTCCGGATCGTGGATGACAATGATGTCGAGGTCGCACCTGATGTGACTGGTGAAATCGTCATCCGCCCCAACAAACCCAACATCATGTTCCAGGGCTACTGGCGTCGTCCCGAGGCGACGGTGGCTGCGATGCGCAACCAATGGTTCCACACCGGCGATATCGGCAAATTCGATGCCGAGGGGTTCCTCTATTTCGTCGACCGCAAGAAGGATTATCTCAAGCGCCGTGGCGAAAACATCTCCAGCTTCGAGATGGAGGTGGCGTTGAAGGCGCATCCGGCGATCCTTGAGGTGGCAGTCCATGCCGTGCCGTCGCAATTCGGCGATGACGATGTGAAGGTCACCGCCGTGCTCAGGCCGGGCGCGGAACTGGGCGAACGTGCCTATTGTCTCTGGATTGCGGAACGCGTGCCTTACTTCGCAGTGCCGCGCTACATCGAATTCCGCGATACGCTTCCGAAGAATCCGCAGGAAAAGATCCTCAAATATCAACTTCGGGACGAGGGACGCACCACGGCAACCTGGGACATTGAGGAGTCCGACGTTAAAGTCAGCAAGCGTTGAAAACGACCCCCTCAACCAGTTGATGCGTCGGTGAAAACCGCCAGCTGAGCATCGAAAGCACGCTTGTATGCGGGCCGCGCCTGGCCGCGGGCAATATAGGCGGAGAGGTTCGGATATTCGTCCAGTATGCCCGATCCGCTCAACCTCAGCAGCGCATGCACCATCAGAATGTCGGCTGCGCTGAACGCGCCATCGAGCCAGTCGGCATCGCCAAGGCGAGCGGAAAGTTCGCTCAGGCGGGCACGAATGCGATCCTTGACCAGAGGCAGGCGCTGCTCGGACCATGGCTTGTCGCCCTCCCCGAACCTGAGAGTCTGCAGTTCAAGTATCGGCGGCTCGACCGTGGCGACGGCTGCAAACATCCATGAGATCGCCCGCGCCCGGGCATTCGCATCGTCCGGCAGCAGGCCCGCATGGCGCTCCGCGATATGGAATACGATCGCCCCCGACTCGAACAGGACCAGATCGCCTTCTTCATAGGTCGGAATCTGCCCGAAAGGCTGACGCGCGAGATGCGCGGGTTCCTTCATCGCTTTAAACGAAACAAGACGAACATCGTAAGGCTGGCCCACTTCTTCGAACGCCCAGCGAACACGCATGTCACGCGCCAGACCCTTGCCGCCATCGGGCGACCGTTCAAAGGCTGTGATGGTGGGGGTCATTGGAAGGCTCCGGGTGATTGCATGACGCTGTAGTGAGTGCTGTGCGTGATCTTTCTCATGGCGGGGTATCCTTTGTTGCGCTTTATCTCCAGAGGACGAACGACCGGCACGATCCCCGACAACTTGCCGTTTTTTTGCCCTTCGGATTCCGCGGTCCGAACCTTCTGCGCGCAGGCGTTACCGGCGAACGACCTGAAGCCCTTCTGTCGGCGAAGATCACAATGGCGCGAAGCCTGAGCAAGTTCCTCACTGCTTGTCTTGTCGCAAATAGATTCGCCCGAGGAAGGCCGGCTCGCCGGAGCGTCGGCCGCTCAATGAGCCTGCTACCAGCACGGCAAGCGTCAGCAGGTATGGCAAAGTCATCATGAGATAGACAGGAACGTCGGCGCCTATGGCCTGTAGTCTGGGCACGAGAGCATCCGCACTTCCGAAAAGAAGTGCCCCCCAGAGCGCGCGGGCAGCATTCCAGCGCGAGAAGATGACGAGCGCGACCGCGATCCAGCCGCGCGAGGCGACCATTCCCTCCACCCAGACATGGCTTGTGGCGACCGAGAGATAAGCTCCGGCAAGGCCGCAAAACAGTCCGGACGCCAGGACCGCTGCGAGCTGAACCATCTGCACGTCGATACCCGCGACATCTGCTGCGGCCGGATTTTCCCCGACCGACCGCAGCTGGAGCCCCTGCCGGCTTTTGGAGATCCACCACCAGAGCGCGACGACCAGGATCGGCAGCGCCAGCGTAACCGGGTCCTGCACCGCGAAGATACGGCCGAAAGCCGAACTGCGGTCTATCCCGAAGAGGTCGCCGAGGTTGGGAATGCCAGAGAAGGTTTTCTGGACATAAGGTCGCCCGACGACCCCGGTAATGCCAAGTCCGATCGCAACGATGGCAAGGCCTGCGAGCGTATGATTGGCGCGCAGGACGACGGTCGACAGCCCGAACAGCAGCGCGAGAGCCATCGCCGCCGCCGAACCCGCGGCAAGGCCGAACCAGGGATCAGACCCGGAAAGTACGGTCATCGCGCCGGTCATGGCGCCGACCGCTAGCAGCCCTTCCGCCCCAAGATTGAGAACGCCAGCTCTCTCGCAGATGATGAGACCGAGGCTAGCCAGCAGCAACGGTGTTGCATAGCTCGGAATGATAGCAATCCAGCCGATCAGAAAATCCATGCAACCACCCTTTCCTCAGTTCGGCCGTTTGAGCGAATAGGTGCTGAAGAACTGCGCCATCAAAATCGACATCAGCACCGTGCCTTGCATCAGCACGATCATGGCCTCGGAGATCGAGTAGAAAACCTTCAGGACATTGCCGGCGGTGAACACCGCGCCGAGCGCGAAAGAGATCACGACCACCCACAATGGCTTCGCGCGGGCCAGGTATGCGATCACGATCGCGCTGAAGAGATAACCGTTGCCGACTGACTGGTTGAGGCGGTGTTCCGTACCCGCCACGATCACCATCCCGGCAACGCCTGACAGAGCGCCGGATAGAAGCACGAGTCCCACGGCTGTGCCGAGCACCGGCAGGCCTGTGGCGAGCGAGGCCTTGGCGTTGAAACCCACAGCATCTGCATAAAAGCCGACGCGGCTGTGTTCCATGACGAACCAGACGGACAGTGCGATGGCGGCGATCAGGAAGATCCCGGTATGCAACTGGCCCCATCCCAGAACAGCAAACCAGCTCGCCTCGGGAAAGGTGGTGGTCACCGGAAAGCTGTTGGCGGGGTCTCTCCAAACGCCGAACAGAAGATGCTGCACGAGCAGAAACGCGACGCTGCCCAGCAGCAAGGTCGAGATAACCTCGTTGACGCCCCATCTGAGCTTCAGAAAAAGCGAAATCGCAATCCAGGCCGCCCCCGCAAGCGCGGCAAGCGCGAACATCGTCGGCAGCCTCAGCGCTTCAGGCCCGATGCCGTTCAGCGCCACCCAGGTTGACGCAATCGCACCGAGCCATAGCTGGCCCTCCACGCCGATGTTCCAGAACCGCACGCGCATGGCAACGGCGGAGGCGAGGCCGACCAGCACTAGCGGCAGCGCGGCCGTCGTCGTCTGGGAAAGACCGTCCGAGGTAAGAAAGGTGGCGATCAGGAACTCATCGACAAGGGCGCTCGCCGGCACGCCGGCATGCACGAGCAGCATTGCCGAAACCGTCAGCCCGACGAGCAGCCCGCCGGCATAGCTGAGGCTGGTCAAAAGGAAGCCGGGGTTTTGCCTGCGAACAAGGAACGCTGTATCAAGCATGGCCCGCCAAAAGGCCTCCGATCCATTCAGGCGTCACATCGCCGGCCTGACGGCAGCCGACGAGCCTGCCCCTGTTCATGACAGCCACCCGGTGAGACAAGGACATGACCTCCTGGAGATCCTCGCTGATCAAAAGGCAGGCCGCGCCGGCTTCCACAGCTTTGCGGATCGCCGATCGAACGAACTCGGTCGCCTTCATGTCCAGCCCGCGGGAAGGGGAATGCGCGATGAGAACCTTCAGGCCGTGATCGAGCTCCCGCGCAAGCAGCACTTTCTGCGCGTTTCCTCCCGACAGCAAAGAGGCCGTCCGGTCTGGTGTCGCGCCGCGAATATCGAACGCATCGATGGCCTCGGCCGCCTTCTCCCGCATCGCCCTTCGGCGCAGACGGAACGGGCTGCCGAAGCGCCCGTCCGGAATGGTGGTCAAAGCGAGATTGTCGGCAATGGAAAGCTCCCGGATCAATCCGCTATCGAAGCGGTCAGACGGGATGATACGCAAGCCGGCCCGGCGGCGCCGGCCAGGCTTGGCGGCTGATATGTCATCGCCATCCAGCACGATCTTGCCTGCACCGGTCGGGTCAAGTCCGAGAAGGCAGGCGACAAGTTCCTCCTGCCCGTTTCCACCGACGCCGGCGATGCCAAGGATTTCGCCGGTATGCAGCTCGAAATTGAGATCGTTCAGGTCCTGCCTGTGAGCGGTTGCCTGCGCAGAAAGCCCTTCCACGCGCAAACACACATCGCCCGGCCGGGATAATGGCCTGCCGGTAACCGTCAAGGCGTCGCCGACCATTTGCCGTGCCACCTCCGCTTCGGTGACGTCCGCGACGCGCGCGCCGTCAAGTACGGTCTCGCCATGCCGCATGATTGTGACCCGGTCGCAGAAAGCGGCGACCTCGCGGAACTTGTGCGTGATCAGGACCACGGCGTGACCTTGCCTCGACAACCGCTGGGCAAATGAGAGGAGCGTGCGCGCCTCCTCGTCGGTCAGCACTGCCGTCGGCTCGTCCATGACCAGAATTCGGGCACCCAGAAGGATGACCTTGACGATCTCGGCACGCTGACGTTCGGCGATCGAAAGGTTGGCTACCAGTTTGTGCGGATCGACGGGCAGGCCGATTTCGCTCGACTTGGCGGAAACGATCGCTGCCGCGTCGGCCAGTGTTTTCACGGCTGCCTTGCGACTGAGGCCGAGGAGCACGTTCTCGGCAACCGTAAAACTCTCGACCAGTCGGAAATGCTGATGGACCATGCCGAGACCGGCGGTCGCCGCCTCCTGCGGGCTGCGCATGCTGATCGCTTCGCCGTCGATCGATTGGTCGCCCGTGTCAGCCGCATAAACGCCGGCGGCCACGTTCATCAAAGTGGACTTTCCAGCACCATTCTCGCCGACGATCGCATGCACCTCCCCCCATTCGAGAGAGAAGGATGCATCGCGAAGGGCGGCTTTGCCATCGAACGACTTGCCTATGCCGCACATTCGCAAAGCCGCCGGCGCACCCGGCGGCCGTCGTATGCCGTCGCCTGTCTGCTGAGAAGCCGTCGTCATTACTTTGCTGGCATGGTGCCGATGATACCGTCGACGAAATAGTCCATCGACCAGAGTGCTGCATCGTCGACCTTGCCGCCGGCATCGACGACGACTGTGCCGTCTTGCTTTTTCAGCGGCCCTTGGAACGGATCGAGCTTGCCGGCGATGATCTCCTGCTTTGCGGCCTCGATCTTTGCCTTGGTCTCTTCTGAAACCGTGGGGCCAAAGGGAGCAAGTTCGACCACGCCGGATTCGAGGCCTTCGAAGGCGCCGTATTCCTCAGGTTTCCAGCTGCCGTCGATGATCTCCTTGATCGTCGGTACGAGGTACTTTTCCCAGCGGAAGACGACGGAGGTCTGGATGGTCTTCGGCGCGGCATGCGACATGTCGAGCTGAAAGCCTATCGATGGCACGCCGGCCTTTTCGGCGGCGTCGAGTGCGGAGGTCGCGCTTAGATTTGTGGCGAGAACGTCGGCTTTCTGGTCGAGAATTGCCTGGGCGATCTGCCCTTCCTTCACCGGATCCCACCAGGAATTGGCGAAGACGGCGACCGTTTCGATCGCAGGGTCGACCGAGCGTGCGCCAAGCGCGAAACTGTTGATATCCCAGTTCACCACGCCGACCGGAAAGCCGGCGAGGATGCCGATCTTCTTCGTCTTTGTTGCCTGTCCCGCCGCGATGCCGGCAAGGTACCAACCTTGGTAGGTGCGGGCATAGAAGCTTTCCATGTTGGGCCCGTTCTCCGTGCCCGAGGCGCTGAGGAAGGCCACATTCGGATAGGCCTTGGCCGCGTCGGCCATTGGCGCGCTATAGCCATAAGTGGTGCCGACAATGATGTTGAAGCCGCGCTTGACGTAAAGATCGATCGCTGCCCGCAGCTTCGTCGCTTCTTCCGGTATGTTCTCCGTCACCGCGACGGGCACCTTGAGCTGTCCCTCCACGGCCTTGCGGCCGGCCTCTAGGGCTTCGTTCCACCCGCCGTCTTGCGCCGAGCTTGCGTAAATGAACGCCACCTTGGGCGCCCCTTCCAGGGTAAAGGCATAAGCGCCGGAGGCAGCACAGGATGCAAAAACTGTGGCCGCTGCGGCGAACAGACGAGCTGAAGCGAACGGCTTCGTGTTGCGCTCTTTCATTTCGTGGTTCCCCTTGTTTTTCTTTGATTTTCTCAACCGAAGGCATGCCGCGCCCACGCAGCTTCCCTGCACGGTGACGGTTGCCGCCGGAGCGTCTTTTTTGATTTGGCAAAAGCGAATTGGCTCTTGTGCACCGCATAACAGCCGATTACGTTCGTTCATGCAACAAAAATAATCATGCCTGTTTTTTGGGCATTTTGTGCAGAAATGTGAACGATCGAATGAACACCGATGCGCTGGCATCATTTGTCAAAATTGCGGAATTGCGGTCGTTGTCCGCCGCGGCGAAGCTGTACGGCCTGCCGAAATCCACGCTCAGTCTCCGGCTCAAGCAGCTTGAAGACGATCTGAAAGTCGCGCTCTTCGAGCGCTCCGGGCGTATCCTGCTGCTCACGGAAGCAGGACAGACCCTGCTCGGGCACGCCCGGCAGATCCTGCAAGGCTGCGATGCGGCGCGGGCCGCCGTGACGGAACTGAGCGACGACGTGACCGGTACCTTGCGGATCGGCGCAACGGGCGAGTTCGGAACGGCCTATTACACGCAGATGCTGATGGCGTTCAGAAAGCTCTACCCCAAGGTGGAGATCGAGCTCACCTTCTTTTCACCATACGTTCTCTACGCGCCGGAGAGCCTCGACATGCTCGACGCCGTGATTTCATGGGACGAAGGCATCGAAGGTGGCGAAACGCTCTCCACCGCAAAATTCGCACTCTTCGCCAGCAAGAACTATGTCGAGCGTGCCGGGATGCCGCGAAAGCCGGCCGATCTGGTGGAGCACCAGGGCATCGTCTATCGTACCTCGGCGGGCTTGCAGCATTGGCGGCTGCAAAACGGTACCGCGCAGGAAAGTATCCTGCCGCGCAGCAACCTGATCGCCAACGACTACTGGACGGTCAAGTACTTTGCCGTTGCGGGTGAAGGCATTGCCTATCTGCCGCACTTCTTCACCACGATCGAGTGTGAACGCGGCCACCTGATTCCGTTGCTCGACACATGGGAGTCTGCGGAAAAGCGCGTCAGCATCCGCATATCGCGCCCGCACGCTCCGTCGCGCAAGATGGCCGCATTCATGGATGTCTGCGGCCGCTACTTCTCGCCCGGCTTCGTTTTTACGGGGCCGCGCTACTACGTCGAAACAATCTTCGATGCAAGCAAGCAAGAAAAGGGAACAGAAAAATGAAAGTACTTGAGACCGGCAACGGCGCGCGTGCAATGAAAGGGGGAGGGCTCGACCCGCAGCGTGTCAGCTTCGACAAGATCCCGATCATCGACCTCGAACCCATGTTCACGGGCGATGAGGCAGCCCGGCAAAAGCTTGCCCAGGAACTGCGCAAGGCCTGCACTGAAGTCGGCTTCCTCTATATCAAGAACCATCACGTTCCAAAGGACGTCATCGATGCCACGTTTGGGGTAGCGGAAGCGTATTTCGCCGAATCCGACGACGTGAAGATGGAGAACCACGTTTCCAAGTCGAAGAACAATCGCGGTTATGCCGCGCTGCTGGAGGAGAATACGGATCCAACCGCGCGCGGCGACCTGCACGAATCCTATGATATCGCGCTCGACGTTCCAGCCGACGATCCGGACGTGAAGGCCGGCAAAGTGCTCTACGGCCCCAACCAGTGGCCGGCGGGCAAGCCGGAATTCCGAAAGGCACTGGAAACCTACCATGCCGAAATGCTGACGCTGAGCGGCCGTCTGCTCCATGCCTTTGCTCTGGCTCTCGATTTGGAGGAAACATATTTCGACCAGCTGGTGGGCAAGCCGCTGGCGACTTTGCGGGTGCTGCACTATCCGCCGCAGTTTGGCGAGATCGATGACCGCCAGATCGGTATCGGCGCACATTCGGACTACGAATGCTTCACGATCCTGGCCCAGAAGGAAGGTATTTCAGCCCTGCAGGTGTTGAACGCGGCTGGCGAGTGGATTGCGGCCGATCCCATTCCCGGCTGCTTCGTGGTCAATGTCGGCGATCAGATGGCGCGCTGGACGAATGATCTTTTCGCCTCGACCGTTCACCGCGCGGTGAACCGCTCCGGAAAGGAACGCTATTCGATCCCGTTCTTCTTCGGCCCGAACTACGATGCCGTAATCGAGGTGCTTCCCAGCTGCATCGATGGGGAGCATCCCGCGAAGTACCCTCCGATCACGTCGGGCGAATACGTCAATGGCCGCTTCTTGGCGACATTTGCGCACTATGCCGCGCAAAGCGAGGCCAACGCCGAAACTGCAACTTAACTGGATAATCCTGGCATGCACGGCCGGCCTTACGGCCGCGCATCACCTGTCGGCCGACCGTTGGCCGAGATCAATGTCGCAGCACCTGACGTCGGGCGAACCGGCGGTCCGGATTTCTGGAGGCTGTGCAGCATCGAAGGGCTTTATCCCAGGACCTCTTTGAGGACGGTGACAAAGGTCTGGGCGGCAAGGGACAGTGGACGCCGCTTCGGGATGATCATACCCACCGACACCGGGATGCGGGGCTCAAACTGCCGCACGGCGATGTGATCGAATTCGTTGGCATCCCAGACTGAAAAATGATCGACCAGGGCCACGCCGCGCCCGCGCTCCACCAGCCGGCGGATGAGCTGGCTCTGGTTCGAGATCAGTGTGTTGGAGGGTTTTACGCCTTCATCCGATAGCGAACGGAATATCGCTGCCCCAAATGGCAGTGAGCGCGGATAGGTGACGAAAGGTTGGTCGGCGATGTCGCTGGCCAGGATGATGCGGTGCTTCGCCAGTTCATGATCGGTGGGCATGATGCAGACCATCGATGCCGTCTTCAGCGTCTGCGTCATCAGGTCGGACTCGTGCTCGGGATGATGGACGAGGCCGAAATCGTAGTTGCCGCGACTGACATAGGTGTGGATCTTGTCGGAGTCGAGCAGGTCGACCTGCACCTGGATGCCGGGGTAGAGGTTGTTGAAACGCTCGACGGCCATGGGCACCAGTGCCGTGCTGAACGCCGAAAGTATGCCGATATTCACATAGCCCTGCGCCATCGCGGTGAGATCGAGCGACAGGTTTTCGAATAACATCAGCTCGTCCATCAGGCGTGTCGCATGCGCAAAAAGCATCTCTGCTTCAGGCGTCGGACGCAACCGTCCGGCGCTGCGTTCGAACAGCTTCACGCCGGCAAAATCCTCAAGCTGTTTCAGCGACTTGCTGGCATTCGGCTGCGTGGTGTGAAGCACCTTCGCAGCTTCGGTAACCGAGCCCGTTTTCATGAAGGCGGCGAGAGTATCGAGATGGCGCAGCTTGATCCGGCGCATGATGGGCGATCTCCCTATCATTCCATTTTGGCATGGAAAGCTCGAATAAATGAATTTTACAAGATGCGATACCCCTTCCTAGATTGCCAGTCATCACAGGACAGGCGAGCCACTGCTGTCGCCAAAAAGACGAAGACTGCATCAAAATGGGCAATATCAGGGTTGGCATCGATGTCGGCGGAACATTCACCGATTTCACTGTGCTCGACGACGAAACGGGTGGCATGCGCCACTTCAAGGTGTCTTCCACGCCGCATGATCCGTCCGAAGCTATCGAGATCGGCATTGCCAGCTTCGACGAGCGCGGCCTGAAGGCGTCGGACGTGGTCCATTTCGGTCACGGCACCACCGTCGCAACCAACATGGTCATCGAGCGCCGTGGCGGCAAGACAGGCCTGTTAACCACCGAGGGTTTCCGCGATGTTCTCGAGATCGGCCGCCAGACCCGTCCCGATCTGTTCGACATGAGCGTGCGCAAGCCGGAACCGCTGGTGGTGCGTCCGCTGCGGCTTGAAGTCTCCGAGCGGCTTGGCCCGGACGGGGAAACGATCGTGCCGCTGGACGAAGCCGGTGTGGAAGCGGCGGCCAAACGTTTCAAGGAAGAGGGCGTCGAAGCGATTGCCATCGGTTTCCTGCACTCCTACCGCAACGCCACCCATGAGCGGCGCGCAGCCGAGATCATCGCCAGGCACCTGCCGGACGTCTTCATCAGCCTGTCGAGCGACGTGCTGCCCGAGTTCCGCGAATATGAGCGCATCTCCACAACGGTGATGAACGCCTATCTGATGCCGCGCATGGACGGCTATCTCGACCGCTTCATGAAGCGGTCGCGCAAGACCGGGGTCGAAGCCAAGCCCTACACCATCCATTCCAATGGCGGCCTGATGTCGACCGAGACGGCGCGCAACTATCCGGTGCGCACCTGCCTGTCCGGTCCGGCAGCCGGCGTGGTCGGCGCAGCACTTGTCGGCAAGGCGGCGTCCTTCCCCGACATCATCACTTACGACGTCGGCGGCACGTCCACGGACGTCGCACTCATCGCCGGCGGGAAGCCCGCCTATTCGGCTGACCGCGACGTGGCGGGCTACTCCATTCGCTGCCCCATGGTCGATGTCAGCGTCATCGGCGCCGGCGGCGGCTCCATCGCCTGGCTGGACGATGCCGGCGGCCTGAAAGTCGGCCCGCAGAGTGCTGCGGCCGTTCCCGGCCCCGCCGCCTACGGCAAGGGCGGCACCGACGCCACCATCACCGATGCCAACATCGTGCTGCAGCGCCTTAACCCGATTGCCCTTCTGGACGGCGCCATGCCCGTCGACCGGGAGGCTGCGCTCGATGCTATCGGCGTCGTGGCTGAAAAGATCGGCCGCAGCGTCGAGGACACCGCCTGGGGCATCATCCGCATTGCGGTCGCCAACATGGCGCGTGCGATCCGGGCGGTTTCGATGGACAAGGGCCACGATCTCAAGCAGTTCGCCCTGATGGCCTTCGGCGGTGCAGGCCCGCTGCATGCCTCGCTGGTGGCGGCCGAAACCGGCCTCAACACCGTCATCATCCCGGAATCACCCGGCACCATGTGCGCCCGCGGCGTGCTTCTGTCGGACGTTACCCGCGACTTCGTCTCCACCCAGATCAAGCGCGCGCAGGGCGAAAGCTGGACCGAGATCACCACCGCGGTCGCCGGCCTTGAGGAACAGGCCAGGGGTTGGCTGGAAGCCGAGACAATTCCGGACGACAAGCGCGCGCTGCAGCACATCGCCGAAGCCCGCTATGCCGGCCAGAACCATGAAATCCGCGTTGAAGGCATCCTGTCGACCGCCGAGGATTTTGTCGCCCGTTTCGCCGAGGCGCACCGCGTGGTCTACGGCTATTCGCTGGAAAACCATCCGGTCGAGATCGTCAATCTGCGCGTCCAGGCCATCGGCCATGCCGGCCGGCCGTTGCAGACGGTTGCCAGAGTCGCGGGCTCCATGGCCGAAGCCAAAGTCGGCGAGCGCGAGGTCTATATCGGCCCCGAAGGCGGCTGGCAGACCGTGCCCGTCTACAAGCGCGCACTGATGCCGCAGGACGAGAAATTTTCCGGCCCGGCAATCATCGAGGAACTGACCTCGACCGCTTACGTGCTTCCCGACCAGACCGGCGTCGTCGACGCCTACGGCAACATCATCCTCAGCTTTGTGAAGGACCGTGCGTGATGCAGCAGCACGTCAAGCCACCGCGCGAGTTCGACGCCATCGAGATGGAGGTCTACTCCAACCGGTTCATGTCGATCACCGACGAAATGGGCCTCAGCCTCGTCCGTTCGTCTTTTTCGACCAACATCAAGGAGCGGAAGGACTGCTCCGTCGGCCTCTTCGACGGCAAGGGCCGGCTGATCGTCCAGGCCTCGCATATTCCGGTCCATCTCGGTTCGCTGCAGGGCGGTGTGGCTGCTGTTCTGGAAAACTACAGGCTCGAGGACATCAAGCCGGGCGATGCTTTCATCTGCAACGATCCCTATCTGGCGGGCGGTTCGCATACCCCCGACATCTCGATCCTGACGCCCGTCTTCTATGATGGCCGGCTCTGCTTCTTCGCCGCCAATCTTGGCCACCATTCGGATGTCGGCGGCGGCGTGCCGGGGTCCTGCGATCCCAGCCAGACCAGCATCTTCGCCGAAGGCCTGCGCATTCCCGTGCTGAAGATCGCCCGCGAGGGCGTTCTCGACGAGCAGATCGTCAAGCTCATCAGCACCAACAGCCGCGATCCGCTGGAGCGCATTCTCGACCTCAAGGTGCAGATCGCCACCAACGAGATCGGTCAGCGCAAGCTCGTCGCGCTCGCCGACCAGTTCGGCATCGCCACCGTCGAGAAGGCGATCGACGACCTGATCGCCTATTCGGAAAGCCGGTTGCGCAAGCGCATCAAGGAGATGCCTGACGGCATCTACAAGGGCGAGGCCTTCATCGACGGCGATGGCGTCGGCTTCGAGCCCTGCCGCATCCAGGTTGCCATCAAGGTGGAAGGCGAGGGCATCACTTTCGATTTCACCGGCACCGACACACAGGCGCGAGGCGCGGTCAACATTCCCAAGACCGCCCTCGACGCCACCTGCTACTACACGATTAAGGCGCTGCTCGACCCGTCGCTGCCGCCCAACGAAGGCATGGCACTTCCGGTTACTATCATCGCCGAGGAAGGCACGCTGGTGCGGCCGAAGTTCCCGGCCGCCGTCGGCATCCGCTCGACGAGCTGCCAGCGCGTAGTGCGCGCCATCTTCCAGGCATTTGCCGACGTGCTGCCGAAGGAGAAGGTGTTCGCCTCTTCGGCCGACATGAACGCGACGATGATCTTCTTCGGGCCGCACAAGACCCGCGAAGGCAGCTTCGTTTATCTAGAGACGGTCGGCGGTGGGGCCGGTGCCAGCCTCGACCATGACGGCATGAACGGCATTCAGGTGCACATCACCAACACCTCGAACCTGCCGGCCGAAGCGCTGGAGATCGAATATCCGCTGATGGTGCGCCGTTACGCTCTGGCCGACGGCTCGGGCGGCGAGGGCCACACGACAGGCGGCATGGGCATCGTCCGTGAGGTCGTCGCCATGACCGACGGCGTTCGCGCCAATGCTTCCTGCGAAGGATTGCGCACACCCGCCGACGGCGTGTTCGGCGGCGGGCAGGGCGAAGTGGCGCGGCTGAAGTTTGGTGCCGCCAACGGCATCGCGACCGAATACGACATCTCGATCACCAACATCCTCATGAACCGTGGGGACAGCCTGTTCCTGCAAACGCCGGGCGGCGGTGGCTTCGGTCGCGCGCCCGAATTGACTGGAGAATAAAAGCACTATGGCTCTCGAAAACCTGACGCCGAGCGACGAGCAGATCAAGTCCGCTCCCAACCCCAATTATCTGGAAGGGGACTATCTGAAGGGCGTCCTGGAGATGACCTTCCGCGATGGCAACCCGCTGGCCGAAAAGCTGGTCGAGGACATCTTCTCGACCCACGACATCGAAACCGTCTATCTGGTCGGCGCCGGCGGCTCCAACTCCTATATCGAGCCGATCAAGTACATTCTCGACAAACATTGTGACCTGCGCATCGAGCGCATCAACTCGACCGAATTCGAGACGCGCCGCCCCAGGCCGGTCAACGAAAAGGCGGTCGTGCTCCTTACCTCGCACAACGGCGAGACCGAGGACACTGTGGTTGCCGCTCGCTGGGCCAAGAGCGCAGGCGCCGTCACCGTGGCGCTGACCTCGGGCCATGACAGCGGCCTGGCCAAGATCTGCGACTACCTGCTGCCCTACAGCAAGGAGTTGCCGGGCATGCCGAAGACGATGCTTGCCTATCTCTTCGCCGCCTATCTGCTCAAGCGGCTCGGCAACCCGGTCGGCGCCCAGCTCGTCCGCGATCTCGAAGCGATGCCGGCCAAGCTGCACGACATCAAGGACGCCGAGCGCGAGCGCGGCATGGAACTGGCGCGCCGCTACAAGGACGAGAACATCTACTACGTGCTCTCCAGCGGCATCCTGTCGGGCCTCAACTACCAGTACTCGATCTGCATCTTCAACGAGATGCTCTGGCTCGATGCATCGGACATCCATTCGGGCGAATTCCGCCACGGCCCGTTCGAGGTTGCCGATCCGGAGATGGCCTATGTCTTCCTCATGGACAATGGCGAGAACCGGAAGATCGACCAGCGCGCGCTGAAGTTCACCCGCCGCGTCACCGACAAGATCATAACCTTCGACGCCGGCCGCTACGAAGACGTCTCGCCGCTGCTGTCGCCCTTCGTGATCGGCGTCACCTGGTACTGGTTCGCCCACACGCTTTCGGTGCTGCGCGAGCATCCGCTCTCGGTCCGCCGCTATATGTGGAAGGTCGACTACTGATGAGCAAGCGCCTGCCTGCATGGTTGCTGCAATCCCGCACGAGCGCATCGCGCCGCGTGGTGGCGCTGCGTCTGCGGGCGGGCACCTGCCCGGTCACGCCCCGCCTTTCACGCGACAGGGAAGGCGGGTGACGATGACCAAGATCGAAAACGACTTCAACGGTGTGAAGGTGCTCGGTCTGGGCGACAATGTCGTCGACCGCTATCTCAACACCGGCAAGATGTACCCGGGCGGAAACGCGCTCAATTTCGCGGTCTATGCCAGGATGCTCGGGGCCGACGCGGCATTCCTCGGCACTTTCGGCACCGACGCCGCCGGCCGCCATGTTCGGGCCACACTTGAAGCGCTTTCGGTGTCCACCGCGTTGTGCCGCATCGTCGAAGGCGAAAATGGCTACGCGGATGTGCGCGTGGTCGACGGAAACCGGGAGTTCGTGTTTTCCAACAAGGGCGGCGTGGCGCGGGAAAATCCATTCATGCCTGCCCAGGCCGATCTCGACTATATCGCCGCTTTCGCCCTCGTGCATACGAGCTGCTACAGCCATCTCAATCCGCACCTTGCTGCGCTCAAGGCAGCGAGCCGGCTGTTGTCTTACGATTTCTCTTATCGCTGGCAGGTGGACGACCTGATCGGCCCGGTGGCGCAGCATCTCGATTTCGCCGCCCTTTCAGCTGGCGATATCGGCCGCGAGCGCGCCGTATCGGTGCTGCGCGAAACCGTAGCGCATGGCTGCGGGCTGGCGCTGGCGACGCTGGGGCCGGAGGGCGCCGTTGCCTATAACGGCCAGGATTTCGTCTCCGTGGCGCCGAAGCCGACGCGCGTCATCGACACGCTGGGCGCGGGCGATGCCTTCATTACCGCGACGCTGCTGTCGCTGGTCGCCAATGGCTGGAAGCGTGGCATCCGCCTGCCCGCCAAAACGATCCGCGCGGCGATGGAAAAAGGCTCCGAATTCGCAGCCGATATCTGCAAGGTCGAGGGTGCATTCGGCCATCCCGCGCCCATACCCGCTGAAACCCCGGTCTGAGGCGGAAGCGCGATGCTGGAAGTCAGGAACCTCTCGATCGCCTTCAAGACCAGCACCGGGCTGAAGCCTGCCGTGCGCAGCATCGATTTCACCATCAAGCCGGGCGAGATTTTGGGGCTGGTGGGCGAGAGCGGCAGCGGCAAGACGATCACGTCGCTCGGCGTCATGGGCCTGTTGCCGCCCAACGCGGTGGTGACGGGCGGCGAGGTTCTGGTCGACGGCGTCGACATGCTCAAGCTTGCGCCTGCCGAACTGCGCAAGCTGCGCGGTCGCCACGTCTCGATGATCTTCCAGGACCCGATGGCGTCGCTGGACCCCATATTCACCTGCGGCGACCAGATCGTCGAGGCGATCCTGCTTCACGAGAAGATCGGCAAGGCAGCCGCTCGCAGGAAAGCGCTCGAACTGCTTGAAAAGGTTCGCATTCCCGATCCGGCGCGCACTATGCGTTCTTATCCGCACGAACTGTCGGGCGGTCAATGCCAGCGCGTCATGATCGCAATGGCGGTCGCCTGCAAGCCGCGCATCATCATCGCCGACGAACCGACCACCGCACTCGACGTGACCGTGCAGAAGCAGGTTCTCGACCTGTTGTGCGGCCTGAACGAAGAGGTCGGTGCCGCCATCCTGCTCATCACCCACGATCTCGGCGTCATCTATGAAGTCGCCGATCGCGTCGTGGTCATGTACGCCGGCGAAAAGATGGAAGAGGCGACCACACACGGCCTCTTCGCCGACCCCAAGAGCGACTACGCCAAGGCGCTGATCGATTCCATGCCCGCACTTGGCCGCAAGCACGGCCGCCTGCCGGTGATCGAGCGCGATGGGTCAGCCAATGTGCGCAGCGTGCGACCCGAGCCGCGCGTCCGACCAACTGAAGCCGCTCCCGTGCCGGTCTATGCCGATGATGTGCCGCTGCTCCAACTCAAGGATTTGTGCAAGTCCTACTGGGTGAAACCGACGCCGCTTTCCGCGCCGGTGGAAATGCGTGCGGTCGACAATGTCAGCTTTGCCATCGCCCCACGCACGACGCTTGGGCTGGTCGGTGAATCAGGCTGCGGCAAGACCACGCTGTCGCGTGCGGTCATGCGGCTTTCAACGCCCGATTCCGGCCAGATACTGTTCAAGGGCAGGGACATCGCCAGGCTTTCCGAAGGCGGGATGCGGCCCTTCCGGCGCGAGATCGCCATGGTGTTCCAGAACCCCTACGGTTCGCTCAATCCGCGCCAGAATGTGGCCGACCTGGTTGCGGCTCCGATGGTGATCGCGGGCGAGGGCAATTCCGCGGAACGCAGCAAACGCGTGGCTTACCTGCTCGAAGCTGTAGGCCTGCCAAAGACTGCCGCCGGCAAATACCCGCACGAATTCTCGGGCGGCCAGCGGCAGCGCATCGCGGTTGCCCGCGCGCTGGCGCTGAAGCCGTCGCTGGTCATCTGCGACGAGGCCGTTTCGGCACTCGACGTTTCCGTCCAGGCGCGGGTGCTCAACCTGCTGAAGGACCTGCAGGTGGAGTTCGACCTGACCTATCTCTTCATTTCGCACGATCTCTCGGTGGTCGAGCATGTCAGCGATACCGTCGCCGTCATGCAGAAGGGCCGCATCGTGGAATACGGGCCGGCCGAAGGCATCTTCGCCGCGCCCAGCGATGCCTACACGCGCATGCTGCTCGATGCGGTGCCGGTCATCGGCGTCGAGCGTGCGGGAAGGGGGGCTCCATGAGCGCTTCCATCGTCGGTGCCCTGTTCCTGATCGGGCGAAAGCTGCTGACGGCTTTCGTGCAGCTTCTGGTCGTTGCGACGCTGATCTTCTCCGTCATGTACATCATGCCCGGCGATCCTGTGCTTCTGCTTCTGGGTGCCGAAAGCAATCCGTCGCCCGAGGCCGTTGCCTCGATGCGCAGCCAGCTCGGTCTCGATCAGCCGGTGATCGCGCAGTACTTCACCTGGCTCTGGAATGCACTGCATCTGGAATTCGGCAACTCCCTGACCAATGGCTACCCGGTCGCCAATTATGTGCTCGACAACCTGCCGCGCACGCTGGAACTCGCATTTGCCGCGATCATCATAGCGACCATGATCGGCGTGCCGCTGGGCATAGCTGCCGCCCTCAAGCGCGGCAGCATGCGGGACACCGTGCTGACTTCGGTCGCGACCATCGGTATTTCCGTGCCGGTCTATATTCTGGGCACGCTTCTGGTGCTGGTGTTCAGCATCAAGCTCGGCTGGCTTCCGGCCAGCGGCTACACCGATATTTCGCGCAACGTGGTCGAGCATTTCCGCAAGCTCGCCCTGCCGGCGCTTGCGCTCGGCTTCGGCCTTGCCGCCTCGATCGCGCGGATGACGCGGTCGTCGATGCTTGAGATCCTCGGACGCGATTTCGTTCGGGCGCTGCGTGCCAAGGGCATGCCGGAACGGCGGATCATCTGGCAGCACGTGCTGCGCAACGCCGCCATTCCGATCGTCACCATCATAGGTCTGCAACTCGGCAACCTCATGGGCGGTACGGTGCTGGTCGAGGCGATGTTCAACTGGCCGGGGCTCAGCACGCTTTTGGTCGGAGCAGTCTCGGCGCGCAACTATCCGCTCGTGCAGGGTGCCATGTTGGCGATCGCAGCGCTTTTCATCTTCATCAACCTCGCCGTCGAGCTTCTTTACAGCCTTCTCGATCCTCGCATCAGGAGGAAGCGCTCATGACCGCGCAGACCCTTCGCATGGTTCGGGGCCAACCGGCATTTGTGGCGAGCCTGGTTATACTGGCGCTGATCGTTCTGGTGGCCATCTTCGGGTCGTTGCTGGCGCCGCACGATCCCTTCGCGATCAACCCTTCGCAGGTCAATCAGGGAAGCTCTGCGGCGCACTGGCTAGGAACGGACGAGTTCGGCCGTGATCTGCTCAGCCGCCTTTTGATCGGCATTCAGCCGACCATGCTCGTGGCCATCGGAGCAACCGCTATCGCCAGCGTATTCGGCACGCTGCTCGGGATTGCCGGCGCCTATGGCCGCCCGATGGTGAGCTTTCTCATTATGCGCGGCGTCGATATCATGCTGAGCTTCCCGCCGATCCTGCTGGCTCTTCTCGCAGTCGGCTTCTGGCAGAGCGGCGTGTTCAGCCTCGCGGTCGTCATCGGCGTGCTTTACATCCCGCATTTCGCGCGCGTCGCCCATTCCGCGACGCTGCAGGTGACGCGTCAGGAGTTCATGGAAGCCGAGCGTGCCATGGGCGCCTCGATCTGGCGCGTGGTGTTCGTGGTCATCTTGCCGAACATCCTGTCGCCGCTTGTGGTGCAGGCGACGTTGACGGTGGCTGCGGCCATCCTTCTGGAATCCGGCCTGAGCTTTCTCGGCCTGGGCATCGTCCCACCGGAACCGTCATGGGGCCAGATGATCGGAACGGCGCGCGGCTATCTCGCGCAGAACCCGATGTATGTCATCTGGCCTTCGCTCCTTCTCGCTCTGACTGTGCTCGCCATCAACGTGGTGGGTGACCGGCTGCGCGACATTCTCGATCCACGTCTAAGGGAGGAATAACCGACATGGAAACGACACGCATAACAATCAGCAAGGGGAACACCATGAAGAAACGGATTCTTGGCGTGCTGTTCGCGCTCGCCTCAAGCTTCGTCGCACATTCGGCGCTCGCCGCCGATGGCGGCACGCTCTATTTTGGCCTGTCCGGCGAACCGTCCACGCTCGACAGTACCATCAATGCCGGCACGCCCGCGCGTACCATCAGGCTGGCCATCCATCGCGGTCTGGTAAACTATGGTGCCGACGGCAAGCTGTCGCAGGAACTTGCCGAGTCCTATGAGGTTTCCCCTGACGCCTTGACCTACACCTTCAAGCTGCGCGATGCGAAATTCCATGATGGCTCGCCGGTGACGGCAGAAGACGTCAAGGCATCGATCGAGCGTATCAAGGCGCCCGACAGCAAGGCGACCTACCGCAACGAATTGGGCGTCATCCAGACCATCGAGACACCTGACGCCAAGACGGTGAAGCTGACCCTGTCCAAGCCCTTCGTTCCGCTGATCCATTATCTGGCACTGCCGGAATCGGCGATCGTGCCCGCCGTCTGGATCAAGGAGCATGGCACCGATCCGAATGCCACGCCGGTCGGTGCAGGCCCGTTCAAGTTCAGCGCCTGGGAGCGCGGCCGCGAGCTGACCGTCGAGAAGTTCGACGGCTATTACAAGCAGGGCAAGCCGCATCTCGACGACGTACACTACGTGTTCTACGGCGACGAGAATACCCGCGTGAATGCGCTGAAGTCCGGCGATGTCGATATCATCGACTACGTGCCGTGGAAGGATGCAGCTTCGATCGAGGCCGATCCGGAACTGAAGCTGGAAAACACCTCAGGCCCGTTCATGATGCTGCAGTTCAACACCAAGTTCGAACCATTCTCGAAGCCGGAAGTGCGTCAGGCGGTTTCCTACGCGATCGACCGCGCGGCAATCATCAACACCGCCTTCAACGGGCGCGGCACGCCGCTCTATGGCCTCGCAATTCCAGAGGGTTACATGGGGTACTCGAAAGAGAAGGCGAACTACTTCAGCCATGACGTAGAAAAAGCCAAGGAACTGCTGGCCAAAGCAGGCTATCCGAACGGTTTTGAGGCGCGTCTGCTGGCAACGTCGCAATATGGCTTCCACAACAACACGGCGATCGCCGTGCAGGCCGAACTCGCCAAGATCGGCATCAAGGCAAAGCTCGACCTGCCCGACTGGTCGGGCCGCATCGCCAAGAACAATGCCGGCGACTACGATTTTCTAGTTGCGGGAACGGCCGGCGACATCGCCGACCCGGACTGGCTGAGCAACTTCTTCTATGGCGGCGACCAGCTCGTGCGCCTCAACAACTCGGCTTACTTCAACGATCCCCAGATCAACGAACTGCTCGACAAGGGCCGCGTCACGCTTGATCCGGCCGAACGCGAGAAGATCTACGGCCAGTTCGTCGACCGTGCGCTCGAACAGTCGCCCTTCGTCTATCTGATGTGGCGCGACCAGAGCTTCGGGCTGCGCAAGAACGTCAAGGGCTTCACCAATATTCCCGGCTTCCTGACCTTCCAGTCGGGCATCACCGTTGAAGATACCGAACTCGAATAGCCCTTCTGCTATTAAATTCAGCACTTACGAATGTCGGCGGTCGGTCCTGAAGCTGGTCGCCGACATTCGTTTAATCCGGTTCTAAACGTGTGCGTTCAATTCCCCGGCGGCAATGCGGAAGGGGAGGACGTTTTCCTGCGGCGGAAGCGGGCAGACCGCATGATCGGTGAAGGCGCAGGGCGGATTGATCGCCTTGTTGAAGTCCAGAACGATCGTGTCGGCGGTGATGTCCTCGCCATAGAGAAAGCGCGAGGCGGGATAGGTTTCGCTGCGCGACGTCAGATCCCTCAGCACGAACTGCGGCATCAGTGGCGTGCCATGTGTCGGCAGCAATTCATAGCGAGTGCCGTCATGGGTGAAGGCGGCCTTGTGGGTGATGGTCACTTCCGTCGGAATGCCAAGCACGGTGTCGACCGTCGTCACGATCGGCGTTTCCAGGGCAACCCAGTCGGCAACGATGCACCAATCCCGGTCTATCGGGAAATACTGGATGCCATGAAAATTCTGGCGCGCGGCTGACTGCGTGTCACGGACGCGCAAGGCATTCTGTCCGTTCAGCGTTGTCACTTCGAGGAGCAGCTGGCCCACGGAAAAGCGTGGCGGCTTCTTCTTGTCCAGTTGCAGGCGAACAGGGCCGCCGCCGTCAGCAGGCTTGAAAATAACGCCGCCATCATCCTCCTGCGTCAGCGTTCCGACATGCGCTGGCCCCGCCGAAAGCACGAGGTCGTTGTCGTCGGCGGTGCCGATCGACACTGAACCCGGCTCCAGCCACCAGCGCCCGATGATATTAAGCCAGCCATCCTCGGCCGTCAGATTGGCCACGCGCCTGATGCGCCAGTCTTCGAGGCTTGAAACGTAATCCTGGTCGATTGTCATGCTGCTTGCCTTTGAATTCAGATGTGAGGGCGATAGAGCCTATTTAGGCATCCGGGGAACGCTTTGCAGGAGCTTTTGCGTATAAGGGTGCCGGGGTGCCGCCAGTATCTCGCGGGTCTTTCCGCTTTCGACGATACGCCCCTGTTCCAGAATGACGATATCCTCGCACAGAGAGGCGACGACGCCGAGATCGTGCGACACGAAAACCAGCGTCATGCTTTCCGACAGGCGCTTGAACAGTTCGACGATGCGAATCCGCGTGGACAGGTCAAGCGCGCTGACGGCCTCGTCCGCGAACACCAGTTGCGGCCGGGAAACGATTGCGCGGGCAATGGCGATACGCTGGCGCTGGCCGCCGGAGAATTCGTGCGGATAGCGATGGATGGCGTCGGAGGGCAGGCCGACCGCGACGAGCGCTTGCGCAACGGCCTCGCTTCTCGAGCCGGGGATGCGCAGCGACTGCAGCGGCTCCGAGATGATGTTCATCACGGTCTGGCGTGGATCGAGCGATGAATAGGGGTCCTGAAACACCGCCTGCACAGACCGGCGATAGTCCCGCATGAAGGTGCGGTTCGAAGGGTCGAGCACGGCACCGTTGAAGCCGACGCTCCCGCTGGTCGGCCGGGCCAGTCCCAGCAACAGCCGCAGCAGCGTCGTCTTGCCGGAGCCGGATTCGCCGACAAGGCCGACGCTCGCGCCTTGCCGCACCGTGAAGGAAACGCCGTCGAGCACCTTGCGTTTGCGTTCGTAACCGAAACTCACATCGCGCATATCGAGCAAGGTCATGCCGATCCCTCCAGCGCATTATCGAAGGATCGCGCGGCATCGACTAGGGTTCTGGTGTATTCATGGCTGGGGTTGCCGAAAATACTCTTCACCGGTCCCTGTTCGACGGAGCGGCCGTTGCGCAGAACCGTGACGCGGTCGACCACTGTTGCCACGACGGGCAGGTCGTGGCTGATGAACAGCAGCGCCATGCCCAGTTCCCGAACCAGACTGTCGAGCAGCTTGAGGATTTCAGCCTGCGTGGTCACGTCCAGCGCGGTCGTCGGCTCGTCGGCAATAAGCAGTTTCGGGCGGCATGCGAGCGCCATGGCAATGGCTACACGCTGACGCTGGCCGCCTGAAATCTCATGCGGGTAGGAATTTGCGATCCGCTCAGGCTGCGGCAGCGAAACCCGTTCCAGAAACTCCAGAACGCCGCGTTGTAGGTCGCTGCGCCCCGCCGACCGTCCGTCACGGGCGAGGCGTCGTTTCAGTGGCCCGGCCACTTGCCTGCCGATTTTCATGAGAGGATCGAGCGCGGTCAGCGGCTCCTGAAAGACCACGGCGACCGCCGAACCGCGAAGCCCATTGAGGATGCTATCCTTCGTCCCGACGACCTGTTGCCCGTCCAGCAGGATCGAGCCTTGAACCCCGATGTTCGCGGGCAGCAGGCCGGTCGCCGCCATTGCCGTCAGCGACTTGCCCGAGCCGGATTCTCCGATCAACCCCATCCGCTCGCCCGGAGCGATCGAGAAGGACAGGTCGGAGACCAGCGTTTGCTCGCCGGTGCGCAAGGTCAGCCGGTCGATGGAGAGAAGCGTTGTCATCGCGATCTCTTCCGTGTCGGGTCGCCCACATCGCGCAGGCCGTCGGCACAGAGATTGATGCCGATCACCAGCATGACCAGCGCTATGCCCGGAGCTACCGCGCCTATGGGAGCCGTGTAGACCGTGCCTTGCGCCTCCTGCAGCAGGCGGCCCCAGGAGGCATTGGGCGGCGGTGCGCCGAGGCCGAGATAGGACAGGGATGCTTCGGCAATGACGGCGAGGCCGAACTGAAGCGCGAAGTTCACCGCCAGCGTCGGCCAGATATTGGGCAGGACATGCCTGATCACGACGCCGGGCCACGAGGTTCCCGAAGTCCGCGATGCGACGATGTAGTCGTTCTGAAGCACCCGCTTGGCGAGGATGCGCGTCAGGCGCGCGACGATCGCAGACATCGCAATCCCCAGCGCCAGGATGGCGGACCATAGGCTGGCGCTGTCGCTGGCGGCCACGACCAGCATCGCCAGAAGCAGCGTCGGAAATGCGATCAATATGTCCAGCGTCGCCGCCAGTGCGTCATCGAGAAAGCGCGTCGCGAATGCTGCCAGCAAGCCGATCGTGACGCCGATGGCAGCGCCGATGGCGACCGCGCCGGTGCCGACGATCAGGGCGATGCGCGATCCGATCATGATCTGGGTAAAGAAGTCCCGTCCCAACCTGTCCGTGCCGGCCCAATGGGCGAAGGATGGCGGCTCCAGCCGCCCGCCGGTGGTGCTGGACGGATCATAGGGCGTCCAGAGCAGCGTCAGCAGCGCGACGGCGAGGTGGATGCCCACCAGTATCAGGCCGATGGTCAATGTCAGCGACCGGTGCGATCTGTGCGGGCTCGGTGGCGTCGAAGGCGTCAATTCGTCGATGGCCGTCATGATGCGCCACCGGATGCCTTGTCGCGCAGCCGGGGGTCGATCAGGCGCTGGACGAGATCGGCGGCGAATCCGATGAGAAGCACCAGCAGCGTGGAAACGAACAGCACGCCCTGAATGTTCGGATAGTCGCGCTGCTCGATGCCCAGCAGAAGCATGGACCCTAGGCCGGGCAGGGCGAACACCCGCTCGACGACCACGGCGCCCAGAAAAGTCGATGCGAGTTCGATGCCGAGAATGGAGATGATGGGTGCTGCACCATTGCGGATGCCGTGTTTGACCAAGGCTTCCGTGAAGCCCGCACCGAGTGCGCGGGCTGTGCGCAGATAATCGCTGCCGAGCACATCCTGCGTGGCCGAGCGCACATAGCGCAGCAGGGACGACGACATAACGATGGCGACCGTCAGCACGGGCAAGGTCAGCGCGCGCACCGCTTCCGCCGGTGCATGCCAGCCGCGCGATGGAAATCCACCCGACGGAAACAGGCGGATTTGAACCGCAAAAACGGTGACGAGTAGAATGCCGACCCAGAAAACGGGAATGGCGATGCCGAGCTGCGAGATCGTCGAGATCAACGCGCCATACCAGCGGTCGGCCTTGACCGCCGAGATGATGCCGAGCGGCACGGCAATGAGAATGGCAAGGAAGAAGGCGCATACGGTCAGCGGGATCGTCACGACGAGGCGCGTGGCGATCTCGGTTGCAACAGGCGCGCCGCTGATGAAGGATTTTCCGAGGTCGAAGCGGGCGAGGCTGTCGATGAAGCGGAGGAACTGTTCACCCAAAGGCAGGTTCGACCCGACCTGCTCGCGTGCAGCCTCAATCTGCTGCGGATCGGCGCCGACCGATACCAGCGCGTTGGCCGGATCGCCCGGCAAAAGGCGAAGCAGGGCGAAAAGCACCACGGATGCGACAAGGAGCGACAGGACCAGAATGGCCAGCCGGCGGATGACATAGGAGAGAATGGGCGGGTTCCTTTCGTCCCCTATGAGCACATCGCGCGAAACAGCGTCCGCGCGATGTGCCGATCATCAAAGAGCCGGGCTTTCGATCCGTTCAGATCGCCGCCCGGCCGGCTGAATCATTCAGCGCTTTTCTTAATGCCATAGGCAAAGAATTGCGAGTTCAGCCCATTCACCGGATAGCCGCTGACGGACGCCTTGGATATCACGATCTGCGGATAGAGATAAAGCCAACTGCTTGCCGCATCCTCGGCGATCAGCTTGTTGGCTTCCGTCAGCCTGGCCGTCTGTTCGTCGACCGTGGCGCTGGTCTCGGCGGACTTGATCAGATCCACAACCTTGGGATTGTTGTAGCCCCAGTAGAAATCGGGGTTGCCGTAGAACACGATGTCGCGATGATTGACGTGCTCCTGCAACGTCGCCTGGAAGTCATGGGCCTTGTAGATCTTCGTGTACCACTCGTTGGCGGTGATGATGTTGATGTTCACGGTGATGCCAACCTTCGCCAGCTCGCTCTTGACGAACTGGGCGACGATGGGATGCGGGTCGTAATTCGGCGTATCAAGTGAGAAGGTGAAGCCGTCCGCATGACCCGCCTCGGCCAGAAGCGCCTTGGCGCTTGCCGGATCGTAGGCATCGACACCAGTGAGATCGACATACCACGGGTCGGTCGGCGGAACGAATGAGCCGATCAAGGTGCCGTAGTCGCCCCAGATGGAATTCAGCAGCTTCTTCTTGTCGATGGCCCGCGCAATCGCCTTGCGCACCTTGACGTTGCTGAAGGGCTCGACGCGATCGTTGAAGGCCAGAAGCTCTTTGGTGGTGGACTGGCCTTCGCTCACCTTGAACTCGGGATTGTCCTTGAACTGTGCAAGCGAATCCGGGCTTTGCACGCTGGTCACGACATCGACTGCGCCGGTCAGCAGGGCGTTGTTGAGCGCGGTCGCGTCGGTGAAATAGGTGAAGACCACTTCGCCGTTGGTGGGTGCCGTGCCCCAGTATTTGTCGAAGCGTTTCAGGGCGAGCGTCGAACCGCGACGCCAGTCCTCCAGCCGGTAGGGGCCGGTTCCGTCTTCACTTGCGGTCAGGTTGGTCGCCGTGTCGTTGACGATCCAGACATAGCTCAGATTGTAGGGCAGTGAGATCGAGCGGGACGAAAGCTTGATGACCACGGTGTGATCGTCCGGTGTTTCGATCGAGGTGATGGGTTCGAGGCTCTTCTTGCGCGAACTCTTGGAATCGGGCGCGACCACCCGCTCGATGCTGAACTTAACGTCCTTGGCCGTCAGCGGTTCGCCCGAATGAAAGGTCACGTTCGGCTGCAAGGTGAAGGTGTAGGTCAGGCCGTCTTCGCTGGTCTTGAAGTCGCTTGCCAGAACCTTCTCGACGTCACCTGCATCGGTCAGACGAAAGAGAGCCTCGTAGACGTTGCTGTTGAAGGCTTCGTTGATGCCTTGCCCTGCGCCGGCGGTGTTGTCGAGGTTCTGGGGCTCGTAGAGCGACCCGATCTTTACGGACGCGTCCGCATCATACTCGGCGGCAAGCGCCGGAGCGGAACTCGCCGACAACACACCTGCCAAGGCGGCAATAATGGCGGTGGCGCGCAGCCCATACCGGCCGGGTTTCGAATATCTGCCCAATAGGGCGGTTGCACCAGTCATTCAAACTGCTCCTGCTTCAGATTGTTCGTTGTTACGCGTCACGATGCATTGCCTGCTTGTAGGACGAATTTCTGCAATCGTCACAAAATGTCGGCTGATGATATAGTGTTGGATGCCTATTGCCGAGGAGTTTGAAATTCCATTCTACCTGAAGATTGAAAACAATCTTCAGGATGTGGCGTGTTTCTCGATAAGGCCTTTCCAGTAATGGGTGCTTGAAGCGCAACGGTATGACAACACGAAACCCGGCGGCGATGCTTGAGAGCAGGGGGAGGCCGAACCGTTTCGCGCATTGCGGTCGAAACAAACTTGCAGCTTTGCAATCGACAGTAGTGCGTCTTTCCTCGACTTCCTTCGGATTGGATCGACGATGCCTTTGATCCATTTTGCAAACGTGTCACCGTTTGCGGGAGGATCGCTGGCGGCGGCGGATATCTTCAAGAGGAAAACCAAGGAGCAGACTTATGACCAGAATCGTCCCGGTGTTGGATTTGAGCAGGCTGGAACAAGGTCACTCGGAAAGCCGGACATTTCTTGCAGACCTGCGCTCGGCGGCCCGCGACGTCGGTTTCTTCTATCTGAGCGGCCACGGAATAACGGAAGACGAGATCGCCGAGGTTTTGGCGGCGTCGCGGCAGTTCTTTGCATTGCCCGAGGCCGACAAACTTGCCATCGAGATGGTCAACTCCTCGCAGTTTCGCGGCTACACGCGTGCAGGCGGCGAGCTGACCAAGGGCAAGGCCGACTGGCGCGAGCAGCTTGACATCGGCGTCGAGCGTGAAGCCATCGCACAGCGACCGGACACGCCCGCCTGGACAAGATTGCAGGGGCCAAATCAGTGGCCGGCGCAGTTGCCCACCTTGAAACCGGCGCTGCTTGCCTGGCAGTCGAAGGCGACGGCCGTGGCGATACGGTTGCTGAAGGCCTTCGCGGTCGCCCTCGAGCAGCCGGAGGATGCATTCGATCCCATTTACCGCGAGTCGCCCAATCACCGGATGAAGATCGTGCGCTATCCGGGCCGGGACTCGACCGGCGACGATCAGGGCGTCGGGGCGCACAAGGATGGCGGCTTTCTGACCCTGCTGCTTCAGGACGAAAACAAGGGGCTGCAGGTCGAATATGACGGCCGTTGGGTGGATGTCGACCCGATCCCCGGAACGCTGGTCGTCAACATCGGAGAACTTCTCGAACTGGCGTCGAACGGTTATCTTCGGGCCACGGTCCATCGAGTGATCACGCCGCCGGCCGGCGTGGAACGGATCTCGGTGCCGTTTTTCTTCAGCGCGCGCCTCGACGCCACCATTCCGCTTTTGACCCTGCCGGAAGAATTGGCAGGGGAGGCGCAGGGACCCGCGAGCGACCCGGACAATCCGCTGTTTCGCGAGGTCGGCACGAATGTTCTGAAAAGCCGGTTGCGCTCGCATCCGGATGTGGCCCGGCGCCACTATGCCGATTTGCTGGACTCGACCCTGGCGCCGACCTGAGCCATCTTTCTGGGAAGATCATTCGCCGAGCGTTGATATCTTTAGAATGAAATTCGTATCAAAGAGCGACGAATCGGCGCATAAAGGAAAAATCATCTGGTTCTTCTCCTCCCATTGGAATCGGATGTGTGTTCCCCTCTGGAGGTTTTAAACCTTCAATTCGCCGGGCCGTATTCGAGCCCGGCTTTCTTTTTCCGTGAACAGCATGAGCAGGGATGGCGCTCGTCGGTGACCGTTGAGAAACGGTTTGTGCCATCACGCGGTTTGGCGAAACGAAATACCTTTCGCGGACGGCCTGGGCGGCTCATCTTCTGTCTCGATGCAACATCCGGCTTAACGTCATCGTTTGTCGAAAGTCCTCCCCATGACCCACACCCGACAATTGCGGCTCGGCGCATTCATGCGCCCGGTCAGTCTGCACACCGGCGCATGGCGCTATCCCGGCGCCTATCCCGATGCCAATTTCAACTTTGCCCATTTGAAGCGCTTTGCGCAGAGGCTGGAGAGCGCGAAGTTCGATGCGTTCTTCATGGCCGATCATCTGGCCGTGCTGAACATGCCGATCGAGGCGCTGAAGCGCAGCCACACGGTGACATCGTTCGAGCCCTTCACATTACTCTCGGCTCTTGCGGCGGTGACCGACCATATCGGCCTCATTGCCACGGCCTCCACGACGTTCGACGAGCCTTATCACATCGCCCGCCGCTTCGCCTCGCTCGACCATATCAGCGGTGGCCGCGCAGGCTGGAACATCGTGACGACATCCAACCCGGACGCTGCGTTGAACTTCGGCAGGCAGGAGCATGTCGAGCACGGCGAACGCTACCGCCGCGCCCGCGAATTCTACGATGTCGTGACCGGGCTTTGGGATAGTTTTGCCGACGATGCCTTTGTCCGCGATGTCGAAAGCGCGCTATATTTCGACCCGTCGAAACTGCATGTTCTCGATCATAAAGGCCCCAGCCTGTCCGTCAGAGGGCCGCTTAACATTGCGCGGCCGCCACAGGGCTGGCCGGTAATCGTGCAGGCCGGCGCTTCGGAACCGGGGCGCCAGCTCGCGGCCGAGACGGCGGAAGTCATTTTCGCCGCGCATGCCGATCTTGCTGCCGGGCAGCGTTTCTATTCCGACGTGAAGGCGAGGGCAGTGAAGGCAGGCCGGGCGCGGGATGACATAAAGATACTTCCCGGCGCTTTCGTCGTCGTCGGCGATACGGTCGAAGAAGCGCGTGCCAAGCGCGCTAGACTCGACAGCCTCGTCTATTACGAAAGCGGCATCGCTTCGCTGTCGATTGCAATCGGTCATGACGCATCCGGCTTCGACCCGGACGGACCGTTGCCGGACATTCCCGAAACCAACGCCAGCAAGAGCGGGCGCGAGCGTGTCATCGAACTGGCGCGTGAGGAGAACCTGACGGTCAGGCAGCTTGCACAGCGGCTCGGTGGCTATTCCGGTCTCGCCTTCGTCGGCACGGCGACGTCCATAGCTGACGAGATGGAGGAATGGTTGTTGTCGGAGGGTTCGGACGGGTTCAATATCATGTTCCCGTTCCTGCCTGCCGGACTTGATGACTTTGTAGACAGGGTGGTTCCAGAACTCCAGCGCCGCAATATCTTCAGGCGCGAATACGAGGGGTCGACACTGCGCGAAAATCTTGGGCTGGCCCGGCCGGCAAACCGCTTCTTCGAAGAGAGCCGTGTCGACCAACGAAAGGCTGTCTGATTATCAACATCGATATCATGTGCCGGACGGTGCCTGTTCGATGGCGGGTTGGCTGCCCGGAAGACGCGCTTGCGGCAGCGTTCTCCTTATGCTTGCCAGAAGCGCTTGATGAGCTCTGCCTCGACCTGACGTTTCGTCAGGCCGATGTCGTCGATCAAATGGGGATTGTCCTTCGCCATTTGCGCAAGGTTCCAGCGAAAACGTATACGTTCTTTCCAGGTCGCGATAATGTTCTGCAGGGTCGCTCGGCTGTGGTGCCGGCGCGATACATCCGCCGGCCTCACTGACGTTCCTGGCCACGCTGCCTGATGCGGGCCTGACGCGAGGGTATCGTTCATGGCAACCTCCATAGGGTTTGCGGGTCCGGGGACCCTCGACCTGAAAGAGGTTGAATTCTGCAGGATGCGAACAGCGCCGTAATTAAGCGCGCCCAAATAGTTCCAAAAACTTCCAAACGGGCTAATCTTGCGATCCTACAAGCGCCCCTGCCACAAAAAGCCCGCAACCCGGCACCCTCAGCGACCGAGATCATCAAATGACTGCCTCGCCTTCCTTTCTCGGCTTTCCCGATCGCCTCGCCGATGGCCGCATTCCCCGTGCGGTGATCTTCGGAGCGGCTCACGGCAGCACCTATCCCGGCGAGGACAGCGACGGCTATGAGTTGGCCGCCGACGCCATCCGCGCAGCGAGCCAGGCCGATGCCGGGCTGGTCGACCACTGGGATTTCGATCTCGGCGGCCCGCTGTTCGACGGCAAGCCGGTCAGTTGCATCGACAGCGGCGACATCTCGACCACCATGCATGACAATGCCGGCAACCGGGCCCGGATCGAGGCGAAGACGCGCGAGGTCCTGGCCTTGCCGGCCGTACCGATCCTCATCGGCGGCGACGATTCCGTGGTCATTCCCTTCCTCGCCGGCTTTGCCGAGCATGGTCCGGTCTGGATCCTGCAGATCGACGCCCATATCGACTGGCGCGACGAGGTGAATGGCGAGCGCTACGGCTATTCGAACCCGATGCGCCGGGCGAGCGAGATGGCGCATGTCGCAGGCATGGTGCAGGTCGGCCTCCGCAGCGTCGGCAGCGCGCGCCTCGCCGAGATCGAAGCGGCGCAGCGTTACGGCAGCCGCTTCGTCACCGCCCGTGAGGTTCACGCCCACGGTGTCGACGCCGCTCTGCGCCATATTCCACAAGGAGCCCGCGTCGTCGTCACCCTCGACTGCGACGGCCTCGATCCCGGCATCATGCCGGGCGTGGCGGCGCGCACGCCCGGCGGCCTCACCTACGGCCAAGTGATTGACCTGATCGAAGGCCTTGGCAGGCGGGCAAGGATTGCGGGATTCGACCTTGTCGAACTCTATCCTTTGGCCGACATTGACGGCCTGTCGGCCCTGACCGCGTCACGCCTTCTCGTCAATGCGATCGGTGCCATCGTCCGGCAGATTTGAAACGCGGTTTCCTTTCGTAGGCGTAGCTATTGCAACTGCATTCGGAGCGAGGTTTGACCAACAAACCAACCAACAAATTGCTGTATGATGCCATCAAGGACCGAGGCACGGCCTATCTGATGGTATTTCGCGAACTCAAGGCCCGCTACGGCGAAGATGAAGCCAAGGACGTGATGCGAAGTGCAAGCCGCGCTCACGGTCTTTATATTGGCAAATCGCTTGCGGACTGCGCGCCGAGGGACTTCGAATGCATGGCAAAGGGCTTCGCGAAATCACCAGATGACGGGTCAGTGTTTTGCCCGGACATAAGGCGGCTCGACAGCACATGCCTCGAAGTGAAGATGATGGCATGCCCTATCAAGGACGCATGGGTTGAGGCCGGTTGCAGCGAAGAGGAAATAGTTACCCTATTATACTGCGCCTCCGCGCTTGACGAAGCGACCTTGGAAGCAGCGGGCTTCGACTTTGAGATTGAACTCTGGTCCCCCGGACAGGAGGGTTGCTGCCTAACCCGGATTACAGAGAAGACCGGGTTGTGAAACAGGGATCGCGCTTTGCCTTTGGTCCGTACGTGCTTGATTCCGATGCAGGAACTCTTCTTCGGAACAATGATCCCGTTGCCGTTGGCTACCGCGCACTAAAACTGCTTGCCGCCCTCGTCGAACGACCCGGGGAAATCCTGGGCAAGGCCGAGTTGATGGACGCAGCGTGGCCGGGTACGGCGGTCGAGGAAGGCAACCTCACCGTCCAGATCGCGCAGCTCAGGAAGCTGCTTGGTCCAGCCGGCGGGGAATGGATCACTACCGTTCCGCGGGTCGGCTACCGCTTCACCGGCGCTGTCGAACAGCTCGGCAGCGCGAAACGAAAATCTTTGCTGCTGCCCGACAAACCATCGATAGCCGTGCTGCCCTTCGTCAATCTCAGCAACGATCCCGATCAGGACGCCTTCGCGGATGGATTGACCGAAGACCTGATCACCGACCTTTCCCGGGATTCCGGCCTGTTCGTGATCGCGCGCAACTCCGCCTTTGCCTACAAGGGAAAGGCGCTTGCCGTGCGCGCCATCGCCGAGGAGCTTGGCGTACGCTACCTCTTGGAAGGCAGCGCACGACGCGCCGGGGGCCGCGTGCGCATCAACGCCCAGCTGGTCGACGCGGTGAGTGGCGAACATCTATGGGCGGAACGCTTCGATCGCGGTCTGGAAGACATATTCGCCGTTCAGGACGAGGTGACGGCCAGGATCGTGGAGGCGCTGCTCGGCCGGCTACGCGGGTCGCCGCCGCGCAATAGGCCCAAAAATATTGAGGCCTACGATCTCTGCGTGCGGGCGCGCAGGCTGATGGATGATACGCCGCAGAGCGCACAGGAAGCGCATCTGATGCTGACGCGCGCGATCTCGCTCGATCCGGAATATGCCGATGCCTATCGCTGGCTTGCCATGAACCATTGGATGGGATGGGTGCATTCCGGCGGGCCGACTGAATCTTCCCGCAGCGTTGCCTTGGAGCTGGCGCGCAAGGCCGTATCGATCGATCCCAACGATGCCGGCTGCCGCTGGGTGCTGGCTTACCTGCTTGCCTATGAGCGCAGCTTCGCCGAGGCGGATGCGGAATTCGAGCACGCGATCGCGCTCGACCCGAACGAGGCCGACGCCTGGGCGGCATTATCCGACATCGCAGTGCTCGCCGGGCGGGTGGAGGACGGCCTCGAGCATATCGCCAAGGCGTTCCGGCTGAACCCGTTTGCACCGAGTTGGTATTATCTGGCGCTTGGCCAGGCACAATATGCGGCCCGCGACTACGAAGCCGCGGTCGAGACACTTCGCAGGGACGAGACGTATCGGACGAGCTCCCGCCGTTTCCTGGCGGCAAGCCTTGCACAACTCGGCCGGCTCGACGAGGCGCGCGCCGAGGCCGAACTGTTCCTCGTTTCCAACCCGGACTTCACGATCCGCCACTGGGCTGAGACAGAGCCGTTTCGCGACGCGAAGACGCTTGAGCATTTCGTGGAGGGGTTTCGCAAGGCGGGGCTGCCGGAGTGAGGCGCGCGCTGCGGATTTCGGCGCTGTCCGCGATCACCTGGTTGGATATGCCGGTAAAGGCACATATCTCTGTCGCATCGTGAAGGCGTCTTGCCGCGATCTCGTGATCTACTCCTCAAACCGGCCAGCGCTCTCCCGATCACGCCCATACCGTCTCATGTGCGGAAACAGCGGCAGCCAGGACTCGCGACGGTCGGTCCAGAGTTCGTAGGTCGGCCTCAGTTGGTTAGGCGCATCGAGGGAACCCAGGTTCACCTCTATTTCGTCTGCGCTGCGTGCGAAAACGGGCGAGCCGCAGCTGGGACAGAAAAACCGCCCGGTGTAGTCGCGTGTTTCGCCAGTGATCGTCACCGCATCCTGCGGGAATATCGCGGAAGCGTGAAAAAGGGCGCCGTGATGTTTGCGGCAGTCGAGACAGTGGCAAATGCCGACCCGATATGGCGTACCCGTCGCCACAATTCGGACGTTGCCGCACAGGCAACCGCCGGTGAACCGGTCCATGCTGCGTCTCCTCCAGAGTCAAGCAGTTGGAATGGCTACAACGAACGGCGCTGTCATTGCAATTGCCGGCTTTGGGCGGAAAGGTTTTGCCCATGAGTTGTTGCAAAATGGCCGGCGCAACAAAAACATCGTTGCGCCGGCCGCCTGCGGTATTCAGAGGTTCAGATAGGGCAGGACTTCATTTATCCCGCGATAAATCATCTCCACCGAAACATAGAGGATGACGGCCAGGCCGACATAGGCGATCCAGCGATGACGCTGGAGCAGGCGGGCGATGAAGCTCGCAGCCAGGCCCATAAGCGCAATAGACAGGACCAGACCGAACACCAGCACGCCCGGATGGTCGCGGGCAGCGCCGGCCACGGCCAGCACGTTGTCGAGGGACATGGACACGTCGGCGATGACGATCTGCCATGCTGCCTGCGCAAATGTCTTGCGCGGGGCCTCTCCGGCAACCTTGCCGTCAAGATTGATATCGCGGTCCTGCAGCGCCTCGTTCGCCTCGGTTTCGTCTGCATGGTTGGCCTGCAGCTCGCGCCACATTTTCCAGCAGACCCACAGCAGGAGAACTCCGCCGGCAAGCAGAAGCCCGACGATTTGCAGAAGCTGGGTCGTGGCGGCGGCAAAGCCGATGCGAAGCACCGTTGCCGCGATTATTCCGATGAGAATGGCTTTGGCCCGCTGGTCTTTCGGCAAGCCGGCGGCGGCAAGGCCGATGACGATCGCGTTGTCGCCCGCCAGAACCAGGTCGATCATGATGACCTGAAGCAAGGCGGAAAGCGCTTCAGGGGTTAGAAATTCGCTCATTTGGCACCCTTGTTACGTGTGGGCGCCCGCATGCCGTGGACCTAAGAATCGCAAAGCGTAGCGCAGACGGCACTGTCGTGCCGAAGGCGCATGCAGTCGGTTTTACTACGGTCGATTGATTTCCACGAACACCGGGCACCCTATTGGACTTCCAGTCCGACATCGCAGTTCACTGGAACTGCCAGAGGGGCCCGGCCTGGTGCGGTACGTGTAACCATACCGCACGGAAAAACTCAAGGGAGCAATTGCCCCTTAAGGTGTCCCTATTCGATCATGTGCCTGTTTTTCAACTCGGCCAAAGCCACCGCGCCCGTCAGACAGGCTTTTCGGCGCAGATCGCAAAGCGATGCTGGGTGCCACGCGCGAGGCCTTTCAGCACATTCCAGTGCTTGGCCTGAGTCCGATGTATGGCGCGAAGGTTGGTATCGACGGTGATGCGTTCAAAGCCCGTTTCCCGAAGCATGGCCGCGACAGCCTCGGCGCGTGCGCCATCAGAAAAATAAACCCTCGAAACAATGCTGTTATGCGCCTCCATAAGTTCTTTTGGCGCGTGCAGCGGGTCCGGTTTGAGCAGGCCGATTTTCTGCAGCCTGTCGGCTAGCCTCTTCAACAGCTTCTCGGCAAGGCCGACATTGACGAAGTCGCCGTCGATGATCAGCAGCTTTCCACCCGGCTTCAGGACACGCATCCATTCGTTGAAGGCTGCCTTTGGGTCGACGAGCGTCCACACCAGATGGCGGTTCACGATCACGTCGTAGGTGTTGTCCTTTTCCATCGTGTTTTCGGCATCGCCCAGCCGGAAGTTGATCGAACGCTCGCGTTGCATGGCTTTGGCCTTGGCCCGTTCGAGCATCGGCTCGGCCCAGTCGAGACCGGTGACGCGGAAGCCGAGTTCGTCCATCAGATGGGAAATGA